>Ga0302299_10002235_pt1 | contig 11787 bp, 10 predicted proteins | sample III_Fen_N3_4_FD_198795 | JGI IMG/M metagenome (GOLD analysis project Ga0302299, IMG submission 198795) | Peat permafrost microbial communities from Stordalen Mire near Abisko, Sweden - III_Fen_N3_4 | ecosystem: Environmental > Terrestrial > Soil > Wetlands > Permafrost | place: Sweden: Abisko...
CGGCGCCGACGGCGGCTACTTCCGGCCGAGCCTGCCGCGGCCCATGGCGAGCAGCAACATGCCCAGGTCGCTGCCCGACGGGCCCAGGTCGCGGAAGCGTTCCAGGACCGCCATCTCGCGGCTGTAGACGATCTTCGGCCCGCCGAGACTCCGGCGGGCGGTGCCGATCGCGTGCGACACGGCGGTGCGGCGCAGGATGAGCCGCACCAGCGCGGCGTCGATCTCGTCGATCTCCGTCCGGAGCACATCGATCCCCGCTTGATCCGCCGGGACCGGGACCTCGGCGGCCGGGTTGGGGTCCGCGTCGGGTTTCCCGGGCCGGTTCGCGTTCGGCGTCGCGCTCCCGGGTTCGTTCGGCGGTGCGTTCGGCGGTTCGTTCGGCGGGGTGATCGCGGCGATGGCCGCCTCCGTGGTTGATCGGGTCGGATGCTCGATCCGGACGGCGGGCGCCGGTGCGAGCGGGGACGGGGCGCTGGTCATGGCGGTCCTCATTCTGCCCCGGCCCACTCGATCCGGGCACGAAAAACGCCCCGGGTCTGGGTCGACCTCGGGGCGTCGTCGTGGCGGGGGGCTCAGCCGCGGACGGGCACCGGGATCCGGTACCCATAGAAAAACTCCCGCCGTGCTTGCGCACGGCGCGAGGGTGCGTGCTGAGACATGTGGCCAGTAGACCACACCCCGGCGCCCGGGCGCGCGTCATCATCGACGGCCCGGCCGCGCGACCGGGCGTCGGCGCGCTCGAGCATGGGCCGGGTTGTCGGTCCCGCCGGGTAGCGTGGGGTCCGCCATGACGAGCCTGTTCGACCCCCCGCCCACCGCCATGGGCCTCTCCGCGCCGATCCCCGGGTTCGCGGCGGGCGACCTGGGGGGCGGCCAGTCGACGGCCGGGCAGGCCGCGGCCGCGGAGCGTGAGCGGCGCCGTCGCGAGCAGATCGAGGCCCTGCTGGACGGACTGAATCCGCCGCAGCGGGCCGCGGTCGAGCATCGTGGCTCACCACTGCTGGTGGTGGCCGGTGCCGGGTCGGGAAAGACCCGCGTGCTGACCAGGCGAATCGCGTACCTGCTGGCCGCCGGGGGAGCCGAGCCCGGTCAGATTCTGGCCATCACCTTCACCAACAAGGCCGCTCGGGAGATGAAGGAGCGCGTCGTCGATCTGGTCGGCCGACGGGCCTTCGCGATGTGGGTGTCGACGTTCCACTCGATGTGTGTGCGCATCCTGCGCGGCGAGGCCGCGCACATCGGCATGAAGTCCACCTTCACGATCTACGATGCGGCCGATTCCCAGCGGCTGGTGCAGATGGTGGCGTCCGGGTTGAACGTTGACACCAAGCGGCATCCGGCTCGTTCACTGGCCGCGGCGATCTCGAACCTGAAGAACGAATTGATCGATCCGGGCGGGGCGGCCGATCGGGCGGAGTCGGATCCCCACCGGATCCTCGCCCGGGTCTACGACGGGTATCAGTCGCGGTTGCGGGCTGCATCGGCCCTTGATTTCGACGACCTGATCATGCAGACCGTTGCGTTGCTGCAGGCCTTTCCGGCGGTCGCGGAACATTATCGCCGCCGTTTCCGGCACGTGTTGGTGGACGAATATCAGGACACCAATCATGCCCAGTACATGCTGGTCCGGGAACTGGTCGGCGGGTCCCGGGACGCCAGGGAGATCCTCACCGCGAACGGCGAACTCGTCCGCGCGGCCGCCTCCGACGTCCCTGCGGCGGAGCTCGTCGTGGTCGGCGACGCCGATCAATCGATCTACGCGTTCCGCGGGGCGACGATCCGCAACATCACCGAGTTCGAGCGCGACTATCCGGACGCCCGAACAATCCTGCTCGAGCAGAATTACCGCTCCACGCAGACCATTCTGGCCGCGGCGAACGCCGTCATCGCCCGGGATCCGCACCGGCGCGCCAAGAATCTGTGGAGCGCCGAGGGAAACGGCCAGCAGATCATCGGCTACGTCGGTGACAACGAACACGACGAAGCGCAGTTCGTGGGCAAAGAGATCGACTCGCTGGTCGATGCCGGCGAGGCGAAGTTCGGCGACGTCGCGGTGTTCTACCGGACCAACGCCGCGTCCCGGGCGCTGGAGACGGTGTTCGTCCGGACCGGCATGCCGTACCGGATCGTCGGCGGGGTCCGGTTCTACGAACGCAAGGAGGTCAAGGACGCGCTGGCCTACCTGCGGGCGATCGCCAATCCCGATGACGAGGTGAACCTCCGCAGGATCCTGAACACCCCGCGGCGTGGCATCGGTGATCGAGCGGAGGCCGCCGTCTCGCTCTTCGCCGAGCGGGAGCGGATCAACTTCGGCGATGCGCTGCAACGCATTCCCGAGATCCCCGGCCTGGCTGCCCGTTCGGCGAACTCGCTGACCTCGTTCGGCGAGCTGCTCTCCGGGCTGCGTGCGGAGGTCGGATTCGGCATGGAACCGGCCGACCTGCTCACCGCGGTGCTGGACCGGACGGGTTCCCGCGCGGAGCTGGAGGCCTCGGACGACCCGCAGGACGGGTCCCGGTTGGAGAACCTCGACCAGCTGGTGAGCGTCCTGCGGGAGAACACGGAGAGCCTGCTCGCGGGCGCGGCGTTCGTCGGGGCATCGGCGCCGCCCGCCGCCGGCTCGGAGAATGCGCCGCCCGACGGACAACCAGCCGACCGGCAACCGCCCGACCCGCAACCGCCCGACGAGCGGGTACCCGAGCAGCAGGTACCCGACGAAGATGTCCCGCCGGACGCCGTTGATCTGTTGGTCGCTGTGCTGGAACAACTCTCGCTGGTCGCCGACGCCGATGCGGTGCCCGATTCGGCCGACGGCGTCGTCACGCTGATGACCCTGCACACCGCCAAGGGTCTGGAATTCCCGGTGGTCTTCCTCACCGGCTGGGAGGACGGCATCTTCCCGCACATGCGCTCGCTCGGTGACGCCAAGGAGTTGGCCGAGGAGCGCCGACTGGCGTACGTCGGCATCACCCGGGCCAAGCACCGCCTCTACCTGTCGCGGGCGGTGCTGCGGTCGGCGTGGGGTCAACCGGGCGCTCACCCGGCGTCCCGGTTCATCGACGACATCCCGTTGGATCTGCTCGAGTGGCGCCGCACCGGCGAAGAGGCCAGCAGCCACGGGTTGATCGGCGACAGCTCGTTCGAGAACGATTTCGCCTACGGCGGCCGGGTCTTCGGTTCCCGCGGCTACGGATCGCGGACCTTCGGTGGGGGTGCGGGCGGCGGCAGCCGTTCGGCGCCGGTGACGGCCGGCCGGTTCGGCGCCACCTCCCCGTCGCGCGCGGGTGGTCGCCGGGGCTCGCCGTTGGGTTCCGGGCCGACACTGGAACTGGCGGTGGGTGACCGGGTGTCACATGACAAATATGGGCTGGGCTCGGTCGTCGCCGTCGACGGGGTCGGTCAGCGTGCCACCGCGACCATCGATTTCGGAACCGCGGGGAAGGTCCGGCTGATGCTCATCGGTGGTGTGCCGATGACCAAACTCTGACCTGCCACCCCGTCGGCTGCCCGCCGGGGCCCGGCTACGCCTACTGCGGCACGCTCAGGAATCGACGAGCGCCGACGGGGTCACCGTGACGGGAAAGGGGTTCCGCAGCGTGACGGGAGTGTCGCCGGACCCCTCGCCGACCGTCACGTACCGCCCGTCGACCAGGTCGAGGGCGGTGATCGACGGGCCCTCCGGGTCGACGATCCAGTAGCCGGCCACGCCGGAGTCCTCGTACTTCGAGCGCTTGTAGACCGCGTCCTTGCGACGGGTGGATGGGGACAGGATCTCCACCGCGAGTACCAACGGCCGCGTGATGTTGGCCAATTCGACGTCTTCCTTCCGCACCACCAACAGGTCGGGTTGCAGCGAGGTCCGAATGTCGGGCCGCCAATCGAGAGGCGCGAAGAACAGTTCCAGGTTGTCGGGACAGGCGGCGGCGAGCAGCAGATACAAACGGGCGACGGCCCGCTGGTGGCGAGTCGTGGGCGCGGGACTCACCAGCAGCGACCCGTCGAGCAGCTCGTACTGCAGGCCGTCGTCGGGCAGCAGGTCGAGGTCGTGCACCGTCCAGTCCCGGGATTCACGCGGCATCACGGTCATGGCTCTCATGGTGCTCTCCCGTCGTTTGGCCGTCAGCGGTGATCACCCGCGCAGGGTCGCAGAGTCGCCGGATGCCGGGTCGGCGTTGTGCACATCATCGCTTCGCCCGCGCCTCCTGCAGGAAAGTCAGCGGTCGGCCGGGACCGCCCGAGCGGCACCGCGGGTCTGCCACAACCACATCAACCCGAGCACCGGCAGGATGACCGGAACGTAGCCGTATCCGCTGCCGAAGCGGGACCACACCGTGTCGTGCGGGAAGGCGGTGGAATCGACGAGCGAGGCGATACCGATGGTGACGACGCCGACCATCTCCGTCCCGATCGCGCCCCAGGCCAGCGGCCGGGACCACCGGCGGTCGGTGACCAGACCGACGGTCGCGGCGAGATAGACGATGCCGGAGAACAGCGACAGCAGATAGGCCAGCGGGGCCTCGTCGAATTTCGTCCCGATCTGCACGATGCCGCGAGCGGTCGCGGCCAGCGCGAAGACCGCGTAGAAGGCGATCAGCAGGCGTCGTGGACCGGCCGGTGGCGGCTCGTCGTCGGCGGGGTCCGGAACGTGCCGGCCGCCGCCGGGGCCCACATCGGACACGCGGGGCTCGGTCGGCAGCGAAACATCCGCGGGCCCGTCGGCGGTCGGGTGAGGCGGCCCGTTCCCCGCCGCCGGCCGGTCAGCCACCGCCGGCCTGCCACAGCTGCATCAGACGCAACGTCATCACCGCGACCACCACTGCAGTGAAGCACAACGACAAGGACCCCCACCGGGTCCGCTCGATCAGCGCGAGGTAGAAACCCAGCGGCAACGGCAGCAGGATCCCCACCGAGTAGGCCACGAACGTCGCCGACTCGGCGAGCGGCGCGCCACCGATCAGCCGAACCAGGGCGATGACGGTCTGCACCAGCAGCGCGGCCTCGAGCACGATGGCCCCGGCCATCTGCGCATCGGTGGTCGCGCGCCGGCGGGACGCCTGGATGCCGGTCCACGCGCCCAGCAGCAGACCGGCGGACAGAACGCCGATGGCCAGGCCCTGGATCATGCTTCGATCATCGCCGATGGGCGCTCGATCCGGGGACGTCGGTGATCACCGGCTTCCCGAGCAGCGTTCGGGTGCCTCGCCGGGTCCGGGCGGTCGACGCCGCGCGGGACGACCGCCGTACTACCTGCTCATCGCGCCGGTCGTCGGACCACTGATCGACGCCGGTGACTGGCGGCTCGCGGTGATGGCCGCCAGGGCGATCAACATCCGCGGGTGCTGGGCCTCCAAATACACGGGGAATCCCTTGATGCCGGGCCCGGGCTCGAAGTGCAAACCGTCGAAGAAGTTCGGGAGTTCGCCGTGCCAGACCTGGTACCCGTCGTCGACGTGCGCAGCTTCGTCAGGGGTGTCCAACATCGGCGACACCGCCGCGAAAACCATCGAGTCGCAGGCGATGGCGGCCCCCACGGCCACCAGCCCGATGAGGACCCGGCGCTTCCGGCGGGCGGCCGGCTCACGGACTGTCACGGATCGCAGGCTTTCGGTATCGGCAATCCGGTAGAACCAGGACAAGTCGCCCAGAGCCGCACCGCCGTCTCGATGCCCCCGGATTGCTACGGTCGACGCGTGCATCCCGCCGGCAACAGCTGTGACCGCCCTCACTGCTGCGGCGACCGGCGGCCGGTCCGGCCGGCCGCGAGGCGTCCGTGACCGCCACCGCAGCGCTCGACGCCGGCGACCGGAGGGCCGCGTTCACTCTCGGGGCGCTGCTGCTGGTGACCGGGGTGCTCGTCGGGGCCAGTCCCATCGTCGGCGTGGTCACCACCGCCGACTCCTCGCCCACCGACGCCGCCACGATCGCGGCGTTCACCGCGGTTTTGCCCGGGCTGCTCGCGCTCGGTCTCGCGGTCCGAGGCCCTGCGCTCGGCCTTGCCGCGACCGCCGGCGCCGGCCTCATCGGCATGGCCCGGTTCTTTGCCGACCTTTCGGTGATCACCGAGACCGATGCCGTCACCCGTCCGGAGTTGTTCTACGAGACCACCGACCGGGCCCGCCCGTTCAGCGGCGCGGCGGGCGGCTGGCTGCTGCTCGCGGCCGACGTGCTGATGGTGCTCGTCGGGGTGTTCGCCGCGGGACGGCTGGGCCGGGCGGTGTCCGAGGATGCCGAGCCAGAGCCCGCCGCGTTGTTCGCCTCGCAGGCGATCGCGGCCGACCCGCCGGCGGGGTTCGGCGACCCGCCGCCGGGCGCGGCCGACCCGCCGCTGGGGTTCGGCGACCCGCCGCCGGAGGCGACGGACGGGTCCGTGGTGGCGCTGAGCGCACCCCCGCGTGGGCGGACGTCAGTGAACCTGCCAATGATCGCGGTCGGCTTCCTGGGGGCCGTGCTGCTGATGATCGGTGCCGTGGAGACGCCGTACTCCGGCGGGTATCTGACGCTGCGGGTGCTGCCGCTCGGATCGAGCGTGAGCGGGGTGCTGGCGGCGGCCTTGCTGCCGCTGCTCGCCGCCGTTGCCGTCCTCGTCGCCGGCGTGCTCGCGCGGCCGCTGGCGCTGGCCCTGCTGGCCGGGACGGCGCTGGCCGCGGCCGTGCCCTTCCTCACGGCGGTTGTCGTGGTGCTGCTCGGGACACCCACGAGCGTGTCGTCGTCGGTGTGGTGGGGGTTGGCCGGCGCGATCGTGCTGGCCGGCTCGGGACTGTTGGCGCGCCGCCCGCTGACCCGGGGGGCCGATGTGGACGCGGATGGCCGGCCGCCTCCGCCGCTGATGTCGGTCGCCGCGGGAGTGCTCGCCCTGCTGGCCGCGGCTGCATCGTTCGCCGCGTCTCGCGCGTCGCTGCTGCAGGTCAACGGACAGCCGCCGGATGACGCGGCGGCGGTACTACTCGCCCCCGCCGGCCTGCCGTTCCTCGTCGCCGCGGTGCCGGTCGCCGTCGCCGGGGCGCTGCTGCTCGTCCCGCAAACCGCACGCGTCGGCCGCGCGGCGCTGCCTGTGCTGTGGGCCGGACCGGTCTACGCACTGGCACAGGCGCTGTGGCTGCGCTCGCGGGTGGTGGCCAGTGCGGAGAACCCGCTCAACGCCGGCCTGCCCGGCGAGGTGCAGCGCACCTGGAGCGCCGGGCCCGGTCTGTGGCTGGGTGTGCTCGCGGTGAGTGCCGCCGTGCCCGCCGCCGTGCTGGCCGTGATCACCGCCAGGCGGATCGAAGACGCGTCGCTGGAGGTCGTCGACGACGACTCCCTCGCAGGGTCGCGCACCATCCGCGTCTGGTCCGCGTCCGGACTGACCGTCCTCACCCTGATCGCATTCTCGCTCCCGGCGTACAGCTACCTGGGTCGCAGTCGATCGTCGACGTTGCTGGTGGGCTACGACCTGGACTCCTGGGGGATGTGGGCGGTCGCGGGTGCGGTGGTGGGGGCGGTGTGGGCGGCGGCGTTGACCCGGCGACCGTCAGCCGCGACCGGCCACCTGTTGGCGGCGGCAGCCGTCGTCATCCAGCCGTTGATCGTGCCCGGCGCCGTGCGCGAGGAGGCCGGTTTCACCTTGGGCGCCGGTTTCTTCGTCGGCGCGATCCTGCTGATCGCGCTGGTCGCGGCCGCGCCGGTGTTCGCCGCGCTGGCCGCCCGGGTACGCACGGCGGAGGTCGCGTCCTGGTCGGGAGATAATGCCGCGCAGGAAGTTTCGTCCGCAGCGCCGGCAGCCGCCCGCGCCGTCGCGGATCGCCGGCCGGCCGGTCGGACCGGGCCCGCCGGCCCTGGATCGAAGGGCAGATGAGATGACCGATCCCGCAGCACCGACCAGGCCGATCCGGGTCGTGGTGGCCAAGCCCGGGCTGGACGGCCACGACCGGGGAATCAAGGTGGTGGCCCGCGCGCTGCGGGACGCCGGCATGGAGGTGATCTACACCGGCCTGCACCAGACCCCGGAGCAGATCGTCGCGGCCGCGCTGGCCGAGGACGCCGACGCGGTCGGGCTCTCGGTGCTGTCGGGCTCGCACATGACCCAGTTCCGCCGGGTGGTCGACCTGCTCGCCGACGCCGATGCGAGCGACATCATCGTCTTCGGCGGTGGGATCATCCCGCCGGAGGACATCACCGAACTCGCCGGGATCGGCGTCAAGGGGATCTTCACCCCGGGCGCTCCGACGACGGCGATCGTCGACTGGCTCCGCGAACAGGTTTCCCCACGGCTCGCCGCCGAGTGAGTGAACCCACACCACTGAGCGCGTACCCGGGGTGCTTTCCGGTGCAGGCGGCTCGCTAGGGTTGACGCACGGTCTCCGGCGCCCGTGCACGGCTGCGCCAGGCCCTTTCCAGCGCCGCAGCCATGCGAGGAGAAAACGTGGACCTGTACGAGTACCAGGCGAAGGACCTCTTCGCCGCGCACGGCGTGCCCACCCAGGTCGGCACGGTGGCCCGGACCGTCGAAGAAGCGATCGAAGCAGCCGAAGAGCTGGGCATCCCGGTGATGGTGAAGTCCCAGGTCAAGGTCGGTGGACGCGGCAAGGCCGGCGGCGTCAAATACGCCGCAACACTCGAAGACGTGCAGACCCATGCCGGCAATATTCTCGGTCTGGAGATCAAGGGCCACGTCACCCGTCAGCTGCTGATCGGCCCGGCCAGCGACATCGCGGAAGAGTACTACGTGTCGTTCCTGCTCGACCGGACCAACCGCACCTTCCTGGCCATGGCCACCCACGAGGGTGGCATGGAGATCGAGCAGCTGGCCGTCGAGCGCCCCGATGCGCTGGCCAAGATCCCGGTGAGCGCGCTGACCGGGGTCGATGCCGCCAAGGCGGCCGAGATCGCCGACGCCGGAAAGTTCCCCGCCGAGGTGCGTGATCAGGTGATCAACATCCTGCGGCACCTGTGGGAGGTGTTCGTCACCGAGGACGCGACGTTGGTCGAGGTCAACCCGCTGGTGAAGACGCCGGAGGGGACCGTGCTGGCGCTGGACGGCAAGGTCACGCTGGACGACAACGCCGATTTCCGTCACCCGGACCACGCCGCATTGGCCGACACCGCATCGGAGAACGCCCTCGAGGTCAAGGCCAAGGAAAAGGGCCTCAACTACGTCAAGTTGGACGGCCAGGTCGGGGTCATCGGCAACGGCGCCGGCCTGGTGATGTCCACGCTGGATGTGGTGGCCTACGCCGGCGAGGCGCACGGCGGCGTCTCGCCCGCCAACTTCCTGGACATCGGCGGAGGTGCCAGCGCCGAGGTGATGGCCGACGGCCTTGACATCATCCTGTCCGACCCGGACGTCCGGTCGGTGTTCGTGAACGTGTTCGGCGGCATCACCTCCTGCGACGCAGTGGCCAACGGGATCGTCGCCGCGCTGGAGATCCTGGGCGACAAGGAGAACAAGCCGCTGGTGGTGCGGCTGGACGGCAACAACGTCGAGGAGGGCCGGCGGATCCTGACCGAGGCCGCGCACCCGCTGGTGACGTTGGCCGACACCATGGACGAGGGCGCCGACAAGGCCGCAGAACTGGCAGCATCGGCAACGAACAGCACAGGAGTCTGACCGATGGCGATCTTCTTGAACGAATCCTCCCGCGTCATCGTGCAGGGCATGACCGGATCCGAGGGCAGCAAGCACACCCTACGGATGCTGGCGTCCGGCACGAACATCGTGGGTGGGGTCAACGCCCGCAAGGCCGGTACCACCGTCGACTACGACGGGTCGGTCCAGCCGGTGTTCGGCTCGGTGGCCGAGGCGATGGAGAAGACCGGGGCGAACGTCACGGTGTTGTTCGTGCCGCCGGCGTTCACCAAGGACGCCATCATCGAGGCCATCGATGCGGGCATCGGGCTGGCCGTGGTGATCACCGAGGGCGTCCCGGTGCACGATTCGGCGGTGGCCTGGGCGCACGCCGTTGCGACCGGCAACAAGACGCGCATCATCGGTCCGAACTGCCCTGGCATCATCTCGCCGGGCAAGTCGAACGCCGGCATCATCCCGGCCGACATCACCGGTCCGGGTCGGGTCGGCCTGGTCTCCAAGTCCGGCACCCTGACCTACCAGATGATGTTCGAGCTGCGGGATCTGGGCTTCTCGACGGCGATCGGGATCGGCGGGGATCCCGTCATCGGGACCACGCACATCGATGCGCTCGAGGGATTCCAGGCCGATGACGAGACCGCGGCGATCGTGATGATCGGCGAGATCGGCGGCGACGCCGAGGAGCGCGCCGCCGCATTCATCGCCGATCATGTGACCAAACCGGTCGTCGGCTACGTGGCGGGGTTCACCGCCCCGGAGGGCAAGACCATGGGGCACGCCGGGGCGATCGTCTCCGGCTCGGCCGGTACCGCGCAGGGCAAGAAGGAGGCCCTCGAAGCCGTGGGTGTCAAGGTCGGCAAGACGCCGTCGGAGACCGCCCGGCTGCTCCGGGCGGCCATCGCCTGACTGACCCGGCGGGATCCGGTCGGCATCATCCGAAGCCGCGCATCATCGTGTCCGGGATGCGGTTCCGCCGCCCCCGGGCCGCGAGTCCTGGCCGGTCGCAGGTCGGGTCACCGACGATGCCGGGTGGCCGAGGCATGCACCAGTGGGCGTGGGTAGTTTCGGAGTCGGCGGGTGCCGACGAGCAAGGGTGATGGCCTGATGAGTGGTCCCGCGCAGGGTGGATATGGTGCCACGCCGCCGGGGCCGTCATGGGGTTCCGGGCCGCGGGGCCCGTCCCCGGTCGGCGGGCCGCAGGGCACGGGACCGTATCAGGGCGGCGGCCGAGTTCCCGGTGCGGGACCCGCTGCGGCCGGTCGGCCTGCCGGTGGTCCGGCCGGCACCGCAGGGCGCGGTGGTGGACCGGCCGCGTCGAGCAGGGCAACCGGATGGGATCTGGTCAGGCTCCTCGGGGTCGCTGTCGTCGGTCTCGGCATCCTCAATTTCGTCTGGGGTTTCCTGCCTGAGCTGACCTTCCCCGGGGCGGCGCAGAACACCGATCTGTCGGTGTTCGCCATTGGTCCGGGCTACGTGCCCATCCTGCTGCTGATTGCCGGACTGCTCGCGCTAGCCGCTTTCCTGCCCGCTCCCGAGCGGTCGCGCTTCGCGGTGGCTGCGGTTTCGACGGGCGGCGCCATCGGTGCGATCGTCTCGCTCGGTACTGCCGGTCCCTGGGCGCAGCTTGCCGGGACCGATCAGGTCACCAAGGGTGCGGGCGCCATCCTGCTGGTGATCTTCGGGATCATCCAGGCCGTCGTGGCGGCCGCCGCCTACGTGGTCGGGTCGGGGATCGGGTCGGGTGGCGTCTCGCCGCACCGCGACTCTGCTGGCGTCGCGCCGCATCGCCAGCGGCCGATCGGGCCGTGGGGCGGTCCGGACAGTGGCGGTCCGAACACCGGCGGTCCGAACAGTGCTGCGCAGGCCGGGGTGGGGGCGAGTGACAGTGCCCCGGGACGAAGCATGGCAGGCGGGTGGCCGCTCGCCGGGTCATTTGGCGGGAATGCCCCGTGGCTGGGGTCGACCGAACCGTGGTCGGCCGACACCGATCCGCGCGGGTTCGCCGCCATCGATCCGCAGTCCGGCGCCGATACCGATCCGCGGGGACTGCCGGTGATCGACCCGACGCACGCAGCAGGCCGGGCCGGGACACCGACCTCCGATGTGCCGCTCGTCGGTGCGCCACCGGCGACCCAGCCTCCGGCGACCCAGCCTCCGGCGACCCAGCCTCCGGCGACCCAGCCTCCGGCGACCCAGCCTCCGGCGACCCAGCCTCCGGCGACCCA
>Ga0302299_10002236_pt1 | contig 11783 bp, 14 predicted proteins | sample III_Fen_N3_4_FD_198795 | JGI IMG/M metagenome (GOLD analysis project Ga0302299, IMG submission 198795) | Peat permafrost microbial communities from Stordalen Mire near Abisko, Sweden - III_Fen_N3_4 | ecosystem: Environmental > Terrestrial > Soil > Wetlands > Permafrost | place: Sweden: Abisko...
GCGCCGCCTACGGCGCGTCCACCCGGTGCTTCTCGTACATCAAGGCCAACTCGATCGTCCGCGTCGGCACCGGATTCCAGGTGCGCACCGGCTGGTTCTTCAACAACATCACGTACACGGGCCCGGCTGCCGTCTGGGCCGGGAACCGGTTGGCGACACCGGGCGCGTTCACCTCGGGGCTGCACCAGTGGAGGATCCTCTGCACGCCGAACGCGGCTGCGGGGGTCCGCTCGTGCTCCGCGTACATCTGGACCAAGGTCTACAGCCGGCACGCCCTTGCGGGTGGCGGCTACGCCTACACCGAGGCGTGGGCCTGGGTGTTCAACGACGTGGTGATCGTCACGGCGTGAGGCACGTCCGGGGCAGCGCGAACCAGCGCAACGCCTCGAAGTCGTGGGTGAGCCCGGCGTCAACGCCGTCTGCCGCGCTCAGGTCGGTCGGTTCGACCCGCCCCTCGACCAGCAGCCGAGCCTGCTCGAGGTAGTCGACCAGCACGGATTCGGGCGCAGTCTCCTGGTGGTGCGCGTACGTCAGCACCCCGTCGTCGTCGTAGTGCACCTCGGTGAGCCGCATCGGTGGCTCGACCGGCCCGCCGCGGTGACGCCACATGCCCGTGGCCGGGTCGAAGCGGTAGTCGGTCAGCAGCAGCCAGCCGTGGTCGGCGACGAAGGCGACCGCGTCGAGGACGTAGCGGAACACCGGGTCGCTGATGAAGTAGTTGAAGTTGACGCGCACCCAGCCCGGCTTGATCCCCTCGCACCCGTGGGTGATCTCACGCTCGAACTCGTGCGACCGCTCGATGTCGATCCCGAGCAACCGGTGACCGTACGGCCCGGCGCACGAACAGCCACCCCGCGACTGGATCCCGAACAGGTCGTTGAGCAGCGCCACGACGAAGTTGTGGTGCAGGTACGGCCCGCCGGGCCGCTGAACCGTGAACGAGACGATCGACAGGCGCTCGGCGTCCCGGTTGCCCAGGACGTGGATGTTGGGATGCGTGTCGAACGCGGCCAGCGCCCGATCGAGGAAGCCGTGCTCGCGCGCCCGGATCTCGTCGACCCCCACCGCCTGCTTCAGCTGGAACACCAGCCCGGCCCGGATCGACTCGATGATCGCCGGTGTGCCGGCCTCCTCGCGGTGAACCGGGTCGCTGAGGTACACGTGCTCAGCCGGGTTGACGTACATCACCGTCCCGCCGCCTACGACGTCGGGCACGGTGTTCGTGAGCAGGTCGCGTCGAGCGATCAGGACCCCCGGCGTTCCCGGGCCGCCGATGAACTTGTGCGGGCTGAGCACGATCGCGTCCTTGTAGGCCAACGGGTGCTCGGCGCAGCGCGGGTTCATCTCGATGTCGATGTACGGGCCGGCGGCGGCGAAGTCCCAGCAGGCCAAGGCGCCGTGCTCGTGCAGCAGCACCGAGATGGCGTGCGTGTCGCTGATGATGCCCGTGACGTTGCTGGCGGCGCTGAACGAACCGATCTTCAACGGACGCTCGGCGTAGCGGTCCAGGGCCATTCCCAGCGCGACGCCGTCGATGTGCCCGTCGGAGTCCTCAGGGATCACGACGACGTCGGCGATCGACTCGCGCCAGGGCAGCTCGTTGCTGTGGTGCTCGAACGGTCCGATGAAGACCACAGGCCGCTCGGCCTCGGGGATGTGGGCGGACAGCCCGTACCGGCGGTCGAGGTCTGCGGGGATCCGCAGGTTGAGCACTCCGAGCAGCTTGTCGATCGCCCCGGTGGAGCCGGACCCGGCGAAGATCACACAGGTGTCGTCGTCCCCGTTGACCGCGTCGCGGATGATCCGTCGGGCGTCCTCGCGCAGCCGCGTGGTCTGCAGGCCGGTGCCGCTCGACTCCGTGTGGGTGTTCGCGTACCGGGGCAGCACCTCCGCGGTGATGAACTCCTCGATGAACGAGAGCGACCGCCCGCTGGCGGTGTAGTCGGCGTAGGTCACGCGTCGCGGCCCGTACGGCCCGGGCATCACCTGGTCGTCCCCGATCACCGACTCGCGAATCCGGCGCAGCAACGGGGGTTCTGGGCGCTGGTTCACGCACCCACCGTACGCCGGACGGGGTCCCGGCAGCGGCCGACGTCGTGCCACCATGTCCGCATGGTCACCGCATCCGGGACGGCTCCGGTCGAGCTCGAGCGCCCTGTCGGCGACACCGAGCTGCGGCCCGACCTGCCCTGGATCACGCTGGTCTGGAACGACCCCGTCAACCTGATGTCCTACGTGTCGTACGTTTTCCGCTCGTACTTCGGCCACTCGCCCGAGAAGGCCGACGAGCTCATGCTCCAGGTGCACCACGAGGGCCGAGCGGTCGTGTCCAGCGGCACCCGGGAAGAGATGGAGCGCGACGTGACCGCGATGCACGGGTACGGCCTCTGGGCGACCCTGCAACAGGACAGCTGACCGTGTCGCGCACCACGATGTTCGTGCCGCGTCGCGGAGGCGTCATCCGGCTGACCGTTCCCAAAGCCGAGGCACCGATCCTCGACGGTCTTCTCGAGCAGCTCAGCGAGCTGGTCGCGCCTGAGCACCCGGCTGACCCGGACCCGCTCGCAGCGCTGCTCGAGATCGGTACCGCCACCAAGACTCCCGACGATCCGGTGCTGGCCCGGCTGTTTCCCGACGCGTATGCGGACGACCCGGAGGCCGCCGGGGAGTTTCGCCGCTACACCGAGATCGGCCTGCGCGACCAGAAGTACCAACGTGCCGTCCTCGCCCGCGCGACCCTGGCCGAGGCTTCGCGCGGCCGCGACCTGAGCGAGGCCGAGACGATGGCCTGGCTCGGTGCCCTCAACGACCTGCGGCTCGCGCTCGGCACCCGGCTCGGCGTGACGGAGGACGACCCCGAGCAGTTCGCGAACCTGACCGAGGACGACCCGGCGTGGACCAGCCACCTGGTCTACAACTGGCTGGGTGGGCTGCAGGAGCTGCTGGTCCATTGCCTCTCGGGGGCGCTCGACGCCGCCGACTAGGCTGGTCCGGTGCTCATCATCAGCCAGGACGTCGTCGACGCGATCGTCGCGCACGCTCGCCGCGACCACCCGGACGAGGCCTGTGGCATCGTCGCCGGGCCCGAGGGCAGCGACCGTCCGGAACGCTTCGTGCCGATGATCAACGCGGCCATGTCGCCGACGTTCTACGAGTTCGACTCCGGCGACCTGCTCCGGCTGTACCGCGACCTGGACGCCCGTGGCGAGGAGCCGGTGGTCGTCTACCACTCGCACACGGCCACCGAGGCCTACCCGTCCCGCACCGACGTCACCTACGCCTCCGAACCGGGCGCGCACTACCTCTTGGTGTCGACCCGCGACGCCGACGTCGACGAGGTTCGGTCGTACCGGATCGTGGACGGTCAGGTGGCTGAGGAAGAAGTGCGGGTGGTCGCGGCGTTGTCACCAGCGTCGTCGCCAGACGAACTCAAATCCCCGAGCCGAGGAGCCACCCAGTCATGACCGTCGAGGTCCGGATCCCGACGATCCTGCGTTCGTACACCGACGGCGCCAAGGCCGTTCCAGGTTCGGGGGACACGCTCGCGGAGCTGTTCAGCGACCTGGACTCGCGGCACCCGGGGCTGGCCGAGCGGCTGGTCGAGGGCGGCGCCCTGCGCCGGTTCGTCAACGTGTACCTGAACGACGAGGACGTTCGATTCCTCGGTGGTATCGACACCCCGGTAGCCGACGGCGACGACGTGACGATCCTGCCTGCGGTTGCGGGCGGGGCGCGCTGACGTCCGGCTGACCTCCGTGCGCTTCGACTCACTCCTCGCGTCCGTCGGCGGCACCCCGCTCGTCGGACTGCCCCGCCTGTCGCCGTCGGCTGACGTCCGGCTGTGGGCCAAGCTCGAGGACCGTAACCCCACCGGCTCGGTCAAGGACCGACCCGCCCTCGCGATGATCGAGGCCGCCGAGGCCGACGGCACGCTGACCCCGGGCGCCACGATCCTCGAGCCGACCTCCGGCAACACCGGGATCTCGTTGGCCATGGCCGCCAAGCTCAAGGGGTACCGGCTGATCTGCGTCATGCCGGAGAACACCTCGCCGGAGCGGTCCCAGCTGTTGCGGATGTGGGGTGCCGAGATCATCTCCTCGCCGGCGGCCGGAGGGTCCAACGAGGCCGTCCGTGTGGCCAAGGAGCTCGCCGCAGAGAATCCCGACTGGGTGATGCTCTACCAGTACGGCAACCCCGCGAACGCCCAGGCGCACTACGACACCACCGGCCCCGAGCTGCTCGCCGACCTGCCGACGATCACCCACTTCGTTGCGGGGCTCGGCACGACCGGGACGCTGATGGGCGCCGGGCGGTTCCTGCGCGAACGCGTTCCCGGCATCGAGATCGTCGCGGCCGAGCCACGCTACGGCGAGCTCGTCTACGGGCTGCGCAACCTCGACGAGGGCTTCGTCCCCGAGCTGTACGACGCCTCAGTGCTCACCACGAGGTTCTCCGTCGGGCCGCGCGACGCGGTCCGCCGGATGCGCGAGCTGCTCGAGCAGGAGGGCATCTTCGCCGGCATCTCGACCGGCGCGATCCTGCATGCAGCGATGGGCTCGGCCCGCAAGGCTGTCGCGGCCGGCACCCGGGCCGACATCGCGTTCATCGTGTGCGACGGCGGCTGGAAGTACCTCTCGACGGGGGCTTACGAGGGTGATCTCGACGCCGCTGAGGAGTCCCTCGACGGCCAGCTCTGGGCCTGACCGTACCTTTCTGCTCCTCGCGTGGAAGATCCGTGTCGTTCTAGCGCTCGGATCTTCCACAGCTCGCGCCGATCCCCAGATCGCCGCGTCCGACTCCTGGCTTCCGAACGCTGCGGCCATGCTCGTCGGGTGCCGAAGACCGATGGTTCCGTGGGACTGCACGAGTGGGCCGCCGGTGCGGCCCGGTTGCAGGGCGGCGCGATCACTCGTGCCCAGCTGCTCGGCGGCGGTTGCAGCCCGGCTCAGATCCGCGCCCAGCTTGCCGCGAAACGGTGGTCGTCCCCGTACCCAGGCGTCTTCTTGACCACGACGGGCGCTCCGGCCCGCGACGCTCAGCTCTGGGCGGCGCTCCTCGCCTGTGGCACGGACGCAGCACTGTGCCTGGAGACAGCGGCCGAGGCATGGGGATTCGGGCCGCGGTCGGACGTTGTGCACGTGCTGGTCCCGGCTGAGCGTCGGGTGTCGGACCGCACTGGGATCGCGGTGGTGCGCAGCCGCCACGCGTCCGCCCGCACGGACCGGCGGGCGATCCCACCCAGGACCACCGTGGAGAACACCGTCCTCGACCTCGTCGAGAGGAGTACCAGCGAGCTGGATGCGGTCGGCTGGATCACTCGGGCGGCGCAGCAGCGCCGAACCACACCCAAGCGCATCTTCGCCGCCTCTCTGCTTCGGCCGGCGCTTACCCGGCGTGGCCTCGTGCTCGCCACCTGTGCGCACGTGGCGGACGGCGCACAGAGCCCGCTCGAGGTGGGCTGGATCGATCGCGTCGAGCGACCCCATGGACTCCCGAGAGCCACGCGGCAGGCGGTTGGGCGCGTCGGCGGTCGGCGGGTGTTCCGTGACCTGGCCTACGAGGCCTATGGCTTGTACATCGAGCTGGACGGGCGGGTCGGGCACGTCGACGCGGACGGGCGGTTCCGGGACCTGAACCGTGACAACGCCGCAGTTGTGGAGGGTCGCGTGACTCTTCGCTACGGCTGGGCTGCGGTGTTCGGGACCGCCTGCGAGGCCGCGTCGCAGGTGGCCGGGTTGCTCGTGGCACGCGGGTGGCGTGGTGCGGCGACGCCGTGCGGAGGGTGCTCGGGCTAGGCTCGGGCACCGTGGCGGACGCACCGATCGGGATCTTCGACAGTGGGGTGGGCGGCCTCACCGTCGCCCGTGCGGTGCTCGATCAGCTGCCGCACGAACCTGTCCGCTACGTCGGCGACACCGCTCGCGGCCCCTACGGCCCGCGGCCGCTGGCTGAGGTCCGTTCGTTCGCGCTCGAGATCATGGATCGTCTCGTGGACGACGGCGTCAAGCTGCTCGTGATCGCGTGCAACAGCGCGAGCGCGGCGGTGCTCCGGGACGCGCGCGAGCGGTACTCCGTGCCGGTGGTCGAGGTCGTGCACCCCGCTGTGCGCCGGGCAGTGGCGGCGACGCGCAACGGCCGAGTGGGCGTGATCGGGACGCGCGCGACCATCACCTCCGGTGCGTATGAGGACGCATTCGCTGCGGCGCCGCAGCTCGAGCTCTCGCTGGCGGCCTGCCCTCTCTTCGTCGAGTTCGTCGAGGCGGGAGTAACCGGGGGACCCGAGCTGCTCGCGGTGGCCCACGACTACCTCGATCCGGTTGCGGCAGCCGGGGTCGACACGCTGGTGCTGGGCTGCACGCACTACCCGCTCCTCACCGGGGTGCTCTCCTACGTCATGGGTGACGGGGTGACGCTGGTCTCGAGCGCGGAGGAGACGGCCAAGGACGTCTACCGCGTGCTCGCCTCGGCCGACCAGCTGCGCGATCCCGCGTTGCCCGCACCTCTTCACACGTTCTTCGCGACGGGCGACCCGGTGGAGTTCGCCCGCTTGGGTCGCCGGTTCCTCGGGCCAGAGATCGGTCAGGTGGAGAGCATGGCCTCGGTCCGATGACCGGCCTGAGCTTGACTGTTGTGGGCTGCTCGGGGTCGATGCCCGGCCCGGAGTCGCCCGCGTCGTGCTACCTCGTGGAGTGCGCGGGGTTCCGACTCGTTCTCGACCTCGGCAGCGGTGCACTGGGTGCGTTGCAACGCCATGTCGGCCTCGATGCCGTCGACGCGGTGCTGCTGACCCATCTGCACCCGGACCACTGGATCGACCTCTGCCCCTACTTCGTGGCGCGCTCGTACGATCCCCGCGGGCCGTTCCGGCCGTTGGACGTCCACGGCCCGGCGGCCACGGCCGCTGCGCTGGTGGCTGCGTACGGGCCGGACCGCAAGGTCGAGGACCTGGCCGACGCGTTCACCTTCCACGCGCTCGGGCCCGGCCCCCTGCAGCTGGGGCCGATGTCCGTCACCGCGGTCCGGACCGCGCATCCCGTCGAGTGCTGGGCCGTCCGGATCGAGGCCGGTGGCCGGGTCCTGGTGTACACCGCCGACACCGGCCCCAGCGCTGCTGTGACGCGGCTGGCTCGAGGCGCCGATCTGCTGCTGGCCGAGGCTGCGTTCCTCGACGGAGCCGCGAACCCGCCCGGGCTCCACCTGACCGGGCGCGAGGCGGGCGAGATGGCTCGCGACGCGCAGGTGGGTCGCCTCCTCGTCACCCACGTGCCGCCGTGGCACGACCCGGCGACGGCGTTGGCGGAGGCCGTGGACGTGTTCGGAGTACGCGCCGAGCTTGCGCGGGCGGGTGCGCGGCACGCGGTCTGACTGCTCGGATACCCTCGGCGGATGCCTGCTGACTCGGTCCGCATCGACGGCCGCACCCATGACCAGCTCCGCCCGGTGACCATCTCGCGCGGGTGGCTCGACCACGCTGAGGGTTCGGTGCTGGTGGAGTTCGGTCGCACGCGGGTCCTGTGCGCCGCGTCGTTCACCGAGGGCGTGCCGCGTTGGCGCAAGGGCAGCGGCGAGGGCTGGGTGACCGCGGAGTACGCCATGCTGCCGCGCGCCACGAACACCCGCTCGGATCGCGAATCGGTCAAGGGCAAGGTGGGCGGCCGCACCCAGGAGATCTCGCGGCTGGTCGGTCGCTCGCTGCGAGCAGTCATCGACTACCGGGCCCTGGGCGAGAACACGATCGTGATCGACTGTGACGTTCTGCAGGCTGACGGTGGTACCCGCACCGCGGCGATCACGGGGGCGTACGTCGCGCTCGCCGACGCGGTTGAGTGGGCGCGCGAGCGAGGCGTGCTCAAGCCGGGAGTCGAGCCGCTGATCGGTTCCGTCGCCGCTATCTCGGTCGGGCTGGTGGACGGATCGCCGATGCTCGACCTCGCCTACACCGAGGACGTGCGGGCCCAGACGGACATGAACGTCGTCGTGACCGGAGACGGACGATTCGTCGAGGTCCAGGGCACGGCCGAGGGCGACCCGTTCGACCGGCGCCTGCTCGACCAGCTGCTCGACCTCGCTGTCGAGGGCTGCGCCGAGCTCACCGAGATCCAGCGGGTGTCGCTGGCATGAGCGGGCAGCTGGTGCTGGCGACGCGCAACGCGCACAAGCTGGGCGAGCTGCGCCGCATCCTCGACGAGGCGGGCCTCGCGGTCGAGCTGGTCGGGGTCGATGCGTTCCCCGGCGTCGCCGATGTGGCCGAGACCGGCACGACGTTCGCCGAGAACGCTCTGCTCAAGGCCCACGCGACGGCCCAGGCGACTGGCCTCCCGGCCGTGGCAGACGACTCCGGCCTGTGCGTCGACGTCCTGGGCGGGATGCCGGGTGTCTTCTCGGCCCGCTGGTCGGGGCAGCACGGCGCAGATCGGGCCAACCTCGAGCTCGTCCTGGCCCAGATCGCCGACCTGCCGGACGAGCGCCGTTCGGCGTACTTCGCGTGTGCTGCGGCCATCGCGTTCCCGGACGGCACCGAACGCGTGGTCGAAGGGTTCCTGCGTGGCACCTTGCTCCGTTCGCCTCGAGGGGCCGGAGGCTTCGGGTACGACCCGATCTTCCAGCCCGACGGTGGCACCCGGACGACGGCGGAGCTCGAGCCGGCGGAGAAAGACGCGATCAGCCACCGCGGTCAGGCGTTCCGGGCGCTCGTCCTCGAGCTGGCCTCGCTTCCGATCTGACCTGGCCCGCTCCCGCTCTGACCGGGTCCCGCTCCACGACTTTCACCGTCCGGGCACGCTTGGGACGGCGGACGTGAGGCCGGCGACGATCTGACCCACGTGCTCGAGGGATTGTCCCGCCTGGTCGAAGTAGTGCCCGTGGGCGTCGAACAGACCCTCACCTGGTGCGGTGACCTCCGCGGGGAACCGGTGGCCTCCGAACGTCGCGCTGGCGGGATCGGGGCCGAACCAGCCCAGCCGGGTCACAAAGTCGTCGTCGGAGGCGCCGACCCAGACGTGCCCCTGGGGGACGGTAAGGTCGCTCGCCCGCTCAGCCTCTGCCCCCGGGCTGCCCACGAGGACGAGGTCGTCCACGCTCCCGGGAGAGCGGGACGCGGCCAGCGCAGCCGTCGTGCTGCCGTAGCTGTGGCCGACCAGCGTGACGTGCGGGTGGTCGCTGCCTCGGCTGGCGAGCAAGCCGTCGACCTCGTCGGCCAGCAGGGCGGCCCCGCGCTCTGCCTGCGCCGACGACGCGACGGTGCGTAGCACCGGGGTCTGGTAGCCGAGCCAGGCGACCACTGCGACGGTGTTCGCCGCCGTACCGCTGGCCCGCAGCACCGCCACGGTGTGGGCATCGTCGGCAGGAAGAGACGTCGCCACGCGATCGTCGAGCCCCGGTACGAGGTAGCCGACGTTGCGCGCGGTGTCTGGGTCGCCCACGGCGATCGCAGCCCGCCCCCTGCCCCACTGCCGGGGTAGGTCGAGCAGGAGTCGCACCGGTCGACCGTCAACGGTAGCGGCGAGCCGACGCAGCTCGGCGTCGATCGTGAGGTCGACCCGATGGGCGGCCCGGGTGGCTTCGTCGGCGCTCCCTTCGTCGTACGCGGCGAGCCGGTCGGCCAGGGCCTTGCGGTTGATCCGGTCGCGTACAGCAGCGGGGATGCCTGGCCTGCTGCTCAGCGCGCCGGCCAGCCGCCCGGTTTCGAGTGCGGCGCGTTCATCGGGCCGCAGGCACGCCCACCAGTCCGCGGCGGCTTCGGGGCCAGCCGAGACAGGGGGCAGCCTCGGCGCGTCGGCCCCCTGGTCGGAGCGACTCGCGCCGGTCAAGGCCGAGCGCAGCAGGGTGTGGTCGTGCTCTCGACGCAGTGCTCGGGCTGCCCGGGCCGAGGCGTGCAACTCCCCACCGAGCCGGCGATCGGTGGCGACCAGGGCAGAGACAGCGTCGTCGAGCGCATCGATCTGCTCGTGCCGCTGCCAGGCGTAGACCGCCGGCGCCGTGGCCGCGATCAGGGTCGGCACAGCTCCGCCGGAGTCGAGCTCGGCCCAGGCCGTACGAACTCGGCTCAACCGTTCAGCGAGCTGAGTCGCGGCCTGCTCGATCAGCACTGCGAGCTCGCCGAGCCGGTTCGCTACTGCCTGCAGCACCGCCTGCCGCTCGTCGAGTGCCGCACGACAGCGCGCGGCTGCGAGGCCGGACCAACTCCGCACGCCGAACAGCGCGGCTCCGACCGAACGGGCCAGCTCGAGCAGAACCGACTCGACCGTGGCCTGGGCGGTGCGGGTCCGTGCTGCGGCGGGCCCCATGCGCTCGGGTGTCCAGCGCGTCAGGACCTCCGGCGTGGTCATCGCGCCGAGGTCCGCGGCTGCCTGCGAGCGACTGCGTCGTCGGTGGCCCGATAGTCCGCAGCTGCCGCGTGCATTGACCGCACCAGGCTGCGGATCTGCGCGGCCTCGTCATCGAGGAGGGCAGCCCAGCGGTGAGAGGCGTCACCGGCCGACCCGGCGGCGACCGATGCGGGGGCGGCGGTCACCAGGGGAGTCGCGAGGGCGTTCATCTCGCTTGCGGTGGCGTCGAGCCGGTCGGCCAGAGCGCCCGCGACGGCGGCGGCTCCGACCAGCTCATCGACGTGAACCTGGAAGGCTCTGCGGGACGCGGGCTGGACCATGCGGTTCCTTTCGGTACGGCGAGCAGATACCGAAGACACTCGCTGTCGCGTGTCGCGCCGCGAAAGTCCGACCGCGGGTTCTGTGGACGGCCCGGGCCGGTGGACGAACGTGGATCAGGCGTCGGCGGCGGCCTGCAGGTGGGTGCGCATGCGCGCGCCGACCGAGCGGACGTTCTCGAGATCCCGGGCGCTCAGCAGGTCGATCATGTTGGTGCGGACCGCGGCCACGTGACCTGGGGCCGCGTCGGCGAGCTTGGCCTGGCCGGCGTCGGTGAGCTCGGCGTTCATGCCCCGCCGGTCGTCTTCGCACACCGAGCGCCGTACCCAGCCGGCCTCTTCGAGTCGGGTGACCGCCCGCGTGACGCCGCTTCGGGTGGCGAGAGCGGTGTTGGCGAGCTCACGCATGCGCAGGCGACGTGCGGGGGCCTCGGACAGGCGCACGAGGAGCTCGTAGTCGGTCAACGAGAGCGCTGAGTGCTCGACCAGCTCCCGGTCGAGGGCCTGGAGGAGCAACCGGGTGCTGTCGAGGTAGGCGCGCCAGGCTTGTTGCTCGGTGTCGGTGAGCCACCGGGGTTCGTTCATGGCGGCGAATCTACGGGAATGACGGCGGTCCTCCGGCACGTTCCCCCCTCGTACGATCATTGACTGAGCAACTAGTCCCTGCCGCGCCGCGACCAGAGGGGTTTCCCAGATGCCCGCCGTAACCGTGACCGACGTACTCGCCCTGCCGCGCGTTGCGCAGCCTGACCCGACCGCCACGACCGACCGGCCAGTGGCGTCGGTGACGACCGCCCCTCGAGGCTTCGAGGGCGAGGGCTTCCCGGTTCGCCGGGCGTTCGCAGGCGTCGACCTCGCAGCGCTCGACCCGTTCATCATGATGGATCAGATGGGTGAGGTGCAGTACGCACCGGGTGAGCCCAAGGGCACTGCCTGGCACCCGCACCGTGGGTTCGAGACGGTCACGTACATCATCGACGGCGAGTTCCAGCACTCGGACTCGAACGGTGGCGGTGGGCTGATCTCGGACGGCGACACCCAGTGGATGACGGCAGGTGCCGGCATCTTGCACATCGAGGTTCCGCCCGAGCACCTCGTCGTGTCGGGTGGGTTGTTCCACGGGATCCAGCTCTGGGTC
>Ga0302299_10002237_pt1 | contig 11780 bp, 8 predicted proteins | sample III_Fen_N3_4_FD_198795 | JGI IMG/M metagenome (GOLD analysis project Ga0302299, IMG submission 198795) | Peat permafrost microbial communities from Stordalen Mire near Abisko, Sweden - III_Fen_N3_4 | ecosystem: Environmental > Terrestrial > Soil > Wetlands > Permafrost | place: Sweden: Abisko...
ATGGTGACCCCGCCGTCACGAGCATGCCCATCGACCTCGCGTTCACGATCTTCGTGCTCGCGATCCTGTGCGGCATCGCGGTCATCTCCAAGGTCCCGGCGACGCTCCACACGCCCCTGATGTCGGGCGCGAACTCCATCCACGGGATCGTGCTCATCGGCGCCATGATCGTCGCCATCGGCGCCGACAACCCCGTGTCGTACGTGCTCTCGTTCCTGGCCGTCGCCTTCGCCACCCTGAATGTCGTCGGTGGCTACGTGGTCACGGACCGGATGCTCCAGATGTTCCGACGCAAGCCCGCGGCGCCCAAGGCCGAAAAGGCGGAGGGCTGACCGTGATCGACCTGACTCCCCTCGACGCCGTCGTCCGGCTCGCCTGGCTGCTGGGCGCGGTCGCCTTCGTCATCGGCCTGTCGCAGATGAACTCGCCCGCCACGGCGCGCAACGGCAACCTCGTCTCCGCCGGCGGCATGGCGCTCGCGATCGGCGCCACCGCGCTGTACCTGCTGCTCAAGCCCTCGACCGTCGGCTTCAACGCCGTCGGCTGGGTCATCATCCTCGCCGGCATCGCGGTCGGCGGCGGCTACGGCCTGTACTCCGCCCGGACCGTGAAGATGACCGCGATGCCCCAGCTGGTGTCGCTGTTCAACGCGGTGGGCGGTGGCGCGGCCGCGCTGATCGCCATCGACGAGTACCTGCGCCACCGGGGCGTCGTGCCCGGGCTCCAGGAGAACGTCGCGACGGTCCTGGACATCGTGATCGGGTCGATCACCTTCACCGGCTCGCTGATCGCCTCGGGCAAGCTGATGGGCCTCAGGATCACGCCGTCGAGGCCGGTGCAGGTCCCCGGCGGCCGGATCGTCACCGTCGTGCTGGCGGTGGTCGCGGTTGTCGGCGCCGCGTACCTGTGGACCGGCAACTACAACGTGGCCGTGATGGTCGCCGTCTTGGCGGCCGCGCTGGTCTTCGGCGTCACGATGACGCTGCCGATCGGCGGCGCCGACATGCCGGTCGTCATCAGCCTGCTCAACTCGTTCACGGGCACCGCGGTCGCGATGGCGGGCTTCGTGCTCAACAACCCCGTCCTGATCATCGCCGGCGCCCTCGTCGGCGCGTCGGGCGCGATCCTCACCAAGCTCATGGCCGACGCCATGAACCGGTCGATCCTGAACATCATGCTCGGCGGGTTCGGGGGCGGTGACAGCGGCGTGGCGGCGGTCGCCGGGCCCGGCGGCTCGGTCCGCGAGGTCTCGATGGACGACGCGGCGATCCAGCTGGCGTACGCCAGCGAGGTCATCGTGGTCCCGGGCTACGGCCTGGCGGTCGCGCAGGCCCAGCACGGCGTCCGCGAGCTGGCCGAGCTCCTCGAGAGCCGCGGCGTCGACGTGAAGTACGCGATCCACCCGGTGGCCGGCCGCATGCCGGGGCACATGAACGTGCTCCTGGCGGAGGCCAACGTCCCCTACCCGCAGCTGCGGGAGATGGAGGACATCAACCCCGAGTTCGAGCGCTGCGACGTGGCCCTGGTCATCGGCGCGAACGACGTCACGAACCCGGCGGCACGCCGCCCGGGCTCGCCGGTGTCGGGCATGCCGATCCTGGACGTGGACCACGCGAAGAACATCATCGTCATGAAGCGCTCGATGGGCCGCGGCTACGCGGGCATCGACAACGAGCTGTACGTGAACCCCAAGACCGGGATGCTGTTCGCCGACGCGAAGGCGGGCCTGGCCGAGCTGATCGCGGCGGTGAAGGCGCTCTAGGTCAGTCGCCGCGGCCGCGACGACCGGTCACCGGGATACCCTGTCGCCATGCCCCGAGCCCACCGAGCCGCCACCACCCCCGTCGTCGATCCGGCGTGGCCGCGCGCCGCCAAGATCGCGTTCATCGGCTCCCACGGGATCCGCAAGACGTCCGCCCTCCTCGCCTTCGCCGCCGAGGTCCAGCGCGCGGGGCGGTCCGTGGAGCTGGGTCGTGAGGTGGTCCGGGACAACCCGCTGGGGATCAACGAGGGCGCCACGGGCGAGGCGCAGCTGTGGGTGCTGGTCTCGCAGATCCGGCAGGAGCTGGAGCTTGCGCGCAAGGCCGACGTCCTGGCGACGGACCGCGGCGTGATGGACAACTACGCGTACTACCTGCGGAGCTGTGGCGGCCGCGACCGCTTCGACGCCGAGCCGCTCGTCCGCAACTGGTCCCGCACCTACGATCTCGTGGTCCGCCTGCTTCCGGACGTCGCGCTCCAGGCCGACGGGATCCGCTCCACGAGCGACGCGTTCCGCGACGAGGTGGAGGCGATCCTGGACCGTGTCATCCCCACGCTGGTGTCCCAGGACCGGCTGGTTACGCTCCGGGCGTCGGAGGTCACCAGCCGGTTCGACTGGTTCGCGATCCTCCAGCGGCTCGCGGCCGCGATCGGCGCCACGGTGGACCAGCCGAACCTCTGGCGCTAGCAGCACGGGTCGTCCGCGTCTACCAGCCCTCGTCCGGGACCGCTCGCGAGGGGGCCACGAGCGACACCGCGACGACCGGACCGTCCTCGCCCTCGACGACCACCCGCAGCTCGGCCGCCCCTCGCTCGCCGTCGATCGACCAGGTCGCCGTCGTCGACCCGTCGCCGGCGACCGGCAGGCCGAGCCGCATCGTGCCGAAGCGCGCACCCGCCGCCCGCAGGGAGCGTGCGGTCGCCTCGCCGTCGAAGGCCTCCGCAACGGCCTCGTCGGGCGGCCATGCCGGCGATTGCCCGGCGGCGAGCGACAGGACCCGCCCGGCGAGCCGCCGCAGCCGGTCCGGAGGGTCGGCCACGACCGATACGACGAGCGACTGGAGCCGAGGCCGGGGCTCCGGGGTGACCAGGATGGACACGCGCAGGCACCCTCGCTCGCCCCGGAGCCACCACGACAGCGCGGCCGGCGACGCCGCCACGGTGGTCGTCGTCGAGAGGCGTGCGGCGTCCCGGCGCAACGGCCCGCCGATCACCGCGACCGCCTCTTCGATGGCCGCCCTCCGGACGTCGCGCGGCTCGTCAAGGTCCATGTTCATCGCGAACAGCGCCTCGGCCGCGGCGTCGTCCCATCCGGCCAGGAGGCCCTCGACCGCGTCGCGCGCCCGCTCGGCCGCGGGGAGCGCCACCAGCTTCCGTCGCGGCACGAGGTCCGCGCGAACGAGCGCGTCGAGCGCCTTGCTCGCCACCGGCCCCAGCGGCGCGTACCGGAGGTTGCCCAGCCCCACCATCCCCAGGCCGCTCGCCGGATGCCAGCACATGATCGAGCCGAAGCCCGGGTAGCCGCCCGCATGCCACACGCACGTCCCGAGGTCCGGGTCCTGGACCACCACCAGGCCGAACCCGTACCCGCCTGCGAGGATCGTGGGCGCGGTCTCTGGCGCGTGCGGACGGACCTCCGGCAGGATCACGCGGTGGACCTGCTGCGCCTCCCGGCGCGACGAGCGACGGAGCGGGTGCGGGCCCTCGGGATCGTCGCGGGCGGGGAATGCGTCGAGCCAGCCGATCACCCAGGCCGCCAGGTCGCGCACCGACGAGAACAGCCCGCCCATCGACGCGAGCGCGCCGTAGCCATCCTCCCCCTCGCGCACGAGCACCTCGGCGCGGCGGACGTAGCCGTGGGCGAGGCGCTCGGCCGGCACCTCGTCGCCATCGAAGACGGACGCGCGCATGCCCAGGGGCGCGAGCAGACGATCGTGCACGACGTCGCGGTACTCGGCGCCGGCCGCGGCCGTCACGACCCGGCCGAGGATCCCGTAGCCGAGGTTCGAGTACTCGAAGGCCGTGCCCACCGGGCGTGCGAGCGATGGGCCTTCGGCGAGCAGGCGCTCGAACGCGTCGATCGGGAGGTCCTGCTGGCGGTCGCCCCAGGGGTCGTCCGTGGCGAGGCCCGCGGACATCGTGAGCAGGTCGCGGATCGTGATCGGCGGGGCGTCCGCGGTCAGCTGGCGCCAGTCGCGGAGCGCCGACACGTGGCCGGCGACCGGGTCGTCGAGGCGCAGGCGGCCCTCGTCGCGGAGGAGGAGGATCGTCGCCGCCGTGAACGACTTGGTCATCGAGGCGATCCGGAAGACCGTGTCGGCGTCGGGCCGGGCGTCCTCGCCGTCGCGGGCCGTCCCGGCGCCGCCGCTGTGCACGAGACGCCCGTCCCGCACCACGCCCCAGGCCACGCCGGGCACGCCGGCGTCGCGGACGAGGCGGTCGAAGCGGGCGTCGAGGTCAGGCAGGGCGGCGTCGAAGTCGGGCATCGCCCGATGATGCCGCATCGGTGGACGAGCACGCGAGGGACCGGCGCCCAGTCGCGTCCGCGAGCCGACCGCCGCGAGGCCGCGGCCCTGGGTGGGCGATGCGCGACCGGACGCGCGATGGCGTCAGCCGGTAAGCGCGGCGGTGAACGTGAGCTTCAGGTCCCGGTCGAGGACGCCCTTCGCCCACGTCCCGTCGACGGTAGCGTGCCACGTCCACTCGAGGGCCGCGACGGACCCGATCGCCGCCTGCGCCCGCCACGGCTCCCCGACGAACCGGAGCAGCTGCAGCCGCGGCGGATCGGCCACCATGACGGCCGCCACGTCATCACGGGCCACGCTTCGTGCGGCTCGGTCGCCCGGTCGCCGGGCCGTTCCTGCCAGCCATGCCCCCCGGGACTGGTAGGTGAGCCGGACCAGACCCAACGCCCGGATACGGCACCACCGATGCACGGCGTGAATGCCAGGCGCCGATTCGCGCCAATCCTGACGCTACCAGTCTCGGGGAGCATCAATGACGCCCGCGGGTGGCTCCGGGCCAAGGCGGTCGTCGACCGGGACGCAGTTGACAGCCGCGAGCGGGACCCGCCGGGCTCCGGGATCGGCCCCGCGGGATCCCTCAGGCCTCCGGCTCGACCAGCTCCAGGCGGATCCGCTTGTTGATGCGCCCCTTCGACTCGTAGCCGGTGACGTGGATGCCGCCCACCTCGCGCGTGTTCGCCACGTGGGTGCCGCCGTCCGCCTGGAGGTCCAGGCCCACGATCTCGATCGTCCGGATCTGCGTGATCCCCTCGGGCAGCAGGTTGATCTTCGTCCGGATGAGGTCCGGGATGGCGAACGCCTCGGCACGCGGCAGGACGTTGACCCGCACGTCGCGAGAGGCGTGGAGCTCAGCGTTGACCTTCGCCTCGATCTCGCCGACCAGGTCGCCCGACATCCGCTCGAACTCGAAGTCCATGCGGCCGGACCCCGGCTCCATGTTGCCGCCGGTGACCAGCGCCCCGTGGTCGCGCCAGACCACGCCGCACAGCGCGTGCAGGGCCGTGTGCGTGCGCATCAGCGCGTGGCGGCGGGCCCACTCCACGTCCAGGACCACCGCGTCGCCGGCAGACGGCAGCTCCCCGTCCGGGGGCGCCTCGAGCTCGTGGACGATCTCGCCGCCCACGCGTCGCGCCGCGCGCACGGTCCACGACCGCCCGTCCGCGCCGCGCAGGATCACCCCCCGGTCCGACGGCTGGCCGCCGCCGCCCGGGTAGAACGCCGTGGCATCGAGCACCACCAGGGGCGGCCCGTCGGTCGTCGTCACCTCCAGGACCCGCGCCTCGATGTGACGGGCGTAGGCGTCCCGGTAGCAGACCTCGTCGACCCGCGGCGTCACGGGATCAGGGACCGACGGTCAGCGTGCCCGTCATGTTCGGGTGGACGGTGCAGTTGAACGTGTAGGCGCCGGCCGGGAGCGCCGGAACCGCGTAGTCCGTCTCCGCCGCGCCGGTGAGGAGGTCGCCCCTGAACATCGTCATGCCCGACGCGTCCTTAATCTCCACGTTGTGCTGGATCGACGCGTCCTTGTTGTTGAAGTGGATCGTGAACGCCGCGTTCGCGGGCGCCGTGAGAGCGGCCTGCTCGAAGGTAACGTTGATCGCGGAGACCTGGAGGACGCTGGCGGCACCGCCCGACCCGCCGGCCGACGGGGCCGCCGAGGCCGGCTCGCTCGGGGCCACGGACGGCACGGTCGACGCCTCCACGGACGGGGCGACCGACGCCGACGGGTCGACGGTGGGGCTGGGCGTGGGGGGCGCGTAGGTCCAGGCCGGACCGGCCGTCGGGAAGCACCCCGCGGCGACGAGCGCGAGCGCGACCGCGGACAGGACCAGGAACGAGCGACGCATGGAGACCTCGAGGGTGGGCAACGTGGAGCGTGGGTGAATCTACCGAATGCCCGCCGGACGCGCCGCCGCGGGCACCGGCAGCCCCGAAACGGGCACGTCAGCGCCCCTTCTGGGGACCGCCCTGGGCCTCGAGGCCCAACCGGATCGCCACGGCGGCCGCCTCGACGCGCCCGGAGACGCCGAGCTTCGCCAGGATGTTGCCCACGTGCACGCCCACCGTCTTCTGGCTGATGAACAGCCGGTCGCCGATCTCGCGGTTGGTCCGGCCCTGGGCGATCAGCGCCAGGACCTCGAGCTCGCGCCGCGACAACCCGAACGTGTCCCGGCCCGGGCCCGTCGGTGCCCCACCACCCCCCGCCGGAGCGTGCGAGGCCTGGGGCGCGGCATCCATCGGCGGCTCCGGGGCCACCATCGCGCGGAGGGGCGGGTGCGCGACGGGCTCGGCGAGGATCGCGTCCACCTCGGGTGGCAGGACGATCAGGGCGCGCCCGGCGAGGTCCCGGAGCCGGCGCAGGAGCGGTCGGGCGCGGAGGCCCACCGCCAGGCCGGCCGCGGCGAGGAGCGGGTCGCGCGCGTCCTGGCGGACCACCCGGGCGTCCGTCCGGTCCCGCGCGCCGCCCGGCCCGGCGATCGCCGCGCCGAGGATGCACTCCGCCTGGCGCCACCGGGCCCGTGCCTCGCGGTACGGGTCGCCGAGCTGGTGCCACAGGGCCGCGAGGTCGTCCCAGCGCGCCGGGTCGTCACGGGCCATGAGGCGGGCGTGGAACGCCCGGGCGGTCGCGAGGCACGCCTCGGGCTCGCTGGTGCCGGACCCGGGGTCGTCGCCGCGCGCGCGCAGGAACGCGGCCTCGGCCTCGGCCAGGATCCGCCCCGCGCGCTCCCTCGACGCCGCCACGTCGCCGATCCGCCGGCGGTCGCGGGCCTCCGCGACGATGGCGGCCTCCACCTCGAGCGCCGAGGCGGCCATGCGCGCGACGAGCGCCCAGTCCTCCGTGCCGCGGAGCCTGGCCCAGCCGCGTTCCGCCGCCCGGCGGGCATCGGCGAGGTCGCCGCTCCACATCGCGTAGGAGGCGGTCGCCATGTAGGCCGGCACCGCGAACTGGAGGTCGCCGCCGGTTTCGAGCTCCACCAGGATCCGCCCGAGCAGGCGCCCAGCCTCCTCGCCCGCCTCGGACTCGATCTCCACGATGCCGAGGGTCAGGATCGCGCTGACAAACGGGACGCCCGCGGGGCTCCAGTCCAGCGAGCGCAGGCTCAGCTCACGCGCCTCCTTCCAGCGCCCGATGTCCACGAGCACGCCCGCCACGTTGGCCGCCAGGAGGTTCCCGTACACGGCGTCGAGGTCGTCGTCGCGCGTCCACTGCATCGCGCGGAGCGTCTCCTCCACCGCCTCGGCCGGGCGGCCGACCAGCTCGAGGACCGCCGTGAGGTTCGCCGTCGCCCGCCAGCGCTCCTCGGCGAGCCGCAGGGCCGTGGCGCGAGCCTGGGCCTCGCGCAGCAGCGGCGGCGCCTCTTCCGGCCGCTCGCCCCAGCCGTAGACGACGGCGAGCGTCGTCAGCGCGTGGATCGCCTCTGGCTCGGCGACCTCGCCGAGGGCCCGCGCCAGCTCCAGCGCCCGTGTCGCGGCCCGCTCCGCGTCCGAGAACGCGCCGGCGATCATCCGCTCCTGGGCGAGCAGCGCCAGGATCCGGGCGCGCTCCACGGACGGCTCGGGCGGCACCGTCTCGGCGGCCCGCTTGAGCGCCGCGGTCGCGCCGGGGACGTCGCCCGTCGCCAGGCGGTAGCGACCCAGCCGCGCCTCGAGGACGGCCCACGCCATGCGGTCCTTCCGCTCGCCGAGCGTGGCTCGCGCGCTCTCCGCGTACGCGACGGCGCGCATCGGGCGCATGCCGGCGTAGGCGGCGTCGGCGGCGAGCTGGGCGAGCGTCGAGGCGCTGTCGGCATCCTCCGGGTCGGGCGGGGCGGGGAGCTCGAGACCCAGCTCGAAGGCGGCCAGCGCGTCCTCGGGCGCCTCCACGTCCATCGCCAGGCGGCCGGCGGCCATCGCCGCCTCGCGGGCCTCGACCAGGCGGTGCGCGGCGCGCCAGTGCGTGGCGGCGATGATCGGGATGTCGTCATAGGCCCGAGCCAGCGCGGCGTGGTAGCGCGGCCCCTGCGGCGGCAGCAGGTCCGCGACAACCGCGCGGGCGAGGAGCTCGTGGCGCATGCGGATCCGCCCGTCGTCGTCGGTGTGGACCAGCCCGTGCTCGTGGGCCTCCTCCAGGCCGGCGGCGAGGTCCGCGTCGAGGTGGAGGCCGGCGCGGCGCGGGCCGGTGACCGAGCGCGGGGGCAGGCGACCGGCGGCGTCCCCCTCGAACGCGGCGGCGGCCCGGGCGAGGCGCGTCGGGTCCATCGGGCGCTCCGCCATCGCGAGCAGGCGCAGCACGCGACGGCACTCGGGCGCACGCCGAGCGAGGCGGGCGGCGACCAGGTCGGACAGGCTGCCGGTCAGCGACGCGCTCCGCAGCTCGCGCCGCACGGCGACCAGCTCCTCCACGACGAGCGGCGACCCGGCGGACCGCTCCGCGACGAGGACGACGATCGACGCGGAGGGCCGCTCGCCCTCGATCCCCTCGATCAGCCCGGCGATCTCACGGCGAGCGAGCGGGCCGAGGTTGATGCGGACCGGCGGCCGGAGGCCGGCATCGATGGTGGAGAGGTTCTCGCGGAGCGGATGGTCGCGGGTCAGCCGGTCGGGCTGATACGCGAGCACCAGCGCGATCCGCTCGTCACGGACGATCCGCGCGACGAACGTGGCGAAGGCCCGGGACGCGGCATCGGCGGTATGGAGGTCCTCCAGCACGATGACGATGGGCCGCTGCCGGGCCGCGCGCCCGAGCCAGCGCAGCATCGCCTCGAGGGTCCGGGGCTGGCGCCGCTCGGGGTCTGCGAGCGCGCTCGAGACGGGGGGCGGGACGCCGGCCGCGAGGGCGGCCATCCCCGGCAGGCCCATGAGCATCGGCCGGGCGTCGCGCCGCAGGAGCGCGGTGATCTCGTCCGCGGGCCGGGCCGCGAGCAGCGGCGCAAGCGCCTCGAGGACGGTGGCCCACGGCGGGTCGACCGGACCGTGGGCGCGCCCGCGGAGGATCAGCGGTCCGCTCGGGCCGGCGGCGGCGCGGGTGAGGCCCTCGTCGAGGAACCGCGTGACGCCGATCCCGGCGCTGCCGGTGACGATGACCGTGGTCGCGGACCCGGCCGCGGCGGCGCCCACGGCCGCCTCAAGGCGGGCAAGCTCCGCCTCGCGCCCGATGAATCGGCGACTGACCACGCGACCCGGCATCGCTGCATTGTAGGCAGCGGCGGGGGGTACGACCGCATCACGGTCGTCCTAGTACCCTCCGGGGGTGCCCGACCGCCGTCCGCCCCACCCCGCCAACGACCTCAACGAGCTCCCCGGCGAGGAGTGGCTGTACTTCACCAAGTCGATGTGGACGACGGCCTACCCTTCGGAGCTGGGGCACGCCCGGCGCAGGGCCCACGGGGCGAACAAGCCGCCGCGGCTGATGGCGCGCCTCATCGAGTTCTTCACGAAGAGCGGCGAGCTGGTCCTGGACCCCTTCGCGGGCGTCGGCGGGACGCTCCTGGGCGCGGCGATCGCCAGGGGCCCGCGACGGGCCATCGGGATCGAGCTGGACCCGCGTTGGGCGGCGGTCTTCCACGAAGTGGTCGCGGAGCTGGCGGCCGAGCACGATGGCGCCGGCCCGCGCCTGGCGGACCTCGGCACCGCCGACCCGGGCGGCGTCCGCGGCTTCGACCCGTCCGGCCTTGAGCTGCGGCCCGGCGACGCGCGCCTCGTCCTGACGAGCCTCCCCGACGACTCGGTCGACTTCGTGGCCACGGACCCGCCCTACAACGTCCAGCTGCCGATGACGATGGCCGGCGGCAAGCTCGCCGAGGCGCACGCCAACCGGCGCACGGGCTACGCGATGGTGTCGGACCTCGCGGGCGACCTCGCGAACCTGCCCGACTACGCCGCGTTCCTCGACGCGATGGGCGACGTGCTGGCCGAGGTCCGGCGCGTGCTGCGGCCGGGCCGCTATGCCGCGCTGATCGTCCGCGACGCCTACCAGGGCGGACGCTACCTGTTCACCGCCGCTGACCTCGCCGCCCGTGCCGACGCCGCCGGCCTCGTGCCCAAGGGCGACATCGCGTGGTACCAGGCCGGGACCCGCCTTCGGCCGTACGGCTACCCGAGGACGTTCGTGCCGAACATCGCCCACCAGCACATCGTGGTGTTGCGCAAGCCGCCCGCCGTCGCGCCCCGTCGGTCCCGTCGGAAGGCCGAGGCGAGCGAGGGCTAGCGTTCGCGGCCGGCGCCGGGGGCGCCTTTGCGCGCCGTCCCGCCGCGGGCGAGATCAGGCGTCGCCGAACTGGTTCCTGCGCTCGGCGTAGATCCGCAGGACGTCCTCGAAGGTGCTGGTGGTGGGCCCGTCGTCGGCGGCGGTCCATACGCCTGCCTGCGCCGCCGGCGCCTCGTCGGGGATCGCGCCCAGGACCATCTTGTGGAGCCAGCCCTCGCGACCGTCGGGGCAGAGCACGCGCCAGTAGGTGCCGTGCTTCTCGAGCAGCACCACCTCGTCGCCCTCGTCGAGCGTGTCGATCTGGACGCCGCGAACGTCGTCGGGCTGGTCGAGCAGGCCCACGAGGCGGTAGCGGATCCGGCGGCGCTCGAGCCCGGAGACCGCGGCCCGCGCGGCCCCGTCGAAGGTGAGGCTTACCGTCGCCGAGATGTTCCGTACCGGGTCGTTCTTGCGGGCCGCCATCAGCGACTGGCGCCGCCAGCGGGGCACGTCGGCGTCCACCAGGCCGGCGACGACGACCGGGACGGCGGCGGCCCGGACCGCGGTGGCGATGGCCGAGGCGTTGGGGACCAGGACGGCGTCGGGGACGAGGCTGGAGCGGGCATACCCTCCGCCGGCGCTGGCCGCGGAGGCGGCGAGGACCGCGTCGGGGGCGGGGGGCTCGTCGCGGCGCCGTCGCCCGAAGGCCATGAACGCCGCCATCGCCATCGTGACGCCGCCCGTCGTGACCAGCAGGGTCGGGAGGAGGCGGAGGAGGAAGGAGCCGCCCGATGGCCCGCCGAATCCGCCCGGGAGCGACATCCCGCCGGGCCCGTAGCCCGATCCCCGGGTGCCGCCCGACGCGGAGCCGCCGCCGGAGCCGCCGGTCGTCGACCCGTTGGGCCCGCCGGTGCCGTCCGTGCCGCCCGTGCCCGTGCCCGTGCCCGTGGTGCCGTCCGTGCGGCCGGTGCCCGTGCCGGGAGGCACGACGATCGCGAGACCGGGGGTCTGGGTCGGTGCGGCAGAGGCGTCGGCGGCCGCCGATGAGGCCGGCCCGGAGGCGCCGCCGTCGCCCGGCGTGGCGCTGGGCGACGAGCCGGGTGACGAGCCGGGCCCGGAGGCGCCGGGACCGGTGCCGGTACCGCCGCCCGCGCCGGTGGTCGGGCCGGACGTCGGCGCGGAGCTCGGCCGCGGCGTGGCCGTCGGGGCCTTCGTGGGCGCCGGGGTCGTGCCGGGCGCCGGGGTCGTGCCGGGCGCCGGCGATGACGTCGGCCGGGGCGTGGGCGTCGGGGTGGGTGCCGGTGTCGCGGTCGGGCGAGGCGTGGGCG
>Ga0302299_10002238_pt1 | contig 11776 bp, 9 predicted proteins | sample III_Fen_N3_4_FD_198795 | JGI IMG/M metagenome (GOLD analysis project Ga0302299, IMG submission 198795) | Peat permafrost microbial communities from Stordalen Mire near Abisko, Sweden - III_Fen_N3_4 | ecosystem: Environmental > Terrestrial > Soil > Wetlands > Permafrost | place: Sweden: Abisko...
GCTGCGGCGGCCAGCCCGACCGGTCCGGCGCCGACGACGACGACCGGCAGGCCGGGACGGGTGGGCGTGCTCATGGGGTGGACTCCTCGGGACGGGGTCGTCGGTGGTGCGATGAGGTGGGTGACGCGAACTGGTGGTCCGTCGGCGGTCCGGTGCGGGTCAGCCACAGCACCGTGCGCCCGCCGCCAGGGCGTCGGACTTGGCGGCCGGGTCGCAGCAGGCGCCCGCAGCGGCAGCGTTGTCGGCGGTACCGCAGCATGGTGCTGCCGCAGGCTGGCCGACCCTGGGGGTGACCTCCGTCGCGGCAGTCCGGCCACCGCAGCCGCAGGTGGACGTGGCGGTGCTCTCTGGGTTGCTCATCGGGGTAGCTCCTGTCGATCCGGTGATGGATCCGTGGGCGATGGTGGGGCGAGCTGGTGTCCGGGTGTCCGGGCGCTGTCGAGGTGGGGTGCGGAGCGGCACGACTCGCAGAAGGTGATGCCGCTGCGGTCCGCGGTCCACCGTCGGCGCACCAGGGAGAGGATCGGGATCCTCCCTTGATTAGATACACATCGAAGTGGTGTCATCCTCGCGACTGTTTCGACAACTGTCAAGATAGAAGCGTGTCGAATCAGCTGCTCGCTCTGATTGAGGGGCGCCCGGGTCGAACCACAGGCCCAGGCGTCATTGCCTCACGGTGCGCTGTCCGCACCTGTGGTCATGACCTCGTCGCGGTGGACAGCGTCAGCCAGACCGTCTTGCCGCCGGACGGCGACGGGTCGACCCCCCAGGCGTCTGCCAGCAACGCGACGATCATCAGCCCTCGACCGCCGACGTCCTGGTCGCCGGTCCGGTGGGGCGTCGCAGGCCGCGACGAGTCGTCCCCGACGCCGATCCAGACCGTGGTCGGGCTGGTCAGGTGCAGGCACAGCGTCATCTGGCTCGTCGTGTGCAGGATGACGTTGGTGGCCAGTTCGGAGACCGCGAGCACGGCTGAGTCGGCGACGTCGTCCAGTCCCCAGCGGGTCAGGACGTCCCGGACGAAGAGGCGAGCTGCGGCCGCCGCCCGCGCGTCGGGCCGAAGGGCCCGCTCGACGCGGACGGGCACGCTGTCGGGCTCCTCGGTCGCCGGGTCCTTCGCCGAGCGGTCCGTCAGCCGGACCAGCACCAGCGCGGCGTCGTCGCGCAGTGCGGACACCGGTCCTGCGGTCTCGACGAGGTCGTCGGCGAGGACGTCGATGTCCTGGTGCCGGCTCTGCGTCATCCGCCGAAGCAGCGCGGCGGGCGCCCAGCGGGCTGAGGCGAAGTCGTCGACCAGGCCGTCGGTGAACAGCAGCAGGATGTCGTGCGTGGCGAGGAGGACGGTCCGCTCCTCGTACGCAGTACCCGTCGTGACGCCCATCAGCAGCCCGGTGCCGGCGACTAGCGGCTCCGGCGAGGTGTCCCGGGGGAGCCTCCACGGGAGGGGATGGCCGGCGCTCACGACGGTGGCGAACCGTTGCCGCGGGTGCAGCTCCAGGTAGCAGCAGCTGACGAGCCGTTCGGTGAACCCGGCGACCTGCTGCCCGGCTCGACGGATCACCTCGGCCGGCGAGTGACCTTCGCCTGCCAGCGTGCGCACGACGGTGCGCACCTGCCCCATCACGGCTGCGGCCGTGCTGTCGTGGCCCTCCACATCGCCGATGACCACGGCGATGTTGTCATCCCCGAGCGTGAAGACGTCGTACCAGTCGCCGCCGACCTCCTCCCCACCGGCGGGGACGTAACGCGCTGCGACGTCCGCGCCCTCCACCTGCGGCAGCAGCGGCGGCAGGAGCGCTCGTTGCAGGTCGCGGGCGCGCTGCACCAGGCGCATCTCGTCCTGCGCGCGCCACAGGGCGCTGGACAGGACGTGCGCCAGCGCCTGGACCGCGTCGATCTCGGCCGTGGAGAACGCTCGCGGTTGATCGTCCAGCACCTGGAGCCGCCCCCACGACCGGCCCCCGACGAGGATGTTCACGGAGAGCACGGAGCGCGGGGCCGACGCGCCGTCGTGCCTGACCGGCCGTTCCCCGTCCTCCAGCACCAGCGTCTCGAGCACGTGCCGTTCCCGCAACGTGTCGACCAGGCGGCGGGGGACCGGATGCAACTCGCCGATCTCGGTGTCGACCGGTCCACGCCTGGCCATGGCCTCCAACATCGGGCCTACGTCGTCCACCCACCGCAGGAGCGAGGCCATCGGGGCGTCCGCCGCGCCGGTCGCCGCCTCCAGCGCGCGGTCGAACGTCGCGGTCAGGTCGCAGGTCTCCAGCGCGAACCGGCCGAAGTCGACGAGGCTCTCCTGCCGTCTGCTGACCCGGTGACGCTCGATCACCGAGGTGAGGGTGTGGGCGAGGGCCGTGGCGAGCTCGACGTGGGTCTCGCCGATCCGCCGGGGGCCGCTCCAGCCCACCGTGAACCGTCCCCAGGGTCGCCGTTCCACGGCCAGGGCGACGGACACCGAGGCCCCGATGCCCGTGGCGTTCGCTCGCTCGGCGTGGGGATTGTCGCGGGCGAGCGCCCAGTCCTCGACGACCTCGGTACTGCGGGACAGATAGCGGTGGAGAGTGGCCGAGGGGTCCTCGCCCGGGGCTGCATCCAGCGCGCGCAGGGTCTGGCCGGCCTGGATCGATGCGAGTCCGTGGGCCGCGACGACCGACACCTGCGGCACGTGGCCCTGGCGCCCCGGCGTCACCGTCGTGATCCAGGCGCACGTGGCGTCCACGACGTCGGTGAGCACCTCGAGGGCGTGGGCGCAGAGCTCCGGCAGCGGCGTGCTCACCTGCGCCCGCCGGCCGAGGGCGGCGATGGCCGAGTGGGCCCGGTCGGTGGCCCAGCGCTCCAGCGCACCGGAGGCGATGTCGGCGAGGGAGCGCAGCAGGTCCTGCTCGACGTCGCCGTACGGATGCATCTCGGTGTCGGCGACCAACAGTCGGCCCCAGCGCTGCTGCATCAACAGGATCGGGGCGGACAGCGTGCTGCCGACGTCGTCGCCGAACAGGGCCGGCCGGCCGTGGAACCGCGGGTCCACCGTCCAGTCCAGGACCTGGAGGGGCTCGTCACGGTCCCAGGCGGCAAGGATGGCCGGCGCGATGGTGAACTCGGTGCCGACGGGGACCGCCAGCGGTCCGACGCCCTGCTCCAGCCGGACCCGATCCATCGGGCCGACCCGGCGGATCACCGCCGACATGGGGACGTCCAACAGTTCGGCGACGACCTCGACGCTGCGCCGCAGGACCTGGACGGCGTCCGCGGTACGCAGGGCGAAGTGCCCGAACTCGGCCACCGCCGCCCGGCCGCGTTCCATCAGGTCGCGACGCAGCGCGGCGGACAGCACCGGAAGGAACGCCGCCGTCACCTGCTGCACGGGAGCCGGGCCCACCCCCGGCGTGTCGTCCCCGTGTCGGCCCGGCGCGACGGGGGCAGGGGCACCCACCATGATCCAGCCCCACGGGCGCCCCCCGGCACGGATCTCGGCGACGTGCCACGACGACGCGCGCCGGCCCTGGGCCGGATCGACGTCCTCGACGGCGACGGATGATCCGATCGCGACCCCGCCAGGTCCGCGACCGGCCGCCATCACGGCGTGGCCGACGCGCCGGCGGCGGGCGATACCGATCCGACGCCCGGGAAGGACCCGCTCGAGAACCTCCACCGCCTTGGCCAGGGTCGCCTCGACGTCCGTGCACTCCAGCGCGAACTGTCCCAGCTGAGGGAGCCAGCTGGCCAGGTCGTCGCCGCGGGCGGCCGGGGACGACGATGACGAGCTCATGTGACTCCGTCCTCAGGTGACTCCGTCCTCAGGTGACTCCGTCCTCAGGCGACTCCGTCCTTTCGGGACCCACCGGGCGGAGGCACCGTGACCAGTCCCCGCCCGGTCGCGTCGGTGGGCTTGGGGTCGCTACGGTGAACGAGGCCACGATCTCACGAATGGTGATTCGGCAGATACGCTCCGAAGCGATCGGTGAACCCGACCGAGCCCTTCCGCCTCGAGATCTCCGTCACGCTCGCCCAGGGCGCAGCGGGTCGCCTGCGCAGCATTGATCCCTGGAGGGCCCCGAACCGGGGGAGGTGCTCCCTACAGGTCGTTGCCCGCGTAGGAGGCGTTGAAGCTCTTGTTGGCCAGAGGGAAGTCCGGAACGATCGTGTCCGTCAGGGCGACGGGGAGCGCGGGCCAGTTGAAGAACGACGGGTCGACGACCTTGACCCGGGTCAGAACCCCCGTCCCGTCGAGCTCCACCCGGTGGCAGAGGGCGCCTCGCCAGGCCTCGACGACGCCGAGCCCCGCACCGGGGCCCGTCGGCGTCCGGACCGTGCCGGAACCGGTGCCGTCGCCGGGTGCACCCTCCAGGCGGGCGATCAGGTCGACGGCGACCGCGGTGCTGACGGCGGCCTCCCTCGCCCGGACGAGGTAGCGGGCCAGCACGTCACCGCCGTGCTCGACCACGACGGCGAAGGAGTCGCCCAGATCCGCGAAGGGCTGGTCGCGCCGCGCGTCGGCGTCCAGCCCGCTGGCCCGGGCGACGTAACCGAGGGCGCCCATCGCCTCGGCGTTCTCGCGCGCCAGCACCGCCGTCCCGGTGAACCGCTCGCGGACCACCGCGTGGGCGAGGGTCACGTCGACGAGTTCCTGCAGGTCGGCGGCAGTCGACCGCAGCGCCGACGGGTCGGGCAGCGCCAGCACGTGGGCACCGCCGACGGTGATGCCGCCGCGCAGCAGGCGGTGACCGGTGGTTGCCTCAGCCATGCGTAACAACCTCTCGCGCAGGCGTTGTGCATGCGCCTGGGCGACCCCGAAGCCGACGTCGTTGGCCAGGGCACCCAGATCGGCGACGTGGTTGTGCACTCGCTCCAGTTCCAGCAGCAGCGCCCGGACCAGGCGGTCGCCCGGGTCGACCTCGATCCCGGCGGCGTCCTCGACGGCCATCGTGAACGCGAGGGCGTGCCCGACGGCGGTGTCCCCGCTGATCCGTTCGGCCAGGGCGATCGCCTCCTGCGGCCGTCGGCCCTCGAACAGCCGCTCGACCCCGCGGTGGACGAACCAGAGCCGCGCCTTCATCCGCAGGATGGTCTCGCCCACCACCGAGAACCGGAAGTGGCCCGGCTCGATCAGCCCGGCATGGACGGGGCCCACCGGGATCTCGTAGACGCCCTGGCCCTCGACCTCCAGGAACGGGAAGGAGCCGACGTCGGACTCGAACACCGGGTCGGCGTCCGCATCGGCCCGGAGGGGGTGCCATCCGTCCGGCCAGTGCCCGTGCAGCAGCAGCCGCCGCGGCTGCGGGTGGCCGAGCGGAACGATCCCGAACAGGTCCTGCACCTCACGCTCGAACCGGGACGCCGGGTACGACAGTGCCGCCAGCGTGGGCACGGACGGTGCCGCGCGACCGGCCCTGAGGTGCAGCTCGACGGGGCGCCCGCCACCCCGCGCGAGGAAGGCGTAGACCACGCGCAGGCCGGCGTCCCCGTCGTCGTGACCGGCCACGAGCGCGAGCCGAAACCCCTGGGCGAGCAGCTCGGAGGCGGCGGAGGCGAGCGTGGACGCCTCGACCTGCCGGGTCTCGGCGCGCGCCGGCGCGTTCAACGTCCACCGGCCAGGTCCGCCGCGGCCCGGGCGAGCAGGCCGCCGACCGGGGTGGCGGCGAAGGCGGCGACGGCGCAGCAGCCGAGCGCGAGTACCACCGGGGTCTGCGGCCCGCGCCCGAGCAGCGCCACCGTCGTCGACGGTGCGGGCGCGAGCGCGGGCTTCGCCGGTGGAGGGACGGGGCCGGGCGGCCGGCCGAGCAGCATGCCTGCGCTCGTCCGTGCCAGCCCACCGAAGATCACCAGCAGCAGCACCAGCGCGACGGCGGCGGCCCAGCCGAGGCCGCGCTGCCAGCACGCCAGGAGGATCGCCACCTCGGAGAAGAACAGGCTGAACGGCGGGAAGCCCAGCAGGGCGGTCAGGCCGGCCGCGAACGGCACGGCCAGATCCGGGCGGCGCGCGAGCAGGGCGTGGACGTGGCTCACCTCGGCGCTGCCCTCCGCCGCCAGGATCCGCCCCGCGACCACGAACAGGGCGGCCTTGGCCAGGCCATGTCCCAGGACGTGCAGCAGGACGGCGGCCAGGGCCAGCGGACCGCCCGCCGCGGCCCCCAGCGCCATCAGTCCCATGTGCTCGATGCTCGAGTAGGCGAGCATCCGCTTGTAGTCGTGCTGGCGCAGGAGCAGGGCGGCCGCGACGGCCAGCGAGAGCAGGCCCGCGGTGAGGAGCAGGGCCCGGACCGGGCCAGGTCCCAGCACCACGGCGCTGACGGCCTGCACCCGCAGGACGGCCGAGAACGCCACGGCGAGGAGCACTCCCGACATCAACCCGGAGACCGCGGCCGGGGCCTGGCTGTGAGCGTCCGGCAGCCAGCTGTGCATCGGTGCCAGGCCGGCCTTGGTCGCCAGCCCGAGCACCATCAGGGCGACGGCGACCCGCAGCGAGGCCGGGTCCAGCGGCCCCGGGTGCGTGGTCAGCGCCGTCCACGACAGGGTCGGGGCACCCGCCGCCCGCGTGGTCGCCCAGAGCAGGACCACGCCGAGGAAGGCGATCGCCACCCCCACCGATCCCAGCAGGACGTACTTCCAGGCGGCTTCAAGAGCCCGGCCCGTGCCGTGATGGCCCACCAGGAAGGCGGTCGCGATCGTGGTCGCCTCGATCGCGACCCACGTCACGCCCAGATTGTCGGCCAGCACCGCCAGCGCCATCGCGCCGAGGAACAGGCAGATCAGCGCGCCGTACCGGACGTGCCCGGTCGGCGGCGGCGCGCCGCGCGCGACCCGTGGTGCCAGGCCGGCCCACGTCGAGGTGAGCCCGACGGCTCCCACGACCAGGAGCATGAACGCGGTCAGCGCGTCAGCTCGCAGGCCTCCGGACGAGGCGATCGTCCCGGCTGCGCCGGTCGCCCTCACGCCCCCCGTCAGCGCGGTCGGTACGACGACGGCCCGGGAGAGCGCGCCGGCGGACAGGGCCACCCCGCACGCGAGCACGACGAGGCTGGCGAGCACCGGTGCACGGCGGGTCAGGGCCGGCGCGCGGGTCACCGTGCAGGCCACCGCGAGCGCCACCGGCAGCAGCAACGGCAGCCACAGGACGGCGTCGAGCACTCCGACGGTGGCCATCAGTCGCGCAGCTCCGTCAGCTCGTCCAGGTCGCTGCCGTGGGCGGCCACCTGGATCCGGCTCGAGAGCACCTGGAGGATCAGCACGACCAGCAGCACGTCGAGTGAGGCGCCGAGCTCCACGACGAGCGGGACGCCGCCCGCGGTGAGGAAGGCTACGGCCGCGATCCCGTTGTCCAGCACCAGGAAGGCGATCAGCTGGGACAGCGCCCGCCGGCGCGTGACCAGCAGCAGGAACCCGATCAGCACCAGAGCCATGCCGACCGGGGCGGCGCGGGCCGCCGGGCCCGCCCCGAGCGCCAGCAGCGGGCGGCTGACCAGGTAGGCCAGGGTGACCAGCATCGACACCGCGACCAGCCCGGTGGTCGGCGCGATCCGCGGGGCCTCCCGGCCCGCTGCGGCGTCGACCGTCGCCCGGCGGCCCAGCACGATCGGCAGCGTCACGGCCTTGAGGGCGAGCACCAGTGCGGCGACCGCCAGCAATGCCACCTCGCGGGCATGCAGGCCGATCGCGGCGACCAGCAGAGCCAGGGCTGCGCCCTGGACGCACAGCAGCCGGACCGCGGCCCGCAGCGAGCTGCGCCACACCATCAGCACCGCGGAGAGCAGGAGCACCCCCGCGGCGGAGCCCAGGATCTGGGCGAAGGCGACGTCGTCCATCGGCGCTCCTCTCAGACGACCAGGTAGGAGGCGGTCACGGCGAGGAACGCCAGCACGAACGAGCCGGCGAGCAGCTCCGGCACCTTGAACAGCCGGACCTTGGCGAGCAGGACCTCGCCGGCCGCGAGCACCCCACCCAGGACGGTGAGCTTCGCCCCGAGGGTGGCCGCGCCGAGGACGACGGCCCCCGCGGACGCGGTGGTCGCCACGCCCCAGGGCACGACCAGGTTGGCGACCAGCCCGAGCAGCGCGGTCAGCCGCAGCCAGGCCCCGAGCTCCAGCCAGGCCAGATCGCGCCCGGAGCTCTCCAGCACCATCGCCTCGTGCACCATGGTCAGTTCCAGGTGGGTGGACGGGTTGTCGACGGGCAGCCGGCCGGTCTCGGCCAGCACGACGACAGCCAGGGCCACCACGGCCAACACGCTGACGGGGGAGGCGATCACGGCCGGATCCGCCAGCCGGGTCGCCACGATCTCCGACAGGGCCGAGCCACCGGCCGGGACGGACAGCGCGTAGACCGCGACCAGGACCGTCGGCTCGACCAGGGCAGTGATCATCATGTGCCGGCTCGAGCCCATCCCGCCGAAGGCCGTCCCGGCGTCGAGCCCGAGCAGAGCGACCGCGACGCTGCCCACGAGCAGGATCGACACGACGACGAACAGGTCGTCCGGCACCAGGGGGGTGGCGGCGGCACCCAGCAGCGGGACCAGCGCGCACACGACCAGGCTGGAGGCGAGCAGCACGACCGGAAGCACCGCGGACAGCACGGTCGTCCCCGCGGCCTGCAGCGGGGCCTTGGTCGCGAGCTTGCGCAGGTCACGCCAGGGCTGCAGGACGCCCGGGCCCGCCCGGCCCTCCAGCCGCGCGCGCACCTGGCGCATCGTCCCGACCAGCAGCGGGGCGACGACGACCGCGACGGCGCACTGCAGCACGGCCAGCACGGTGGCCGAGACCGTGGCCCCGGTGACGGCTGCGGACACGGCTGCGGACACGGCGGCGGGCGTCACAGCGTCACCGCGATCAGCACGACGACCAGGGCGACGAACGAGAAGGTCAGGTACCGGTGGACGCTGCCGTTCTGCACCCTGCGGGCCAGGGCACCGAGGCGGTCCAACGCGGCCAGGGCGGGCCGGTAGGCCGCCAGCTCGACGACGTCACCGAGACGCTGACGGAACCGGACCCGTTCCACGAAGACGGCGCCCTGTCCGGTCGCTGTGATCTCCACGACGCGCTCCGGTCGCAGCGCGTCGTCGAAGACGCGCAGCAGTGGCTCGGCGTAGGACGTCGCCGTGTACTGCATCCGCGGGCTGATCCGTACCCCTCCGCATCCCCAGGCCAACGCGACCCGCTCCCGGCGGCGTCGCCGGGAGCCGACCAGGCTCACCAGCGCGACGGCGCCGGTGGAGGCCGCCGCGGCCAGGCCCAGGGCCAGGGGATCGAGCAGCGCGTGCACCTGCGGCAGGTCGATCCCGAGCAGCCCGACGGCGCGGATCCCCCGGGCGCCGACCGCCCCGGCCAGCGACGCCGCGAGCGGGCCGGGCACCAGGCCGAGCAGGACGACGGCCGCCGCCGAGGCTGCGACCGACAGCCGCATCGTCCACCCGCACTCGTGCGCGCCCGCCGCGCCGGCCGACCGGGGCCGGCCGAGGAACGCCGTCCCGAACGCCTTGACGCAGGTGAGCAGCGTCAATCCCGTGGTCAGCGCGACGGCGCCGACCGCCATCGGCATCACCACGGCGACCAGTCGGTCCTGGGGACCGGCGCCGTGGATCAGAGCCTGCAGCAGCACCCATTCGGCGACGAACCCGCTGGTCACGGGCAAGGCGGCGGCGCCCGCCGCGGCGACGCCGAACGCTGTCGCCGTCCACGGCATGGTGGCGGCCAGACCGCCGAGCAGGTCGAGATCCCGCTCGCCGGTGGCGTGCAGCACAGCTCCCGCGGCGAGGAACAGGGCGGTCTTGAACGCCGCGTGGCTGAGCAGCAGCAGCAGGCACGAGGTGAGCGCGACGTCGCCCGCGCCGGGCGCGCCGTGGCCGCGCAGCAGGATCCCGACCCCGGCTGCGAGCACCGCCAGCCCGATGTTCTCGGTGGTCGAATGGGCCAGCAACCGCTTCAGGTCGCTGCTGACCGCAGCCTGCAGGATGCCGTACAGGGCGCTGTTGGCGCCGAGCGCGACCAGGGCGACCCCCCACCAGGTGGGCCCGGCGGGCAGCAGCCGCAGGCAGGTCAGCAGGACGACGTACACCCCCATGGTCACCATCGCGGCGCTCATCGCCGCCGAGACGTGGCTGGGGGCCTGGGGGTGGGCGCGAGGCAGCCAGACGTGCAACGGGAACAGGCCGCCCTTGCTCGCGCCGCCGAGCGCGAGCAGGCAGAAGGCGACGTTCCCGGTGACCGATCCCGGTCGGACCGCGCCCGCGATGGCGTCGAACGAGGTGCTGCGGGCGGCTGCGGCCAGCGTCGCCGTGCCGGCAAGCAGGAGGACCAGGCTGAGGTGGGTCATCGCGGCGTACCAGAGCGCCGCCGGGCGGACCTCGGTGCGGCGGGCGTGGTCGGTCAGCACCAGCACCGTCGACGACAACGCCATCACCTCCCAGGCGGACAGCAGGGCGAGGACGTCGGCCGCCGCGGGGACCAGCTGCATGCCGAGCAGGAAGGCCGCCAGGGCGCACCACGCCGTCCGGGACGCCGACACCCCCTGGACGTAGCCGATCGCGTACACCGACACGACCGCACCGACGCAGCCGGCCAGCAGCATGAAGAACCCGCCCAGCCGGTCCGGAGCGAGCACCAGCGGACCGAGCGGCAACACGCCCTCCAGGGCGATCCTGCCGGTGCGGCCGGCGAGGGCGGCTCCACCGGTGAGCGCGCCGGCCACGGCGAGGGCCGTGCAGGCCGCCCCGGCCAGGACGTTGCGCCGTCGTGCGGGGGCCGCGACGGCGGCGACCGAGGCGGCGAGCGCGAGAAGTCCCTGGGACAGCAGACCTGCCTCGACGCCGGTCACCGGGTCATCGCCCGGTGAGGCGGCGCAGGCCCGCGACGATCGCGTCGGGACTCGGCGGGCAGCCGGCGACCTCGACGTCGACGTCGACGACGCTGCTCACCGGGCCGACCACCCCGTAGCCCTCGGCGAACATGCCGCAGTTGCGGGCGCAGTCGCCGACGGCCAGCACGAGCCGGGGATGCGGGGTCGCCTCGTACGTGCGTCGCAGCGGCTCGGCCATGTTGCGGGTGACGACGCCGGTGACCAGCAGGGCGTCCGCGTGCCGGGGGGAGGCGACCAGCCGGGCACCGTACCGCTCGGCGTCGTAGACCGGGCCGAACGCGCCCGCCACCTCGATCTCGCACCCGTTGCACGAGCCGGCGTCGACGTGACGGACCTGGACGCTGCCGCGCAGCCCGGCGGCGGCGGCCAGCGGCTCCGGGGCCGGTGGGGCCGGCTCCGCGACCCTGCCGGTACGCAGGATCAGGGCGATGAGCCTCCGGGCGCTCACGGTGGGCCGCCCGATCCCGCGCCGGGGCGCAGCTGCGCCGTGAGGCGCTCCTGCCCGGCGGCCAGCGCGAGCAGGATCTGGCGGGCGACCCTCAGCAGCTCTCCCACCTGGGCGACGCTCACCGAGTAGAGCACCCTGCCGCCGTCACGACGCTGGGCGACCAGGCCCGCCCGGCGCAGGACGGCGAGTTGCTGGGACAGGTTGCTCGGCTCGATGTCGATCACCTCCAGCAGCTCATGGACGGCGTGGTCACGCTCGCTGAGCAGTTCCAGCACGCGGATCCGCGCAGGGTGCCCGATCGTGCGGAAGAAGTCCGCCTTGACCTGGTAGAGGGGCGCGGCCGCCACGTTGACCTCCCCGGCCCGTGTCGGGCAAGGCCTCGATGAGAAAGATGTAGTACCTGCACATATGAACACTTCTTCATCTCAAAGTCGAGGGTGCCCCTACCCCTGTCCCTACCCCTGTCCCTGCGGACGGCGA
>Ga0302299_10002239_pt1 | contig 11775 bp, 11 predicted proteins | sample III_Fen_N3_4_FD_198795 | JGI IMG/M metagenome (GOLD analysis project Ga0302299, IMG submission 198795) | Peat permafrost microbial communities from Stordalen Mire near Abisko, Sweden - III_Fen_N3_4 | ecosystem: Environmental > Terrestrial > Soil > Wetlands > Permafrost | place: Sweden: Abisko...
CGCCGCCGACGCCAGGAAGCGGATCACGTTGAGTGGCCGTACGGTGCCCCGCCCGGCGCAGACCAGGGTGATGACAGTGGCCAACCAGAAGGGCGGCGTCGGCAAGACCACGACCACGGTGAACGTCGCGGCCGCCCTCGCCCAGGCCGGCAGCACGGTGCTCGTCATCGACCTCGACCCCCAGGGCAACGCCAGCACGGCGTTGGGGATCGAGCACCACGCGGAGGTCCCGAGCGTCTACGACGTGCTGGTCGACGGCCAGCCCCTTGGCGGAGTCGTGCAGGAGTGCCCCGACGTCCCAGGCCTGTTCTGCGTGCCGGCGACCATCGACCTGGCAGGCGCCGAGATCGAGCTGGTCTCGCTGGTCGCCCGGGAGACCCGGCTGCAGCGCGCTGTCTCGGCCTACCTCGAAGAGCGGCTGGCCACCGGGGAGCAGCTCGACTACGTCCTCATCGACTGCCCGCCCAGCCTTGGCCTGCTCACGGTGAACGCGTTCGTCGCGGGATCCGAGGTCTTCATCCCCATCCAGTGCGAGTACTACGCGCTCGAGGGCGTGTCACAGCTGCTGAAGAACATCGAGCTGATCCGCAACCACCTCAACCCCCAGCTGCACGTGTCGACCATCCTGCTCACCATGTACGACGGGCGCACCCGACTGTCGGCCCAGGTGGCCGACGAGGTGCGCGAGCACTTCCCCGACCAGACCCTGCGGGCGAGCGTGCCCCGCTCGGTGCGGATCTCCGAGGCCCCGAGCCACGGGCAGACCGTGATGACCTACGACCCGAACAGCAGCGGTGCGCTGTCCTACCTCGAGGCGGCCGTCGAGCTCGCCGAGCGCGGCGCAGCCACCTCGCAGACCTCCGAGGAGTCCGCATGAGCGAAAAGCGTCGCGCCCTGGGCCGTGGCCTGGGCGCCCTCATCCCCAGTGGGACCGCGACCACCGACCGGCCGGTCGACGTGTTCTTCCGCGACCAGGACCGATCAGCCCCGCCCGAAGCCTCCACCGAGCCCGTCGTGGCTTCGCAGAACGACATCGCCGCAGGTCAGCCGCCTGCACCGGTCATCGAGCCGGAGCCCGCCGACTCCGGCCTGAGGCCCGTCCCGGGTGCCGAGTTCGCCGAGATCCCGCTCGACCAGATCCGGCCCAACCCCCGCCAGCCGCGCACGGTCTTCGACGAGGACGAGCTCGCCGAGCTGGTCGACTCGATCACGGAGATCGGCGTCCTCCAGCCGGTCGTCGTCCGCCGCGTGCCACCGGGCACGCAGGACGGGGAGGTGCGCTACGAGCTGATCATGGGCGAGCGCCGCTGGCGCGCGTCGCGCGCGGCCGGCAAGGACGTCGTCCCCGCCATCATCAAGGCCACCGAGGAGGACGCCCTCCTGCGTGACGCGCTGCTGGAGAACCTCCACCGCAGCCAGCTCAACGCCCTGGAGGAGGCCGCCGCCTACCAGCAGCTGCTCGACGACTTCGGGTGCACCCAGGAGGAGCTCGCGCGCCGCATCCACCGCTCCCGCCCGCAGATCTCCAACACCCTGCGCCTGCTCAAGCTGCCTCCGCTGGTCCAGCGCCGGGTCGCCGCCGGCGTGCTCAGCGCCGGGCATGCCCGGGCCCTGCTCGGCCTGCCCGACGCGGCGGCGATGGAGCGGATGGCCCAGCGGATCGTGGCCGAGGGCCTGTCGGTGCGCAGCGTCGAGGAGCTCGTCACCCTCGGCGGGGACGACGCCCCAGCGACCCGGCGCGCTCCTCGACCCGGCACCCGCCGGCCCCAGCTCGACGACCTCGCCGCCGACCTGTCCGACCGCCTGGAGACGCGGGTGCGGATCGCCCTGGGTCAGCGCAAGGGCCGACTCACGGTGGAGTTCGCCTCGGTCGAGGACCTCAACCGGATCCTGGACACCATGCACCTGCGTGACGGCCGGGAGGGCTGACGCGGCGCGGCATCCAGTCGGCGCCGGCGTCAGCTACCGAGTATCACAAGAGGCGCGGAACCCGTTGCAGCACAACGAGTTCCGCGCCTCTGACGCGGTGCAGCGAGGGTCAGCCGAGGAAGGGCTCGAGCTCGCGGAGCAGCTTGGGCTTGGGCATCGCACCGATGATCGTCTTGACGATCTCGCCGTTCTGGTACACGTGCATCGTGGGGATGCTCGTGATGCCGAGCCGGCCGGTGACCGCCGGGTTCTCGTCGGTGTTGAGCTTGACGATCGTCACCTCGTCGTGGTCGCGGGCGATCTCGTCGAGGATCGGGGCGACGGCCCGGCACGGGCCACACCACTCGGCCCAGAAGTCGACGAGGACGGGCTTGTCGCTGTTGAGGACGTCGGCCTCGAAGCTGGCGTCGGTGGTCTTTGAGACGGCTCCCATGGTGGGGGTCCTTTCGAAAGGGGTGCTGCAGTCGGGACGGGGGTCTGGTGTCGATCCTGCCGCACTGCTACGACAGGACCGAGTGGCGGTCAGTGGGCGAGGAACCGTTCGGCGTCGAGCGCCGCGGCACAACCGGAGCCGGCCGCGGTGATCGCCTGGCGGTAGGTGTGGTCGACCAGGTCGCCACAGGCGAAGACGCCGGGCACGTTGGTGCGGGTGGTGCGTCCCTCGACGAGCACGTAGCCCTCGGCGTCGAGCTCGACCACACCCTTGACCAGCTCGTTGCGCGGGTCGTGGCCGATGGCGACGAACAGGCCGGTGACCGGGAGCTCGCGGGTCTCACCGGTGACGGTGTCGCGCAGCGTGACACCGGTCAGCTTGTCCTCACCGTGGATGGCGTCGACAGCGCTGTTCCACGCGAAGCGGATCTTGGGGTTGGCGTGGGCGCGGTCGGCCATGATCTTGCTGGCTCGCAGCTCGTCGCGGCGGTGCACGATGGTCACCGAGCGCGCGAACTTGGTGAGGAAGGTGGCCTCCTCGACCGCGGAGTCGCCACCACCGACAACCGCGATGTCCTGGTCACGGAAGAAGAACCCGTCGCAGGTGGCACACCACGAGACGCCGTGGCCGGAGAGCCGCTTCTCGTCGGGCAGCCCGAGCTCGCGGTAGGCCGAGCCCATGGCCAGGATGACGGTGTGGGCCCGGTGCTCGACGCCCTCGCCGTCGGTGACGACCTTGATCTCGTCCTCGAGCCGCACGGACTGCACGTCGTCGGTGACGATCTGCGCCCCGAAGCGCTCGGCCTGGGCGCGCATGTTCTCCATGAGGTCCGGGCCCATGATGCCGTCGCGGAAGCCGGGGAAGTTCTCGACCTCGGTGGTGTTCATCAAGGCGCCGCCGGCGGTCACCGCGCCCTCGAAGACCAGGGGCTGCAGGTTCGCCCGGGCGGCGTAGACGGCGGCCGTCCAGCCGGCCGGGCCGGAACCGATGATGATGACGCTGCGGACGTCCGAGGTCACGGGACACATCCCCTTGTGGTGATCGCGATGGGCAACCGCAAGATGCGGTGCCTCTGGGAAACCGATCCTACGGCCGTGGGATTCCCGCGGCCCGGCCGCCTCGCCGGTCGGGGGCGGCCTGAGGCCTCAGCGGGGAGTCAGCCGAGGGGGACCGGGCCACGGATGAGGCCGGTGTTGCCCGTGGTGCAGGAGCGGTCGACCGCCCAGGCCGAGCGCCCCGCGGCGTCGTGCACGACCAGGACCGCCGCCGAGACGCCGTCGACCTCGCCGATGTCGACCAGGATGCCGGCGTCCGCCGGGATGCCGAGCGCGGTGGCACAGGAGCGGGCGCCGATCGGGGTCGCGATCGGGCCGAGGGTGGGGGACTCGGCGCTGAGGTCGGCGATCGGGTCGAGCGTGCCGTCGTCGAGCTCGCGGGCGGTCACGGCGAGCGCGGCGGAGGTGTGGTCGACACCCGACATGACGACGACCACCTCACCGGACCCGGCCTCCGGAGCCACCAGAGCCCTGGCATCGGACCCCGCAGCGGCGACCTCAGACCCACGCGCGGACGCGGAGGACGCCCCGGAGACGCCGAACGCGGCCATCACGTCGCCCGGCAGGGACTTGACGAGGAACCCGCCCACGCCCAGCACCCCCACCACGGCGGCGGCCACCGCCAGGTGGCGCAGACCGAGCCGGCGGCGCAGCGGGACGACCGGTGCGCGCTCATCCGTGCCGTCAGCTCCGCCAGCCTCCGCGCCAGCGGGGCCCCCCGGGCGGGAGGCACCGTCGTCGTGGAGGTTCCACATCTGCTCGATGCCGTTCCCGCGCTGGGCCTCGACCGCCAGGGCGGCGCTGATCCGGGCCACGAGGTCGTCGGGCATCGGCTCCGGCTCGGGGAGGCTCGCCAGGAGCGCGCGCATCCCCGTCGGGTCGTGCTCGACGGGTGCGGTGTCGTCGTGCTGCTGGCTCACGAGGTCCTCCGGGACGTGCCCTCGGGCGGTAGGGATGGGGTGGGTGCGCGCCGGTCACAGGGGCCGGGCCAGCGGTGGGACGTCATGGTGCACCACGCGGTTCCGTGGTGGAGCCGGGAACCGCTGCCGGTCCGGCGTCGCGCGCGGACCGGTCGTGGTCGTCATCCGTCGGGCTCAGCATCGCCGCGAGGGCCTCGCGCCCGCGGAAGCACCTGGACTTCACGGTGCCCTCCGCCACGCCGAGCACCTGGGCGGCCTCGGCGACCGGCATGCCGTGCATGTCGACGAGCACCAGGGCCAGCCGCTGACCCTCGGGCAGCCGCGCCAGCGCCTGGCGCACGTCGAGGCGGGTCTCGACCGAGGCGTGCCGGTCGTGCAGGTCGGGCAGGTCGAGCTCGCCGAGGTCACCGGCCCGGCGCACCGACACCTTCTCGCGGCGCAGCCGGTCCAGGCAGGCGTTGACGACGATGCGGTGCAGCCAGGTGGTGACCGCCGCCTCGCCCCGGAAGGCGTCGGCGCGCCGGAAGGCGGAGATGAAGGCGTCCTGCACGGCGTCCGCGGCCAGCTCGCGGTTGGCGGTGGTGCGCAGCGCCACCGCGTACATCCGGTCGCGGTGTCGGCGGAACAGCTCGCCGAAGGCCGCGCCGCCGTCCCCGGCGACGTGCCGCTGGAGCAGCTCCGCGTCGGGAAGGGTGCTGAGGTCGTCGAGCATCATGGCGTCCGGCGTCACCCGGTGACGACGACCTCGTTGAGCCAGGCGCGGCGCTTGCCGTTGGTGTCGGCATTGAGCTTGGTGAACCAGACGACGATGTACTGGCCGCTGACGTCGGGCGGCACCTTGAACGTGACCGTGCCGTCGGCGTCGGCCTGCGCGCCGATCTTGGTGGCGCCCTCGAGCCGGTTGTCGGGGCCGACGTAGACCTCGACGTCGGAGGGGTGCGGGATGGTGAGCTCGACCGTCTGCGGCTTCTTGTTCGGTCCGAGGTCGACGATGACGCCGACGCCGTTCTTCAGGCCGCCGAAGCTGTCGGAGCGGTAGTTCTCGGAGTACCAGCCGGTGTTGGGGTCGCCGTCGTAGATCTTGGGGGTGAGCCGGTTGTTCTCGCTGCCGTCGCCCTGTGGGTCGTAGGCCTCGACCTTGAGGATGGCGAGTGGCTCGGCGGGCGACGCGCCCGAGGCACTGGGGGAGCCGGACGGGCCGGCCGACGACGGCGCCGCGGACGAGGGGGCGACAGTGGTCGTGCGCGTCGCGGGCGCGGCCACACCGCCCGGTGATCCGCTGCCGGAGCCGATCCGCGAGACGCCGTAGACGCCGATGACCAGCGCGAGGACCACGAACGCGACGACGATGCCCAGGGCCAGCTTCGACTCGTCCTTGGTGAGCGGCTCGGCTGGGACCAGCGGGGCCGGTGCCTCCAGGTCGCCGGAGTCGACACGCGGCGCGGTGTCGGGGCTGAGCTCGGACACCTTGTCGACGGCGCGCCGGGCCAGGTTGCCCATTCGCCCGCCGACCGACCCGAACGCACCGGCGACGGCCGCCCCGGCGGCAGCGGCACCCGCGGCCGCGCCGGCCGGGGCACCTGCGCTCCTGGTGCTCGGTGCGCTGTCGGCATCCGAGGGCGCGGCCGGCGCAGCGATGTCGTCGGCGGGGCGCGTGGGAGCGGACACCGCCGCGGCGGGCGAGGCCACGGTGGGCGCGTTCAGCCAGTCGGGGGCGGGGTCGTCGAAGGGGAGCCCGCGGGTCGGGTCGCCGGCCCCGAAGCCGGGCGCGGCAGTGCCCGCCGACCCCGCGGAACCCAGACCCGATGCCGTTCCCGCCGCGGCCCCTCCCGCCATCCCGGCTGCGGCGGCGGCTCCGCCGGCGACGACCGCAGCCGGAGCGCCCGACCGAACGGGGGGCGCGGCGGGCGGGGTGGGCACGACCGGCTGCTCGAGCGTGTCGGGGGCGCCACCTTCATCCGCCGCTGCCGGCGTCCTTGAGGGGGAGGCGCGCATCACGGGCCGACCGACGACCTGGCGCGAGGGCCACGGTGCGACCTGGCGGGCGTAGTCGCCGGGGCTGGTGGGGCCCTGGTCGTCGTTGAGGGTCAGCCGGCAGATGGCGTCGAGGTCGCGGGGCACACCGGCGGCGATCTCGGAGGGTGCGGCGACACCGCCGGGCACCCGGGGGGCCGCACCCAGGCCGGACCCGCCCGCGCCCAGCGGCCAGAGCCCGGTGAGGCCGGCGTAGGCCAGCGCGACGACGCCCACGGCGTCACGCCGGGCGGCATCCTCGGCCTCGGTGCCGTCCTCGCCGGCGCGCACTGCGGCGGTCTCGAGACCACGCAGCCGCACGTCGCCGTCCGGGGTGCGCAGCACGTCATCCGGCTTGAGGTCGAGGTGGTGCATGCCCCGGTGGCCCGCGGACTCCAGCGCAGCGGCGACCTCACCAGTGATGCGGCGCACCTCGTCACCCGGCACCCCGCCGTCGGTGACCAGCTCGGCGAGGGTGCGGGCCTCACCGGGGTCCTCCTCGACCACGAACGAGACGCCCTCGTCGGTGCCGACGTCGAGGATGCGCACGAACACGCCGTCGCTGACCGAGGCGGCCCGGCGGGCGGCGTCGAGCAGGGCCGCGGTGCGGTGGTCGTCGCCGGCGATGCACAGCAGCGAGACGGTGCGTCCGAGGGTGGTGTCGTCGGCCGACCAGCGTTCGGTGGCGTAGAGCTGCTCGAGCCGCCGGCGAACGGTGTAACGGCCACCGAGGACGGTGCCGGGACCCACACCCCTCACCGCTGCTCCTCTCCCTGGTCGCTCACGACCCGCACAGACGCCGGTCAGCACCCGGTGCAACGGGTGTGCGCCCATAGTAGGCACGCAGGGCCCGGCTGCGTCGGAGCCTCGGCGTGACCGGTTCGGGCGACGCGCCTGGGGCCGGCTCTGGGCCGGGTCGTCACCCGCAGGTGTTCCCGGGTGGGACCGGGCTCAGCCGTCGCCCGCGAGCCGCTGCCACGCGAGCCGGGCGATGCGACGCTCGTTGGGGAAGGTCAGGTGGCGGTGGGCATCGCGCAGCGGGAGCCACGCGACATCGATCGCCTCGTGGTCGGGGTCGTTCTCGATGGTGAGGTGACCTCCGACGGCCTCGAGCAGGTAGTGGTGCACGTACTTGTGGATGCGGCGCTCCCCGGCGGCGAACCAGTAGTCGATGGTGCCGAGCTCGATGAGCACGCGCCCCTCGATGCCGGTCTCCTCGGCCACCTCGCGTGCGGCGGTCTGCGGCAGCGTCTCCTCGCCCTCGATGTGCCCCTTCGGCAGGCACCACTCGACCCGGCCGGCGCGGTTGCGGCGGGCGATCACGGCGATGCGTGCCTCGCCCTCGTACACGTCGACGACCACGCCGCCCGCGCTGCGCTCCTCGACCGCCGGCAGCCGCCGGGGGGTGACCCCGGGCGAGTCTGCGGCGACGTGGCTCATCTGGTCACTGTAACCAGTGCGACGCGAGGCAGCCGGTGACCGCGCACTCCGTGGGGCGGCTCCGGCGCGGGCGCGCACGGCATACCCTTGGCAATCGTGTCCACCCGTTCGCCGTCGGCCGCCCTGCTGCGCCGGGCGGTCGCCCACCTGGCGCCCGACCTGCCGCTGCTGACCGACCTCGGCGAACGGTTCGCCGCCGCCGGGCACGACCTGGCGCTGGTGGGCGGGCCGGTGCGCGACGCCCTGCTCGCCCGGCCCTCGACCGACCTCGACTTCACCACCTCGGCACGCCCGGACGTCACCGAGGCCGTGCTCAAGGCCTGGGGCACCGCCACGTGGGACATGGGCCGCGATTTCGGCACCATCGGCGCCCGGCGGGGTAGCACGACGGTCGAGGTGACGACCTACCGGGCCGACGCCTACGACGGGCAGACCCGCAAGCCCATGGTGGCGTTCGGCGACTCGCTCGACGATGACCTGGTGCGCCGGGACTTCACCGTCAACGCGATGGCCCTGCGCCTGCCCGACCTCACCTTCGTCGACCCGCACGGTGGGCTCGACGACCTCGAGGCCGGCCTGCTGCGCACCCCCTCGCCGCCCGAGGTGTCCTTCGGCGACGACCCGCTGCGGATGATGCGCGCGGCACGGTTCGTCGCGCAGCTCGGCTTCGTGCCGGCCCCGGGGGTCTTCGCGGCGATGCGTGACATGGCGGGCACCATCGACATCGTGTCGGCCGAGCGGGTGCGCGACGAGCTGGTCAAGCTGCTCCTGGCGCCGCACCCACGGGCCGGGCTCGAGCTGCTCTGCGCCAGCGGCCTCGCCGACCACGTGCTGCCCGAGCTGCCGGCGCTGCAGCTCGAGGTCGACGAGCACCACCGCCACAAGGACGTCTACGAGCACTCGATGACCGTGCTCGAGCAGGCCATCGACCTCGAGGGCCCGCCGGACGGCCCGCCGGAGTCGGTGCCGGGGCCCGACCTGGTGCTGCGGCTGGCCGCGCTGCTGCACGACGCCGGCAAGCCCGCGACCCGGCGGTTCGAGCCCGGGGGCGGGGTCTCCTTCCACCACCACGAGGTGGTCGGCGCCAAGCTCGTGGCCCGACGGATGAAGGCGCTGCGCTTCGACAAGGAGAAGACCAAGGCGGTCTCGCGCCTGGTCGAGCTGCACCTGCGCTTCCACGGCTACGGCGAGGGGCAGTGGACCGACTCTGCCGTGCGCCGCTACGTCACCGATGCCGGGAGCCTCCTCCCGCGGCTGCACCGCCTCACCCGGGCCGACTGCACCACCCGCAACGCGCGCAAGGCCCGGCGGCTCGCGGCCACCTACGACGACCTCGAGACCCGGATCGAGGCCCTGCTCGAGCTCGAGGAGCTCAAGGCCGTGCGCCCCGAGCTCGACGGCAACGAGATCGCGCAGGTCCTCGGCATCCGTCCCGGGCCGGTGCTGGGGCGCGCGTACAAGCACCTGCTCGCAGTGCGGATGGACGAGGGACCGGTCGGCAAGGACGTCGCCCGCGAGCGGTTGCTGGCGTGGTGGGCCGAGCAGCCCGAGTCGCAGAGCTGACCTGCTGAGCCGCCGTGCCGGCTGACCTGCCGACCTCGGTGCGAGGCCACGATGGGAAGTTCTGCTCCTCGGGCTTGGGGCGCTGGACCCGGATAGGCTCGACCGACCGCCTTCGTCCGCCTCCGTTGCCCCGAGGAGCTCTCCCATGCCCGTCCTCGCCTTCCCCGGACCGACGGCGCCACCGCCGCCGCCCGTCACTGTCGAGGTGCCCGAGGGCTGGGACGCCCTGCCACCCGGACCGCACCTGCTGCACGCCCGGGGCCCCGGAGCGGCCGGCGACCCGGTGGAGCTCAGCGTCCGCAGCCACACCGGGCCCGCCGGCTACTCCGCCATCGACCACGTCGACGCGCTCGCCGGCGACACCCGCCGGCCCGGCACCGACGTGGAGCCGTCCTTCCTCGTCGAGATCGGCGGGCGCGAGTGGGTGGCGCGCAACATCTCCTGGGACGAGAGCACCGGGCCGGTCATCGAGGTGCACCTCGCCGCAGCCCTCGATGCGGTGCCGGAGCACTCGGTGAGCCGGCTGGTGGTCGCCGTCGGCCGGGTGCGCGGCGCCACCCTCGACGACGACTACGACGTGCTGCAGTCGGTGCTCGAGACCCTCGTGGTCGGCGGCGCCTCATGAGCGCCGCCGAGCACCGGGCGCTGCGCGGCACCGGCCTGGAGGTGCGCTCGGGGTCGGCCACCTCGGTCGGGCGGGTGCGTGACCACAACGAGGACTCGCTGATCGCCGAGGGCGCCGTGTTCGCCGTCGCCGACGGGATGGGGGGGCACGCCGCCGGCGAGGTCGCGAGCGGGATCGCCATCCAGGCCCTGGCGACGCTGGTCGAGCGCCCGCCGACGCGACCCGAGGACGTCGCGGGGGTGCTGCGTGAGGCGAACGACGGCATCCTGCGGTCGCAGCAGCGCCACCCGGAGCAGCGCGGGATGGGCACCACCGTCGCGGGGCTGACCGTCGCCGACGTGGATGGCGCCGAGCACTGGGTGGTGTTCAACATCGGCGACTCGCGGGTCTACCGGCTGGCCGACGACGCGATCAGCCAGGTCACCCGTGACCACTCCGAGGTACGCGAGCTGATGGATGCCGGCCTGATCGACGCCGAGGAGGCCGCCCGGCACCCGATGCGCAACGTCATCACCCGCTCGCTGGGGTCGGACGAGGCACCCTCGCCCGATGTCTGGGTGCTGCCGCCGAGCGCCGGCGAGCGGTTCGTCATCTGCAGCGACGGGCTGTCCAACGAGCTCGACGACTCCGAGATCCTGCTCATCGCCCGGCAGCTCGACGACCCCCAGGCGGCCGCCGACGAGCTGGTCGCCGCGGCGGTGCGGGCCGGGGGGCGCGACAACGTGTCGGTGGTCGTCGTGTCGGTCGACGCCGGGGCGCCCGACGGCGGCGGCAAGGTCTGACGGCAGCGAGAACGCCTGACGTCAGGCGTCCTCGTCGCTCGTCGGCACCTCGTCGATGAGGTCCCACGCCTGCCGGTCGTCGGCATCGAAGCGCCGGCGGACGAACGAGATCGACGACACCGGCCACGCCGCGGACGTGTGTCCGCCGAGGTCGGCCACGAGCTGCTCGAGGTAGGGCAGCGAGGTGGTCTCGGTGACCGATCCGACGGTGAGGCGCGTCGCCCAGCGGCGGCGGTCGACGAAGTAGCCCCGCGACGCGACGAGGGTCCACAGGTCGCGGGTGAGGTCGTCCAGCCGCTCGACCTCACCAGCCAGGGGGAGACCGATGGTCGGGTCGCCGTCGCTCTCGAGCGCCCAGACCCCGGCGAGGCGCACCTGCGGTGCCGGGTTGCTCCGGTCCAGGCCGCCGCGCAGCAGGTCGGCGACGGCGACGGCATCCGGTCGGGTGACGTTGCCGAGTGAGAACACCGGGATCATCAGCGCCCCCCGGGCGACCCGGTCGAACTCGCCCGCCGGCGCCGGGGTGCGCGACAGGACCGCCTCGACGTCGTCGAGAACGTGTCGCGGCGGGATGATCGCGACGGTGACCTGCACGCGGGACCTCCTTCGGGCCTGTAGCCCATCGTGCCCGTTCGGCTCGGCCGTCGCTCGGCTCCCGGCGCAATGGGTGCCGCACGTACCCTGATCCGGGGGTTCGTGCGCCACGGGTTGGCGGTGGCGCCGTGCCCGCGCCCCCGCCGTCGACGAGCCAGGAGCAAAGGTCGTGAGCATCGTCCGCACCGTCGTGCACCCCGGCTGGCTTTCTGTGAGCGGGCCGCAGGTCGATGCGGTGGTCGCGGCGGGCGACCGGCAGGTGGAAGCGCTCGAGGCGGCCGCGGCCGACGGGCTGTTCGCCCTGCTCGAGGCACTGGCCGCCGAGGGACTGTCCAGCGTGCCCGACCTCGCCGCGTGCGCCCCCGTCCCGTCCGGCCTGCGGGTGGTGCTGCGCGGCGACGCGGTCGTCGTGCTGCCCGAC
>Ga0302299_10002240_pt1 | contig 11773 bp, 10 predicted proteins | sample III_Fen_N3_4_FD_198795 | JGI IMG/M metagenome (GOLD analysis project Ga0302299, IMG submission 198795) | Peat permafrost microbial communities from Stordalen Mire near Abisko, Sweden - III_Fen_N3_4 | ecosystem: Environmental > Terrestrial > Soil > Wetlands > Permafrost | place: Sweden: Abisko...
CAGGTGGGGTGTCAGGTGGACGGGCCGGCGACCGTGGCGGCGGCGCACGACCCGTCCGACCCAGCAACGCGCGGCAGGAGCCGAAGGTGCCGGGCCCCAGCCGGTGCCCCGCGTGGTACTGCCGGGTCCGAGCCGGTGCCCGCGTGGTACTGCCGGGTCCGAGCCGGTGCGCGCGTGGTACTGCCGGGCCCGGGGTGTCGGCCACGCCGGGTCAGGAGCGCTGCCAGCGCAGGGCGAGCACCTCGAACGGGCGCAGCTCGAGACGCACGGCACCGCCCGGCTCGGTCACCACGGAGTCGCCGCTGCCCTCGAGCGGGCGCTCGAGCAGGTCGACCACCACCACCGCACGTGTGTCGAAGCCCGGTGCGACACGGGCGGTGACCCGCGAGCCCTGCGACTCGTAGACGCGCACCACGACGTCGCCCGATCCGTCGTCGGCCAGCTTGACCGACTCCACCACAACGCCGTCGCGGTCCACCGAGACGAGCGGGGCGATCGCGCGGCCGTTGCCGTGCACCACGCGCAGCGGGAGGTTGACGCGGTAGCCCTCGCGGACGGCATCCGGGATGCCGGCTCCGGGCACCAACGCGTACGTCAAGCGGTGCACGCCGGTGTCGGCGACCGGGTCGGGGCTGCGCGGGGCACGCAGCAGGGACAGCCGGACCCGGCTGCTCGTGCCGCCGCCGGCGCGAGGGGCCCGGGTCACGTCGTGCCCGTAGGTGGAGTCGTTGACCACCGCGCACCCGAACCCGGGCTCGCCGACGTGCACCCAGCGGTGGGCACAGATCTCGAAGCGGGCGGCATCCCAGCTGGTGTTGGCGTGCGTCGGGCGGTGGACGTGCCCGAACTGGATCTCCGCCGTCGAGTGGTCCGTGGACACGTCGAGCTCGAAGCCGGCCTTGAGCAGCGACTCACGTTCCTGCCAGTCGACCTCGGTGTCGACGTCGACCCTCGCCTCCCCGCGGGGCAGCGTGACCTGCTGGACCGCGCGGCTGGCGCCGAAGGTGCGCGTCACCCGCAGGCCCGTTCCGACGGGCTGCACGGAACCGCCGTCGCCCAGCTCGGTGAGGTCCTCGACGGACCGGCGGTAGTAGGGGTCGATGTCCCACGCGTCGAACCGCACCGGGGTGTCCGCGTGCAGCTGGAGGAGGTTGCCGAGGCCACCGGGTGCCAGCGCCTCACGGCCCGAAGCGGAGTGGACGACGGAGGTCAGCAGGCCACGGGCGTCGACGCGGGCCCGCACGAGGCCGTTGTCGAGCAGCCAGCCGTCACCGTCGGCGCGCCTGGTCGGCTCCGGGGCCGGTTCCGAGCCCGGAACGGCCGCCCCCATCGCCGCCACCCCGGCGCGAGCGTGCGGTGCCGCGTTGAAGGCGACCTCGACGTCACCCTCACCCGCGAGCGCCCGCTGGGCCCCTTCGATGATGTCCTCGAGCTCGGTCGCAACATCGGCGTAGGCGGCCACCGCCTCGCGGTGCACCCAGGTCGTCGAAGACCCGGGCAGGATGTCGTGGAACTGGTTGAGCAGCACCACCTTCCACAACCGGTCGAGGCGCTCGAGCGGGTAGACCGAGCCGAGGCGCACGGCGGCCGTCGCAGCCCACAGCTCGGCCTCGCGAAGCAGGTGCTCGCTGCGCCGGTTCCCCTGCTTGGTGCGGGCCTGGCTGGTGTACGTGCCGCGATGCATCTCGAGGTAGAGCTCACCGACCCACACCGGTGGGTCGGCGTACTCCGCCTCGGCCCGCTCGAAGAAGGTGTCCGGGCGCTCGATCTCGACCCGCGGCGAGCCGTCGAGGTCGCGCAGGCGAGCCGCGCGGGCGAGCATCTCGCGCGTGGGGCCGCCCCCGCCGTCCCCCCACCCGAAGGGCAGCAGGGAGCGGGTGGCCGCGCCCTTCTCCGAGAAGTTGCGGGCCGCATGAGCCACCTCGCTGCCGGAGATCTGCGAGCCGTAGGTGTCCGCGGACGGGAAGTGGGTCAGCACCCGGGTGCCGTCCAGCCCCTCCCAGGAGAAGGTGTGGTGCGGGAAGCGGTTCGTGGTGTTCCACGAGATCTTCTGGGTGAGGAACCAGCGCGAGCCGGACAGTGCGACGAGCTGGGGCAGTGCGGCGGTGTAACCGAAGGAGTCCGGCAGCCACACCTCGCGGGTCTCGATGCCGAGCTCGTCGAGGAAGAACCGCTTGCCGTGGCTCAGCTGACGGACCAGCGCCTCGCCACCGGGCAGGTTGGTGTCCGACTCGACCCACATGCCGCCGACCGGCACGAACCGGCCCTGCGCGACGCGCTCGACCACCCGCGCCCAGACCTCGGGGCGGTGGTCACGCAGCCAGGCGTACTGCTGTGCGGACGACATCGCGAAGACGAGCTCGGGGTGCTGGTCCATCAGGTCGGTGACGTTGGCGCAGGTCCGCGCCACCTTGCGCACCGTCTCGCGGACCGGCCAGAGCCACGCGGAGTCGATGTGGGCGTGGCCGACGGCGGAGATCCGGTGGGCGCTCGCCCGGGCGGGGGCCGCGAGCACCTCGAGCAGCTCGTCCCGGGCGGCGACGGCGGTGCCGGCGAGGTCGGCCACGTCCAGCCGGTCCATCGCCCGGTCGAGCGCGCGCAGCACCTCCCACCGACGGGCGTCGTCCAGGGGCAGCTCGGCGGCGAGCTCTCCCAGCACCTCGAGGTCCTGCTGCAGCTCCCACACCTGCGCCTCGAACACCGCCAGCTCGGCCCGTGCGAGGCGGTACAAGGGTTCGTTCCCCGCCGTGCGGTGGTCGCCGAGTGGCGACGGGCGGAAGTCGTAGCCGCCCCCGCCGAGCAGCAGGGGGTTCGACGCGGCCTCGACGTGGAGGTCGACCTCCTCCCCCGCGGCCGCCTCGCTCACCCGCACCCACGGGCTGCGCGGGTGCAGGCCCTTCACCGGCGTGCCGTCGGGACGGTAGACCAGACCCTCGGCGTGAAACCCGGTGCGCTCCGGGTCGAAGCCGAGGTCGAGGCGCAGGTCGACGACCCGCCCGGCGTGCCGCGGTGGCACGGTGCCCGTGACGCGGAACCAGGTGGTGCCCCAGGGCGGGCCCCACGCGTCCCCGACGGCGCAGGGCGAGTGCTCCGCGGCCAGGCCCTCCCGCACGCTCACCGGTGCGCCCGGGGCGTCCCACCGGCCGAGCTCGACCGGCTCGGGGTCGGACCAGACCGCGTCCTCGAGGCGCTGCAGGGTTCGGGCGAGGCGTCCCTCGATGAGCTCGCGGTCGTCGTGCACGGGACCTCCTGGTGTGGGTGGGCAGTGGACGGGTCAGGCGGACAGGCTGAGCACGCGTCGGTCGGTCCGCTCGAGCACGTGCGGCCCGGGGTGACCGGGCAGGGTGCGCCGGATGCCGTGCACCGGTGTCCGGCGCCCGTCCCGGCACACCAGCTGTGCCCCGTCGGCGTCGATGGCGACCAGCTCGCCCTCGACGCGCAGCAGGACGGGGGCGTCGGGTGCGGACGAGACAGCGGTGCGGCCGGCGGCCATCCCGGCCAGCACGTCGTCGTCCTCGCACAGCACCCAGGTCGTCGGCGCCCCCGGCAGGTCGCGCGCCGGGTCGTGCACGTCGCTGCCGCCGATCGGTGCCGGTCGGCCGGCGGCATCCCACCACGCGAGCGGCGCGCCGTCCGCAGGGTCGGACCAGCTCGAGTGCCACACCTCGGCCACCGGCGGCAGCGGCCGCACCGGGCCGCCGGGGTCGCGCCACGCACAGTCACCCGCCACGGGGTGGTTGACCGAGAGCAACCCCCCACTCGCGGCGACCTGGGCCAGCCAGGACGAGGCCGGCTCGCGGAAGTCGACCCAGCCGACGTCCCCGAAGGCGTTGGCGTGGCCGTCGGCCGTCGTCACCTCCTGCCCGGGAAGCAGCCGGATGCCGTACCGCTTCCCGACCGTGGACAGGTGCGGGTGGTGGCTGACCGTGTTGTGGTCGGTCACCCAGAGGAAGTCGAGGCCCTGACCGGCCGCCAGCGCCGCGAGGCCGTCGAGGGTGAGCACACCGTCGGAGTGCCGGGTGTGGGCGTGGCAGTCGCCGGCCAGCCACCGGGATCCTGCAGGGGCCGGCAGGGCACGCCGGACCGGTCGTGGTGCGTGCGGCACCGGGCCGGGGGTCGGCCCGGCCGCCTCGGGCCGCACCGCCGTGAGCTCGACGTCGACCGCGAACGCCAGCCCCGCGGCCGGGACCCGGTGCAGGCCGAGCACCACCTCCCACCGTCCGGGGGGCAGCCCGCGGTCCGTGTACCCCGGGGTCGACCCGTGGCCGCCGATCTCGACCACCCGGCGGGCCCCGCCCGACCAGCCCCGCCAGCCGTGCGGGTCGACCAGCCCGAGGTCAAGCACGCCGCTCGGGCCGCTCGAGCGGTCGTGCTCCAGGCGCAACCGAAGGCCGGGGCACCCGGGTGGCACGTCGAAGGCCAGGGAGTGCCAGACGGACTCCGCGCGGTCGTCGGGCGTCCAGGTTCCCCGCCAGGACCGGTCACCCCGTGCGACGACCGGGGTCACGGCTCGATCAGCCGGCCCTCGGCGTCCGGTCGGTAGAGCAGCACCCGCTGCCCCTGGGGTCGAAGCCGCAGCCGGTCGCCCACCTCGGGTTCCGGATACTCCGGCACGACGGCCCGCACCGGCTGGGCCCCGGCGTCGACCGTCACCAGGGCACTGACGCCGAGGTTCTCGGTGGTGAGCACCTCACCCTGGACCACCTCCTCGTCCGGCACCTCCGGTCCCACCACGTCGACGTACTCGGGGCGGATCCCCACGACCACCTCGAGCCCCTCGGCCAGGGACGCGTAGCCCTCGGGCAGCGGGAAGCCCTCGCCCGCTCCCAGGTCGAGCCGGCCCCCGGTGACCCGCCCGTCGAGCAGGTTCATCGGCGTCGCTCCGATGAAGTTGGCGACGAACAGGCTCGCCGGGCGCTGGAACACGTCGCGAGGGGTGCCGACCTGACGGATCCGGCCGGCCTCCATCACGGCCATCCGGTCCGACATCGCCAGTGCCTCGGCCTGGTCGTGGGTGACGAAGACGGTCGTGACACCCAGCCGGCGCTGGAGCTGCTTGAGGAAGGTGCGAGCCTCGAGCCGCAGCCGGGCGTCGAGGTTGGACAGCGGCTCGTCGAAGAGGAAGACCTGCGGGTGGCAGGCCATCGCGCGGGCCAGGGCTACCCGCTGCTGCTGGCCACCCGACAGCTGCGCCGGCCTGCGGTCCATCAGTGCCTCGAGGCTGAGCGGCCCGGCAGTGTCCATGGCGCGCGTCTCGCGCTCGGCGCGGGGGACCTTCTGGATCCGCAGCGGGTAGGCGATGTTCTCCGTGACGGTCATGTGCGGGAACAGGGCGTAGTCCTGGAACACCATGGCGACGTCGCGCTCACCGGGGGCCATCGTCGTGACGTCGCGGCCACCGATGTCGATGCGACCCTCGGTGGCGGCCTCGAGGCCGGCGAGGGTGCGCAGCAGGGTGGTCTTGCCGCACCCGGAGGGGCCGAGGAGTGCGAAGAACTCACCGTCCTCGATGGCGAGGTCGACGGTGTCGACCCCCCGGACCCCGTTCGGGTACTCCTTGACCAGCTCGCTGAGCTCGACAGCTGCCATCAGCCCTTGATCCCTCCCTGGAACGCGAAGCCGTACCTGCGGTTGACGACGAGGTAGAGCACGACCACCGGCACGGAGTAGACGAGCGCGAAGGTCGAGATGAGTGCGAAGTCGGGTTGCCCGCCGGCGTCGTAGAACGTGTACATCACCACCGCCGCGGGCTGCTTGCGCGGATCGGCGAGCAGCACGTACGGAATGAGGAAGTTGCCCCAGACCTGCACCAGGGCCCAGACCCCCACCGTGGCCATGCCGGGACGGATCACCGGGAGCACGATGTGCCGCAGGATCTGCGAGGCCGACGCCCCGAAGACCCGCGCCGACTCCTCGTAGGAGCGCGGGATGCTGTCGACGAAGTCCTTCAGGATGAAGATGGCCGCCGGCAGCAGGCCACCGGTCAGCACGAGCACGACCCCCACCTGTCGGTCGATCAGGCCGAGCTGGAACAGCATCAGGAAGATCGGCACCATCGCTGCCGTGCCGGTGACGATCGACGACAACAGCAGGAGCGCGTAGAGCAGCTGGTCGCGACCGGGCACCTGTACCCGGCTCAGGGCGTAGGCGGCCAGGGATGCCAGGGCGATGACGACCAGGGCGGACCCGCCGGCCAGGACCAGGCTGTTGCGGATCGACGGCCACACCTGGGGGTTGTCGCCGAGCTGCGCGAAGTTGTCGAGGGTGAAACCCGACAGCGACACCCGGTAGGTCGGCTGCGGCGTGAAGGGGGTGATCGCCAACCAGAGCAACGGCAGCGCGAAGAACACCACCAGCAGGCAGACGGCCACGTACGTGGCGATCTTGGCGACGACGGAGCGCACGACGGGCGTCACGCCTCCTGCCCTCGCGACCGGGTCCGCAGCAGCCGGATGTAGAAGACGGCGATGACGAGGTTGGTGAGAAGCAGGAGCAGCGAGATGGCCGAGCCGAAGCCCAGGTGTCCACCGATGATGGCCTCCCGGTAGATGTAGATGGGAAGGATCTCGGACGCTCCGTCGGGCCCCCCGGCCGTGAGCAGGTAGGGCGAGAAGTCGTTGAAGGTCCACAGCGTGATGAGCAGCGTGTTGGTGAGGATGTGGCCGCGGATGGTGGGGAGCACGACGTCGCGAAGCTGCTGCCAGGACGACGCGCCGGCCATCCGAGCGACCTCCAGGTGCGACCTGGGCACGGAGGTCAGCGCCGCGGTGTAGAGCAGCACCGAGAAGGCCGTGCCTCGCCAGATGTTGAAGATGACGATGACCCACATCGGGTGGTCGAGCACCCAGGCCTGGTCGGTGGTGCCGAGCAGGGCGTTGAGGGTGCCATTGCGCCGGTCGAGGAGCGCCTGCCACAAGAAGGCGACCACGGAGCCCGGCAGGATCCAGGCGAGCAGGACCAGGATGGTGAGCACGGAGCGCACCACTCGGTCGGCCCGGCTCAGGAACCAGGCGAGCAGGAACCCCAGCACGTTCTGCCCGATGACCGCTGAGCCGAAGACGTAGACCAGGGTGAGGTACAGCGACCGGTGGAACTGCGGGTCGGTCAGTGCCGAGACGTAGTTGCCCAACCCGACGAACGTCAGTGCCTGGGCCCCGGCGCCGGTCAGGCTGTAGTCGAGCAGCCCGAGGTAGAGGGTCCAGATCGCGGGGAAGACCAGGAAGACCGAGACCAGCAGGAGTGCCGGCGCGACGAAGGCCAGGGCGCGCGGCCGCCCCAGACCCGCGACGTCGGGGTCGTGCCGCCGGGTCGGCCCGCGGGTGGAGCGAGTGGCGGCCTGCGCGGCAGCCGCTGGTCCAGCCTGCTGGCCCTGCTCACTGACCGGCGACGTGGTCGGCACCGACCGCCTCCCCCAGGCTCTTCTCGTAGGTCGCGGCCGCCTCCTGGGGGCTCTTGCCGTTGACGACGTCGGCGGTCGCCTGCTGGATCGCCAGGGACACCTCGTTGTAGTGCTCGTCGGAGGGCCGGTAGGTGGTGATCGGCAGCACGGTCTCGGAGATGAAGCTGAGTAGCGGGTCGCCCTTGAGCGTCGCGTCGTTGACGTCCTTGCGGGCCGACACGCGGATCTGGGCCTGCGACAGCTTGGTCTGCATGTCGGCGGAGGCCATGAAGGCCAGCAGCTCCCACGCCTGCTGCGGGAAGGCTGTCTTCGGGCTGATCATCCAGCCCGAGCCGCCCGAGACACTGACGAAGTCCTGCCCGTTGACCCCGGCACCCGGGGAATTCGCGGGGATCTTGGCCCAGCCGACGACGCTGTCGCGGTCGGGCATCGACGTGGCGCCACACTCGGTCTTGTCGGGGCACACGATGGAACGCCAGAAGTAGTCGCCCTCGGCGAGGATGCCGACCTTGCCCTGGCTGAACTCGGCGAACGACTGGTCCCGGCCCGCCTTGTCCTGCTGCATCCGCGGGTCGCCCAGGCCCTGGCCGTACACCTGTCGGTAGAAGTCCAGGACGTCCTTGACGCCGGCGGACGCGCCCTGCCAGGTGCCCTTGGCGTCGTCGTACAGGGGCTGGCCGGTGCCGGCCAGCAGGGGAAGGAACCCCTGCGCGGTCGTCGCCTCACCCATCGGGACACCCGCGTTGACCTGGATCGGCGTCACCCCCTTGATGCCCTTGAGCGCCTGGCCCGCCGCGATGATGTCGGCCCACGACGTGGGCTGCCAGTCGGCGGGGAGCCCGGCTTGCGCGAAGAGCTTCTTGTTGAAGTACAGGACCCGCCCGTCGGTGCCGTTGGGGATGCCGTAGCGCTTGTCCTTGAAGGTGAGGTTCTGCTGGACCGCCTCGGAGATCTGTCCCCAGCCGTCCCAGGACGACGCGGCCTTGCCGACGACGTCGTCGAGGGGCTTGACGTACCCGGCGGCGGCGAGCTCACCGAGCCAGATGCCGTCGGTGGCGAAGACGTCGGACCCGCTGCCGGTGCGCAGGTTCAGCTCGAGCTTGGTCTTGTACTGCTCGTCCTCGACCCCGGCCCCGTTGAAGGTCACCTTGGCGGTGACGCCCTTGGCCTTCTGCGCCGCCACGAAACCGGGGATCACGACGTCCTCGATCCAGGCCGCCTCCGCGGCGTTCTTCCCGCCCTTGATGTCGTTGGCGCTGATGACGAGGGTGACCTCCTTCGCCGAGGCGTTGGCGGTGGGGTCGCTGGACGACCCGGTCTCCTTGGCCCCCACACACCCCGCGAGCAGGGCAACGGCCGCGATGCCACCAACGGCGGCTCGGGCGCGCACGGAAAGACGCTTCATCGGGTCCCCTCCCACGAAGACGCGGACCGGTGCCGTCGGCGCCGTCCACGAGGGGCCTCCCCAGCCCCCAAGCACCGACACTGGCACACATGTGACAGCTGTGACCCGTGCGATGCAGCATTTCCGGTCGCGGGCTGCACGCCACGGTCGGCTGCTGCCCCGGGCCACGCGTGCGCAAGGGGCTCCCTGCTCGCGCGAGCCGGCCGCAAGCCGGGTCAGAGCTGGGGGGCGTGTCCCTCGAAGGTCGCCCGCATCGAACCGTCGGCCTCCGAGCTGACCGGGTCGTCGAGGTCGGCGACGAACACCGCCCGGGCCTCGCGGGCCGGGTTGCCCTCGAGCTCGGCCAGCACCTCGCGCTAGGCCGCGAGGTTGGGGTGCTCCAGCTCGGTGCACGCCTCCGCCGGGGCGAGGGACTGCACGGCGGCCGCCAGCTCGCTGCGCGAGAGCGGCAGCGTGGCGGTCGACCCGTCATGGCGAAGCACCGTCGCGAGAATCACCGCGGGCAGCCCGTGGCGCCCGCCCGGGGCGTTGACGTGCGCGAACACCCACTCCGGTGACGACGTGGCGGGGCTCAACCCCACGGCATACGCGACCGGCTGGCGCCAGCCGTCGAGGCGAGCGGCGAGGTGCTCGCGGATGGCGGTCAGACCGTCGGGGGTGCTCCAGTCGAGGTCAGTCATCGCCGCAGCCTCACACCACCGAGCGCCGGCCCTCACCCGACGCAGATGAACAGCGGGTGAACGCGACCACTTGCGTTGGTGAACTCGTGTCGTCGCCCCCACACTAATGTCTCGTGGACGCAGCAAACATCACGCTCGTGCTTGTCATCGTGACCGCACTGGCCTTCGACTTCACGAACGGCTTTCACGACACCGCCAATGCCATGGCCGCGTCGATCTCGACCGGGGCACTGAAGCCCAAGGTCGCCGTAGGGCTCTCCGCCGTCCTCAACCTCGTCGGCGCCTTCTTGTCGGTGCAGGTGGCGCTCACCGTCACCAACGCCGTCATCAACCTGCAGGCCAAGGACGGCGCACCCAAGGCCGAGCTGGTGGCCAACGGCGGCGAGTCGATCCTGCTCATCATCCTGGCGGGCCTCGCCGGCGGCATCCTGTGGAACCTGTTCACCTGGCTGCTCGGCCTGCCGTCGAGCTCGTCGCACGCCCTGCTCGGTGGCCTCACCGGTGCCACCGCCGCGGGCCTGGGCCTGGCCGGCGTGAAGTGGACCGGCGACGGCACCAAGCTCGACGGCGTCGTGGGCAAGATCCTGCTGCCCTCGCTGATCTCACCGATCATCGCGATCATCGTCGCCTTCACGGGATGCTGGCTGGTGCACAAGGTCACCCAGAGCGTCATGCACCGACTCGAGGAGCGGTACTTCCGCTACGGCCAGGTGGGCAGCGCCTCGCTCGTGTCCATCGCCCACGGCACCAACGACGCGCAGAAGACGATGGGGGTCATGACCCTCGCGCTCATCGCCAGCGGCCACTGGACGAGCACCACCTCGATCCCGGTGTGGGTCAAGGTCAGCGCCGCCACCGCGATCGCCGCGGGCACCTACCTGGGTGGCTGGCGGATCATCCGCACCCTGGGCAAGGGCCTGGTCGACATCACGCCCCGCCAGGGCATGTCGAGCGACGGGGCCACGGCGGCTGTGCTGCTGTCGGCCAGCCACCTCGGCTTCGCGCTGTCCACGACGCACGTGGCCACCGGTTCGGTGCTCGGCGGCGGCCTCGGCCGCGGCACGCCGGTGCGCTGGTCGACCGCAGGGCGGATGGCTACGGCCTGGGCGACGACGTTCCCCATCGCCGCGCTCGTCGGAGCCCTGATGTGGTGGATCGGCAACCTCGTCGGTGGCGCCGCGGGCGCCCTGCTGGTGTTCGCCATCCTCGTCGGGGCGTCGACCTGGATCTTCCGCAACTCGCGGCGCGAGCGCGTCAGTGCCGAGAACGTCAACGACGAGTGGGACCGCGCGGCCGAGATCACCTCGCCGGCCTTCGAGCACGCGCCGGTCACCCACGCCGGCGCCCCGGCCGACCCCGACGCTGAGCCGCGCGACACGGCCGAGCCCACCGAGACCAAGACCCACTGAGGACGGCTGCCGTGAACACCCTCAACCTCCTGTACCAAGGCGCCAGCAAGGTCTTCGTGGCCGGCCTGGTGTTCGGCGCAGGACTACCCTTCGTCTACGCGCTCGCCCTGCGGGTGCTGACCATCGGCTCGACGTCGTACGCCGACGCCAACGGCGAGATCCACAGCACCCCGCGGATGTCGAGCCGGCTCTTCGCCGGCCTGCTGATCGCCGTCGTAGTCGCCGGGATCATCGTGGGGCTGATGATCATCGTGGCGACCGGCTTCGGCAAGGAAGTCAGCTTCGAGCACCTGTACCCGACCATCGTCGAGAAGTCCAAGTAGGAGACCACCCCTCATGAACCAGCTGTCCGGACCGGTCCTGCAGTGGATCCGCGAGGGCTACCCCGAGGGCGTTCCTGATGACGAGTCGGCGGCCCTGCTCGCCGTGCTGCAGGAGCGCATCGGCGGTGACCGGGCGCTCGACGTGCTGCGCCGGCTGCACAAGGACGGCGTCATCTCAGACACCGCCGCCTCGGCGCTGCTGCCCGAGGAGACCCAGATGCGCCGGGTCGCCGCCAAGCTCGTGCTCGGCGGCTGGCCGCTGGCCGGCGACGAGGAGGACGACGACGCCCCGCCGAAGGAGGGCAGCGCGCTCGCCCGGATCGTGGCCTGGCTGCGCGAGGGCTACCCCGGGGGCGTGCCCGAGCACGACTACATGCCGCTGATCGCCCTGCTCGAGCGCCGGCTCACCCGCTCCGAGGTCAAGAAGATCGCCAAGGCGCTGCGCCGGGCCGACGTCAGCCCGGCCGGGCCGTCCGACATCGCCGCCGCCATCACCGAGTACACGCACTCCGAGCCGAGCGACAACGACCTGCGCCGGGTGCGCGACCAGCTGGCCA
>Ga0302299_10002241_pt1 | contig 11773 bp, 9 predicted proteins | sample III_Fen_N3_4_FD_198795 | JGI IMG/M metagenome (GOLD analysis project Ga0302299, IMG submission 198795) | Peat permafrost microbial communities from Stordalen Mire near Abisko, Sweden - III_Fen_N3_4 | ecosystem: Environmental > Terrestrial > Soil > Wetlands > Permafrost | place: Sweden: Abisko...
GTCGCCGGCGGCCTGGCGGCACAAACCCGAGAGCTCCGTTACATCGAACATGCATATGATCCTACCCAGGAATGAACGGAGAATCAACACAAATGAGCAGAAAGATACCCGGTTCTATGTGCTAGACACCGTCAGCGATAGGCGGTCCACCGTCAGCGACACGCAGGCGGCGTGCGTCAGATGAGGTCCGCGTCGGCGGTGATGGCCACCAGCGACGGGCCCCGGTGCGCCAGGGCCGTGAGGAGGGCATCGTCGAGCTGGTCGGCCCGGTCGACCCGGATGCCGCGAGCGCCGCACAGCTCGGCGTACGCCGCGAAGTCGGGGTTGTGCAGCGAGGTCTGCCACACGTCGAACTCGCCGGCTCGCTGCTCCTTGGAGATCTTGCCGAGCATGTGGTTGTCGAGCAGCACGTGGGTGATGTCCATGTCGTACTTCACCGCAGTGGTGATCTCCGCCAGGTACTGACCGAAGCCTCCGTCGCCGGTGACCGCGACGATCTGGCGGTCGGGCGCCGCCGCCCATGCCCCCATGGCTGCAGGGAAACCGAAGCCGATCGAACCGAGGTAGCCCGACATCAGCACCGACTGGCCGGCGCACTCGAAGTAGCGACCGAACGAATAGGTGTTGTTGCCGACGTCGACAGCGATCACCGCATCGTCGGCCACGTGGCGGGTCAGGGCCGCGAAGATCGCGGCCGAGCTCACGCCATGACCCTCCTCGTCGAGGGCGCGTCGCGCCTTCTCGGCCCGCCAGATCTCCCACCGCTCGGCCACGTCGGGTCGCTGGTCGACCCACCCGTGGGCCGCGGTCGACGCGGCGGCCCCATCCCGCAGGAGTCGGGCGGTCACGCCGACGTGGCCGAGCACGGGGACGGTGACGGGGTGGAACCGACCGAGGGCCATCGGGTCGTAGTCGACCTGGATGATCGGCTTGTAGGACGCGATGCCGGTGTGGTTCGAGAACGAGGCCCCGAACACGACGAGCAGATCGCTCTCGTTCATCAGCCAGCTGGCGACCGGCGTGCCACTGCGGCCGAGGACGCCGGCGCCGAGCGGGTGACGGTCGGAGATCACCCCTTTGGCCTTGAACGTGGTGAGCACCGGCGCGCCGAGGGCCTCGGCCAGCTCGATCACCGCCGGCATGTCGAAGCGGGCACCGTGGCCGACGACGAAGACGGGTCGATGGGCCCCGGCGATGAGGGCCAGCGCCGAGTCGAGGGCGGCGGCCGGCGGCGAGATCTCGAGGTCGGGCACGCGACCCTGCGGCTTGGAGGCAGGGACATCGGGGGCCGGGCGCACCTGCACCTCGTCGGGCAGCACCAGATGCGCGACCTGGCGTTCGAGGATGGCGTGCTTCAGCGCCAGCGTCATCAGCTCGCCGTGGTCGGAGTCGGGCAGCACCGTTCGAGAGAAGCCGGCGACGTCGGCGAACGCGGCGTTGAGGTCGAGGTCCTGGAAGGCGCCCCGGCCGAGCACCTTCGACGGCACCTGACCCGACAGCGCCAGCACGGGGGCCCGGTCGACCTTGGCGTCGTAGAGCCCGGTGAGCAGGTTCGTCGAGCCGGGACCAGCGATGCCGAAGCACGCGGCCGGCCGTCCGGTGAGCTTGGCGTAGGCCGACGCCGCGAACGCGGCCGCGCCCTCGTGGCGGATGCCGACGAACGTGAGGTGACCGGCGACCTCCTGACGTCGCATGGCGTCGGCGAACCCGAGGTTGGAGTGCCCGACCATGCCGAACACGTGGGTCACCCCCCACTCGATCATCGTCTCGACCATCACGTCGGAGGCGGTGCGGACGTGAGCCGGCTCGCGATCGATCTCGACGTAGACGCCGTCCTCGCGGATCTCGAGCGGGAAGCACGGCGGCGCGTCGGAGAACCCGGGGGGAGGCGTGCCGGTGAGGGGGTCGTAGTCGTAGCCGTGCCACGGGCAGCGCAGCATGCCCTTCTCGATCGATCCCTCACCCAGCGGCCCTCCCTGGTGGGGACAGCGGTTGTCGAGCGCGCCGTACTCGTCGCCGACCCGGGTGAGGGCGAGGCTGCGGTGGCCGGCGTGCACCGTCTTGACCCGACCGTCCGGGAGCTCGTCGATCTCGGCGACCTTGAACCACTGCCTGTCGGTCGCGTCGGTCTCGTCGGTCATCGGGGATCGATCCCTCCGTAGGCGATGCCGGTGAGGTGCACCATGTCCCGGTCGAAGGTGGTGAGGTCGGCAGGCGCGAACTGGTTCAGGTGCGAGTGGCCGCAGGCTCGGGCCAGCACACCCATCAGCTCCACCGATGCCCGGAGGAAGCGGTCGAGCCGGTGCGCTGCCTCGTCGACCGGCAGCCGGGCCCGCAGGTGGGGCTTCTGGGTGGCGATGCCCACGGGGCAGTTGTTGGTGTGGCAGGCGCGCATGCCGAGGCAGCCGATGGCCTGGATGGCCGAGTTGGCCACCGCGATGGCGTCGGCACCGAGGGCGAGGGCCTTGGCGAAGTCGGGGGCGTGGCGTAGGCCGCCGGTGATGATCAGGCTGACGTCGCGCCGCCCGAGCCGATCGAGGTGGGCCCGGGCGCGGGCCAGCGCAGGGATGGTGGGCACCGAGATGTGGTCACGGAACACCAGGGGAGCGGCGCCGGTTCCGCCGCCCCGGCCGTCGAGGATCACGTAGTCGACGCCGACCTCGAGCGCGGCGTCGATGTCTTCCTCGACGTGCTGGGCCGAGAGCTTGAAGCCGATCGGGATGCCGCCCGACCGCTCGCGCACCTCGTCGGCGAAGCGGCGGAAGTCGCCGATCGTGTGCCAGTCGGGGAACGTCGCCGGCGAGACGGCCGGGGTGCCCTCGGGCAGCCCGCGCACCTCGGCGATCCGCCCCTTGACCTTGTCGCCGGGCAGATGGCCGCCGGTGCCGGTCTTGGCGCCCTGACCGCCCTTGAAGTGGAAGGCCTGCACCTTGGCCAGCACGTCCCACGACCAGCCGAAGCGCGCGGAGGCCAGCTCGTAGAAGTAGCGGCTCGCTTCGGCCTGCTCCTCGGGGAGCATGCCGCCCTCACCCGAGCAGATCGCGGTGCCGGCGAGTTCGGCGCCGCGGGCCAGCGCGGTCTTGGCCTCCTGGGAGAGGGCCCCGAAGCTCATGTCCGACACGAAGATGGGGATGTCGAGCCACAGCGGCTTGTCGGCGTTCGGGCCGATGCACACCTCGGTGCCGACCTCGACCTCGTCGAGCAGCGGGAGCCGGGCGAGCTGGGCGGTGACGAACTGGATGTCGTCCCAGTGAGGCAGCTGCTCGCGCGACACGCCCATCGCCGACACGGGTCCGTGGTGGCCGGTCTTGGTCAGCCCGTTGGCGGCCAGCTCGTGGATGTAACCGACGAACGGCTCCTCGGGGACCCCGTGGGGATCGTGGAAGTAGCCCTGGTAGACGTCGGGGTCGAACGGCTGGGGGTGCGACATGAGGTAGTCGTCGACCTCCTTGCCATCGACGAACAGGCGGTCATCGTCGACCCAGCTCGTGAACTTCTCGAGCGCCTCGGCGTTGTTGTAGGCGCTGACACCGGTGTCGATCCGGTAGTCCCAGCCGTGCAGCCCGCACAGCAGGTTGTCGCCGTCGACGTGACCGTCGGCCAGCAGCGCGCCACGGTGGGCGCACCGGCCGAACAGCACCGAGTGCTGGTCACCCCGCCGCACGATCACGAGGTCGATGCCGTCGACCATGGCCCCGATGGGCGATCGGTCAGGGACCTCGCTCCACGTCGCCACCTGCACCGGCCGCCGCTCGCTCACCACTCGCAGTTCGTCCACGGTGATTCGGTCCCCCCGTCAGATCGATCGTTACAGCCAGATCGTTCCAGCCAGATCGCTACTGTCAGATCGTTACAGGCCGGGCCCGGCGGCGCGCTGGGGAAGCTGGTGGGCCGACACCGACGCCATCCCCATCGGAAGCTGGCTCACGACGGTGGCGATCAGCCCGGGGACGATGAACCCGGGTCGGCCGGTGGACTCGGCGACGAACATCACCGCGGCGAGCGGTGTGCGGTAGCCGGCGCCCAGGAACGCGGCGATGCCGATCACCGGGAACAGGGTCTCGGTCGACTCGGAGAACACGTCGCCGGTCATCCGCCCGAGCAGCGCTCCGAGCACGACGAGCGGGATGAACAGACCACCGGCCCCGCCCCCGGCGACGGTGGCCGAGGTGGCGGCGGTGCGCAGCACGAGGAGCAGCGCGACCAGCCAGAGCGCGTGGTGGCCGGTGGCGACCCATCGGATGACGTTGTACCCGGAGCCGAGGGTGAGGCTCTCGCCGTAGACGATCTGGCTGATCACCAGGAGGCCCGCGAGGGTGACGCCGGCGCCGCCCACCCGCACCACGGGGTGCAGGGTGGTGGCCGCCCGCTTGGCCAGCACGAGCAGGGCGGCGAAGCCACGGGCCCCGATGCCGGCGATCAGGCCGAGCAGCGCCGCTCCGGCCAGCTCCTTGAACGCGAACGGTGGGCTGCCGTCGATCGGGAACAGGGGAGCGGTGCCGTTGATGGCCACGTAGACGACGTAGCTGGTGGCCGACGCGATGAGGGCCGGCAGCAGCATGTGCCGGGCCGTGTCGTCCTGGAACGGCACCTCGATGGCGAAGATCGCGCCGGTCGCGGGCGTCTTGAAGATGGCGGCCACCCCGGCCGCCGCGCCGGCGACCATGAGCACCTTGGTGTCGGTGCTGGCGAAGATGCGCCGGAAGCGCGTCTGCAGCGCGGTGCCGATGGACGAGCCGATGTAGATGGACGGTCCCTCGAACCCGAGCGCCCCGCCGAGGCCGAGCGTGGCGATCGAGGCCAGGACCCTCCCGGGGAAGGGGCCCAGGTCGAGGCTTCGGTCGGGGCGGTGGAAGTTGGCGATGTACTCGTCCGATGTCGACGGGCCGGCGCCGTGGGCCAGCCATCGCAGCGCGAGCGCGGCGAGGACCAGCCCGACGCAGGGCGCTCCGGCCTGCACGGCGACGGGCAGCTCGTAGAGCCGCTCGAGCAGTTGTTGGCCGGCGATCCACTCGAACCCGGCGATGGCCAGCCCGACGACGAAGCCGGTGACCGCGGCCAGGAGCAAGGCCTCGCGGGACCGTTCGCCGAACGAGCGCAGGGACGCGCCGACCCATCGGGTGCTCATGGCCTCGGGCCGCCGAGGCCGGCGATGAGCGAATCGAGCCCTTGACGGAACTGATCGTCGCTGACGAACCCTCGGATCATCGACGCCAGTTCCAGGTCTCGGTCGGCGCCGGAGCGGTCCTCTTCGGACCGGCGATCCTCCGCGGTGGTCGACCCCAGTCGGCGGCCGGCCTCGAGCGCGCAGAACCCGATCGTGTAGGTGTGCACCGAGGCGTAGGCCCGGATCGCCGATGCCTCGTCGAAGCCGGCGGAGGCCAGGATCCGGATCGCGTCGGCCAGCCGGGCGCGCGCGGCCGGGCTGGTGACCGGGCGGCGGGTGAACAGGCGGAGGGCCTCGCTCTGATCGCGGAGCACTGCGCGCAGCGACGTGGCGACCCAACGGAGGTGCTCGTGCCAGTCACGGGCGGGTCCGCCGTCGGTGGAGTCGAGCTCGCCGGCGTGGCGGGCGAGCAGGACGTCGACGACGCCGGTGACGATGTCGTCCTTGTCCCGCACGTGGCGATAGAGGGCCATCGGCGTGACGCCGAGGCGGGCGGCCAGCGAGCGGGTCGACACCTGGTCGAGGCCCTCAGCGTCGGCCATCTCGACGGCCGCCTCGATGATGCGGGCCAGGCTGAGCTTCGGGGACGACGGGGTCACACCACCTGTGTATACGCGTAGACCGACGCAATGCAATATCGATGTCGAGGCAGCGATCCCAATGCGGGAGGGGGCATCGAGGCGCTCAACGAGGAGTCAAGCGCATGTCTAGGCCATATGGACTAGGTTCCCGAAAGATTCATTCCAGGTGCGTGGCGCCCTGAACGAAAGGTTCCCAACGGAATGCGAAGAATCGGAATCACCATCGCGGCGGTACTGGCGCTCTGCGTCGGCAGCTTCGCCCTGAGCTCACCCGCCTCGGCCCAGGCCGGTCGGTCGGCCATCGCCGGCTCGAAGCCCTCGTGGGCCAACCCGGACGCCCGCGTCGCCGACGCCGGGGCCTCCGACACGATCCAGTTCAGGGTCTACCTCGCGCTCCGCGATCACGCCGGCGCGGAGGCCACCGCCCAGGCCGTGTCCGATCCCTCCAGCTCGACCTACCACCAGTACCTCAGCGCCGACCAGGTGCGCGCCCGGTTCGCTCCGAGCACCGCAGCGGTGGCGTCGGTGAAGCGCTGGCTCAAGGGTGCGGGCCTCACCCCCGGTGAGGTCCCCGCCAATCGGCTCTACGTCGAGGCCACCGGATCGGTCGCCCAGGTCGAGAAGCTCTTCGGGGTCGACCTCGGGGTCTACTCGGTGCGCGGCCAGGCCGTCCGCGGCTTCGACCGCGACCTCACCATCCCGTCCGGTCTGGCCACCACGATCACGGGGGTGATCGGCGCCGACCAGGCCCAGGCCCTCATGCGCCCCGATCACATCGTCGAGGGCGCGGACAGCTCGGGCTCCTCCGCCGGGTCGTCCACCCAGAAGCGCGGTGGCCCGGTCGTCCCGCCCGCCGACGGCTTCCGCAACGGCCGGCCGTGCAGCGCCTACTACGGCGAGCAGATCGACACCACCGATCCGAAGTACAAGAACTTCCCGAACCCGCTGCCCTACGCGCCCTGCGGCTACACGCCGCCGCAGCTGCGGGCGGCCTACGGCACCCAGACGTTGCTCGACCAGGGACTCGACGGCTCGAGTGCGACGGTGGCCATCATCGACGCCTTCGCCTCGCCGACGATCTTCGCCGATGCCAGCACCTACGCCGACCGCAACGATCCGCTGCACCCCCTGACCCACGCGCAGTTCTCGCAGGTCGTGTTCCCCGTGAACCCCGACCTCGAGGGCCCGGATCAGTGTGACGCCGCCGGCTGGTACGGCGAGGAGACCCTCGATGTCGAGGCCGTGCACGCCATGGCCCCGGGTGCGCACATCGTCTACGTCGGTGGCTCCGACTGCCTCGACGTGTCGCTTGACAAGGCGTTGAACAAGGTCATCGGCGAGCAGCTCGCCCAGATCGTGAGCAACTCCTACGGCGACCTCGGCGAGGACATCCCCGCCGATGAGGTCGCGGCGTTCCAGGACATCGCGATCCAGGGCGTCGTGCAGGGCATCGGCGTGTACTTCTCGTCCGGTGACAGCGGTGACGAGGTGGCCAACCTCGGCACCCCGTCGGCCGACTTCTCGGCGTCGAGCCCGTGGGTCACCGCCGTCGGCGGCACCACCCTCGGCGTCGGTGAGCTCGGCGGCAAGACCTTCGAGACCGGCTGGGAGACGGGCAAGAGCACGCTGACCAACGGCAAGTGGGCACCCCGTTCGCCGGGCGCCTACATCTACGGCTCGGGCGGTGGCACCAGTCGCCTGTTCACGCAGCCCTTCTACCAGCGGGGTGTCGTGCCCGATGGGCTGGCCACCCAGAACCAGGTCCCGGGGGTGAAGGGCCGGGTCGTGCCCGACATCTCGATGCTCGGCGACCCGACCACCGGCATGCTCATCGGCCAGACCCAGACGTTCCCCGAGGGCGTCCACTACGACGAGTACCGCATCGGTGGCACCAGCCTGGCGTCACCGCTGTTCGCCGGGGTCGTGGCCCTGTCCGATGATCTGTTGGGCTACCACCACGGGTTCATCAACCCGAGGATCTACAAGACGCTCAACGGCACCGCCGGCATCACCGACGTCAAGCACGTCGTCGGGGCCGCGGTGCGGATCGACTTCGTCAACGGGGTCGATGACGCCGACGGCACGAGGACCTCGGTCCGCACGTTCGACTTCCAGGGGCTGACGATCAAGACGACCCCCGGCTACGACAACGTCACCGGCCTGGGCGTGCCCAACGGCATGCAGTTCCTCTACCGGCTGTAGTCAGCGGTCGGTCCTTCCCTCGGGCTGGTGGCGGTTGGTCGGTCTCCCGATCGATCGACCGTCACCAGGACGAGGGCCCCGGTCAGTTGCGATGGACGCGGGTGGAGGTGATCAGCGTCGGGACCGGCGCCGGCGGCCGGCATCGATGCGCCGGGCCTGGCGCGACAGCGCATCGACCTCGGCCAGCTCGTAGTCGTCGCCGACCCGTCGGTCGGTCCAGTCGAGGGCGATGGCCTCGATCAGGCCCGAGACGGACACGCCGTGCTCGGCGGCGAACTCGTGCCAGGCCTCGTGCGAGTCCGGTGTGAGGAACGCATGGATCGCTTTGCGGGAATCAGCCATCGGTCTCGCCTCCGTGGGTTCGCCACTGACGTTGTAGCACGATCATCACGAAGGTCCTAGTCCACCTGGGGCCGATCCGAACCCCCAGCCAGGTGGGTACCATCCCCCGGTGGCTGTCAGCGATGTCCTCCGAGCGCTCGACGCCATGGGTGATCCCGAGATCCGGGCCGAGCTGGCCAGCGGGCGGCTGGAGGTGCTCGACGACCACGATGCCCTCGACGATCACGAGCGGGGTCTGGTCGAGGCCGCGGCGGCCGGCTATCCGAGCGTGGGTGGCTTCACCTTCGCCGAGCTCGACCGCGGCAACGATCCGGCCGCCGGTCGGGTCGAGGCTGGGTGGTTCGGTGCCTACGGGGAAGCGGTGCGCTACACCGACAGCGTCTACACCGAGGCATGGGACGGCGATCCCGATGCGCCGGCGATGCTCGAACCGGAGCGGGCCACCGACCCGACCCAGGTCGTCGGCGCCCCGAGCTTCGCGGCGTTCGCCGATCGATGCCTGTACGACCCCGACACCGGCTACTACAGCACCGGCGAGGTGCGGTTCGGCTTCGACGGGCACTTCTGGACCTACCCGCAGCGGATGTCGCCGCTGTTCGGCTGGATGGTCGCCGAATCGGTGCGCACGATCATCGACGAGTGGACCTGGGACGGTCGGCTCGCCGATGTCGACCCGCTCACCATCCTCGAGCTCGGTGGCGGCGAGGGTCGCCTGGCCCGCGACGTGCTCGAGTACGTCTGGGCCGATGGCCAACAGACCTGGGCGCCCTACCGCGACGGGCTCCGGTACGTGCTCGGCGATCGCAGTGCGGCCATGCGGTTCCGCCAGAGCGAGGCGTTGGCCGACCTGGTCGAGCTGGGTCGGGCCGAGGTGCGCCCGATCGACGCCACCGCCCTCGAGTGGGAGGGGCCGTTCCGCGGCGTCATCGTGGCCAACGAGCTGCTCGACGCGCTGGCCCACGAGTGCCTGCGGGTCGGCCGCGACGGCGAGGTCCTGCGGGTGCACGTGGAGCAGACCGATGAGGGCCTCCGCGAGCTCGAGGTGCCGCTGTCGTGGGGGTGGTTCGACGAGCAGGGCGAGGTCGAACCGTTCCCGGAGCAGCTCGGGCCCTACCTGGCCCGAGTGCTGCCGATGGTCGACGAGGTGCGAGACACCGGCTACGAGCCGGCCGACCTCTACTGGGCGCCTGCTCTGCCCGGCACCATCTCGCGCCTGGCCGAGATCCTGCGGAGGCCCGACAGCCTCGGGGTCGCCATCATCATCGACTACGGCGACTCCACCATGGACGGCATCGACACCGACGAGCCCCGCCTGCGGGTCTACGGCAACGATCAGGTGCACGGCCACGATCCCTATCGGTCACCCGGCCGGTCCGACCTGACCTGGGACGTCGACTACGGCGAGGTCGGGCGGCTCGCCCGGGCCAACGGGCTGCGAGTTCGCTACGCCGGCCCCCAGGGTGCGCTCGAGGTGCCGCCGATCGATCTGGCCTCGGCCGAGGCGCTCGACCTGTTGGTCCCGGGCCGGTTCGCCGAGGGCGCGGTCACCCCGGCCCACGCGCTCGCCGCGGCCCTGCTGCTCGTCACCGAGTTCCGGGCCGCGTCGAGCGGCTTCCACGTGATGATGCTGGCCGCGCCCGACGTACCCTTCCCCGACAACGCGTTCGGTCCCCGCCAGCGCCTCGGCTGACCACATCCCCGGAGTCCCCATGAGTCACGATCTGCCGCCGCAGGCACGCCACGAATCGACCCAGCTCGATGCGCTGCGCACCGCGGGCTACGAGGCCGACTTCGAGATCGGGCGACATGGTCTGGCCATCAGCGGCGGCGATGCCGTGCCGATCGCCGATGTCCACATCGACCGCGAGTATCGGTTCGAGGGCGCCAGCGACCCCGACGACGAGTCGTTGGTGCTGGCCCTGCACGACTCGGCATCGGGTCGGCTCGGTGTGCTGATCACCGCCTATGGCCCGTCGGCGTCGGAGGGCGAGGCTGACGTGTTGTCCGCGCTGGCAGCCAACGAGCGCTGCGTCAGCCCGGCCGCGCCCCCGTCACTCGGCTGAGCGCGTGAAGTCGATCGACCCGACGTCGAACCGGGGGAGCAGCAGCTCGGCCACCCGCTCGGCTTCGTCATCGAGGGGGTAGCCCGACAGGATGAACGAGTCGATGCCCAGCGCGGCATAGGCCCGGAGCTTGGCCTCGACCTGGTCGGCGCTACCGGTGATGGCGGCCCCTACGCCGCTGCGGGCCACGCCGATGCCGGTCCACAGCGCCTCCTCGACGAAGCCGTCGTCGCCCGCGGCTGACCGGAGGGCGTCCTGGCGGCGCACGCCCTCGGACGCGTGGTCGTGGGCGGACTCCTTCAGACGACGACCGATGTCGGGGTCGAGCTCGCTGACGAGGTCGGCGGCAGCTCGGCGGGCTTCCTGCTCGGTGTCACGGACGATCACGTGGGTCCGCAGGCCGAAGCGCAGGCGGCGGCCGTGGGCCGCGGCCCGGGCGGTGAGGTCGGCGACCAGCGCCGCGGTCGAGTCGACCGTCTCGATCCACATCAGGTAGCAGTCGGCGTGCTGGGCGGCGACCTCGCGCGCCTCGGGGGAGGTGCCGCCGAAGTACATCGGAGGTGGGGTGCGGGTTCGGGTCGCGTCGGTGGGCAGGTCGTAGGTCCACCAGTCGCCGTCGTGCTGGACGCGCTCGTCGGTCCAGAACGATCGGAGCAGGGCCATCGCCTCGCCGGTGCGTCGGTAGCGGTCGGCCGACGAGAGCGACTCACCGGCCCGCTCGCTGGAGATGATGTTGACGGTGAGTCGGCCGTCCATGATCTGCTGCAGGTTCTTGGCCGCCCGGGCGAACATAGGGGGATCGAACTCGCCGACCCGGACCGCCGGCAGCAGTCGGGTCGTGGCGGTGGCCGGCCCGAGCGCGGCGGCCAGGGTCCACGGGTCCATCCCCGGCACGAAGCTGGAGGGGATCAACACGTTGCGGAACCCGAGCCGGTCGGCCATGGCGACGACGCGTGCGTTGTAGTCGAACGTGGCACGGCGGCCGGAGTCGTCGACGCCGAGTCGGGCCGTGTCCCCCCAGCACGAGGGAGCGAACCAGGAGATCTCGAGTGGCATCAGCGGGTCGGTCCTAGCGGTCGGTTCCAGCGGGTCAGGCCGGGGTGCCCTTGATCGGGTCGCCCAGGCGGATCTCCTTGTGGAGGGTGTCGCCCTCCTTGACGACCTGGCCGCTGACGAGGACGAACGACACGCCCTTGGCCATCTGGGCCGGGTCGTCGACCGTGGACATGTCGGACACGGTGGCCGGGTCGAAGATCGTGATGTCGGCGTCGGCACCCATCTGCAGGCGGCCCTTCCGCTGGAGGGCCGGGACCTGCTTGCCGAACCGCTTGGCCGGCATGATCGTCATCTTGGCCAGCGCGTCGGTCAGGCTGAGCACCTGCTGGTCGCGCACGTAGCGCCCGAGCACCCGGGTGAAG
>Ga0302299_10002242_pt1 | contig 11772 bp, 9 predicted proteins | sample III_Fen_N3_4_FD_198795 | JGI IMG/M metagenome (GOLD analysis project Ga0302299, IMG submission 198795) | Peat permafrost microbial communities from Stordalen Mire near Abisko, Sweden - III_Fen_N3_4 | ecosystem: Environmental > Terrestrial > Soil > Wetlands > Permafrost | place: Sweden: Abisko...
TGCTGATCGCCGGCGCCGAGGGCTCCTACGTCTGGGACTACGACGGCAACCGGTTCCTCGACTTCTCCAGCCAGCTGGTCAACGTCAACATCGGCCACCAGCACCCGAAGGTCGTCGCCGCGATCCAGGCGCAGGCCGCCAAGCTCTCGACCGTCGCGCCGCAGCACGCCAACGACGCGCGCGGCGAGGCCGCGAAGCGCATCGCCGACCTCGCGCCCGCAGGCATGAACAAGGTGTTCTTCACCAACGGCGGCGCCGACGCCAACGAGAACGCGATCCGCATGGCGCGCCTGCACACCGGCCGCCGCAAGGTGATGTCGTTCTACCGCAGCTACCACGGCAACACCGGCTCGGCGATCGCCTCCACCGGCGACCCGCGCCGCTGGCCCAACGAGTTCGCCGACTCCCACATCCACTTCTTCGGCCCCTACGCCTACCGCTCGTCGTTCTGGGCGGCCGACGAGGCGCAGGAGTCCGAGCGCGCGCTGCAGCACCTCGAGCAGACGATCACGTTCGAAGGCCCGGCCACGATCGCGGCGATCCTCATCGAGACGGTCGTCGGCACCGCCGGCGTGCTGATCCCGCCGCCCGGCTACCTCGAGGGCGTCCGCGCGCTGTGCGACAAGCACGGCATCGTCCTGATCCTCGACGAGGTCATGGCCGGCTTCGGCCGCTGCGGCACGTGGTTCGCCTTCGAGAACTTCGACGTCAAGCCCGACCTCATCACCTTCGCCAAGGGCAGCAACTCCGGCTACGTCCCCGTCGGCGGCGTCATCATCAGCGACGAGATCGCCGCGACGTTCGACGACCGCGTCTTCCCCGGCGGCCTCACCTACTCCGGGCACCCGCTCGCCTGCGCCTCCATCGTCGCGTCGATCGACGCGATGAAGGAGGAGGGCATCGTGGAGAACGCGAAGCGCATCGGCGAGGACGTCCTCGGCCCCGGCCTCCGCGAGCTCGCCGAGCGGCACCCGGTGATCGGCGAGGTCCGCGGGCTCGGCGTCTTCTGGGCGCTCGACCTCGTGACCGACCGCGCGACCCGCGAGCCGCTGGCGCCGTACGGCGGGACCTCGGCCGCGATGGGCGAGCTGATGGCCGGCATCAAGAAGCGCGGCGTCCTGCCCTTCGCGAACTTCAACCGCCTCCACGTCGTCCCCCCGTGCACCGTCACCGACGAGGAGGTCAAGGAGGGCCTCGCCGTCCTCGACGAAGCCTTCTCCGAGATCGACAAGTACTACACCGGTTCCTAGCGGCTCCAGGCGACCGCCCTCCGGGCGGCCGCGTCGCCGCACCCCTCCGCCTGCGGGCCAGGCCGCCGCTGAGCGTCGGCAGATCGTCGTCGCGCGCACCCCTGCGGGGTGCACCCTCCGTCGATCGGCCCTTCGGCTTCGGGGTACTGCAACCTCGCTCACGGCGGTCTTGGCACTCGGGGTCGGACGCTCGTGAGCCTCCCGTAGGCTCCGGGGCGTGAAGATCCTGGTGATCGGTACGGGTGCTCGTGAGCATGCCCTGGTGCATGCTCTCGCCGCGGACTCCGACGTCGACGAGCTGCACGCGGCGCCCGGCAACGCCGGGATCGCCGCGGAGGCGAAGGTCCACCCGCTCGACCTCACCGACCCGACCGCCGCGCCCGACCTCGCGGCGAAGCTCGGCGTCGACCTCGTGGTGGTCGGTCCGGAGGGCCCGCTCGTGCTCGGCGTCGCCGACCACCTGCGCGCCGCGGGGTTCGCGACCTTCGGCCCGAGCGCCGCCGCCGCGCGGCTCGAGGGCAGCAAGGCGTTCGCGAAGGACGTCATGGCCAGCGCCGGGGTCCCCACCGCGATGGCCCACGTGTGCGACTCCCTCGACGAGGTCGAGGCCGCGTTCGACCAGTTCGGCGCTCCCTACGTCGTGAAGGACGACGGGCTCGCCGCGGGCAAGGGCGTCGTCGTCACCGACGACCGCACCGACGCGTTCGAGCACGCCCGCGAGTGCCTCGCGAAGGACGGCGGACGCGTCGTGGTCGAGGAGTTCCTCGACGGTCCCGAGGTCTCGCTGTTCTGCCTCACCGACGGCGAGACCGTCGTGCCGCTGCAGCCCGCGCAGGACTTCAAGCGCGCCTTCGACGGCGACCTCGGCCCCAACACCGGCGGCATGGGCGCCTACTCCCCGCTGCCCTGGGCGCCCGACGACCTCGTCGCCGACGTCGTCGCGCGCGTCGTGCAGCCCACGGTCGACGAGCTGCGCCACCGCGGCACGCCCTTCGTGGGCGTGGTCTACGCCGGTCTGGCCCTCACCTCGCGCGGCCTGCGCGTCATCGAGTTCAACGCGCGCTTCGGCGACCCCGAGACGCAGGTCGTCCTCGCCCGCCTGCGTACGCCGCTGGCTCACGTCCTCCTCGCTGCCGCCACCGGCCACCTCGCCGACCTCGAGGACCTGCGTTGGCGCGACGGCGCCGCGGTCACCGTCGTGATCGCCGCGGAGAACTACCCCGGCACCCCCGTGACGGGCCGGATCATCAAGGGCCTCGACGCCGCGGCCGAGGTCGACGGCGCCTACGTGCTCCACGCCGGCACGAAGCTCGCGGCGTACCAGACGGTGATGTCGGCCGGCGGTCGTGTGCTGTCGGTCGTCGGCGTCGGCGCCGACCTCGCCGAGGCGCGCGAGCGGGCCTACGAGGCGGTCGACCTCGTCGGGCTGCAGGGCAGCCACTTCCGCAGCGACATCGCGCTCGCCGCCGAGCTCGGCGAGATCACCGTCCCCTAGGCACCGTCACCTCGATCACCGGCTCTCGCGTGCAACCCTGCGGCATGCTCGTCGCGTCAGAGGGGTGGAGGCCGGCACTCGCCGGCTGACGGGATCGTCGGTGCCGAGGGGGTGCGCGTGACCAGCACGGCATCGCCCCCGGACTTCGAGTCCTACGTCGCTGCCCGCAGGGCGCACCTGCGCCGGACCGCCTACCTCCTGTGCGGTGACTGGGACCGCGCGGAGGACGTCGTGCAGGACGCGCTCACCCGTCTCTACGTGCACTGGCGTCGCGCCTCGCAGGCCGAGTCGGTCGACGCCTACGTCCGCCGCTCGCTGGTCAACGCCTACCTGTCCGAGGGCCGTCGCCCGTGGCGCCGCGAGCGCGCGACCGACCACCTCCCGGAGACGGCGTACGCCGATCCGACGGGCGCCTCCGACGACCGCGACGACCTGCGCCGCGCGCTCGCCTCCCTCGGCGCCTCGCAGCGCGCCGTCGTCGTCCTGCGCTACTGGGACGACCTCTCCGTGGAGCAGACCGCCGACGCCCTCGGCTGCTCCACCGGCAACGTCAAGAGCCAGGCTGCGCGCGGGCTGGCCCACCTGCGCGAGCTCCTCGGGGCGTCCGACGCGCACGACCCGGAGGTGGCCCGATGAGCCCGTTCGAGAACCACGAGGAGCCCTGGCTGCGCGACGCGCTCGGCTCGCTGCTCGTCGACGAGCCGCCGATGTCGCCCGTCGCCGTCGTCGACGACGTACGCCGCGGAGCTGTCGCGGCCGCCGTGGTGAAGCGGCGCAGGACCGTGAGCCTCGCCGTGGCCGCGACGATCCTCGCCGTCGCCGTACCCGTGGGCCTCGTGCTGCGCGCCGCGCCCAACGCCTCGGTGACACCGCCTGCCTCGTCGCAGTCGCCGACGCCGGGCACGACCTTCACACCCCCGTCGCTCGACGCAGCACTGGTCAACACCGGCTGGCAGGTCGTGGGGCAGGCCCAGTCGCTGAACTCGTCTCCGTCGTGGGCCTACCTGCTCGAGCCGTCGGACGGGTCGGCCGTCGAGTCCGCGAACGTCATGGTCTTCGCGGCTCAGCAGACCGGTCCGGGTCCCTACCTGGCGTCCTGCACGAACGTCACCTGCCCCGGCGATCGATCGGTCACGATCGCCGACGGCGTCACGGCTACCTCGGGCTACAGGGAGACCAGCACCGTCGCAGGCGAAGGGCTGATCGTGCCGAAGGGCTCTCTCATCGTCGACAAGGAGTACGGCACCGGCACGCTCGTCGAGGTCGTCGTGACCTCGCCGTGGAACAACGCCCGCGATGTGCGCACCCCGGTGACCGCGACCTCGGTCCTCACCCTCGAGCAGACCCGCGCGATCCTGCAGGTGGTCGGGGATCCTTTCTCGCCGAGCGCATCCCCGTCGTCGACGTCCGGCGTCCGCTTCGTCCCGAACGCCGACTGGCCGGCGGCGGTGGCTGCCGCGCTCCCCGGCACCGCGACTGCGCTCGACGGCGCGGGCGTGACCTCCGACGGCACGAGCGCGGTCGTCAACCTCCGCCTCGAGCGCGACGGCGTCGGCACGTTCGTGCGCGTGCGCATCGACACCCCGAGCCAGGGCTACTCCTCCCCGCTGGACGCGGACCCGTGCGCGGACACCAACGGCGCGGCCACCTGCACCGTCCTCATGCCGTGGGAGACGGCGACGGTTGCCGGCACTCCGCTCGCGTCGTCGGTCATCGGCGTCACCTACCCCGAGGGATCCGGCGGGTCGCAGACCTACTCCGGCGCCTACTCCACGCGGACGGTCGTCCTCGTGCGCGGCCAGACGGTGCTCACGATCCTGTCCGACAGCCGCGACGTCGACGCGAACGGCGCCTGGACCTCGTCGACCTCGCCCGCGCTCGCCATCGACGAGCTGCTGCCGCTGGCCCGAGCCCTGCCCCTGCCCTATGCCCTCCAGCCCGCGGCCGAGGGCCCGCTCTGGCGCTCGTCCAGCGATGCCGCCTCCTCACCCGTGGCGACGGCGGGGGCAGAGCAGTCGGCCGCGCAGACGGCCTACGCGGTCGCGCACCCGTGCCGTGCAGCGGACCTCTCGGTCACCCTGACGAAGGACGGCGCCACCGGCACGACGCTGTTCACCTACGCCTTCCGGAACTCCTCGGCCCAGGCCTGCGGGCTCGAGGGGTATCCGCGCCTGGCCGGGCCGGGTGGGGCCGCGCTGCCCCTGGGGGTGACGTACGGCGTCCGCCAGAACAGCGTGGACACGATCCTGCCCGTGCGGGCCCTGTTGCTTCCTCCGGGCGCCGTCGTCACGTCGCTGGTGTCGAAGTACCGCTGCGACGCCGGAGTCCGGAGCACGGTCGCCGGGCTCGTTGCGAGAGTCCCGGGCGACAGCTCGCTCATCGCGCTGCCCGGCAGCGCGCAGCAGGTGTGCAACGGCGGTGCGACGGATCCTGGCAACGACATCCAGGTGTCGGCGTTCTCCCTCGCCGCGGGGTGAGACCCTGGGCGTCAGGGGAACCGCGCGACCTCCGGTGACGTCCCACGGAGGTCGCGTCCCCGCGACGTGACCGACGGGGGATCTGCTCATGCACTCAGCAGCGAAGGCGCTCGTGGCCGTCGCCGTGCTGAGCCTGGTGACGGCCTGCTCGTCTCCGTCGTCGAACCTGCCTTCGTCGGCAGCGCTCACGCCGTCGGGGAGCGCCGGCTCCACCGACACGTTCACGGCCTCCAGCACCCACGTCTGGGTGCCCGCCGACGGCTACGTCACGCAGGACGAGCTCCCCGCGAAGGTCACCGCGCTCGTAGCACCGCCCGCACGGGTCACCTCGTCGACCGCCGGAAACTTCTACGCCAACCCGCACGGCTGCTTCGTGCCGAGCCCGCAGTGCGACTGGCCGTCCTACGCCGTCGAGCTGAAGGTCACCAGCGGAAGCGACTCCGCCCCGGTCAGCGTGGCCGAGGGCGTCACGGAGCTCCCCGACGTCGGCGTCGACCCGTGCGAGCCGGCGGGCCCCCGGCACCCCACGCCCGGCTACCACTGCGTCACCACCACCGGGTGGACCCAGGTGAGCGGCGCCTGGGTGAGCAGCGTGCGGACCGGTGCGACCCTGACCGAGTGCCGTCAGGTCTCCGTCGTACGCCGTGCCAGCTCGTCGGTCACGGTCACGGAGAACCTGGCTGCCGCGCTGTGCACCTCCACGACCTCGAGCACGGACCTCGCCGCGGCCGTGCCGCTCAGCGCTGACGAGGTGCAGGCGCTCGCGCTCGGTGCTCCGCTCCTGGACTCGCTGCGCGGCTATGTCTCGGCCGCGGACGCGACGCCGGACGGGATGGCCGTGCCGCCCGACACCGTTCCGGTGACTGCGTTCTGGCGGCCGGTCGACGGCTTCGTCACGCCGGAGCAGTTCGTGGCGCGGGCGGTGCGCTCGCTGCCGTCGGGGGTCACCGGCGGGGTGGTCGGACCGCGTGACGACCGGCCGGTCTCGTGCCAGACCAACGTCTGCTGGGAGGCGATGAACACCTCGGGGCAGCGGACGGTCAGCGCCGCGCTCGACGTGATCCGCGACGGCGTCACCGGGCTGCTCGTGCTCGGCGAGGACCGCACGAGCGGGTCGGAGAACCCCTACCTGCGCACCTGCCTCGGCTTCACCGGCTGCACCCAGCTCGTCCCGTGGACGAAGCACGGTGACGCGTGGACCGCTGTCTTCGAGAACGTCGACGCCGACACCGGGCTGATCGACCGCACGGCCTACGTCGTGCGCGGCTCCTCCGCGTTCGGGGCGTCGTCGCAGACCCAGGTGCTGCACGCCGCCGACGACACGCTGGAGACCCTCCACGGCGTGCAGCCGTTGCTCACCGCGCAGGAGCTGCTCACCCTCGTGACGTCGCTGCCGCTCGGCACCGCCGACGGCGCGGTCATCCGCCACGGCAAGGACGTCGTGCACCGACCAGGCCCCACGTCGTTCGCCGGCGTGATCCCCTGCCGCGCCGACCTGCTCAACATCGCGGTCCCCGGACCCGAGGTCCCCGGGAAGGCGGGCACGTCGATGATGGTCTTCACCAAGCGCGGCGCCACCTGCGTGCTGACCGGAACCCCCACCGTCCTCGTGCGCGGCGCGAGCCCGCTGCCGTTCACCTCCACGCGTGCGTCCGGCGGCACGCGGATCCTGCTCGGCCCGGTGGCGATCGCGGTCTCGGTGATCAGCCGATCTGCCTGCAGCGCGGGGCTGGTCAAGCCGCTCCCCACCGCGTTGGACATCAAGCTCCCGGGCATCGCGGGCTCGAGGGCCGTCTCCATCGCCCGCGCGCTCTTCGTCCGCAAGGATCTCCAGCCGTGCGCGGGCGGCACGGCCGAACCTGGCAACCACCTGAGCGTGTCGGCGTTCGCGGCGTATCCCGACACCAGCTGGCCCGGACCGTTCTGACCGGTCAGGTGGGCAGCTGCAGGCGCCCACCGAGCTGTCGCGCGGTCGCCCCCGCGACGCGCATCGCCTGGTCGAGCGCCTCACGCAGCTGCTGGTCCGTCGCGTGCAGCCCGACGCGTACGACTTCGCCGACGAAGGACGCGAGCGTGGCGTCGCCCGCGCCGAGCGTGTCGACGACGGCGCCTGGCATCGCTGCGATCTCGACGTCGATGCGCCGTCCGTCCTCGCGCACGAGCGTGGCACCACGCGAGCCGCGGGTCAGCAGGACCGTCGGCGTGCCTGCCGCGTGGATGCTCGAGATGGCGTCGGCCTCGGACCCGGCGTAGAGCAGGCCGACGTCCTCCTCGCTGAGCTTGGCGAGGTCGGCGTGGGCGAGGGCCCGATGCAAGCCGTCCCGGAAGGCGACGGTGTCGCGCAGCAACGTCGGCCGCGGGTTGGGATCGAGGGCGCGCAGACCCGTCGCGGCGGAGAGCGCGTGGCAGACCGAGTCCACCTGCCGCTGGTCGTCGAACGGGAACGAGGTGACGACCACCGCCGGAGCGGAGCGGATCAGCTCGACCGCAGCCGCTGGGACGCTCAGGTCGCGGTGAAGCAGGGCGTCGTCGAACGAGTACGTCGGCTCTCCGCCGACCCGACGCGACGTCGCCGTCCCGGTCGTGGCGTGCTCGTCGCACCGGAGGAGGTGCACACCGTGCTGACGCAGGTAGTCCTCGAGCCACTCGCCGTCGGAGTCATGGCCCAGCGCGGCCACCTGCGTGACCTGATGACCGAGGATCGCCAGGCCGACGGCCGTGTTCAGGCCGGCACCACCGGGGTGGCGTGACCGACTGCCGTCCGGATCCTCGAGCACGTCCACGATCGCGTCGCCGATCACGACGATGCCGGCGTTGACGTCCCTCGCGTCGTGGCCCGTCACTGCATGTTGGTGTGGCGGTCGGCCATCCCTGCCCTGGCAGCGGGATCGACGTCGGCGACGTGCATGGCCACGGCGTCGAGCAGCAGCAGCGCGGACTGCTCGAACAGGTTGCCCATCAGCTGGTCGGAGTGCTCGACCGGTGCGACCAGCGTGCGGTCGGCCAGGCCACCCAACGGGCTGTCCGGCGTGTACGTCACCAGCAGCACGCGCGCGCCCTCGGCCTTCGCGATGGAGGCGTAGGCGACGCACACCGGTGTCGTCCCGGAGCCCGAGACGACGACGAGCCGGTCCCCTTCTCGCACCGAAGGGGCGGTGGCCTCCCCGAGCACGTGCGACTCACGACCGAGGTGCATGAAGCGCATCGCGGCCATCTGCGCCGAGAGCCCGGAGCGGCCCTGGCCGGTGAAGAACCAGCGGCAGTCGGCTGCTTCGGCCTCCTGGGCGAAGGCGGCGAACTGGTCGGGGTCGACGCGGTCGAGGAGCTCGGTCAGCTCTCGTCCGACGGCCAGCCACGGCCTGGACTGATCAGCCGTTCGCGGATCCATTGCGCCACCTCTCGTGGGTTCTCTGCTTCGGTGATGGCGCTGCCCACCACGAGGATCTCCGGCTCGACCGCGAGGACGGCGTCGAGCGTGTCGGGGCCGATCCCGCCGGCCAGCGAGACGCGCCAGCCCCGCGCCCGCATGTCGCGGACGGCGGCGATGTGGCTCGTGATCGGGGTGCCGGCCACCCGCATGTCCGACGGCGCGTGCACGGCGACGTAGCCGTAGGCCGCGGGGTACGACGCATCCGCTGGCAGCAGCTCGGGCTTGCCCGACTCCGTGATCGTGTCGACCACGACCCACCCGCCGTGCTCCGCCGCCGTCGCGCCCACGATCGCGTGCGTCGCGGGAGAGGCCACCGACAGGACGGTCATCATCGTGGCACCGGCGCCGAGGACGAGGTGCGCCTCGAGCCCGCCGCCGTCGACGGTCTTGGTGTCGGCGAGGACCGGGATCCCGTCGGCGAGCTCGCGCGCCGTGGCGATCGCGCTGACTCCGAACCGCTTGAGCACCGGCGTGCCCACCTCGACGATGTCCACGAGGTCGCCGACCGCCGTGAGCACGGCGAAGTGCTCCGGCTTGTCGAGCGCCAGCTGCAGCAGCATGCGTCGTCCCTTCGCGTGCGGTCAGGCCGTCGAGTACGGACCGGTGATCTCGCCCGAGCCGCGCACGGTGAGGGTCGGTGGCAGCACGACGTGCTGGACCGGCTGGTCGCTGCCCGCGAGCCGTTCGAAGAGCAGGCGCACAGCGGTGGAGCCGAGCCCCACGACGTCCTGTGCCACCAGGGTCAGCGCGGGGTCGAGCAGCTCGGCGAGCGGGATGTCGTCGAACCCCACGATCGCGATCGAGCGGTGCAGCCCGAGCCGGCGCAGCGCGCGCACGGCACCGATCGTGACCAGGTTCTGGCCGCTGAACAGCGCGCTCGGCGGATCCGTGCGCGCCATCAGCTCCAGCACGGCCGCCTCGGCCTGGTCGCTCGTGCGCAGGTCCTGCACGATGAGGGAAGGGTCGAGGCGCAGGTTCGCGTCGTCCAGCGCGGCGCGGTATCCGGCGCTGCGCTCGGTGGCGGTGACGATGCTGCGCAGGTCGCCGAGGTAGGCGACGCGATGGTGGCCCTGGCGCACCAGGTGAGCCATGGCGTCGCGCGCTCCTCCGACGTTGTCGGTGACGACGGTGTCACCCGACATCAGCGCCGGCGGGCGGTCGACGAACACGACCGGAGTCCCGCTTCGCACCTCGCGTGAGAGGTAGGACTGGTCCTCCCCTGTCGGCACGACGATGAGCCCGTCGACGCGACGAGCGATGAAGGCGGCGACGAGCGCGCGCTCGCGGCCCGGGTCCTCGTCGACGCTGCCGGCGAACACGGTGACGCCGTGGTCGCGGGCGCAGTCCTCGATGACGCGGTGCAGGGCCGAGGAGAACGGGTTGGCGACGTTCTCGAGCAGCAGGCCGAGCGTCTGGCTCTTGCCGTCGGAGCGGCGCAGGCTGCTCGCGGTGAGGTCGCGCTGGTAGTCCAGCTTGCGCGTCGCGTCGTTGACCCGCTCGATGAGGTCGGGGGAGACGCCGGCCTCGTTGTTGACCACGCGCGAGACGGTCTTGATGCTCACGCCGGACAGCGCCGCGACGTCGCGCATCGTCGGTCGCTGGCGGGGCACCGGGCCTTCCGTCACGTCCTGCCTCCTCGGGGTCGTGCGGGGAGTGTGTCACACGAAGATAACGTTGTCGCCGCTTTCGAAACAAAACCGTCATCTGCTCTTGACACAAGGTTTTCCGAGGGCGTAGAAATCCCGACAACGTTGTCAGGCCAGTGACGAGGGTCACGGGCCCCGCTGAAAGGACCACGCTCCTCATGCGCGCTTCCCGCACCCGTACCGCCGGCGTCATCGCCGTCGCCGGCGTCTCGTCCGTCCTGCTCGCCGCCTGCGGCAGCTCCAGCAGCTCCTCCACCGTCGCCGCCTCGTCCGGCACCGGCTCGGCCGCCGCCGCGTCGTGCAACGGCAAGAAGATCGCGTTCGTCATGGGCGCCGAGTCCGACCCGTTCTTCCAGGCCATGAAGGTCGGCGCCACCGACGAGACCGCCAAGCAGGGCGCCACGCTGATCTGGCAGGGCGACCCCAAGGAGTACTCGCCCGCGACGCAGATCCCCGTCGTCGACCAGGTGCTCGCCCAGCAGCCCGACGCGCTCGTGCTCATCCCGACCGACCCCGACGCGCTGCAGGCCGAGGTCACCAAGGCCGTGGCGGCGAACGTCGTCGTCGCCAACGTCGACACCCACGTGACCGACCTGTCGCAGGTGCTGACCTTCATCACCGGCGACAACGCCGACGGTGGCGCTAAGGCGGCGGACGCGATCGCGACCGCCATCGGCTACAAGGCGGGCACGAAGTACAAGGTCGTCGTCGGCCTCAGCTCGGAGACCGCCACGACCAACGTCGCGCGCCTCGAGGGCTTCAAGAAGGCCATCGCGGACAAGTACGCGGGCGTCGAGATCGTCGACGTCGCGTACTCGCAGTCCAAGCCCGAGGTCGCCAACACCAACGTGAACAACTGGCTGACCAAGTACCCGGACCTCAACGGAATCTTCGCCATCGACGGCACCAACGGCCAGGGCGCGGCCGCCGCGCTCCAGGCCAAGGGCCTCACCGGCAAGATCGCTCTCGTCGGCTACGACGCCTACCCGGACAACGTCAAGCTCATCAAGACCGGCGTCTTCACCGCCCTCGTCGCCCAGGACCCGGCCACCGAGGCACGTCAGGCCGTCGACGCCGTCTGCACCAAGCTGTCCGGCGGCGACGTCTCCGGCATCAAGCACGAGGTCGTGATCCCCAACGTCGTCCTCGACAAGAACTCGTCGGACGCCGACCTCCAGAAGTACACCTACGTCGCCTGACGCAACCCCTCGTCGGTGGGCGCCGGCCGGTAACGTCGGCGCCCACCGCATCGCTCCCACAGGCCAGGAACCACCAGTTCGTGCAGACCGAGGAGGGCACGTGGCATCGACTGACGTGAAGACGCCGGACCATCCGGTGACCCAGGTGGTGGCTCCGACGAGCCGGTGGAAGACGATCGTGGGCAACCAGCAGTTCATCCTGCTCGTCGTCTGGATCGCGATGATCATCGGCTTCAGCCTGAAGGCGCCGATCTTCTTCTCCTCGGGCGTGGCCG
>Ga0302299_10002243_pt1 | contig 11768 bp, 11 predicted proteins | sample III_Fen_N3_4_FD_198795 | JGI IMG/M metagenome (GOLD analysis project Ga0302299, IMG submission 198795) | Peat permafrost microbial communities from Stordalen Mire near Abisko, Sweden - III_Fen_N3_4 | ecosystem: Environmental > Terrestrial > Soil > Wetlands > Permafrost | place: Sweden: Abisko...
GACCTCGACATCCTGGTCGAGAACGTGGCCTTCGGGCTCGCGGACCTGGCGGCCTACCAGGGCCGGCTCGAGGACGTGGACGGGGCGATCGACGCCGCCGAGTCCGTGCGGGCTCGCTACGTCGCCGTGTGGTCCGAGCTGTACCACCAGCCCGAGCTCATCCGCAGCGACCGCCGGGCGATCCGGGCGCGGCTGCGCCGGCTCAACGACCTCGGGTTCTCCGTGGACCTCGAGGTGGATCCGGTGGGGTCCCTGGACACCGTGCGGCTGCGGACGTCCGTGACCACGCGGCGGTACCACGCCAACGAGCTGGAGCGGCGGACGCGGCTTCGGACGCTGGAGGGCCAGGCGCGGATCCTGCTCAACGACCTCGCCGAGTACGCCTCCTGGCTGCGCTTCGCCGAGGGGCGGGCGATCGAGCCCGACGAGGCGGCCGACCGCTGGCTGCGCGAGGTCTACCGGCCGACACAGGCCCGGATCGCGCACGAGGTTGGGCCGGAGCGGGACCTAGTCCAGGCCTACTGCGACGTCCTTGAGCACAAGTGGCTGCTGTCGGAGCAGGCCGGGCGCGACGTTGGCCTGGACGCCGCGATCCTGTCCTACCTGGCCGAGGGTGCGCCGGCGCCGGAGCAGCCCGTGGCGGGCCCCGGTGGGCCGCTGGCGTCCCTGGACGTGGAGGCCGACGACCCCGACCTGGAGATGCCGATCTCGGGGCAGTAGCGGCTTGGCCCGCGTCGCCGACCCGGGCGCGTGGTCCGGTCACCGGGTGACCCACCCCGGACGACGGGGCCGGCCACGCCGTTCTCTCCCAGCGACCCTGTCGTGCGGTGAGTGGGCAGATCGCACCGCCGGGCGGCGCGGTTGACACGCCGGGGACAGGCCCAGGTGTCAGGCACGTCGCCCGGAGAGAGGACTGCACGGTCACCGGTCCACAGGCTCTCCGGGAGAGAAGCGGGTCAGCCCTCGGCGCCGGCCCAGGTCTCCTGGTGGACGATGTCGTCGGAGGTGCGCCGGCCCCCGGGGCGGTTCGGGCGGACGAGGTCATCGGGGTTGGCCGGGTAGCCGAACGAGAGCATGAACTCGCAGTGCATGTCCTCGGGGTAGCCGAGAATCCCGCGCACGAGATCCGCCTCGTACACGGTGGCCGGGCAGCTGCCGACCCCAAGCTCCCACGCCACCAGCATCATCTGCGCCGCCGCCCCGCCGAGGTCCCAGGTGATCGACAGCGACTTGTCGGGGAGTCGCGGGTCGGGCGTCAGGAGCGCGACGGCCGCCGCCGCCCCGGCGACATGCCCGCACCAGGGGCCCGCCATGGACAGCGCCTTCAGACGCTCGCGGTCGCGCACGACGACGAAGTCCCAGCGCTGCAGGTTCTTGGCGCTGTGGGCGCGCCGGCCCGCGTCGAGGATGGCCTCGAGGTCCTCCTGGGCGAGCGGGCGGTGCTCGAATGCGCGGATCGCGCGCTTCGTGTGGACGGCGTCACGGACGTTCATGTCGACCTCGAGCGGACGGGGATCAGGGCTCCGGCGCCTGCGGCCGGAGGATGCGGGCGACGGACCGGGCGCCGCCGGGCTCATCGTCCAGGGCGGTGAGGCGGTCGTTGTCGGGGAGCCGGACTGCGGCGATGGCCCCGGCGACGGCGGCGGCGGCGTGGGGATCGAGCGGGCCGCCGAGGGATGCGGCGAGGAACCGGGCCACGGTGGCGCGGAAGGCGGGGAACTCGTAGGCCCACGAGTGCTCGCCACCCTCGATGACGAGCGTCTCGGTGACGGCGTCCGGCCGCGCGGCGCGGCGGGCGGCGGCGAGCCGGCGGTGATGGCTGACGGGCAGGATCCGGTCGTCGCTGCCGTGGACGAGGAGGACGGGCGCGTCGATCTGGCGGACCGCCTGCGTGGCGCTGGTGTCGGAAGGCCGATGGCCCCGCGGTCGAAGGTAGACGTAGGTCGTCAGCCAGGCCAGCGGCCAGGCGATCGGGCCGGGGAACGGCAGGTCCGCGAGCCGGAACGTCAGCCGCGTCAGCCGATACGGGCCCGCGGGCGCCGCGATCGCCACGACCGCCGAGATGCCCGGGTCCGAAGCCGCGGCGACCAGCGCCCCGGCGGCGCCCATCGAGTGCCCGAGCAGCCCCACGCGCGCGACGTCGTCCCGTGCCCGCAGCCAGGCAGCCGCCGCGCGCGCGTCGGCTGCGAACTCGCCGACCGACACCGGCAGCGCCTCGGCCCCGTTCGCGCCATGGCCCCGCACGTCGATCGCCAGCACCGAGAACCCGGCGGCGTGGAGGAACTGCGCGTGCGGGAGCATGCGGTCTCGCGCGGACTCCCAGCCGTGGACCAGGGCGACCGCCGGTGCGGCCGCCGACGGGTCGGTCCCTTCGGCGGGCATATACCAGCCCGGGAGGTTGAGCCCGCCGGCCGCCGGGATCTCCACGTCCTCCCACGCCAGGCCCACCGCGGCGGGCGTGGTCGCCGGCGCATGGCGCTTCGGGTAGCCCGCGCGGACGCGGTACACCAGCGCGAACCGGTAGGCGAGCGCGAGCGGGATGGCGGCGAACGCGGCCACGAGACCGGCCCGGCGGGTACGGAGCGACCAGGGCATGCGGCTATCGGACCCCGGGCGACGCCAGGTGTCAAGCGGGCGCCCATGTCCGCGGGCGACCGAGCCCCATCGCCGAAGCCGGCCCGTGCTCCGCGGTCGGCCCGCCGGGCTACACTCGCGAACGTGCCCACCAAGGATCCCCACGTCGTGCTCGGCGTGGAACCCGGCGCCTCCCCGGACGACATCAAGGCCGCCTGGCGGGCGCTCGCGCGTCGCCACCACCCGGACCTGACCGCCGACGACCCCATCGCCGCCCGACGCGCCACGCGCCTGATGGCGGAGATCAACAACGCGTACGCCGCCCTCACGCGCGCCGGGGAGACGCCCGACCATCGCCAGCGACGTCCGGCGAAGGCCGCCCCGGCCACCCGGGCGACGGGTCCCGACGGCAAGCCGCTCGGCAACGGCGGACCGCCCCCGCCACCGCGCACGCGCCCGGTGACCGGCCGCCTTGACACGAGCGGCACCTATCAACCGCGCAACCAGACCACGACGCCGCCCGGCATGCGGATCCCCCTCGCCGGCCAGCCGCCGTTCCGCTACGGCCGCTCGCGGCCCGAGCTGCGGGCGTCGCAGCCGTCGGGCCCGCTCGAGCGCGACCGGCTCCCCGGGTTCGTGGCGATGGAGCCGCCCACGCTGGACGACGCGCTCGACTGGGAGGTCACGTTCGGCAAGTTCCACGGCCACACGCTCGGTGAGATCGCGGCCTTCGAGCCGTCGTATATCGACTGGCTGGCGGGGACGATCACCCGCGACCCGGAGCTGGCGCTGGCGGCGCGCGTGATCCGGGCGGAGCTGGATCGGCGGGGGATCCGGCGGGAGCATCGGCCGGAACGGCCAGGGTGGCAGTCGAACCCGTTCAGCTGAGGCGGGAACGCGGGGCCGAACGCGCCGGACATGAAAGCACCCCCGGGGGAACGCCAGGGGTGCATCGAGTCCGATGAGTGCTGCCGCCCCACATCCGGGCCTGCTGGCCGGAGATCCGTGGTTACTCGACTCGTGACCGAGGACTCGGTTCCCCCGTGCCGCCAAGCGTCCCCAGCGGTCGGGTCGTCCGGTCCTGCGGTCCGTGGTCGACGCCCCAGGTTATTGTCCCGGCTTGTCGTGGGTCGGCGCGTTTCGAACGCAGTTGCACCTTAGCCGACGACCGATCCGGAGCAACATGGCCCGCGCGTACCGAACCCGGGCGCGATGGTCAGGCGCACCCGTGCACCGCCCGGACCATCGTTCCCGGGGTGGGGCAGACCATCAGGCCCCGCCTTAAGGTGCCGCCGCCAGAGCCGCGCCGGAGCCCTTCCGTGCGCCTGCGCGATGCCGTGATCGACGCCTCGCGGCGCGTTCGTCCCGCCGCCGGTACCCTGCGCCCCGATGCTCCGCCGCCCCGCCCCCGTCCTCGTCCTGCTCGTGGCCCTCGTGCTCACGACCTCGGCCTGCGGCGCTTCCCGGAACCTCGTCGCCAGCTTCGATCCGGCGTCCTCGTGCACGACGAACGGCCGCATGCCCGGCGCCTATCCGGACCTCGAGGCCCTCCTGCCCGCCACCTACGACGGCAAGCCCCCGGCCGGCGTGGACTCCGGGCGAACCTGCACGACGGACGCGCTCGGGACGCTGGCGACGCACGGCATCACGGGCGTGCGCTTCGCCGGTGCCACGTGGTCCCTGGGGGCGAGCAGCGGCCTGACCGTCGCGGTCTTCGACGGCACCGGCCTGGATCCCGCGACGATGCTCGAGTTCTACGAGGTGCCGGCCCGGTCGGCCAGCCACACGGACACGCTCCAGGGCTCGGACACCACCGTCGGCGGCCGGCCCGCGAAGCGCCTCGACGTCCTCAACAACGACGGCACGGGCCAGACCATCGTCACCTGGCCGACGTCGACGCCCGGCCGCGTCCGCGTGCTGCTCGCGTCGGACCTCGGCGACGCGAAGGTCGCGGCCGCGCTGGAGATGTTCGGCGCCCAGCCATAGGCCCGGTCGTCTCCGATTCGCGGTGGTAGAGTCGCCCGGATGAGCGAGCGCCCCGACGCCTGGCCCGAGCGAGCCCGCCGCTGGCGTGTCGAACGCCTGGACCCCGCCCTCGACCGCGTTCCGGAACGGCGCGACCAGTTCGTGACGCTGGGCGACCTGCCGGTCGAGCGCCTGTACGGGCCCTGGCCGGATGCCGACGCGGACACCGCCGCCGACACCGGCTCGGCCGATGGCGCGACACGAGCTCCCGAGCCCACCGGCCCCGGCGGCCCCACCGCCGTCGACCACCGCGGCGACCCGCTGCGCGACGGCGCCGGCCCGTATGCCCACGCCGACCCCCTGCGTGACCTCGGCTTCCCCGGCGAGCCGCCGTTCACCCGCGGCGTCCACCCCACCGGCTACCGCGCCCGCCCCTGGACCATGCGCATGTTCGCCGGCTTCGGCTCCGCGGAGGACACCAACGCGCGGTTCCGCCAGCTGCTCGACGCGGGCCAGACCGGCCTGTCGATCGCCTACGACATGCCCACCCTCTACGGCTACGACACCGACGACGCCGAGGCCGAGGGCGAGTTCGGGACGTGCGGCGTGGCGGTCAGCAGCCTGGCCGACATGGAGGTGCTCCTTGCCGGCCTGCCACTGGACCGCGTGAGCACCTCGATGACGATCAACGCCCCGGCGGCGCCGATCTGGGCGATGTACATCGTCGCCGCCGAGAAGGCCGGGGTGCCGCGGGCGCGCCTCGAGGGCACCATCCAGAACGACATCCTCAAGGAGTACGTGGCCCAGAAGGAGTTCCTGTTCCCGCCCGCGCCGTCGATGCGCCTGGTGGTGGACACGATCGAGTTCGGGACGCGCGAGATGCCGCGCTGGAACACCGTCTCGGTGAGCGGCTACCACATCCGCGAGGCGGGCTCGACCGCGGTCCAGGAGCTGGCGTTCACGATCGCGGACGGCATGGCCTACGTGGAGGCGGCGATCGAGCGCGGGCTGGCGGTGGACGAGTTCGCGCCGCGGCTGTCGTTCTTCTTCAACAGCCACAGCGACTTCTTCGAGGAGATCGCCAAGTTCCGGGCCTCGCGCCGGATCTGGTGGAAGCTGATGGCGGAGCGCTACCGCGCGACGGACGAGCGGTCGACGTGGATGCGCTTCCACACCCAGACGGCCGGCGTGTCGCTGACGCCGCAGCAGCCGCTCAACAACCTGACGCGGGTGGCGACGCAGGCGCTCGCGGCGATCCTGGGCGGGACGCAATCGCTCCACACCGACGCGTTCGACGAGGCGCTGGCGGTCCCGACGGCGGCCGCTGCGCTGCTCGCCCTGCGCCAGCAGCAGATCCTCGCCGACGAGACGGGCGTGGCCTCCACGATCGACCCGCTGGGCGGCTCGTACTTCGTGGAGTCGCTGACGAACCGGGTGGAGCGCGAGGTCTGGCGCTACCTGGACGAGATCGACCGGCGCGGCGGGATGGTGGCGGCGATCGCCGAGGGCTACCCGCAGCGGGAGATCGCGGACTCGGCCTACCGGTTCCAGCGGGAGCTGGACGCGGGGGAGCGGGCGATCGTGGGCGTCAACCGCTACGTCACCGAGGAGCGGATCCGCGTGCCGTTGCTCTCGGTGCCGGCGGGGTCGCAGGAGCGGCATCTCGCGCGGCTGGTTCGGACGCGCGCGGAGCGGGATCCGGCGGCGGTCGAGGCCGCGCTGGCGGGGCTGCGCGAGGCGGCTTCGCGGCCGGGGACGACCGAGACGAACCTGATGCCGCACTTCATCCGGTGTGCCGCGGCGTACGCGACGCTGGGCGAGCAGTGCCAGGTGCTGCGCGAGGTCTTCGGGGAGTACCGGGAGCCGGTCGCGGTCTGACGAGTCCGTCTGCTGCGCGCACCCCCACGGCGGCCCGCCGGCCGCGCCCGAGGTCAGGCCGGCTCGTGCGCCTTCGCGAACGCCAGGGCGTCGGTCAGCGTGATCGCGGCGCCGTCCGCTCCGACCGTCCCGGCGAGGCCCGGTTGCGCGGCGAGGCGCCCGCCGACGAGGATCGCCAGGCTTCGGTCACCGGCCCCCGTCCGCACGGCTGCGATCGCCTCCAGGAGCGCCCCGATCCGCTCCGCGTCCGAGGCGGTGAGGGCGACGAGCGCCACCTCGTTGCGCGCCACGAACCCGGCGAGGTCCGCGGACGGCAGGTCGGCGCCCATGTTCGAGACGGTCCAACCGGCCTCGGCCAGCACCTGCTCCAGGCAGACGAGCCCCAGGATGTGCTGCTCCCCGGCGACGCCGGCGAGGACCGCGAGCGGGCCGACGCGCGACTCCGGCCCCATCGGCGGGCGGACCAGCTCGAGCGCCCGCAGCAACGTCCGCGACGCCAGGTGCTCCTCCGCGACCGACCACTGCCCGCTGGCCCAGCGCTCGCCCACGAGGTGCATCGCGTCCGCGAGCAGACCGTCGTACACGGTGGCGCGCGCGTCCTCGGCCAGCGCGTGGCGCAGCGCCCACGCCGCCAGCTCGTCGTCGCCGTCGGCCAGCAGGCCTGCCAGCAGCTCGGCCGACAGCACGCCGGACGGGACGTCGTCGGCGGCGGAGGCATCGACCGGCGGCAGCCGGAACGGCAGGTTGTCGCTCACGCGCCGGACTCTAGCACCGAGGGCCCACACCGGGTCTACGATGCGGGCATGTACCTTGACGCCCTCTCCTTCCTGGAAGACGAACGCGACGGCTTCCGCGCCTACGAGAAGCTCCTCGACCTGACCGACGAGCAGCTCGACCACCCCGTCGAAGACGCGGGAGGCTGGTCCGGCCGGGATCTCATCGGCCACATCGTCCTTTGGCAGGAGGCGGCGCTCGCCACGGCGAAGGAGCTGGCGCTGGGCGAGACGAGCCCCACGATGGAGCGGCTCGAGGCCCAGTGGGCCAGCTCGCCCGAGGCGGGCGACGCGATGAACGCCGAGGGCCTGGCGCGCTTCCGCGCGATGTCGATGGACGAGGTCCGGGCCACGTTCCGCACGGTCTCCGGCGAGCTGCGCGGCTACCTGACGGTGGTCCCGGAGGCCCGCTGGATCAAGCACTCCGCGCACCAGGAGTACTTCTTCGGCGAGACCACGGAGCACTACGAGGAGCACGCGAGGGAGCTCCGGGCGATCCTGGAAGCGGCCGCCGGCTGATCTCGCGGTCGCCCGGCTGCGACACACCGGCGGCCGGGATCGTCACCGTGCAGGAGGCGCCGTAGTCCCTGACCGGCGCGACGTCGGGCAGTGTGGCACCCTCTCGGGCATGGACGGCAGGAACACGGACGGCAGGAACACGGACCCCCTCGACGGGGACACGCCGCTGGACCCGGACGAGGCCGCGGCCGGCGACGCGGTGGCCGACGAGGGCGTCGACGAGTCGCTGGACGAGCGGGTGGAGGCGGTGCTCGAGGACCTGGATCCGGTCGCGCGGCGCCGAGACGGTGAGGTCGTGCTGCTCTCCGCACGGGCGCGGGTGTTCGCGGTGCTCGGCGCGGACATGCTCGAGGTGGCGCTTGAGCCTTCGATCGCGGCCGCGGCGCTGCGGACCGCCGACACGCGGTCTTCGCCGCGGGGCGCCGGGTGGATCGCGTTCACGCCGCGGAACGTCGACCGGTTCGCGCTCGATCGCGCGGAGGCCTGGGTCCGGCTGGCGCACCGGCGGGCCTCGAGCTGATCGCTGGGACCGGCCTGCCCCCGGGTTGGGGACGGGCCTGCCCGGGTTCTCGGACGCGCCTGCCCGGGTTCTCGGGACGCCCCGGCCCCCCGGTTCTCGCCCAGCGGTGCTGCGGGGCGGTGAGCGGGCGATTCGCGTCGCCCGGAGACACGGATCGCACGTGACAGGCCCGGCCAGGTGTCAGACGCATCGCCCGGCGCGAGATCTGCGCCGGCACCGGTCGGCAGGGTCTCCCAGCGAGAAGCCGGGTCGAGAACCGGGGCGGAGAGCCGGCGCGGAGAGCCGGGACCCGGGAACCGCGGCGGGACCCTTGCCCGCACGGCGGCCCCGGACATGGAACGACCCCGGCGCGGGCCGGGGTCGAACTACGGGCCGGGGTCGAACGAGGAGTGCGTCACCCGCCAGGGCGGGCGGACCTCAGGCGACGGGCTTCGCCAGGCTGGTGAGCCCGAACGCCGTCTCTAGCTGCTCGAGCGGCTTGAAGCCGACGACGCCCTGCGGCTGCGCGCCCGGCTTGAAGTAGGCGATCGTCGGGATGCTCATGATCCCGAACGCCTGCGACAGGCCCGGGTTGGCGTCGACGTCCACCTTGACGACGTCCACGAGGCCGTCGTACTTGGCCGCGAGCTTCTCCATCTCGGGGGCGACCATCTTGCACGGGCCGCACCACGTGGCCCAGAAGTCCACGACCACGGGCTTGTCATTGTTCAGCACGAGCGCCTCGAAGGTCTCGTCGGTTGCTACCTTGATCTCCGCCACGGGGCGGCTCCTTTCTCCCGCAAGGACGCGGGACCTTCGACGGCCCGTCAGCGGGCGATGGACTGGAGGAGCTGACACGCCTCGAGGACACGCGGGTCGGCGAGGCGGTAGTACACGGTGTTGCCGTCCCGGCGCGCGGTCACGAGACCCGCGGACCGGAGCACGGCGAGGTGCTGGCTCATGTTCGGCACCTGGCACGCCACCTTCGTCGCCAGGTCGCCCACGGAGACCTCGCCGCCGGCGAGGGACTCGAGGACGCAGAGGCGCTTGGGGTCACCGAGGGCGCGGGCGACTGCCGCGGAGCGGATGCGCTCGTCCTCGGTGGCGGGGGTGAAGGTGTCGATCACGAGCAGAAGTGTCTCACCGATTGCGCAAGAACGCAAGCGCAACGATGGATTGGCCGCCGCTCGGTCGCGCCCGGCTTCCCGCACGTCTCCGTGGGCGGCATACTCGCCGGGTGACTGACACAGCCATCACCCTGGCCGCGATCCGCGCGACGCGCGAGGTCCTCGGCGACCGCATCCACCACACGCCCCTGCTCTCGTCGGCCACCGCGGCCCGCGTGGTGCGCGCGGCCACGGGCGTCAGCCTCGCCGACGACCGCGTGTACCTCAAGGCCGAGCACCTCCAGAAGACCGGCTCGTTCAAGCCTCGCGCGGCCCTCGCCCGCATCTCCTCCCTGACGCCCGATGAGCGGCGCCGCGGCGCGATCACGATCTCCGCCGGCAACGCGGGCCAGGCCTACGCGTGGGCGGCGCGCGAGGCGGGCGTTCCGATGACCGTCGTGATGCCCGCGGGCGCCGTCGCCTCCAAGGTGGCCGCCTGCGTCGCATATGGCGCGGAGGTGGTGCTTCACGGCAAGCACGTCGGCGAGTCACTCGTGCACCTCGAGCGCCTCCGGACGGAGCGGAACCTCGTACTCGTGCACCCGTATGACGACCCGGAGGTCCTGCTGGGCAACGGGTCCTGCGGCCTGGAGATCCTCGAAGACCTGCCGGACGTCGACGTGGTCGTGGTCGCCATCGGCGGGGGCGGGCTGATGGGCGGCCTCACCGTCGCGCTGCGGGAGAGCCGGCCGGACATCCGGGTGTTCGGCGTCGAACCGACGGGCTCCGATGCGCTGCGGCAGGCGCTGGCGGCAGGCGGGCCCGTCCAGATCACGCCGACCAGCGTGGCCGACGGGCTGAACGCGCCCAGCGCCGGTCGGCTGGCGACGGCGATCGCGAAGCGCTACCTGGAGGACCTGGTGGTGCTCGAGGACGCGGCGATCCTCGCGGGGCTGCGGTTCTCGATCGAGCGGCTCAAGCAGGTGCTCGAGCCCGCGGGGGCCGCGGCGCTGGCGTCGGTCCTGACCGGGGCCGTGCCGCTCCGCGACGGCGATCGCATCTGCGTGGTCCTGTCCGGCGGCAACGTGGCCGTCGAGCGGCTGGGCGAGCTCCTCGCCGCCGCGGGCGCGCTGCCCGAGCGATGACCGACGGCCGGGGGGCGGACGAGGGGATGGGCGCCGAACCGGGCGCCGAGGACCGCGCGCCCGAGGCGCCGGCCGAACCCGCGTCGCCCGCCGAACCCGAGGCCGCGGCCGAGACACCCGAGCCTCGCGATGCCGAGGCACCCGAAGCCGCGCCCGAAGCCCCCGAGACGCGCGACGCCGAGGCACCCGAAGCCGAACCCGGCACGTCCGCCGTCCCGCTGCCGCCCCCGCCGCCGGACGGCGGCATCGGTGCGCGACGCTTCGACGGCGGCGACGGGCCGCTCCTCCCGCCGCCCCCGCCGTGGGTCCGCCGGGCGCCCGTGGCTCCGCCCGTCACGGAGGCGCTGCTGGCGATCCCGCTCGGACCCCGCCGTCTCGTCGGCCAGGCGCTCGACCTCCTCACCCGTTCCGATTCGGGCCTCCGTTCCGCATCGTTCTACATCGGCTTCCTGCTCCTGGCCACCGTCGGCCCCGCCGTCGCGCTGCTCGGCATCGCGCTGGTGGTCATGCCCGGCGACCCGTTCGGGCGCCCGGTTCCCGGCAATCCAGCGGCGTACCGGCAGGCCGCCTGGACCGGGTGGTTCGTGCTCGCGGCGATCCCGGCCTACCTCGGCTTCCTCGCCGCCGGCGTTGAAGCCCGGGCGCTCGCGGCGGCGGTCATCGGCGGCCGGGCGGAGGGTCGCCCGCTCCGGCTGCGCGAATCCATCGCCATCGCGCGCCGCCGCTTCTGGTCCATCCTGGGCGCCCAGGTCCTGATCGGCATCCTGTCGTCCATCGTCAGCTTCGCCATCGGATTGGCCGTCGGGCTCGTGGTCCGGAACGAGGCCGCGCTCAGCTTCGCCATCACGATCGCCGTCGGTCTCGTCATCGGCGCGCCGTTCGTGTACGTGCCGGCGGGGATCGTCCTGGGCGAGGCGCCGGCGATGGAGGCGATCCGCCGCTCGATCCGACTCGCCCGCACGCGCAAGCGGCTCGCCGTCGTCGTCACGCTGTTCACCGTCTTCTCGCAGGTCCTGGTCCTGCTCGGCGCCTCGGCCGGGGCCGACGTCGTCTACCGCCTCGGCAGCGGCAGCGGCCTGCTCGACGCGTTTCCCGTGCCCCTCGTCGTCCCGGTGGTGGCCGCGCTCGTGTTCGCGTTCGGGACGCTGCAGTTCCTCGTGGAGGCGATCGCCGCCGCGCCGGCCGTGCACGCCTTCGAGGCCCTGACCCACTACACCGCCGGCCTGGAGCAGGGGCGCCGCGAGCCGCTGGCGATCCGGCACTGGTGGGACCCGTGGTTCACGCCCGGCCTCACCGTCTGCACGGTGAT
>Ga0302299_10002244_pt1 | contig 11767 bp, 9 predicted proteins | sample III_Fen_N3_4_FD_198795 | JGI IMG/M metagenome (GOLD analysis project Ga0302299, IMG submission 198795) | Peat permafrost microbial communities from Stordalen Mire near Abisko, Sweden - III_Fen_N3_4 | ecosystem: Environmental > Terrestrial > Soil > Wetlands > Permafrost | place: Sweden: Abisko...
CACTCGGGCTGGCCACGGGCTGGGGCCCGGGTCGCGACTGGCAGCTCGGTATCGTGTCCAGCCTGGCCTACGTCTCCAACTGGGTCGAGGTCGGCAACATCAACATCGATCCGCTCGGGCACACCTGGTCGCTCGCGATCGAGGAGCAGTTCTACCTGTTCTGGCCGGCCGTCCTGATCCTGCTGCGCGGACGGCCGTTGCTCTTCGCGATCGTGGCGATCATCGCGGTCTCGCTCATCCGGATCGTCGCGACCGGCCCGTTCGAGTACTTCTCGACGGCGGCCCGGGTCGACGCGATCCTGGTCGGTTGCGTCCTCGCGCTCATCGGGGCGCGCTGGTCTCGCTGGTATGCGGTCGCCGGCCTGGCCGCGCTCGTCGCGGTCTCGTTCCTCGACCTGAGCCACGACATCGCCATCCCGGCCGCGATCGTCGCTACGGCGGCGATCATCGGCGGGCGCCTCGAGCCACTCGGCCGACTGGCACCGGCCGGCCTTCGGGCCTACAGCCTCTACCTCTGGAACTGGCCGATGACGATCCTGTTCGGATCGGTCGCGCTGGTCGCCCCGCTCATGACCATCGTCGTCGCGGAGCTCTCGTTCCGACTCCTGGAGGCGCCGTTCCTCCACCGCGGGAAGGCCGCGCGCCCGTCGGTCACGGTGGTCCCGAAGGATCCGGTCGCGAGCCCGGGCCAGACGGATCTCCTGACGGCCGAGCGTTGACGCTCCGACCGCTCGGCGCACTGACGATCGTGGCCTGGCTGCTGTGGGGCTGCAGCGCGTCCTCGTCCGCGCCCGCGTCGGCCGTCGTCCAGGGACCTCCGACGGCACCGCCGCCGCAACCCGCGTGCGCCGCCCACTCGGACCCGGATGCTTCGGCCTCGGCTCATCTGTGCATCGTGGTCCTCGGCGACAGCATCGCCGCCGGCGTGCCCGTCCAGGGCGACGACCGATGGTGGGTCCGCATGGGTGTCGCGCTGACCGCCGCGCTTCCGGGCCGGCACGTCGTCGTCGACGACTGGGCGGTGTCCGGCAGTCGCGTCGATGTCCTCGAGGCGATCGCGCGCGATCAGTCGGCGCTGGACACGTATGACATCGCGATCGTCATCGAAGGCGTCAACGATCAGGCAGTCAGCACGATCGCCGACTGGCAGCCCCGATACGACGCGGCGGTCGCCGCGATCGCACGCCGCGGACCGATGGTCATCGTCACCACGCCGCCGCCCGGATTCGAGGACGGCGCGTTCATCACGCGGTACGACGCGACCGCCGCCGCCATCCGGGAGGTCGCCGGTGACCACCGTCCGCTCCTGGACCTGGCGACCCGATGGCGCGCCGATGGTCCGACCGTGGCGGCTGCGTACTACGTCGACATCATCCATCAGAGCGCAGCCGGGCAGGCCGTGATGGCCGAGATGGCCGGGAAGGTGGTCCTCGATGCGCTCGGGGGTCATTGACCGGCCGGAGGCCGAGGGCCTCCGCGTGAACGTCCGGACGCTCGCGTTCGCCGCCCCGATCGGTCTCTCCGCCTTCCTCCTGTTCACCGTGGAACCGCTCGTCGGCCGGCTCGCGCTGCCGATCTTCGGCGGCACGCCCGCGGTCTGGGCGACGACCCTGTTCTTCTTCCAGGCCGTGCTCCTGGCTGGGTATCTCTACGCCCACGTCTCGGTCACGTGGTTCGGCCGATGGGGCCCGCCCATCCATGTCGTCCTTGCGGCGCTCGGGATCGTGGCGTTGCTCCTGGCGCCGTCCCGGGTCGCTTCCATCCCGGTCGAGGGGCTGCCGCCGGCGCTCGGCGTGCTGGTACTCCTCGCCGCCGTCATCGGCCTGCCGGCGTTCCTGCTCACGACAACGACGCCACTCCTCTCGAGCTGGTTCGCAGATGTGCGGGGAGGCGCTGGCACAGGCCACGGCGACGGCAACGCTGACCCGGCGACCTCGCGGGACCCGTACTGGCTCTATGCCCTCAGCAACGGCGGGTCGTTGCTGGCGCTGCTGGCGTATCCGCTGCTGATCGAACCCCGGATCGGCCTGACGAGCCAGCGCGCGATCTGGTTCACCGGATTCGTGGTCATGACCGGACTGCTGGCGCTGGCCGCGTCGCGCGCCGCGCCGGCGATCCGGCGGGGTGCGGCACGTGCTGCGGCCGCGGCCGCCACCGCGACAGCTGTCGAAACGGTGGCACCCATCGACACGGCCAGGCGCAGGCGCTGGGTCCTGCTCGCCGCGATCCCGTCCGGGCTGCTGTCGGCGGTCACGACGTTCGTCGCGACGGATCTCGTCTCGGCGCCCCTGCTGTGGGTCTGGCCGCTGGCGATCTATCTGACCTCGTTCATCATCGCGTTCTCGCCCCGTGGCCGACGCCTGGTGCCCGCCGCGATCGTCGCGGCCCCAGCGATGGTGACGCTGCTGTGGGTCCCGTTCGGGTCGGCCGGCGGTTGGCCGGTCGTCGCGACCCTCCTGCTGGAGCTGCTGGCCCTGGGGGTCGTGGCGGTGGCCCTGCACGGCCGGCTCGCGATGGACCGACCGGACCCCGCCCACCTGACCGAGTTCTACCTGCTCATCTCGACGGGCGGCGCGCTGGCGAGCGCGTTCGTGGCCCTCGTCGCGCCGGTCGTCTTCCCGGACGTCTGGGAGTACCCGCTCCTGCTGGTCGGCGCCCTGGTCGCCCTCGCCGCGACGGCACCGCCAGTCACCCGGCGCGTCCGAACGCGCACGAGGGGGCTGGACTTCAGCCCGTTCTTCGAGGGCTTCCGTGGCCGGATGCTCCCGTACGCGGTCATCGGCGGACTGCTGGCGATCGGTCTCGTCGCGAGCGGTTCGATCGCCGCCGAGGCGGGCATCCGCTGGCTGCTCGTCGGTGGGCTCGTCCTCGCGGTCGGGGCAAGACCGTGGTTCCTCGCCGGGACGACGGCATTCGTGCTGATCCTCGCCACGTTCGTGCTCTCGCCGCCGGCCGTCTTCCGCGAGCGCAGCTTCTTCGGCGTCACGGAGGTCCAACGGCCGTCCGACGTCCAGCGCGCGATCCTATTCAACGGCACGACCGTCCACGGGACGCAGAACGAGGACCCGGCCCTGCGCCGCGTCCCGACGACCTACTACAGCACCGCCGGACCGGCCGGCGACCTCTTCGGACTCGTGCGGCCGACGACGGATCGGCGGACCACGCAGGTCGGCGTGGTGGGCCTCGGCGCCGGGACGCTCGGGGCGTACGCCACGCCGAACCTGGAGATGTCGTTCTTCGAGATCGACCCGGTCGTGGTCCAGGTCGCCTCGGATCCGCGCTACTTCACGTTCCTGTCGGACGCGCCCAGCCCGCCCCGGATCGTCCTCGGGGATGCCCGCCTGTCACTGGCGGACGAGCCCCCCGCCGAGTTCGACCTGCTGGTCCTCGACGCGTTCTCGTCAGATTCGATCCCCGTCCACCTGCTGACGACGGAAGCGCTCGCCACCGAATGGCGGACCGTCCGGCCCGGCGGCCTCATGGGCTTCCACATCTCGAACCGGTATTACGACCTGACGCCGGCGATCGCCGCGGGGGCGCAGACGCTCGGCCTCACCGTCCTCGAGCGGACCCACGTCCCCGATGCGACGGGCCAGGCCCAGGGCGCCACGCCGTCGCGCTGGCTGGCGGCGACCGACGACCCGGCGACGATCGCGAGGCTCGAGGCGATCGGGTGGGCGCCGACGGTCGCGGCGGACCACCCGTTCACCGACGATTACTCGGACCTGCTCACGTACCTCCACCTGGGCGGTTGACCGGGAACGCCAGGACGCGCGCCCGCTTCTGGTCCATGTCCTCCAGCTCGGTCGTCGTCCGGACCTCGTAGGTGGCACGTTCCTCGAGCCCATCCGCGGGGAGGTAGCGCCGGCCGGGGTCGCCCAGCAGCACGTCGATGCCCTGGTCGTGGGCTCGGGCCAGCCACGGCACGATGCGCGCCGCCAGGCCCACCTCGTACCAGCAGTCGCCCGCGAGGATGATGTCCACGTCCGGCGGGTCCTCGTCGAGCACGTCGCGATGGATGACCGCCACGCGCTGCCGGTTCGCCCGGGCGTTCAGCGGGATGGCCGCCGCCGCATAGCTGTCGATGTCGGCGGCCGTCGCCTCGGTCGCGCCGGCCCGCAGGGCGGCGATCGCGCACAGGCCGGACCCGCTCCCGATATCGAAGACGCGCCGACCGGCGACTGCCTCCGGGTGTGCTTCGAGGTGGCGCGCGATCGCCAGGCCCCCCGCCCATGCGAACGCCCAGTACGGCAGGGGCGCGTCGTCGTCGCCGGTCTCGACCTGGGTCGCGTGCCAGAGCGGCAGGACCTCGTCGGCCAGGTGCAGGCGGATGCCCTCGATGTCGGGGACCGGCCGAAGCCGGGTGTGGCGAAGGACGAAGGCTCGGGCGGAAGCGGCCATCGGTCGACTCTACCCGAGGCCGGACGGCTGGGCGCAGCAGGTGCCTCCGGCCTCCCTCCAGCGCGTCCGCGCGTCCGGTTGCGGTCGCAACCATCCGCGAGGGTCCGGTGCTATCCTCGCCTCGTGACCTCCCCCTCTCTTGTCGCGGAGCCTGCCTGTCCGGCCCCGATGAGCGGAGCCCCCGTCTCCGGGGTCTCCGGCGTCGCACGAGCCCGTGCCGAACGGCGCGATCTGGCCGAGATCCCGAAGGCCGACTGGGACGGACTGGCGGCCGCGACGCCCTGGGCCACACCCTTCTCGACGAAGGCCTTCCACGAGGCGTGGTGGGACGCATACGGCGCGAATGCCCACCAGGAGACGCTCGTCGTGCCGGACCCGGCCGATCCGAACCGGCTCCTCGGGATCGTGCCGCTCATGCATCGCCACGAGGTCGAACCCGGCGACGCCCTCACCCACACGACGCTCCGGCATGGCACCGATCTCGGCCTGACGCCCGTCGCCCCGACGGCCACCGCGATCTTCTTCGGGGCGTCGTACCACGCTGACTACGCGACGGTCCTCGCGGCACCCGAGGACCTGCCGCGCGTCGCCGACGCCGTCGCCGACTACCTGACGACTCGCGACGCGCGCCACTGGGACGTCATCGACCTCCGCCGGCTGCGCTGCGGCGATCCCGCGGCGGACGCGCTGGCCACCGCGTTCGGGGCTCGCGAGATGGCGAACGGCTGGACCCTCTACGTCGAACGCGAGGACGTCTGCCCGGTGGTGACACTGCCCGAAGGCGGCGACCTCGACGACTACCTCGCGACACTCGGCAAGAAGGAGCGGCACGAGATCCGCCGCAAGGTCCGCCGGGCCGAGGCGGCCGGCGACGTCCGGCTCGACGATTCGACGAACCCGCTCGCCGACCTGGACGCCTTCATCGAACTCCACCAGAAGCGATGGGGTGCGGACGGCCTGTTCCCGCCGACCCCGGGCGGCGACCAGAGCCGGGTCCTCTTCCGGCGACTGTTCGAGGCGTTCGGGCCGGACGGCGCGCTGCGGCTCACCTTCCTGACGGTCGACGGCCGACGGATCGCGGCCGGCGTCCATCTCGAGACCGCGGATGGCTACCTGTACTACAACGCCGGTGTGGACCCGGATGCCCGAGACCTGTCGCCCGGCGTCGTGATGATCCACCGCTACGTGGAGCGAGCGATCGCGACGGGCCGGCGGCGCCTCGACTTCCTGCGCGGCAACGAGCCTTACAAGTACGAGTGGGGCGCCGTCGAGGAACCAATCCAGCGGCTGCTCGTCAGCCGAAGGGACGGTTGACGTGTCCGCCCCACTGCCCGACGACCCCTGCCTCGAGACGGTCGAGCGACCGCCGCTCAAGGGCGGCCGCATCCGCGTCGTCGAGGTCCTCGCCACCGGCTCGAACGGCGGCGCCCAGGAGCACCTCCATTCGCTCGTGACCCGGATGGACGTGGAGCGCTACGACGTCTCGGTCGTGGCGCTGTCACCGGGGAGTGCCGTCCGCAAGCTCCAGCGCGCCGGGATCCCGGTCCTCGTCATCGACGAGGCCGATGACGCGATCTGCGTCGGAGCCCTCGCCGCTCATCTCGCCGAGGTTCGCCCGGACATCGTCCACGCCCACATGTTCCGGGCCGAGACCGTCGCGACCCGGGCCGTCCTCGCGCTCGCCGAGATCGGCCATCGCCGGCCGTACCTGGTGAGCACCGTCCACTCGAGCCGGGTCCGTCACGAGACGGACAAGGACGTCCTGCGCGAGCTCACCCCGCACATGGATCGGCTGATCGCGGTGTCGCGGGCCATCGAGCAGAAGATCCGCGACGAGGGACGCGACACGGTCCCCGTCACGCTCATCTACAACGGCGTCGATCTCGAGCGGTACGACCACCAGGAGGCGTGCTGCACGCTGCCCGAGGAGTACGGCATGGAGCCGGGCTCCCAGATCGTGGGCGTCGTGGCCCGGCTCGAACCCGAAAAGGGCCACCCGACCCTCGTCGAGGCCTGGCCCAAGGTCCTGCGCGCCGTGCCCGATTCGTATCTGCTGATCGTCGGCGAGGGCAGCCGGCGGGACGCCCTCGAAGCGCAGGCACGCGAACTGCGGATCGCCCATCGGGTCGTCTTCACCGGCCGGCGCGACGACGTCCCGGCCGTCACCGCGGCCCTTGACGTGGCGGTCCTGCCGTCCTACCGCGAGGCCCAGGGCCTCACGATCCTCGAGGCGATGGCGCTCTCGCGCCCGGTCGTCGCCTCCGACGTCGGCGGCATCCCGGAGATGATCGAGGACGGCAAGACCGGCCTGCTCGTGCCACCCCACGACGCGGACGCGCTCGCGGCGGCGATCGTCCGGCTCCTGACGAACCACCCGCTCGCGGACACCCTCGGGCGGGCCGGCCACGACATGGTCCACGACCGCTTCTGCATCGAGTTGATGGTCAGCGCGACCGAGTCGATCTACGACGAGGGCGTCGGGGTCGTCCGCCCCTACGAGGTCGCTGCCGCGGGCTAGGACCATCGGGATGGTGCCGCGGTGCACCGTCCCCGCTAGCATCGGCCCGTGACCCTGACTCGACTGTGGGTGTTCCTTGCCATCGCGCTGCCGGTGCTGGCCGCGATGCTCGCCAGCCTGTCCACCGTGGACCTGGCGTATCAGCTCCGGGCCGGTAGCGAGATCCTCGATGCCCGGGCGCTGCCGACGACCGATACCTGGACCTTCACGGCGTTCGGCCTGCCCTGGACGGATCAGCAGTGGGGCGCCCAGGTCATCCTCGAGGCCGTCTATCGGCTCGGTGGCTGGACCGGCCTGGTCGTCCTGCGCGCGGCGCTCGTCGGGCTCATCTTCGGCTGCCTCCTCGTCATCGGGCTTCGACGTGGACTCGGACCGCGACGAGCGGCGTGGCTCACGATGGCGGCCTTCCTGGTCGCCGCCCCCGCGCTGGCCCTTCGGCCACAGTTGCTGGGGATGGCCTGCTTCGCGATCGTGTTGCTCCTGGTCGCAACTCGGCGCGAGCGCCCCACCCGGCTCTGGCTCATGCCCGTCGTCGTCGCCGTGTGGGCGAACCTGCACGGCAGCTTCTTCCTCGGCCCGCTCGTCCTCGGCCTCGCCTGGCTGGAGGACCTCCACGACCACGTCGCTCGCCCGCATCGGACGTTGCTGGTCGCCCTGGTCAGCGCGGCAGCCGCCTGCCTGACGCCGTTCGGCCCGATGGTCTGGGCGTACGCCGTGGGCCTGTCCACGAACCCGTCCGTCACCGGCCGGATCACCGAGTGGCAGGCGACGACGCTCCGCGACGCGACCGGACTCTTCTACTTCGGCTCGGTCGCGGCGGTCGTCGTCCTGATAGCCCGACTCGGACGTCGGACGCCGTGGCCGACACTGCTCTGGCTTGGGACGTTCGCGTTCATCGGGGCGTATGCGATCCGCGGTGAGGCCTGGTGGCCGCTGGCCGCTGTCGCGGCGGTCGCCGGGGTGCTGGTCACCGGCCCGGTCGCAGCCGATGGCGAGACCGCCCGCCCCGATCCTGCCGATACGTCCCTCATCCGACGCCTGAACCTCGTCGTGGTCGGCTTCGTCGTCCTCGCCACGGTCGCCCTGCTGCCACTCTGGCGCCCGGTCGAGCCGGCCACGGGTGCGCCGGTCGGCGTGCTGACCGACGCCCCGCCCGGGATCACCGCCGCCCTGCGCGACGTCGTGGAACCCGGCGACCATGTCTTCAACCCCCAGCCGTGGGGCTCCTGGTTCGAGTTCGTCCTGCCCGAGACCCTGGTCGCGATCGACTCGCGGATCGAGCTCTTCCCGGCCTCCGTCTGGGACGACTATGCGAAGGTCGCAGCCGGAGTCGATGGCTGGCAGGCGATCCTCGAGCGCTGGGACACGGACTTCGTCGTCGTCGCCGGCCCGGACCCGGACTTCACCACCCGACTCGCCGCCGCCGGCTGGCACCAGGTCGTCGCGGGCGAGACGGGTTCGATCTGGGGGCGGCCATGAGCGCGTCGCGGCGCCTGGTAGCCGGTCGATAGGTAGCCTTGACGCATCTCGGTACTTTCGGGCAGTTGCCGTCACGCACCGACCCATCATCCTCGTCGGGTGCCCGATCGCGAACCCCCCATGCTCGGATCGGCGACGTCAGGTTCGCCCATCGTCGCCGTGATCATCCCTGCCTGGAACGCGGCCGGGAGGATCGGCCGCATCCTCGACCGCCTGCCCGATGACGGGCGCTTCGAGGCGATCGTCGTCGATGACGGCTCGACGGATCGGACCGGCGATCTGGCCCGTGAACATGGTGCCGCCCTGGTCGTCAGGCATGGTGTCCGATCCGGGGTCGGCGCCGCGATCCGCGATGGACTGGCCGCGGGCCTCGCCAGGAAGCGTCCCTATGTCGCGCTCCTGTCGGGCGATGAGCCGGGTGACCCGGCCGACCTGATCGCCGGACTCGAGGCCCTGCAGGCGGCCGAAGCGGACTACCTCCAGGGTTCACGCTGGCTGCCCGGTGGCGATGACGCCGATCGCGCCGGCAAACCGGGCCTGGCCACGCGGCTGTACTCGCTGGCCTTCAGTGGGCTCGCCGGGCGGCGCGTCACGGACGCCACGAACGGGTTCCGGATCTTCCGGTCATCGATGCTGCACGACCAGCGGATCAACCTCTATCAGTCGTGGCTGACCGGCTACGACCTCGAGCCCTATGTCCTGTACAAGGCGATCCGATGCGGCTACCGAGTCATCGAATACCCCGTGACCGCGGTCCATCGCGCTGCGTCGGGTCGTCCGACCGTCCGCGGGATGCGAGACGGGTGGCGGCTCTTCCGACCCGCCCTGCTCCTTCGGACCGGCGTCAAGCGCTGACCGTCGCCAGGGCGTTCGCTCGATAGATGGCCAGGCGCCGTGCGACGACGACCCAGACCGCATACACGATCGTCGCGATCGGTGGCAGGAACGCCACGGAGAAGCAGAGCAGGAAGGCGACGACGACGTTCTTGGCCGCGATCGGGAGCGCCAGGGCCGAGTAGTGCAGCTGCGTGTACGGCCAGAGGGCCGGCACGGCCAGCCACTCGGCGCCACGCCGGAACAGGACCACGAGTGCGAGCCCGGTCGGCACCATGAGCCAGGTGGCCCACGCGCTCATCCCGCCGAACGATTGGCTTGCGAGGGCCGAGGCGATCGCCTCGCGGTTCGCGAGGAAGGCGCTCCACCACGGGACGGACAGGAGGCACAGGCCGAGGCCGATCGCGAGCGGCTTCCAGCGTTCAGTCAGCAGGAGCGGGACCGCGGCATACGGTTTGAGTGGCACCGACAGGGCAGCGAATCGCGGCGTCGCGACCAGCAGGGCGATGACGACGATGTCGGGATTGAGGACGAGCAGGCTGTCGCTGATCGGCGGGAACAGCAGCCACCAGATCGGCAGGTGCAGTGTCCGCAGGACCGCGACCGCCGCCGCGATCGAGATCGCCGCATAGAGGAGCAGCGCGATCCCTTCCGGCAACAGGGCGGCGGGGATGTAGGCGACGAGGGTCGGTGGCGGGCCTGCGAAGGTCAGGCCGTCCACGCCGACGGCCCATGGATCGCGGCCGGCGAGCGCTGCCTCGGCCGCCGAGCGATAGATCCGCGCGTCGATGCCGAACGTCCCGCGCGTCGCACTGCCGACGATGCGCTCGGCGGTCACGAGCGAGAAGGTGGTCAGCAGGGCCGCCGTCGTCATGAGGGCGCGACCGCGCGCGGTCGTCCGCCGTTCGACCGCGTCCTGAGCCGAGGCCAGGGCGGTCATGGCGGTGGACTCGAGCGGCCTCACCTGCCGATCGTACCTGTCCGCATCGCGCGCGAACACGACCGGCCGCAAGCCCGTTCGACGGTCTCCCTGTAGCCTGTGCGGCGATGACCGCCAGGACCGCCTTCTCGCCACCGACCGCGCTCCGCTGGCTCCCGGCCCTTCTGCTGGTCGCCGCCTTCCTGATTCACCTGCCGACGATCGACGCGCCGCTGCTGGATCGGCATCCATTCCGCCAGACCCAGACGGCGTTCACGGCCCGGATCTACCACGAACAGGGCATCGACCTCCTCCACCCGAAGCTCCCGATCCTGGGTCCGCCCTGGGAGATCCCGTTCGAGTTCCCGCTGTTCCAGGCTGCCGCCGCCGTCGTGATGGACACCGGCATTCCCGAGGACACTGCCCTCCGCCTGACCGGGCTTGCGACATTCATCCTGGCCGGCGCCCTGCTGTGGCGACTGGTCGGTCGGCAGGCCGGCTGGATCGCCGCGACCGTCGCCCTGGCGGTCTTCCTGTTCTCGCCCCTCGGGATCTCGTGGGGCCGGGCGGCGCTCATCGAATACACGGCGCTCTCGGCGTCGTTCGCCTTCGCGTTGACGGGGCTCCAGTGGCGCAGCGGTGGCTCGAGGATCTGGTTCGTCCTGGCGCTCGCGCTGGGCTGCATCGCCGCGCTCGTGAAGATCACGACGGCCCTGTTCTGGGTCGCCCCGTTCGCGCTCCTTGCCGTCGACCGCGATAACGACCGGGGCACACCGCGGTCCTGGGCTGGGGCATGGGCACTCTCCGTCGTGCCGCTCCTCGCCGGCCTCGCCTGGACCCGCTACGCGGACGGCATCAAGGCTGTGACCGGCGCGACGGCCTGGCTCACGTCGGGGGCCCTCAGCGCCTGGAACTTCGGGACCGTCGCCCAGCGCCTGCAACCGAGTTCCTGGGGCTCCATCTATTCGAACGCCGTGGTCCTCACGGGCGCGATCGCCATCGTGTTTCTGGCCTATCCCGCGATCCGCTTCGCGGTGGCCCGCCGGCAGATCCGGTTCTGGACCTGGATCGCGGCGACGGCGGTCGGCCCGGTCCTGCTGTTCTTCAACCTGTACGTCGTCCACGACTACTACTCGATGGCGGTGTCGGGCTCCATCGCGGCCCTGATCGGCCTGGGTGTCGCCGGCCTGCCGCTCGTCCGGCCCTGGCTTCGCGGCCTGTTCCTGCTCGGCGGGACCGTCGCGCTAGTGGCCACGGTCGCGCTCCAGGCGCCGTACTGGATGCGGGCTTTCGATCCGACGGCCGATCCCGAAGGCGTCCTGCCGCTGGCCGCCCAGATCCAGCGCGAGACGGCGCCGGACCAGCCGGTCGCCATCCTCGACCGGGACTGGACCCCGGAGCTCCTGTACTACGCGCACCGATGGGGCGTGATGATCAACGGCCACGAACCGGAGCCGGTCGATCTGGCCGCGCTGCAGGCGCAGGGCTACGCGATCTACTCGTGCCCGTGGAACGCCACGGTCTGCGTCCGGCGCGGCGGCTAGTCGCTGGGAGTACCGGTCGCGGGCGCGACCATCGGGGCGGTGACCGTCCGCACCGGACTGCTAGAGTCGGTA
>Ga0302299_10002245_pt1 | contig 11764 bp, 9 predicted proteins | sample III_Fen_N3_4_FD_198795 | JGI IMG/M metagenome (GOLD analysis project Ga0302299, IMG submission 198795) | Peat permafrost microbial communities from Stordalen Mire near Abisko, Sweden - III_Fen_N3_4 | ecosystem: Environmental > Terrestrial > Soil > Wetlands > Permafrost | place: Sweden: Abisko...
CCGCTGCTCAGTCGGTCGCCGGCTGGCCGAGCAACTGCACGTCCAGTCGCGGTTCCTTGATCTTCGCGTCGGTGCGGCTCTCGACGAAGATGCGCTGGGCATCGATACCGCGTTCGGTGAGGAACTTGCGCACGGCGTTCAGGCGTGCCGGGGTCAGGTCGCGTTCGCCCGCGCCGCTGCCGTCGATCTGCCACGGGCCTGTGGGAATGACGAGTGCCACTTCCACGCGCAGGCCCAGCGCCTCGATGATGAGGTCGGTGAGCTTGGCCTTGGCGGCGTCGGTGAGCTGGTCGCCCTGGAAAAGACCCTTGGCCGGGATCGACGCGGTGCGGCCCTTGGCCTTGTCGTCACCCAGCTTGGCCGCCGGCACGGGCGGCACCGGCTTGTCGCCCGGCGCGGCGATGGCGGGGCTGGCGGCGGCCAGCAACACGGCGGCAGCCAGCAGGGCGGCGGTCAGGGTGGTTTGGCGCGGCTTCATGATGGATTCCTTCTGGTCGCGTTCGGAAGTGAGAGGGCAGGCGGGCATCATCCTGTCATGCAATCCTTCGCGGGTCTATACCAGGCGCTCGATGCCAGCACGTCCACACAAGACAAGGTGGCGGCCCTGGTGGCCTATTTCCAGGCCGCGCCGGCGGCCGACGCGGCCTGGGCGGTCTACTTCCTGGCCGGCGGCAAGCCGCGCCAGGTGGTGCCCACGGCGGTGCTGCGCCAGGCCGCCTGCCGGCGCGCCGGCATCGGCGACTGGCTGTTCGAGGCCTGCTACCAGGCCGTGGGCGACCTGGCCGAGACCATCGCGCATGTGCTGCCGCCGGGCACGCCCACGGGCGACGCGGGCCTGGCCGAATGGGTCGAGCAGCGCCTGCTGCCCTTGCGCGGCCTGCCGCCTGCCGAACAAACTGAGCGGCTTCTGGCCGCCTTCGACCAGCTGGACGCTCCCGGCCGCTTCCTGCTGGTGAAGCTGATCGGCGGCGGCTTTCGCGTCGGCGTGGCGCGGCTGCTGGTGCAGCGTGCGCTGGCCCAGGCCGCAGGCCTGGATGCGCAGCTGGTGGCCCAGCGCCTGGTCGGCTGGACGGAAGCCCGCGCCACGCCCAGCGCTGCGCGCTACGCCGAGCTCGTCGCCGCACCTGCCGAGGGCCCGGCCGCCGGCGGCCAGCCCTACCCCTTCTTCCTGGCCCACGCCCTGCAGGCCGAGCCGGCCACGCTGGGCGACGTCGCCGACTGGCTGGTGGAATGGAAGTACGACGGCATCCGCGCCCAGGTGGTCAAGCGCGAAGGGCAGGTGTGGATCTGGTCGCGTGGCGAAGAACTCGTGACCGACCGTTTCCCCGAAGTGCAGCAGCGCGCCGCGGCTTGGCCCGACGGCACGGTGATCGACGGCGAACTGCTGGTCTGGCCCGAAGGCCAGGACCGGCCCGGTTCGTTCAACCAGCTGCAGCAGCGCATCGGCCGCAAGACGCTGCCGAAGAAGCTGCTGGCCGAAGCACCGGTGGCACTGCTGGCCTACGACCTGCTGGAAGAACACGGCGCCGACCTGCGCGGCGAGCCGCAGCACCAGCGCCGCACGCGGCTGGAAGCCTTTGCCGCGGCGCAGTCACTGCGCCTGTCGCCGCGGGTGATGGCCGCTGACTGGGCCGCCTACGCCGCGCTGCGCCGCGAGTCGCGCGAACGCGGCGTCGAAGGCTTCATGCTCAAGCAGCGCGAGTCGCGCTACGGCAGCGGCCGCACCAAGAGCGATGGCACCTGGTGGAAGTGGAAGATCGAGCCGCTGAGCGTGGACGCCGTGCTCATCTACGCCCAGGCCGGCCACGGCCGCCGCGCCAGTGTGTACACCGACTACACCTTCGCCGTGTGGAGCCGCGCGCCGGCCGACGCGGCCGAGGCGCAGGCCGTGGTCGAGGCCATCGCGCGCCGTGAACCTGCACAGCCCGATGCCTTGCAGTTGCTGCCTTTTGCCAAGGCCTATTCGGGCCTGAGCGATGACGAATTCGCCGCCGTCGACCGGGTCATCCGTGCCAGCACCATCGAGAAGTTCGGCCCCGTGCGCAGCGTGCGTCCGAGCCTGGTGTTCGAGATTGGCTTCGAGGGCATCCACGCCAGCCCGCGCCACAAGAGCGGCATCGCGGTGCGCTTTCCGCGCATGCTGCGCATCCGCCACGACAAGCCGCTGCACGAGGCCGACACCCTGCACACGCTGCGGGCGTTGATGGACGGTGGCGGCTGAGCCTCTACAGTCCGGCATCGAACCAAGGGGGAAACCATGCAAGGCCTGATCCGTCGCGCCGCCTTCGGCGCCACCCTGCTGCTGGCCGCCGCCGCGGCCCACGCGCAACTCAGCGAGGCGCAGGCCGAGCAGCTGATGAAGCTGTCTGGCGGCTGGTCGCAGATCGCGTCGATGGTGCCGCAGATGAAGGAATCCTTCGACGAAGGCCTGGCCAAGGCCGACAAGGACATCAGCGAAGCCGTGCGCCAGAAGGCCAAGGCCGAGGCCGCGCGCACCTTCACCGCCGACCGCCTGCGCGCCACCGCGCGCAAGACGCTGGCCGAAGGCGTGCGCGCCAGCTATACGCCCGAGCTGCTGGCCTGGTACCAGAGCGCCGACGGCCGCCGCGTCACCCAGGCCGAAGAGCGCGCCGCCGAGGAAGACTCGCGCACCGACCAGGAAACCCGCACCCGCGCCGGCGTCGCCGTGCTGCAGGCGGCCACGCCCGAGCGGCGCCAGGTGCTGCTGCGTGTGGTGGAAGTCACACGCGCCGGGCCCGCCACCACCGACGTGGTCATCAACCTGGGCGTGGCCGTGGCCTCCAGTCTGTCGCGCCTGACCGGCAAGGCGCCGCCGATGAGCGAAACCCAGCTGCGCGCCGAGCTGGAAACGCAGCGTCCGCAGATGGTGCGCGCGTTCGAAGGCCTGGCGCTGGCCAACGCGGCCCTGGTCTACAAGGACCTGCCCGACGAGCTGGTGTCGTCCTACGTCAGCTTCATGGCGGGTGCGGCCGGCGACCACTTCAACGACCTGACCAACCGCGCCATCGAAGCGGCGCTGCTGGAAGCCTTCGGCGCCATCGGGCGCTGACGGCTCTCGGGGCCGGGAGAAGACCGGCTTCCACCCCGCTTTTGTGCCGAAGGGCTGGGGCCCGGCTGCCTAGGATCAGGGTCATCCTTGCCCATCCAGGAGCCTCATGGACTCCGCGCTCGCGCCTGCCCCGACCACCGTCACCCCCGATGACGAGCCCACCACCGCGCTGCTGCACGCTGCAGCAGGCGGCGCCTTGCCTCTGCACGAGCTGCTGGACCGCGCCGCCAAACTGCAGGCCGGCGGCCGCGCCGAGACCGCGGCGCGGCTGTACGACGCGTGGCTGCAGAAGTCCGAATCGCCGCACCGCCAGGTGGCCTGCTTCAACTGGGGCGCCGTGCTGTCGCAGCTGGGCCGCAACGACGAAGCCGAAGGCGCCTACCAGGCAGCGCTCGACGCCGCGCCGGGCTTCCCTCCCGCGCACCTGAACCTGGGCCACCTGCGCGAACGCCGCGGCGACGTGCCCGGCGCCCTGGCCAACTGGCGCGCCGTGTTCGAGGCCGACCCGCCGGTGGCGCTGGAGCACCGCCTGCACGCGCTCAACAATGCCGCGCGCCTGCTGGAGATGCAGCGCGACTACCCCGAGGCCGAGAAGCTCATGCGCCGCAGCCTGGAGCTGAAGGCCGACCAGGGCGACGTCATCCAGCACTACGTGCACATCCGCCAGAAACAGTGCGCCTGGCCGCACTACCTGCCGGTGGGCGATGTCACGCCCAACCAGCTGCTGCTGGGCACTTCGCTGCTGGCCAGCATGGGCATGTCCGACGACCCCACGCTGCAGCTGCTGAGCGCCACCCGCTTCGTGCACGAGAAGGTGCCCAAGGCGCCGCCGGTGCCGCTGTACGTGCAGCAGGCCAAGCGCACCGGCCGCATCAAGATCGGCTATCTCTCGGGCGACCTGCACATGCATGCCGTGGGCCTGCTCACGCCCGAGCTCTTCGAGCTGCACGACCGCAGCCGCTTCGAGGTCTACGCCTTCTGCTGGACGCCCGATTCGCCGCAGCCCGAGTTCCGCCGCCAGCGCCAGCGCATCCTGAACGCGATGGACCATCACGTGCGCCTGGCCGGTGTCGACGACCACACGGCGGCCAAGCTCATCGCGCAGGCCGGCATCGACGTGCTGGTGGACCTGCAGGGCCTGACCAGCGGCGCGCGCCCGTCCATCCTGGGCTACCGCGCCGCCCCCGTGCAGGTGAGCTACCTGGGCCTGCCCGGCACCAGCGCCCTGCCGGGTGTCGACTGGATGCTGGCCGACCGCTTCGTGATGCCGCCCGAGCTGCTGCCCTACTGCACCGAAAAGCCCATCTACCTGCCGCACTGCTACCAGGTCAGCGACCGCCAGCGCGAGGTGGCGCCCAGACCTGCGCGTTCGAAGTACGGCCTGCCCGAAGACGCCTTCGTCTTCTGCAGCTTCAACAACAACCACAAGTTCACGCCCGAGATGTTCGGGGGCTGGATGCGCATCCTGGCGGCCGTGCCCGGCAGCGTGCTGTGGCTGCTGGCCGACAACGACACCTGCCGCAGCAACATGCTGGCGGCCGCGTCGGCCGCGGGCATCGGGCCCGAGCGGCTGATCTTCGCGCCGCGCGTCAGCCCGGCCGAATACCTGGCGCGCTTCCAGCTGGCCGACCTGATGCTGGACACCTTCCCCTTCAACGCCGGCACCACCGCCAGCGACGCGCTGTGGATGGGCCTGCCCATCGTCACGCGCACCGGCCGCACCTACATCAGCCGCATGGCCGGCAGCCTGCTGAACGCGGTGGGCCTGCCCGACCTCGTCACCGACAACCTGGCCGACTACGAGAAGCTGGCCATCACGCTGGGCCGCAACCCGGCGCGCGTGGCCTCGCACAAGCGCTACCTGGCCGAACACGGACGCAGCTCGCCGCTCTTCGACCTGCCGCAGATCGTGCGCGACATCGAAACCGAGTTCGAGAAGCTCGCACTCGCGGCACGGGGCGTCTGACCCGCCTTTCCTGAGCCATGGCCGCCCGCGACGATCCCTCCCTGCAAGCCGCAGCGGCCGTGCCGCCCACCGGCGGCTGGGACCTGGACAACGACGCGCTGGCCCATGCGCTGTCGTGGCTGACGCGCCACCACGGCCAGGAACGCACACCCGAGTCGCTGCTGGCCGCGCTGCCTTCGTCGGCCGCCAAGTCGGGCCGCATCGGCCCCGACGAAGCGCTGCGCGCGCTGCGCGAAGCCGGCTACAGCGCGGGCCTGGTGCAGCGCCGCGTGGCCGAGTTGCACGACCTGCTGCTGCCCGCCGTGCTGCTGCTGCGCGAGGCCGACTGCTGCATCGTCGTGGCGCGCCGCGCCGACGGTCGCTACGACATCGTCATGCCCGGCCGCGAGCATTCGGCCTGCACCGCCACCGAAGCCGAGCTGGAAGCGGAGTACACAGGCGTCGCCCTCGTCAGCACGCCGCAGCCGCAGGCCACGCCCGGCAGCGCCGAGCCCGCCTTCGCGCGCAACGCCGGTTCGCACTGGCTGTGGGGCACGATGCGCCGCTTCGTGCCCTACTACCGCGCCGCACTGCTGGCGGCCATGCTCAGCAACCTGCTGATGCTGGTGGGCGGGCTGTCCACCAGCGTCATCTACGACAAGGTGATCCCGCACCAGGCCTACGTCACGCTGTGGGCGCTGGCCGCGGCCGGCGGCCTGGCGATGGCCTTCGACATGGTGGCGCGCCAGCTGCGCGCCTACCTCATCGACATGGCCGGCCGCAAGGCCGACCTGATCGTCGGCGCCATGCTGTTCCGCCAGACCTTGGCGCTGCGCATGGAACATCGGCCCGAGTCGGCCGGCGCCTACGCCCACCACCTGGCGCAGGTGGAGCAGGTGCGCGAGTTCTTCGCCTCGGCCACGCTGTCGGCGGTGTCGGACCTGCCCTTCATCCTGGTCTTCGTCGGCATGACCTTCGCCGTCGGCGGGCCGCTGGGTGTGGTGCTGGTGGTGGCCATCCCGCTGCTGGTGGCGCTGAGCGCCGTCATCCAGGGTTCGCTGCGGCGTGCGATGAGCAGCCACATGGCGCAGCAGGCCGACCTGCACGGCGTGCTGGTCGAGGCCGTCGACGGGCTGGAAGACCTGAAGGCCGCCGGTGCGCAGGGCCGCTTCCTGCGCCTCTACGAAAACGCCACCGCCGCGGCGGCCACCGCGATGCTGCGTTCGCGCAGCATCACGGCGTGGACGATGAACCTGTCGGCCATCTCGCAGCAGCTCGTGAACCTGGTGATGCTGGTGTGGGGCGTGTACCTCATCGACGAGAAGGTCATCACCGGCGGCGCGCTCATCGGCGCCGTGATGTTCGCCAGCCGCGCCGTGGCGCCGCTGTCCAGCGTCACGAGCCTGGCCACGCGCTACCAGGGTGCCCGCGCCGCGATGCGTGCGCTCGACGACGTGATGAAGAAGCCGATCGAGCGCGAGCCCGGCCGCGTCTACCTGCCCAAGCGCGAGCTCACGGGCAAGGTCGGCCTGGCCGACGTGGGCTTCTCGTACCCGGCCAATAAAGGCACCGAAGGCCCACGTGTGCTGAAGGGCGTGACGCTGCGTTTCGAAGCCGGCGAGCGCGTGGCCGTGCTGGGCCGCATCGGCAGCGGCAAGAGCACCGTGCTGCGCCTGATGGCGGGCCTGTACCAGCCCAGTGAAGGCCATGTGGAAGTGGACGGCATCGACCTGCGCCAGATCGACCCCGCCGACTTCCGCGCCCGCGTCGGCTTCGTCGCGCAGGACCCGCGCCTCTTCAACGGCACGCTGCGCGACAACGTGCTGCTCGACCGCCCCGCGGCCGATGCCGCACGCCTGGTCGAAGTGGCCAAGGTCACGGGCCTGGACCGGCTGGTGGCCTCGCACCCCAAGGGCTGGGAACTGCCCGTGGGCGAGGGCGGCACGCTGCTGTCCGGCGGCCAGCGCCAGCTGGTGGCCTTGGCACGCTGCCTGGTGACGCAGCCGCAGATCCTGCTGATGGACGAGCCCACGAGTTCGATGGACGCGCAGAGCGAGGTCGCTTTCCTGCGCCAGCTGAAGGAGGCCTGCGGCCGCTGCACGCTGGTGATGGTGACGCACCGGCCGGCGGTGCTGGAACTCGTCAGCCGCGTGGTGGTGGTCGACGGCGGCCGAGTGGTGATGGACGGCCCGAAGGACCAGGTGCTGGCCGCGCTGTCGGGACAGCGCCCGGCGGCGCCGCCCGCGGCCGCAGCCGGCAACGTGCACCTGCACCCGAGCGCCCAGCCCGTGCAGCGCGAAGCGACGGTGTAGCGCGATGGCCCTTTTCGGTCTTGGCCGCAGCCGCAGACCCGAGCTGCGCATGGGCGACGTGCCCTACGTCAGCGCGGTCGACGCCGCGCAGGTGCTGGAGCCTGCGCCGGCGGCGATGTGGGCCGTCTACCTGATGCTGGTGGGCATCGCCGTGGCCGTGGCCTGGGCCTCGGTGGCGCAGGTGGACATCATCGCGAAGGCCAACGGCCGCGTCGTGCCCGACGGTCGTGAGCAGGTCATCGCCAGCCTCGAAGGCGGCATCCTGCGCGAGCTGCTGGTCAAGGAAGGCCAGCAGGTCACCGAAGGCCAGGCGCTGGCCATGCTCGACCCCACGCGCGTGGAGGCCCAGCAGGCCGAAGGCAACGCGCGCAAGCTGGCGCTGCAGGGCACGCAGGCCCGGCTGCAGGCCGAGGCCGCGGGCCGGGCGCTGGAGTTCGCGTCCGACCTGCCCGAGGCCATCGTCGACGCCGAGACCGAGAGCTACGACGCGCGCCAGCGCGCGCTCAACGAGGCGGTGGAAACCAACCGCCGCAGCGCCGCGCTGCTGCAGCGCGAGCTGGGCATGGCCGAGACCATGTCGGCCAAGGGCCTGATGAGCGAGGTCGAGGTGATGCGCGTGCGGCGCCAGCTCAACGACCTGCAGCTGCAGACCCAGGAGCGCATCAACCGCTTCCGCCAGGACGCCGTGGCCGAACTGGCGCGCGTGCGCACCGACCTGGCCATGCTCGAAGAGCAGATGGTCGTGCGGGACGACGCGCTGCGCCGCACGACGCTGGTGTCGCCGGTGAAGGGCGTGGTCAAGTCGATCAAGGCCAACACCATCGGCGGCGTCATCGGCCCTGGCGCGTCGATCATGGAACTGCTGCCCATCGGCCCGCGCGTGCTGGTGGAGGCGCGCATCAAGCCGGCCGATATCGGCTTCGTGAAGATGGGCCAGGACGTGCAGATCAAGCTCAGCAGCTACGAGTACACGATCTACGGCGGCCTGCACGGCACCGTGGTCTCGATCAGCCCGGACGCGATGGGCGACCCCGACCGCGCCGCCATGCCCGAAGGCACCTGGTACCGCGCGATGGTGCGGGCCGACATCTCCACGCTGTCACCCGCCGGCGACAAGCCGCTGGCGGTGCTGCCGGGCATGACGGGGCAGGTGGAGATCCGCACCGGGCGGCGCAGCGTGCTGGGCTTCCTGCTGCGACCGTTGCTGAAGTCGCAGGAAGCGTTCAGGGAGCGCTGAGAACGGCAGTCGCCGGCCGATGTCCGGCGATACGCCACGGCTGCGTGGTACTGGGGACCCGATCGAAGGAGTTCCCCACCATGTACGCCATCCCCGTCAAGCTCGGCCCGCGCCCGGCCCCCACCCACCACCGTTCACCCCGCCTGGCCCTGGTGCTGGGCAGCGGCGGCGTGCGCAGCGCCGCCGCCATCGGCGTGGCCGAGGAGCTGGCCCTGGCCGGTTGTGCGCCCGAGCTGGTGGTGGGCTGCAGTTCGGGCGCCCTCTTCGGCGCCACCATCGCGATGGGCATGCGCCCCGCCGATGCCCTGGCCGCCGCCGTGCGCACCTGGCGGCCCGAGCTCACCGGCCAGCGCCGCCAGCGGGCCTGGCTGCAGGTGGCGATGCCGCGCCTGGCCGGCTTCGACGAAGGCTTCGCGCTGCGCGACGACAGCCTCATTGCGCAGGCCGTCGAGAGTGCCTTCGGCGACATCGGCTTCGAAGACCTGCCCACGCCGCTGCGCGTGGCCACCACCGACGCGGCCACCGGTGAGGGCGTGGTGCTGGAAAAGGGCTCGGTCTCCCAGGCCGTGCGCGCCAGCATGGCGCTGCCGTTCATGTTCCCCAGCGTGCCGGTGGACGGCCGCCTGCTGATGGACGGTGCCATCGCCGACCCGCTGCCCGTGGCCGCCGCGGCCGATGCCGACGTGGTCATCGCGCTCAGCTTCCCCGGCGACATGCCGCGCCGCGTCGACCGCGCTTCGCGCCTGGTGGCGCGCGTGAGCACCGCGCTCATCAACAACCTGATGCAGGCCCGGCTGGACGCCGCGCGCGCCGCCGGCCAGCAGGTGGTGCTGATCGAACTCGCGCTGCAACGCCGCGTGGGCCTGTGGGAGACCGAAGCCCTGCCCGCTGTCTACGAGGCAGGCCGCCAGGCCACGCGGCTGCGGCTGCAGCAGATTGGCTCGCTGCTGCAGCTGGCGCCGCGGCGCCAGGCTGCCTGAGCACCACTCACTTCAGATGCCACTCACGAAAGGTCCCGCATGCTCGCCAACACCACCACGCAGCCTTCGGCCGATACGGCACGCTATGCCCGCTGCATCGAGGCCTCGCGCCGCGTGCGCTGGGACATCGACGCCGACGTCATCCGCGGCCGCCGCTTCGATTTCGACAAGCGCTTCCTGCCCGAGGGCCTGGCGCGCTGCGGGCGGATGGGCTTCCTCGCCGCCTGCGAGCAGCGCTTCGTCAACCAGATCCAGGGCCGCACCTACGCCAACATGTTCGGCTTGGTGGAACGCTTCATCGCGGCCAAGATGCTGGAGGTGGGCCGCGGCCACTGCTTCGGCGACCAGGTGGCGCTGGAGGCCATCGTGCGCTTCACCGACGAGGAGCTCAAGCACCAGGCACTGTTCCGCCGCATCGACGCACTGGCCGCCGAGGGCATGCCCCCCGGCTACCGTTTCGTCGCCACGCCCAACGCCGTGGCCGACGCGGTGCTGGCCGCCGGCAACTGGGCCGTGCTGGCGCTCACCTGCCACATTGAACTCTTCACGCTGGTGCACTACCGCCAGAGCATCGAGCCCGACGCGGGGCTGTCCGATCTGTACAAGGACGTGTTCCGCTTCCACTGGCAGGAGGAGTCGCAGCACGCCATCCTCGACGAGATGGAATGGCGGCGCGAGCACGACCGCCTGACCACGGCGCAGCGCGAGCGCGCGGTGGACGAGTTCATCGGCCTGGTGCGCGCGGTGGACGGCGTCCTGCAGACCCAGGCCGCGGCCGACGCCGACTACTTCCTGCGCAGCAACCTGCGCCGCCTGGACGCGCGCGAGCAGATCGCGCTGCAAGCCGAGCTGCTGGCGGCCTACCGCTGGCAGTACATCCTGTCGGGCGCGCAGGAGCCGCGCTTCGTGCAGGTGCTGTCGACGATGGTCACGCCCGAACAGGGACGGCGCATCCAGGAAGCCCTGGCGCCGCTGCAGCCTTGATCGCCACCCCACCGGCGCGTGGCGGCAGGCCCGGACGCTATCCTGCGTGCATGTCGGATGCAGGCCCGATCACCAACCCGCCGCCCGTGCCGGAATCGGTGCGTGCGCTGTTCCCGGTGCTGTACAGCGAGCTGCGGCGGCTGGCCCGTTCGCGCCTGGCGGGCGGCGGCCGGCACACGCTGCTGGACACCTCGGCGCTGGTGCACGAGGCCTTCCTGCGCATGCAGCGCGACGGCGGCGTCAACGTCAACGACCGCGAGCACTTCATGGCCTACGCGGCCACCACGATGCGCTCGATCATCATCGACTTCGTGCGCCGCCGCAGCGCCGAGCGCCGCGGCGGCGACGCCGAGCACGTCACGCTGGACACGCGCGCCGCGGCGGTGCTGGGCGGCAGCGAGCATGAGATCCTGGCCGTGCACGAGGCGCTGCAGATCCTGGCGCGCGTCGACGAACGCCTGGTGCGCGTGGTCGAGATGCGCTACTTCGCCGGCCTGACCGACGCGGAGATCGGAGCCGCGCTCGGCGTGACCGACCGCACCGTGCGCCGCGACTGGGACCGCGCGCGGCTGCTGCTGGCCGAGATGCTCGGGCGCTGATGTGCAGGAAGACCCCGCCGACCGCCTGCGGCGCCTGAACGCGCTGCTGGCCACCGGGCTGGCGCTGCCGCAGGCCGAACGCGCCGCCTGGCTGCGCGCGCTGCCCGAGCCCGACCGTGCGCTGGAGCCGGTGCTGGCGGGCCTGCTGGAACGCTCGGCGGTGGAGACCGACACCTTCCTGCGCGCGCCGCTGCGCTTGTCGCCGCAGGACCTGGCGCTGGCCGACCTGCAGCCCGACCGCGTGGGCGACCGCATCGGCCCCTGGCGGCTGCTGCGCGAGTTGGGCCAGGGCGGCATGGCGACGGTGTGGCTGGCCGAGCGTGCCGACGGCGGCCTGCAGCGCCAGGTGGCGCTGAAGCTGCCGCGCGCCGGCTGGGCGCTGGGCCTGGCGCAGCGCATGGCGCGCGAGCGCGACATCCTGGCCGCGCTGGAGCACCCGCGCATCGCGCGCCTGTACGACGCCGGGCTCACCGCCGACGCGCGGCCATGGCTGGCGATGGAATGCGTCAGCGGCGAACCTATCGACCAGCATTGCCGCGAGCGGGCACTGGGCGTGCCCGAGCGCCTGCGCCTGTTTCTGCAGGTGACCGAGGCCGTCACGCATGCGCACGCGCGGCTCGTCGTGCACCGCGACCTC
>Ga0302299_10002246_pt1 | contig 11762 bp, 7 predicted proteins | sample III_Fen_N3_4_FD_198795 | JGI IMG/M metagenome (GOLD analysis project Ga0302299, IMG submission 198795) | Peat permafrost microbial communities from Stordalen Mire near Abisko, Sweden - III_Fen_N3_4 | ecosystem: Environmental > Terrestrial > Soil > Wetlands > Permafrost | place: Sweden: Abisko...
GTAGAAGGGCATCACCATGTAGGCCGTGCCCTGCGCTTCCCAGAAGCGGTGCACCTTGACCAGCGCCGGGTGGTCGAACTGGGCCAGTGCGCGCGCCTCGTTGACGAAGCTGCGCAGGCCGGCCTCGAAGGTCTCGCGCATGCGTTCGGAGCGCGCCTGCACGCTGCCGCCGGACACGCGCCCGGCCAGCGAGGTGGGCAGGTATTCCTTCAGCGCCACGCGGCGCCGCAGAGAATGGTCCCAGGCCAGGTAGACGATGCTGAAGCCGCCCTCGCCCAGCTGGCGCTGCAGTTCGAACTCGCCCAGCCGCGTGCCCAGCGGCAGGGCGTCCTGGTGCGTAGCGTCGGCGTGCGGGGTCGGCTCGGGCACGGGCCGGATGCTACGACTGCGCGCACTCCGTCACCTGGAACTCCACGCGCCGGTCCACCGCGTCGCGGGCGTCGTCGGTGCCGGTGCCGGAGATGACCTTGCTCGAACCCAGGCCCACCGCGTTGAGCTTGCGGTCGAGCGTCCTGTTCAGCGTCACCAGCCGCTGCTGCACCAGCGCCGCGCGCTGCATCGACAGGCGTTCGTTCAGCGGCTCGGGCCCGGTGCGGCTGGTGTGGCCCGCCACCACCATGCAGGCCGGACCGGCGGCGGCGCGGCTGGCGATCTGGCGCAGCCACATGCCGTATTCGGTGGTCAGCTGCGGGTTGGCGACGAACAGCGACGAGCCGGGCCGGAACAGCATCTTCACGCCCAGCTTCTTCTGGCGCAGGCCATAGTCGACCAGGTCGCCGAAGGCCTGCGTGGCCTCTTCGTTGCGGCGCAGCTTGCTGGCGGCCAGGTAGATGCCGTTGAACACGCGCAGCTGGCGGCCGCCCGGGCTGCGCAGCGCGCCGCGGTAGAGGTCGAGCGCGTCTTCGTAGCGCCCTTCGTTGTAGGCGATGGTGGCGTCGCTGATGGTCGCGGCCACGGCGATGCGATCCCAATAGGCCGGCTGGATGGGCTGGCCTGCCGTGGTGCCCTGGCAGGTGCGCACGTAGCCGGTGCTGGCCTCGTCGGCGGCCCAGCCGGGGCTGTCCTGGAAGAACTGCAGCGGCGTGCTGTCGACCCCTTCCGGCGAGGCGCGCGCGAAGCCCTTGCTGATGATCTTGCCGCTGCGCAGGTCCAGCAGCGCCAGGCAGATGCGGTACCACTCGGTGGGGCCTTCGACCTTGCCCGCCTTGTCCAGCGGCGTGAAGGTGCCGATGAAGACGATGGGCCCGCGCGCCAGCGACGCCGTGCTGAAGGGCAGCGGCTCGAAGCGCGGGTAGCGGTCCTTCACGATCTGCAGCACCGTGCTTTCCATCGCCCGCGTGCTCTGCGTCTGCACCCACGAGTTGCCGTCGATCAGCGGGTCGACCACCAGCGGCAGCCGCGCGTCGGTGCCGGCCGGCAACTGCGCGTTGTTGAACAGCGTGTTGGCCGCGTTCGCCAGGGCCTGCTGCAGCGGAAGGATGGGCGGCGGTGGTGGCGGTGCGGCCGGCGCCGAGGCCGGCGCTGCCGGGGCCGGCGCGGGGGCCGCGGCGACCACCGCGGCCACCGATGTTGTCGTCGGTGCGGGCGTGGCCGCAACCGGTGCGGCCGGTGCCGGCGGCGAGGGGTTGTAGGCGCAGGCCGAAAGGCCCGCAAGGCCGGCCGCGAACATCAGCCGCCAAGCCACCGGGCCGAGGCGCGGCGCCCGCACGAAGCTTCGATTCAGCATGATGTGGTCCCCCATCGCGGCGGCATGATGGCACCGATCCACGGCAACGCCAATTCACAACAGGGGGGACGCCCGACGCCTTGCCGGTAGCATGGATGGCGGGCAAGCTCGGCATGGCGCGCCTTCCACGAAAGGTATCGGTCATGACCCAGACGGAATCCGCTCCCCGCGCGCTGGCGCCCTGGATCTACACCCTGCTCATCGCGCCCTTCGGCATGCAGAGCGGCTTTCTCGGCGTCACGCTGGCCTACCAGCTGGGCCAGGCCCAGGTCAGCACCGAGGCCATCGCGGGGCTGATCGCGCTGAGCTACGTGCCGCAGACCTGGAAGTTCCTGTGGGCACCCGTGGTCGACCTCACCTGGAGCCGCCGCAACTGGTGCTTCGCCGCGCTGCTGACGACGGCCCTGGGCGTGTTCGGCATGGGCTGGTTCGGCGGCGACGGCCGCGCGCTGGGCGTGCTGACCGTGGTGGTGCTGGCGGCCAGCTTCGCCTCGACCGTGATCGGCATGTCCGTCGAGAGCCTGATGGCGCACAACACGCCCGATGACCAGAAGGGCCGCGCGGCCGGCTGGTTCCAGGCCGGCAACCTGGGCGGCAGCGGCCTCGGCGGTGGCCTGGCGCTGTGGCTGGTGCAGGACCGCGGGATGTCGGTGGCGGCGTCGGCCGCCACGCTGGCGGTGATCTGCCTGCTGTGCGGCGCGCCGCTGCTGCGCCTGCGCGAATCAGCGCCCAATGCGGCGCACGCGGCGCTGGACATCCGCGTGCACCTGCGCAACCTGTGGGCCGACCTGTGGGGCCTGGTGCGCTCGCGCGCCGGCGCCCTGGGCATGTTCATCTGCTTCCTGCCGATGTGCACCGGCGCCGCAGGCAACCTGTGGTCGCCGCTGGCCGGCGAATGGCAGGCCAGCGCCAACACCGTGGCCTTCGTCAACGGCGCGATGGGCGGCGTGATCTCGGCGCTGGGCTGCATGGTCGGCGGCTACTTCTGCGACCGCATGGACCGCAAGTCCGCCTACTGCCTGTTCGGCGTGCTGCTGGCGCTGGTGGCCGTCGCCATGGCGCTGGCGCCGCGCACCGAGTTCGTGTTCATCGTCGCCACGTCCACCTACGCCTTCGTCGTCGGGCTCACCTACGCCGGCTATTCAGCCGTCGTGCTCGAGGCCATCGGCCGCGGCGCGGCCGCCACCAAGTTCAGCCTGCTGGCGTCGCTGGCCAACATGCCGATCGCCTTGATGACCTTCATCAACGGCTGGAGTCACGAGCACTGGGGTTCGGCCGTCATGCTGTATGGCGAGGCTGCAGCGGGCGTGGCCGCGGTGCTGCTGTTCATGGCCGTGGCGCGCTTCAGTCTCCGGGCACCCGTCGAAGCGGTGGCCCCGGGATGAGACACCGGGCGGGCAGGCCGCCGGCTTCACGCGTCCGGCTTGCCGGCCGTGCGCGTGCTGAAGCGCGCGATCGGGATCAGCATGCCGACCTGTTCGCGGTAGCGGCGGTAGCTGTCGCCGAACAGCTGCAGCAGGTCGCGTTCCTCGAAGGCGACGCCGATCAGGATGTAGACGCTCAGGCCCGCGGCGAACAGCAGCCGTCCGGCCGTCATCAGCGGCACCGCCCACAGGCTGAGCAGCAGGCCCAGGTACAGCGGGTGGCGCACGTAGCGGTACAGCAGCGGCGTCCTGAACCGGGGCTCGGGCAAGGCGCGTCCCTTCAGCTGCGCGTACACCTGGTGCAGCCCGAACAGCTCGAAGTGGTTGATGAGGAAGGTGCTGAACACCACCAGCACGCATCCCAGCCCGAACAGGCTCCACAGCAGCGCCGCGCCGGCGCCGGGCCGGGCCTGCCACACCACCGGCTGCGGTATCGGCACCCAGCACTGGAACATCAGCGCCAGCACGGCGCAGGTGGCCACGACGTAGGTGCTGCGCTCCACGGCCGCGGGCACCACGCGTGTCCACCAGCGCTTGAAGCTGCGGCGCGCCATCAGGCTGTGCTGGATGCCGAACAGGGCCAGCAGCAGCAGGTCGATGGCCAGGGCCTCGGCCCAGGGCGCGCCGGCGCCGACGTCGACCGACTTCGGCACCAGCAGGTTGCCGCTGAAGCCGACGAAATACAGCAGGGTGGCCTGGCACACCAGGTAGGCGGCCACGCCGTAGAGAAACGAAAACAGTGCGCGCACGGCAGACTCCTTGCGTCCGGAACGGACAAGATCCGGACGCAACCCTAGGTACCTGCCGTCCCTTTGGCGTCCCTGTGCCCCAGACCCGCGCCCTGCCCACCCCGCCCGCGCTGGCCTTGCGCGTCTTCGGCGTGCCCGCCTGCGTCGCGCAGGGGCGCGACGTGCGGCTGCCGCTGAAGCGCGCCTTCGCGCTGCTGGCCTACCTCGCCTTCAACAGCGGCCCGGTGCCGCGGGCGCACCTGGCGGCCATGCTGTGGCCGGACGCCGGCGAGGCGCTGGGTCGCACCCGGCTGCGCCGGCTGCTCTACACGGTCGAAGGCGCGGCCGGCGGCCCGCTGTTCCGGTCCGACGGCGACGACCTGGCGCTGCGGGCGCAGGCCGTCGAGACCGACGCGCTGCGCTTCGCGCAATGGGCCCGCCGCGTGGTGGCCGCCGCGTCGATCGACGACGCCACGCTGGCCGAAGCCCGCCCGTGGATCGAGCGCGCGCGCCGCCCGCTGATGCAGGGCGTGGCCTTCGGCTCGGCCCTCTTCGACGACTGGCTCGAGGCCGCGACGATCGAGCACGAGCACCTGCTGGCGCGGCTGCTCGAACGCGTCGTCGATGCGTTGGGCCGGCGCGGCGACTTCGCCCCGGCGCTGGATCTGGCCGAGGTGCTGCTGGCGCTCGACCCGTACCGCGAGCCGAGCTACGTGCTGCTGATGCAGCTGCACGCGCTGCAGGGCCACAGCGCCGGCGTCGAGACCGCCTACACCCGCTGCGCCGAGCTGCTGCGCGCGGAGTTCGGCATCCCGCCCGGCCCGCACACCGAAGCGGCCTATGTGCGGCTGACGGACGACCTGAAGCGGCTGTCGCCCGGCCGCGCCGACCGGCCGGCCGTGCGCTTTGCCGAAGCGGGCCAGGGCGCCGTCGCCTACACGGTGCTCGGCGCGGGCGAGCAGACGCTGGTGATCTCACCCGGGTTCGTCTGCCACATCGAGATCGCGCTGGAGCACCCGCCGTTTCGCGCCTTCGTCGAGGCGCTGGCGCAGCGCTTGCGGGTCATCCTCTTCGACCGGCGCGGAGTCGGCCTGTCCGAGCGCCTGCACGCCACCAGCACGCCGGCCGCCACGGCCGCCGACATCGTGGCCATCCTCGACCACGCCGGCGTGCCACGCGCCTGGCTCTTCGGTTCGTCCGAGGGCGGGTTGGGCGCGATGCGCCTGGCCATCGACCGTCCCGATCGCGTGCGCGGCCTGTGCCTGTTCGGCTCGCTCGCGCGCGGCTCGGCCGCGCCCGACTACCCGTGGGCCCTGCCCGAGGCCGCCTACGACGTCTGGCTGCAGCGGCTGATTGCGGGCTGGGGCGGGCCGGTGGGCATCGAGGCCTTCGCCCCGAGCGAGAAGGACGATCCCGCGCTGCGGGCCTGGTGGGCGCGCCTGGTGCGGCATGCCGCGTCACCCGGCGGGCTGCAGACGATCCTGGGCGGCCTGCGCACCGCCGACCTGCGCGCCGAACTGGGCCGCATCGGCGTGCCCACGCTCGTGATGCACCGGCGCGGCGACCGGGCAGTCCGCTTCGAAGCGGGCCGGCACCTGGCGCAGCACATTCCGGGCGCCGCCTGGTGCCCGCTCGAAGGCGCGGACCACTTCTGGTGGTGCGGCGACCGCGCGCCCGTCGTCCGGGCCATCCTGGACTTCGCCGCGCGCTGAACCATGCCGCGCGCGGCGGCGTCGCTTCAGTTGCTCGGTGCCGAAGCGGCCGGCGGGATCACCACCACCGTGGTGCCCGTGCCGGCGCGGCCCCGCTCGCCGGTGGCGCCGGTGTAGCCCGTGGCACCGGTGCTGCCCGTGGCGCCCGTGTAGCCCGTGGCACCCGTGCTGCCGGTGGCGCCCGTATTCCCGGTGTAGCCGGGGGCGCCAGTGCTGCCCGTGTCGCCGGGGCTGCCGGTGTTGCCCGTGTTCCCGGTGTTGCCCGTGGCGCCGGTCGGCCCCGCCGGACCGGGCGGGCCGGGCACGGGTGCCGGCGCGACGACGGGCACCACCGGTACCGCCACCACGGCGGGCCGGTCGCAGGCGGCCAGGCCGAGCCCGGCCAGCAGGGGAATGAGGGGTAGCAGTCGGTTCATGGTGGGTCCTTGGAAATGCTCGATGGGCCAGCGTAGGCGCCGCGCTGCCGCCCGTCCGTACGCTGCTGCACGAAAGTCGCCGACGATCCGTGCGGCCCGCGCCGCGGGCGCTCAGACCGGCGCAGCCAGCGCCTGCAGGACGCGGCGCGCCTGGCCCAGGGCCTCGGCCAGCGGCAGGCGGGCGCCGTCGGCCAGCGCGTCGGCCGTGTCGGTGGCGCCCAGCGCAGCGCGCGCGCGGTCGAGCACCGGGCCCAGGGACGCCAGGTCGTTGGGGTCGCGTTGCCGCCCCATCGCGGCCAGCTGGCGCGTCGCGGCCGTGTCCCAGCGCAGGGCCTGGGCCCAGGCGCCCTGCACCACCGCCAGGCCGGCGCAGACCTCCAGCACCGTCACGCGGCCGCGTGCCGAGTCGAGTTCGTCGGCGATGGCCAGCGCCTCCAGCAGACGCTGCCCGGCCAGCTGCAGCGCGGCCGAATCGGCGGCCGTCTCGCGCGCCAGCGCCAGCATGCACAGGTTGGCCAGCAGGGCCAGCGTGGACAGCCGGTTGCCCACCGCGCGCGCGCGGCGCAGCGCCTCTTCGTACAGCGGCTGCGCGGCATCCAGCCGGCCTTCCAGGCGCTCCAGTTCAGCCAGCCCGTTGGTGGCCTGGATCAGCAGTTCAGGCCGCCCGGGCGCCAGCCGGGCTGCGGCCAGCGCATCCACGTGGTGCTGCCGCGCTGCGCCGCGCCAGCCCTGGCGCGCGCAGGCCGCGCCCAGCCCGGTCAGGGCCTGCGCCTGCAGGGCAGGATCGTTGCAGGCCTGCGCCACGTCGGCGCTGCGCCGCAGCCAGTCCAGCGCTTCGGCATCGTGGCCCAGGCTGGCGCTGATGCGGCCGGCGACCCACAGCGCCTGGCCGTGCAGGGCACCCTGTTCGCTCGCGCCCGGACGGGCCAGGGCCACGGCGCAGGCGTGCCGGCCCTGCGCCAGGCTGCCGCGGTTGAGCCAGTAGCGGTGCAGCGACGCCACCAGGCGCAGGCCGCACGCCGCGCCATCCGGCGCGTGGTCGCACCAGGCCAGCGCGGCCAGCAGGTTGTCGCGATCCAGGTCCAGTCGGCGCAGCCAGTCACCTTCGGCCGGGCCGGTCAGCGCACCGGCGGCCTGCTCGGCCAGGCCGAGCATGTGGGCCAGGTGGCGGTTGCGGGTGCTGGCTTCTTCGCCGGCATCGGCCAGGCGCTCCAGCGCAAAGTGGCGCACCGTCTCCAGCAGCCGCAATCGGGGTTCGTGGCATTTGCCGTGATTTTCCTCCGTTATGCCACCGGGTGCATCGCCGGCCACGACCACCAGCGACCGGTCGACCAGGCAACCCAGGTGGTCGAGCACCGCCCAAGCATCCAGCCCGTCACCCCCGGCCACGGCCTGGGCGCCGCCTGGGCTGAAACTGCCGGACATCACGGCCAGGCGCCGCAGCACGGTCTGCTCGGCCGGCGACAGCAGCGCGTGGCTCCAGTCCAGCGCCGCGGCCAGCGTGCGTTGACGCGACGGCACGTCGCGCGCCGACGTGCCCAGCACGTGCAGCCGCTGGTGCAGCCGGTCGTGCAGGCCCTGCAGGCCCAGGTGCGGCACGCGTGCGGCGGCCAGTTCGATGGCCAGGGCCACGCCGTCCAGTTGCCGGCAGATGGCCCCCACCAGCGCGGCATTGCCGGCGTCGAGCGCGAAGCGGCCGTCGGCGGCGCGGGCCCTCGCCTCGAACAGGCGCACGGCGCTGGCCGCCTGGGCCTGGGCCAGGCCCGGGCCGGACGGCAGTGCCAGGGCCGTGACGCGGTAGACCTGCTCGGCGGGCAGGCGCAAGGGCTCCTGGCTGGTGGCCAGCAGGTGCAGGCCGGGCCACTGCGCCAGCGCCGCCGCGGCCCATTCGGCCACGGCGTGGATCAGGTGTTCGCAGTTGTCCAGCACCAGCAGCAGCTCGAACGAACCCGCCGGCTCGGCCGCGGCCTGGCGCGCCGCCGTCCACGGCTGCAGCGCGGCCGCCAGGCACGGCGCCAGCTCGTGGGCCTGGGCGAGCGGGGCCAGATCGACGAAGCGCGTGCCGTGCGTGAAGCGGCCCGACTGCTGCACGGCCACGGCCCGCGCCAGGGCCGTCTTGCCGATGCCGCCCGCGCCGACGATGTTGACCAGGCGGTGCGCCAGCGACAGGAAGTGCAGCGTCTGCAGGTCGTATTCGCGCCCGAACAGCGAGGTGACCGCGGCAGCGGCCGCGCCGGAAGTCGCCGCCCGCACCTCGGCCGCGAAGCGGTAACCGCGACCGTTGGCGGTCGTGATGGCCGCAGGGCCCAGCTGCTTGCGCAGTGCCGCCACGTGCACCTGCAGGTTGTTCTCTTCCACCACCACGCCGGGCCACACCAGGTCCAGCAGTTCGTCCTTGGTGACGACGCGTTCGCGCCGCTCCACCAGGGCCAGCAGCAGGTCGAAGGCACGCGCGCCGACCGCCACCGGCAGCCCGTCGACCAGCAGCTGGCGCGCGGCGGGCCGCAGCACGCAGCGACCGAAGGCCAGGTCGGCCAGCGTGTCGCTCGATGTCGGACCTGGCTGCGGCATGGGCGGGCGACGAAGGCTCCAGAGGGGCTGCGCGCAGCTTAAGGCCAACGTGCCCGGCGCAGATTTAGCAACGCTTCAGGGTTCCGCCGAGGATTTCGCGCCGCCGCGGGATCACAGTCCCCGCACCATGGCGCCCACCCTGCCCCCCACCACGACACTGCCGCAATGGCTGCGCCAGCGCGCCCGCCGGTGGCCCGAGGCCCCGGCGCTGGTGGACGGCCTGTGCGGCAGCCGCTACAGCCACGCCGCGCTCGACCACCTGGTGGGCCGCTGTGCCGCCGGGCTGGCGGCGCTGGGCTTCGGGCCCGGCGACGTGCTGTGGATGGTGGCCCCCGACGCGCCCGAATGGCCGATCGCCGCGCTGGCCGCGCTGGCCGCCGGCGGGGCCGTCGGTGCCGCCGACCCGGCCTGCGGTGCCACTCAACTCGGGCGCCAGCTGCACGCCCTGGGCGCGCGCCACGCCTTCACCACGGCCGCCCTGCTGGCCCTCGTGCGCCAGGCGGCGGCCGGCGCCGGCCCGCTGCAGCTGATCGTGGCGGGCGAAGCCGAAGGCACGCTGTCCTTCACCACCCTGCTGGCCTGCGCCGACGCCGAACCGCGCCCGGCCGCCAGCCTGCACAGCCTGGCGCTGCTGGGCGCCGGGCGCGGGCTGCGGCTGACGCACGGTGCGGTGCTCGGGCGCATCCTGGCCTGCGCCTGCGCGCGGCCCCTGGGCCGTGGCGACGTGACGCTGTCGCTGCGGCCGATGGGCCGCATCAGCGGCTTCGTGCAGGGCACGCTGGCGCCGCTGGCGCAGGGCGCCGCGGTGGTGACGCTGCCCCGCTGCGAGCCCGCACTGGTGACGCAGGCGCGGGCGCGCCACCAGGTCACGCGCCTGCTGCTGGCGCCGCCGTGAGCGGCAGCCCATCCAGCGCCAGCGCGGCCGCGTCGCGCTGCGACAGGGCCAGGCCGGCCTCCCAGCGGGTGCTCCAGTCGGGCGCGGCCAGCGCCGCCTGCACGAGCTGCCGCCCGCGTGCGAACTCGGCCTGGTCCGGCGGGCTGGACAGGGCCCCGTCGCGGTCGATGTTGGCCTGCGCCGCGCCCAGCAGCGTGGCGGCCCGGTGCGGCTGGCCCGCGTCGGCCGCCAGCAAGGCGGCCTGCACCAGCCCGCGCGTGGTCAGTTCGCTGAAGCCGTGCGCCAGCGTGATGGCCAGGCATTCAACCAGCTGCGCGTGCGCCTCGGCCGCGCGCCCCAGCAGCGCCAGCAGTTGTGCGCACTGCAGCAGTGAATAGGCCAGCCGGTGCTGGTGCTGCAACTGGCGGTGCAGCGCAAGGCCCCGCTCGGCATGGTCCAGCGCCGTGCCGAAGTCACCCGCGGCGAAGGCGGCCTCGCCCAGCGTCGACTGCACGAAGCCCTGGCCCCAGGTGTTGTCGGCCGCGCGGTACAGCGCCAGCGCCTCGGCCAGCATGGGCCCGGTCTCGCCGGCCTGGCCTTGTTCGATGAGCATGCACGACAGGTTGGTCAGCGTCTCGGCCACGCGCGCCGGATCGTCGATCTGGCGCAGGATGGCCAGCGCCTGGCGGTAGTGGCCGATGGCCGCGTCCGCGTCGTCGTCGGCCTGGTCGGCATGGGCCAGCCAGATCAGGCCCAGCGACTCCAGGCTGCGCAGGCCCAGCGCCTGCGCGTCGGCCAGCGCGGCATCGGCCAGCGGGCGGATCAGCGCCGTCTGATTGCGTTCGTTGGCCAGCGCGCACAGGGTGATGCGTGCGCGCGCCCGCACCGCGCTGGGCTGCCCGTTCGCGGGGTGATCGAGCAGGGGCGCGCAGCGGCGCTGCGCTTCGGCGTGGTGGCCGCGCTCGCGCCAGAAGGGCAGCATCTCGGCGGCCATGGCCAGGGCCTGCTCGGGCTCGTGCCCGCAGAGCCAGTCCAGGGCGCCGCGCAGGTTGTCGTGCTCCAGCACCAGCGGCCAGCGGTCGGCCGTCGAGCGCAGCGCGGACGTCGGGCCGCCCTTGCTGAAGGCCAGGTCGCTGAAGAAGGCGGCGTGGCGGCGCCGCCAGGCGACGTCTTCGCCCTGGGCCGACAGCTGCTCCAGCGCGAATTCGCGCAGGCTCTGCAGCAGGCGGTAGCGCGGCTCGGCGGCGGCTTCGGGCGGCGCGCCGGCGGCACGTGCGGCGCTGCCGTCCAGGTCGGCCACGACCAGCGAGCGGTCGATCAGCTGGCCCAGCAGGTCCAGCACCGCCCATTCGTCGATGTGCGCGTCGCCGGCCACCTGCTGCACGGCGGCCAGCGAGAAGCCGCCGGCGAACACGCCCAGGCGCCGGAACACCGCCTGCTCGTCGGCCGACAGCAAGGCATGACTCCAGTCCAGCGCGCCGCGCAGGGTCTGGTGGCGCGGCAGCGCCAGGCGTGCGCCGCCGGACAGCATGCGCAGCTGCTCGCCGGCCTGCGGGCCGCCCTGCGCCTGCAGCCGCTCGCGCAGGCCGTCCACGCCCAGCCAGCGCACGCGCGCGGCGGCCAGTTCGATGGCCAGCGCCACGCCGTCGAGCTGCTGACAGATGGCCACCACACCAGCCACGCTGGCCGGCGTGAGTTCGAAGCGCGGGTCGGCGGCACGGGCGCGCGCCTCGAACAGCGCCACCGCCCCGGCCTGCCGGGCCTGGGCCACCGCGTCGCCCGGCGCCGGCGTGGCCAGCGGGCCCAGCCGCACGCGCTGTTCCTGCGGCAGTTGCAGCGGCACCTGGCTCGTGACCAGCAGGCGCAGCCGCGGCGCGCCGGCCCGCAGCGCGGCGGCCAGCGTGGCCACGCAGTCCACCAGGTGTTCGCAGTTGTCCAGCACCAGCAGGCCGTCGCGGCCCGAGGCAGCCGCGGCCAGCGACTCGGGGCTCGCCGCAGCGGCCGGCGGCAGGCTGAGCGCGGCGGCCACCGTCACCGCCACCAGCGCAGGCTCGCCCAGCGGCGCCAGTTCGGCCAGCACGGCGCCATCGGCCAGCGTCGGCCCCAGTTCGGCGGCCAGCGCGCGCGCCAGGCTCGTCTTGCCGATGCCGGCCGTGCCCAGCAGCGAGACCAGCGGGTGCGACAAGACGGCCTGGCGCAGCGACGCCAGGTCGTCGGCGCGGCCGAACAGGGTGGCCGACGCGGCCGGGCTGCCTTCCGGGGCCGGGGCCGGCGCTGCCGCCGCCGCACCCACGCCGGCCGTCAGGCGGTA
>Ga0302299_10002247_pt1 | contig 11762 bp, 9 predicted proteins | sample III_Fen_N3_4_FD_198795 | JGI IMG/M metagenome (GOLD analysis project Ga0302299, IMG submission 198795) | Peat permafrost microbial communities from Stordalen Mire near Abisko, Sweden - III_Fen_N3_4 | ecosystem: Environmental > Terrestrial > Soil > Wetlands > Permafrost | place: Sweden: Abisko...
GCGGCTATGCGCTGGCCCATTCCTCGTTCACCTACCTGGTCGACAGGCAGGGCATGCTGCGCGCACTGATGCCCTTCGGACACGGCGCCGCCGACTTCGCGCACGACGTGCGGCTGCTGCTGGCGCCGTAGCCTGCGCCCGGCAAGAGCGCAGGGATTGCACGACATGAAGGTCATTGCCCGGGCAATCGCCGTGCTGGCCGTGATCGGGGTGGGCGCTGCCGCGTGGGCGGCCTGGGCGCCCCTGCCATCCGGCTCGCGCGAGGTCGTGTTCGAGATCCCGAAGGGAACCTGGGCCAGCCGCCGTGCCGGCAACCCTGTCGAGATACTACCCTCGAGGATCTACCTGACGCTGGGCCTGCAGGATATCCTCGTGCTCAGGAACCTGGATGACGTGCCGCAGGTCTTCGGGCCGACGCTGATGATGCCCGGGCAGGGCTTCAGCCTGCCCTTTGCCGCGGCCGCCGACTACCAGTTCGCCTGCACGGCGCACGCCAGCGGGCAAATGACCATCGTCGTCGAGCCCCTGCCCGTGGGCGCATGGGCCAGGCTGGGCTGGCGCCTGCGCAGGCTGGAAGGAGCATCCGGGTGGCGGTGAGGAACAGGGGGCAAGGTGCGTGGGGCCGCGTGCTGCCACCACTGGCGGTGATCGCGCTGCTGGTCAGCGCCTGGTGGCTGCTGGTCCTTGGCACGCACAGCGCCATCTTCCCGACGCCCTGGCAGGTGGTGACCGCCACGATCGAGCTGGTGCGCGATGGCACGCTCTGGGGCCACATCGGCGCCTCGCTCCTGCGTGTCGGCAGCGGATTCGGCCTGGCCGTGCTGTTCGCCGTGCCGCTGGGCCTCTGGATGGGCTGGGTGCAGGGTGCCTACGCCACGCTCAACCCCGTGTTCCAGATCCTGCGGCCCATCTCGCCGATCGCCTGGTTCCTGATCTTCATCTCGTCGGTGTTCCCGATGGTGCTGCAGACCACGGCCGGCGTGCACACCATCGAGCGGCGCTACCTGCGCGCCGCCGAGAACTTCGGCGTGTCGCGCAGCACGCTGTTCCGCCGCGTGGTCATCCCGGCCGTGCTGCCGCAGGTCATCGTCGGCATGCGCATCGGCCTGGGCGTGGCATGGCTGGTGGTGGTCGCCGCCGAGATGATCGCGCTGCGCTCGGGGCTCGGCTACCTCATCATCGATTCGCGCAACGCCGGCAACCGCTACGACCTGGTGATCGCCGGCATGATCATCATCGGCCTGATCGGGCTGTCGCTCGATGGCGCGATGCGCCTGCTCGAGGGCCTGCGCATCGTGCGGTGGCGCTATGCCCACTAAGATCTCCGTGCAGGGCCTGCGCAAGGCGTTCAACACCGACCAGGGGCTCCTGCAGGTGGTCGACGGGCTCGACTTCGAGGTCGCGGACGGCGAATTCGTCGCCATCGTCGGGCCCTCGGGCTGCGGCAAGACCACGCTGATGAACATGCTCGCGGGCTTCGACCTCCCCGACGAGGGTTCGGTCATGATCGATGGCGTGCGCGCCGTCCGCCCGGGCGCCAAGGGCATCCTCATCTCGCAGCACGGCTCGGTCTTCCCGTGGCTGACGGTACGGCAGAACCTGATGTTCGGGCTAGACGGGCGACCCGTGCGCGAACAGCAGGCGCTGGCCGACCACTACGCCGCCATCGTGGGCCTGAAGGGCTTCGAGCAGAGCTACCCGCACGAGCTTTCCGGCGGCATGCTCAAGCGCGCCGAGCTGGCGCGCGCCCTGGTCGTCAAGCCCGAGATCCTCTACATGGACGAGCCCTTCTCTGCGCTCGATGCGCTGATGAGCCTGCGAATGCGCAACGAGCTGCTGCGCATCCTCGCCGAGGAGCGCCACACCGTGGTGCTGATCACCCACGATGTCGAGGAGGCCATCCACCTGGCCGACCGCATCTTCGTGCTCTCGGGCCGTCCCACCCGTATACAGGCCACCTTCGAGGTCCCCTTCAGGCACCCGCGCAAGCTGCCGGGGGCCGCCGTGCAGGAGCTCCGGGAGGCCATCCTGCGCGAACTGGGTGCCTGAGGCCCGCCGGCGACCCCCGGCGACGCAGCTAATCGGCCCCAAACCTGATTGCGCGCGCCTTGCGCAGCCATCCGCTGGTTATCCTTGGACGGTCAACAGCATGGACCGCCAATGATCAACACCCCTTTTCCATTGCTCGACATCCGCGGGCGCCAGTTGCTGCCCGTCGTCCAGGGCGGCATGGGCGTGGGCATCTCGGGCCACCGCCTCGCCGGGGCCGTAGCCCGTGCCGGCGCGATCGGCACGCTCGCCAGCGTCGACCTGCGCCGCCTCTACCCGGACATCATGAAGCGCCTCGGCAAGTGCCGCGACCCGGCATCGCACAGCGCCGCCAACCTCGAGGCGCTCGACCGCGAGATCCGCGCAGCGCGCGAGATCGCCGGCCCCGATGGCTACATCGCGGTCAACGTGATGCGCGCGCTCTCCAACTATGCCGAGATGGTCGTGCAGGCCTGCCGGAGCGGCGCCAACGCCATCGCCGGCCTGGCGCTCGACCTGCCCGACCTCACCGAGCCTTTTCCCGATGTCGCGCTGATCCCGATCCTCTCGGAGGAACGCGGCGTGCGCGTGGTCATCAAGCGATGGATGCGCAAGCAGCGCATGCCCGATGCCATCGTCATCGAGAACCCGCGCTTCGCGGGCGGCCACCTGGGTGCGACACGCATCGACGAGGTCAACGACGCGCGCTTCGATTTCACGCTGGTGTTCGACAAGCTCCGTACGGTGTTCCACGACCTGGGGATCGCGCCACGGCGCATCCCGGTGATCGCCGCGGGTGGCGTCAACTCCTTCGCCAAGGTCGCGGAGATGTTCGGCCTGGGCGCCGCGGGCGTGCAGGTCGGCACGCCTTTCGCGGTCACCGAGGAGTGCGATGCGCACCCGAACTTCAAGCGGGTGCTCGCGGACGCCGGGCCGAAGGACATCGTCACCTTCATGAGCGCGGCGGGCCTGCCCGCCCGCGCCGTGCTGACGCCGTGGCTGAAGCGCTACCTCTCGAAGGACGCCCGCCTGCGCGAAGAGGCTGCCTCGGGCGAAGCGCCGGGCGCCTGCCCCAGCAACGTCCAGTGCCTGGCCTTCTGCGGATTCAAGGATGGAGACGCTGCAGCCGGCCAGTTCTGCATCGAGTCGCGGCTGGCCGCCGCCCAGCGCGGCAGCGTGGAGAAGGGCCTGTTCTTCCGTGGCAGCGAGGCCCTGCCCTTCGGCAACGAGATCCGCAGCGTGGCGGAACTGCTCGAGCGGCTGCTCTCGGGCACGCGCGAGGCGGTCGCGGAATACCTGGCGGGCATGCGGGCCGCCCAGCCGCTCTGAGCGCCGGCCGGCCACTCAGCGCAGCAGCGCCCGCGGTGCATCCTGCGACAGCAGGTGCGAGAGCACGGCGCCGACCGGCCGGAAACGGCTGGCAGCCTGCAGCAACGCGCCCCTGGCCACGCGTGCCGGCAGCGTATCGTTGGTGTAGAGGCGCACGACCGCGTTGGTGGCCTGGTAGAGCGGGAAGGTCGCATGCCTGTGCTCCAGCTCGTAGTGGCGCAACAGCAGCGGGCCGCCGATGTCGGTGCCATGGCGCACGGCGCGGCCGAGCAGCCGCGCCAGCGTCGCCTGGCCGAGCAGGCCGAAGTTGAAGCCATGCGCCGTGACCGGGTGCATGCCGACTGCCGCATCGCCGATGGCCGCGAAGCGGCGCGCCACCAGCCGCTCCGGATAGACGCCCACCAGCGGGTAGGCGTAGCGCTCGCTGGCCAGCGTCATGTGCCCGAGCCGGCCCAGAAAACGCGCCTCCATCTCGGCGCCAAAGGCCCCTTCGTCCAGTGCCTGCATGCGCTGGATGCCGGTATGTGGCAGCGTCAGCACGATCGAAGACCGATTGCCGTTCAGGGGCAGGACGGCCAGCGTCTGCTCGTGGCCGAACCACTCCCAGGCAAGCTGCTCGTGCGGACGCTCGTGCTCCATGCGGCACACGAGCATGGTCTTGCCGAAATCCTGGTGGCGTGCGGGGATGCCCATGGCCCGGCGCGTGCCCGAGAAGCGCGAGTCGGCGGCCACGACAAGGCGCGCCGACAGCTCGCGCCCGTCATCGAGGCGCACCCATGCCCTGTCCCGGTTCGTGCCCACCGATTCCACGGTTGCGTGAGACAGCAGCGTCACGTTCCGGCCGGCCATTGCCGTGGCGAAGGCCGCGCGGCGTATGTCGTGGTTCGAGATGAGGGCCCCAAGCCGCTCGCTGTCGCGCGAGTCGATGTCGAGGCTCCGCGGCATCGTGCCATTGAGCACGCGCGCCCCCTGCATCGGCGAGACCTGGTCCGCCGGGATGCGCTCGAGCACGCCGAGCTGCTTCAGCAGCCCCAGTGAATTGCGCGTCAGCGCGATCTCGCGCCCGTCATACGGCGGGTCGGCCAGCTCGGCGGCCGCCAGCTTCTCGACGATGACGACACGCAGCCCCAGGGGATCGAGCGAGCTGGCGAAGCACAGGCCCGCGGGCCCCGCGCCAACGATCACGACGTCGCAGGTCTGCTGTTCCATGGTGGTCACCGCCGGTTGCAAGGACGCCTGAAACTAACACGCGCCCGGCGCACCGGCGTCAGGCCGGATGGGCCTGAGTTGAGCGCATACAACTTGCGCGCCTTTCCCCATGGCCGCGCACCGGACGTGCATGGTATCCGTCGCGCATGAGCACTTCATTGCGGTCCGAATTGCGCGCGCGCCTGCGTCCTGTCATGCCGGCGGCGGAGGTCGACGACAGCCTGCCCCTGGTCGCCGAGATCCTCGACCTGAAGGCTTCGCTCCGGGCAGTGGTGGTCGCCCACAACTACCAGGTGCCGCTGATCACCGCCGGCATCGCCGACTACACCGGCGATTCGCTGGCGATGGCGCGCTTTGGCGCCCGGGCCGAGGCGCGCATGATCGTCGTCTGCGGCGTGCGCTTCATGGGCGAGACCGCCAAGCTCCTGGGCCCGGAACGCACCGTGCTGCTGCCGGCGCCCGAGGCCGGTTGCTCGCTGGCGGACTCCATCAGCGCCGCGGAGGTGCGTGGCCTGCGGGCGCACTTTCCCGGCGTGCCCGTGGTGGCCTACGTCAACACGACGGCCGAGGTGAAGGCCGAGTCCGACATCTGCTGCACCTCGTCCAATGCGGTGCAGGTCGTGGAGTCGCTGGCAAGCCCCCGGGTCATCATGCTGCCCGATCGCTACCTGGCCTCCTACGTGGCCGCACGCGTCGCCTGCGGGATCATCCCGTGGCAGGGTGCCTGCGGCGTGCACGAGCGGTACTCGGCCGTGGACTTCTCCCACTACCGGGGCACCGATGTCCGCATCCTGGCGCACCCGGAATGCCCGCCTGACGTGCAGCAGGCCGCCGACTTCGTCGGCTCGACCAGCGCCATGATCGAGTACCTCGGCAACACGCGGCCACGCCGCGCGTTGCTGCTGACCGAATGCTCGATGGCGGACAACGTTTCGATCACGCAACCCCACATCCAGTTCGAGCGGCCCTGCAACCTCTGCCACAGCATGAAGCGCGTGACGCTCGAGCGGGTACGCGACGCGCTACTGGGCAAGGGAGACTGCGAGGTCCGCATCGACCCGCAGGTCGCGGCACGCGCACGCCTGCCCCTGGAGCGCATGCTGGCGCTCTAGGCGCCGGCATCGGGGCACGCACGGTGGAAACCGATGTACTGGTGGTAGGCGCTGGCGTGGCGGGACTGTGCGCGGCGCTGTCAGCGGCACCCCGTCGCGTGGCCCTGCTCTGCCCGGACGACCCGGCCAACAGTTCCTCGAGCGCGATGGCACAGGGCGGCCTGGCGGCAGCGCTGGATCCGAAGGACTCGGTGGCGCTGCACGTCGCCGACACGCTGGCAGCGGCGTGCCATTCGGCCGATCCGCACGCCGTCGCCAGCGTGGTCGAGTCGGCGCGGGACGCGGTGGCCTTCCTCGAGGCCAGTGGCGTGCAGTTCGACCAGGGCACGGCAGGCCACAGCCTGCACCGCGAGGCCGGCCACTCGCGTGCCCGGATCGTGCACGCGGAAGGCGACCAGAGCGGCCGCGCGATCGTGGCGGCGCTCTGGCGCCGCGTGCGCGAGGCACGGCATGTCGACCTCATGGGCGGATGGCGCGCCGTGCACCTGGCCACGCACCCTCGCGATGGCGTGACAGGCATCCACGCCGCGCACGACGGTGGTCGCCAGGCAGTCATCGGCGCGCGCGACACGGTGCTCGCGACGGGCGGCATCGGCCAGATGTTCGCCTGCACGACCAACGGGCCATTCGCGACCGGCGATGGGCTGGCCATGGCCATCGCTGCGGGCGTGCGGACTGCCGCGCTCGAGTTCGTGCAGTTCCATCCCACGGCCCTGCGCGTGGCGGCAGACCCGTTGCCCCTGCTGACGGAGGCGCTGCGCGGCGCGGGCGCACGACTGGTCACCGCCGAAGGAAGGGCCATCATGGCCGGCCGCCACAGGATGGGCGACCTTGCACCGCGCGACGAAGTGTCGCGCGCCGTGTGGGAAGCAGCCCGCCAGGGCGAGGACGTGCGGCTTGATGCCCGGGCGGTCTTCGCATCGCCCCAGGCAGCGGAATTCCCTGGCGCACACCAGAGGGCCCGGCTCCATGGACTCGATCCGTCGCTGGTTGCCCTGCCAGTCACCGCCGCCGCCCACTACCACATGGGCGGCGTGGCGGTCGATCCGCTGGGACGCACCAGCCTGCGGCGACTCTGGGCCTGCGGCGAGGTCGCGCACACTGGGCTCCATGGCGCGAACAGGCTGGCCAGCAATTCGCTGCTCGAGGCCGTCGTCTGCGGGCGACTGCTGGGTCGCGCGCTCGGCTCACGGGCCAGCGCGCCCGTTGCGCGCGCGCGCGCGCCTGCCGGGCTGCCCGAGGTCGTCGAACTGGGCCTGGAGTGCGGGCCGGAGTGGCAGGATGTGCGGGCACTCATGTGGGACGCCATGGGCCCGTCGCGCGACCACGCCACGTTGTTGCGCGCCTCGCACGCGCTGCGGAGCCTGCGCGCCCACCTCCCCAGCAACCGCTGGCTGCTGCGCCAGCGGCTGTTGCTGGCCCAGGCCATGGTGCGCGCGGCCGTCGAGCGGCGCGAGAGCCGCGGCGCGCACTGGCGCCGCGACTACCCTCGCCGAAACGCCCTGTGGGACGGGCCCGGCGCCGTGCACGCCTGGTCGTAGGCGCCCGCCCTCCGCTCAGAAGCGCCCGCGCACGCCCAGTGTGTAGCGCGACTCGTACTGCTTGGTGCCCAGCACTTCGTCGGGCCAGACCAGGTAGTAGCGCTCCTTCTCCTTGGTGATGTTCGAGCCATTCACGTACACCTGCCAGTGGTGCGACACGTCGTAGCTGGCCGAGGCATCGTAGTAGTGGGTCGGCGCCTGGTACTTCTCGAATCCGCTCACGCCGGCATAGTTCTCGCCCACCGCACGCTTCGAACGGTAGTTGCCGGCGATACGCGCCTGGAAGCGGCTGCCCTGGTACCAGAGCACCAGGTTGCCCTGCTCGCGCGAGTTGTCCTGGAAGGGAATGGAATTGCCGGCCACGTCCTTGCCGGTGTCACTCGGCGAGTAGGTGAAGTTCGCGTCCATGCCGAGGTTCGACCAGCGGCCGGGCAGGAAGTCGAAGGCCTGCTTGTAGCCCAATTCGAGGCCCTTGAGCGTCGCGCCGTTGCCGCTTCCGGGCAACGGCAGGCTGATCACGACGTCGCGACCCCGGACGACGCCGTCCTGGTCCGCGAGGTCCGTGCGGTGCATCGTCCCGTCGGTGACATAGCTCGTGACGTCGACCTTGAAGGCAGCGATGCTCAGCAGGCCGCCACGGCCGATGTAATACTCGAGCGAGAGGTCGTAGTTGTTGGATCGCCAGGGCTGGAGGTCCGGATTGCCTCCCTGGTAGCCACCCTGCACGGCGAATATCGGCGGCGAAGTGCCGGCGACGATTGCGTAGTCGAGCGTCAGTCCGCCGCCCCACTTGTCGAGGTCCAGCAGCTGCATGTTCTTGCTGAACGCAAAGCGCAACTTGAGGTTGTCGCGCAGCTCGACCGCCAGGTAGTCGTTGAAACTGCGATCCACGCGCGTCGCACCGAGGTCGAGCGGGCTCACGAAATACGGGCCGGTCGCGCCCGACTTGTGCTGGTCGATCTGCAGGTCCGTCTTGATGTAGCGGAAGCCGATGTTGCCGCTGAACGGCAGCAGCCATTCACCCTTGAAGTTGCCCTGAAGGTAGCCAGTGGTCTGGTTGACCTTCACGTGGTAGGTGCCACCCGGGTCGATGTCACGCACTTCGCCCGGATACAGCGCGTCCTGGAAGGCCAGCACGTCGTCCATGATCTTCGGGTCCAGGTTGTAGATGTTGACGCCGCTGACGCCGGCCAGCCGCGTGTACATGCGCACGTTGTTGGCGACGATCGCGGGCAGCTGCCCGGGGCTCAGGGCCGCATAGGGGTTGGCGCGATAGAAGCCCGTGATCGGATCGCCGGCCTTGCAGCCACCGTTCACGCCGCCGCCATCCAGGATGACGTCGGCCGCCTTGTAATGCACGTAGCAGCCGGTCGGGTCGGCTACGGTGACCCCGGTCTCGTCCCCGGTCAGCGGGTCGACCGCATTGTGGTAGGCATAGGCCCCGTACACGGGCGCGATCAGCGCGAAGTTGGTATTGCCGGCGCTCCGGTTGCCCTCGCGCAGGCCGAAGTCGAGCCGCATGTCCTTGTCATCGAATGTCCAGTGGCCGTCGGCGCGCAACACCTCCATCGTGGCGCTCCGGTCATGGTTGTTCTCGGAAGCGACCGTCTTCAGCCTCCAGGCACCCGGATTGGCCAGGGTGGCCTGCAGGTCGGCTGGCAGGCTGACTGCCATGTGGTCGCCCGTCATGTCGATTACGGCCGGGATCGTGTTGGCGGCGAATCCGTACGGATCGAACACGCGGTTGCCGCCGGGAAACACCATCGTGCCCGGCGGCGCGGCATCGATCGGGTCGTTCGGCCACAGGGCGCCATCCGAGACGGCGAACTGCAGGTAGCTCTCCATGTGCACTTCGGAGGCCTTGCCATACAAGGCGCGCACCTCGCCCGTGAACGGGCCACCGCGGTCGTACCTGAGCTCCAGGTTGTAGTTGGCCGACTTCGCGTTGGTCGCCACGATGTTCGAAAAGGTCTCTATGTCTCCGAGGTAGGACTGGTAGCGCTGCGTCGTGTAGAAATCGAGCAGCTGCTGGCCGCCGGCATCCTGGTTGTAGCCACTGTAGACCTGGGCCCCGGTATTGCGCGCGGCCAGCGGCAGGAACGTGGCGCCCTCCCAGGTTGCCGAGTTCAGCTGGTAGCCGTTGGTGCGCAGGTAGCTGCGGTCGTTGGTGTAGAACACATCGCCGGTGAGCCTCAGGCCATCCGCAAGCTCGGCCTGCGCCGAGAGGTTGAACCCGAGGCGCTTGTGCTGGAGTTGCTGGTCCAGCGCAGTGAAATCGGTCGTGCTGTAGTAACCCGCGCTGGCCTTGCCGTCGCCGTTGATGTCGACGTCGCAGCCCCGCGGCGTGACGCCCGGATCGGTGCTGTACGTGCCCCCCGAGTTCACGCAGTCGGCCGGATGCAGCAGGGTCAGGCCACTGGGCAGCGGCGCGCCCAGCCAGGCATTGAGGAAGCCGTCCGGCGTGGTCGTGCTGAGGGAATCCTCGCCATGGATGAGGCCGCCGTACTGGTCGATGCCGTCCTGGGAATCCTCGAGGGTGATGTCGGAGTACGCCACCGAAGCCAGCACTCCCCAGCGATCGGCGTGCCAGGCGAGCAGGCCGTCGAACTCCGGGCTGTTCTTGCCGGTGCTGGAGCCGCGGGTGCCTTGCCCGGCGGCCGAGGCCGTCCACCCCTTCTGCAGGTCGAAGGGCCGGCGCGTCTTGAGGTTGATGGTGCCCGTGATGCCACCGTTCAGCAGGCTGGCGGTGGCCGACTTGGTCACGTCCGCCCCGGCGAACAGCTGGGAGGGGATATCGCCAAAATCGGGCTCCGAGCCCGTAATCGACGATGTCGTCAGGAAAGCCTCGCCGTTGAGCAGCGTGCCCACCTGCGGCAGCCCGCGGATGTTGACCGAGGTGCCCTCGCCGCCCTCGCGGTCGATCTGCACGCCGGTGATCCGCTGCAGCGAATCCGAGATGGTGGCATCAGGCAGCTTGCCGATGTCCTCCGCCGAGATGCTGTCCTGGATGGAGTCGGCCGAGCGCTTGAGTTCGACCGCCTTGCGTTCGGCGCCGCGCACGCCGATGACGACGACTTCCTCGATCGGGTCGGCCGCGGGCTCCTCGGCGCGCACGGCCGATGGCGTGAACGCGGTGGCGGCGGTGGCTGTTGCCAGCACCGCCGCATACCCCGGGAATGGGCTCTTCGTTGGCTTCATGGTGTCAGGCTCCCTCTGGTCCGGATATTCTGTTGTTGGGCGCGAAATTCATTCGGGCAGCGGCGCGACGACGACTTCCATCTGCCAGAGCTGCGACGTGGCATCGAGCCTGCACTGGTAGCCGTAGAACGTGCCGTCAAATACGTGCTGGAACAGGCAGGCGCGCCCACCCGATTCCACCGGGTTCGATGGCAGCGCCTCGAACGGGCCACTGGGATGCCTGCTCCAGTACACGCGCACCTGCCACTCGCCAGGATGCGCGGCGTCGTAGCGATCCGGGAAGATCTCGGTGGCCATGAAATAGGCACCGCTCCTGCCCGGGCCCGCGTGCGGCAGGTACAGCAGGGTCGGCGCGGCCACCGTGACCTTGCTGTGCAGCAGCACCTTGTCCGGTGCCCTGGCGAGATCCGGCAGGCGACGCGCGCTGCGGCTGACGATGCTGAAGTCGTCCTGGTCATTGCCGCGGTAGAACGTCAGGTAGAACCGACCACTCACCGTATCGCGGAACAGGTTCGGGTTCTGGTTGCGCTGCTTCGCCACCTCGGGCACGAGCACGCCCAGTTCGTCCAGCGCGATGCCGTCGCTGGAGCTGGCCAGCACGATGTGGCTGCTGGGCGTGTCGTAGCCGCGCGTGATCGCGAAGTAGAGCAGTTCGGGGTGAGCGGGATCGGCCCCCTTGAGCACGCTCGGCCAGCGCGCGTCCGTCCACAGGGGATTGCCCTCGTACTTGGTCCAGTGCACCAGGTCGTTGCTGCGCGCCAGGCCGATGCCGCGGCCATGGTTGAGCCCGTACCACGCCCAGTAGCGATAGCCACCGCTGTTCATCTCGAGCACCGAGAAGGTATGCGGCTGCTGGTCGCCTTCCCAGGCCTGTGCCGGCAGGTCCAGCGTCACGGGCTCGGGCAATGCCAGGTAGCGCACCGGCCCGGCGGCCGGCGCCGCGGTCGTGCACAGTGCCATGCCGGCCGACGCCAGCAGGACCGCGACGCGCGACAGGAGTGCCGAGCCGGGATTCCATGTATTCACGTTGCACCCTCCATCGTCGCCTTGCGTTGCGAGAGCGTCGCGTTGGCGACCAGCGGGCGCGCCCAGAAGGCCACGCCAAGCACGTAGCCGAACGTGACGTACAGGACGAGCATGCCGGTGCGCAGGCCGAAGGCGTCGCCCAGCCTGCCGATCAGCAGCGGCACCAGGGCACCGCCCATGATCCCGCTGCACAGGATGCCGGCGAAGGGCCCATGGTGCGAGCGCACGGAGTTGAGCGCGAGCGACACGAGCGTCGGCCACATGACGGAAGCGAACAGGCCGATGGCGGGCAGCGCGTAGTACGCGACGCGCCCCGTGC
>Ga0302299_10002248_pt1 | contig 11758 bp, 12 predicted proteins | sample III_Fen_N3_4_FD_198795 | JGI IMG/M metagenome (GOLD analysis project Ga0302299, IMG submission 198795) | Peat permafrost microbial communities from Stordalen Mire near Abisko, Sweden - III_Fen_N3_4 | ecosystem: Environmental > Terrestrial > Soil > Wetlands > Permafrost | place: Sweden: Abisko...
GCGCACCAGACCAGGCCGGCGATGAGCATCAGGGTGTTCTTGGGAACGTGCACGATTCGATGACTCCTGACGCACGGAACGCCTGAGCCCCGGATCGAACGGCGAGCCCGCCGTGCCTGCCGGAAACTGTGGCGCTCGTGACCTCCGCCCACCTGAACCCTTCCTGGTGACGGGCGGCGAGATTGTACCCGGCAGCCGCTGGAGGGCCCGCGTCACGGGCAAGGTGGCCGATCGGACTGCTCGTGCCTCCGCCCCAGCATCGCCGGCTTCGACGTCCCTCGGGGTCAGGACCGGGTCTCCGACCCCTTCCGCCGCGCGGGAGCCGCGGTCGACCGGCGGACGACCAGCTCGAACGGGAGGCCAAGGTCCTGGTCCTCAGCGGGCGTCCCATCCGTCGCGGTGGCAGTGGCGGGTGCGTCGAGGAGGAGGCGCGCCGCCGCGTAGCCCTTGAGACGGAGCTCCTGGTGGACCGTGGTCAGCGCGGGCCGTGCGTGGGCAGCGGCGGCGATGTCATCGAAGCCCGTCACGGAGACGTCGCGGGGGACGGCGAGCCCTTCCGCGCGGGCCGCCGCCATGACACCCATCGCGAGGCGGTCGGTCATCGCCAGGACCGCGGTCGGGCGCTCCGCCCGCGCGAACAAGTCGTCGGCGGCCGCCGCCCCGAGCGCCTCGTCGCTGTGGGCGCATTCGAAGAACGGGACCTCCCCGATGGCGATGCCAACCTCTGCGAGGGCGTCCGCATACCCCGCGAACCGCGCGGCCGTGACGTCGAACGCGCTCGTGGCGACGCGCGCCTGGTCGCCTGGGCCCGAGTAGCCGTCCGGATGCCACGGCAGGCTCACGATGCCGAACCGGCGATGGCCGAGGGCGACCAGGTGGCGGGCGACCTCTCGGGCGCCTCCGGCGTCGTCGACCGCGACGGTCGTCACGCCGGGCAGCCGCGGTTGGTCGACGACGACGATCGGGACGCCACGCCCGAGTGCCGCCTCGATGCTGCTCGCACCGCGCGGGAGCGAGTAAGCAACGAAGCCGTCGACCGCGACGTCGGTGATCATCCGCGTGTCGGCAGCGTGAAGGCCGCCCGGCACGATGAGCAGCCCGAGGCGGCGCTCCTCGCAGGCATCGGCGATGCCCCGGATGAGCTCGCTCACGACCGGGTCGCTCATGGCGAACGGCAGTGACTCCGGCAGGATCAGCCCGACGGCACCGGCTCGCCGCGTCCTGAGCATCCGGCCGACCGCGTCCGGTCCGGCGTAACCGGCGGCCCGCGCAGCCTCGAGCACCCGTGCCCGGAGCTCGGGTGAGAGCTGGTCGGGCCGGCTGAACGCGTTCGAGACCGTTGTCTTGGAGACGCCCAGTGACGTGGCGAGGTCGCGGAGCGTGAGGCGTTGGCGGGGCGGTGCGGGCTCGTCCATGGCGATCCTCATCGACCGGAGACCGGTGGTGGTCCGCGGGTCATCTTGACCGATCAAGATCGGCAGGCTATCCTGACGGTGTTCTTGACCGGTCAAGAAACATCATACGCACAACGGCCGGCCAGGGACAGGAGCGAATCATGAACCGACTGCCGATGCCCACCGCCGAGGATCGCGCGCGCGAGCTGATCGAGGCCGAGCTGCGCGACCTGGCCTGCTGCCACCAGTGCGGCCGCCCGATGAGGGCCTCCATGCGAGGCGCGGAGATGTGGGTCGAGTGCGAGAGCCTCGGCTCCAGGAGCGGGCTCCGGCTCGCGTTCGCGGCCGGCTTCCACGACCGGCACCTGGTCGAGCTGCCCGAGGGCGTCCTCGCCGCGGCCTGACCAGATCGCCAGGCAATCAACCAGCCCGCCGCGTCGGTGAGCAGCCAACCACACGGGAGGAACGCCCGGATGTTCACACTCCAAACCATCTTCATCACGGCCTTCGCCGTCACTGTCATCCTCGCGCCGAAGGCGCTCGAGACCTGGCTGTCGTTGCGAGACGCGGCACGCGCCTCCAGCGAGGAGTCGATGCTGGAGCGGGCCGCCGGCGGCGCCGAATAGTGCCGGTCGACGGCGTCAGATCCGCTCGCCCTGCTGGACGGGCGGTCGACCGGATGAGCCGTCCGCCGGCTGCTATCGTCAGCGTCGATGGGACTCGGCTTCGGACTCCTCAGCGCGCAGCTTCGTCCGGGTGAAACCGACTGGACCCGCGCCTACGACGAGACGGTTCGCCTGGCCGTCGAGGCCGAGCGGCTCGGCTTCACGTCCGTCTGGACGACCGAGCACCACTTCGTCGATGACGGATACATGCCCTCGCTCCTCGTGGTCGGCGCGGCCCTCGCCCAGGCCACCTCGCGGATCGAGCTCGGCACGGGCGTCATCCTCGCGCCGATGCACCACCCGCTCCGCCTGGCGGAGGACGCGGCGACCGTCCAGCTGCTCAGCCACGGGCGGCTGATCCTGGGCCTCGGGCTCGGGTGGTCGGAAGTCGAGTTCGCGGGGCTCGGCGCTGATGCTCGCCGTCGCGGCGCCGCCATGGACGAGATCCTCCGGATCCTTCCCCAGGCGTGGACCGGCGAGCCGTTCACGCACCAGGGCGCGGTGTACGACCTCCCCACGCTCGCCGTCCGGCCGGCACCCTCCACGCGGATCCCCGTCCTGGTCGGCGGCAGCGCCGAGGCCGCGATCCGCCGCGCCGCGCGTCGTGCCGACGGCCTGTTCGCGAACGCCCCGGTCGAGAAGTTCATCGAGCAGGTGGGCTGGGTGCTGGACGAGTGCGAGCGCATCGGCCGCGACCCGTCGACCTTCCGGTTCATCCACTACTCGATCCTGCTCCCCGCCGCCTCGCGCGACGACGCGCTCGCCCGCTACCGCGACCCGCTGTGGGCGATGCAGTGGAAGTACTCCGACATGGGGGCCTCTGCCACCCGGCCGCTCCCGCCGCCGTCCCCGCCGCCGTTCGATCGACCGGACGATGCGCTGCTGAAAGGCCGGGCGACGTATGCCGGGACGCCGGACGAGCTCGTCGAGGCCCTGCTCGACATCCGGAGGCAGGCGGGGGTGCCCGTCGAGTTCGTCGCACGGAGCCACTTCCCGCTTCTCGAGTACGACGCGCAGGTCGACGTGATGCGGCAGCTCGCCGAGGGCGTGGCGCCCCACGTCTGACGCGCGACCCTGCGCCGACGCTCCCGGGTCTGAGATGCGGGTCTCGACCCGAGCCACCGCCGGTTGGTCCGATCATGCATCGGTCCATTCACCCCGGGCCATCGGCCATGCGGGTCGATGAGTGTCCGTTCCTGGTGTTCGCGCCCTCGTGAACGAATGCCGCAGCGGGGGTATGACCCCTGGGCCAGGCGGGCGACGGGTGCGCGGGCCCTACGATCGAGGGGCCGGCCCGCCGTCCCGGCTTGCCACCCGACAGCCGAACGGCGGCCGCTGGCAGATCCCTGAGGTTCCGGTGAAGCTCGACATCGCGCCAGAGCGCGCGGCGACCCCTCTTGGCGCCCGCCCAGCCCCGGCCCCGGCCGAACGATGAGCGCGCCCGCCCTGCCGCCTCCAACCCTGCGTCCGGCGCGCCTCGACGCCCTCGTCGCGAACATTCCCGGGGCCGTGTACCGTCGGGCCGCCGTCGCACCCTGGCACTTCTCGTTCGTGAGCGACGCCGTCGAGTCGATCACCGGCCATGCCGCGTCGGACCTCGTACCGCCGGGCGCGCTGCCCGGAGCCCTGCTGGCGGTCGCCGAAGACCTTCCCGCCCTGACGGACGCGATCCAGGCCGCAACGGCAAGCGGGCAGGCATACGACGTCGAGTATCGCGTCAACCACGCGGACGGGACCATTCGCTGGGTTCACGACCGCGGCCAACCGGAGCGCAACGCGACCCGCGGGCAGGCCTGGATCGACGGGGTGCTGTTCGATGTCACCGCGCGCAAGCAGGCGGAGGCGGGGCTCGAGCAGCAGCACGCCAGGCTCCTCGCGCTCATGGAGAGCATCCCGGACAAGATCTACTTCAAGGATGCCGACAGCCGCTTCCAGATGATCGGGAAGGTCACGGCGGAGACCTTCGGACTGGAGGACCCCTCGCAGGCGGTGGGCAAGACGGACTTCGACTTCTTCAGCAAGGAACATGCCCAGCCTGCGTTCGAGGACGAGCAGGAGATCATGCGCACGGGCAGGCCCCTGGCCTACCGGGAGGAGCGGGAGACGTGGCCCGACGGCCACGAGACATGGGCGGCCACGACCAAGCTGCCGTATGCCGACGGACACGGGAAGATCATCGGCACGTTCGGGATCTCGCGGGACATCACATCTCACAAGCAGGCCCAGCGGGAGCTCGCCGAGATCAACGGGCGGCTGGAGGCGGCCATCGCGGTGGCGACCGAGAAGACCCTGCAGGCCGAGCTCGCCAACGCCTCCAAGAGCGAGTTCCTGGCCAACATGAGCCACGAGATCCGCACCCCGATGAACGGCGTCATCGGCATGGTGGGGCTGCTGCTCGACACGGAGCTCGACGAGGACCAGCGACATTACGCGGAGACCGTGCGCACGAGCGGCGAGGCGCTGCTGGATCTCCTGAACGACATCCTCGACTTCTCGAAGATTGAGGCGGGAGGCGTCGAGCTCGAGAGCGTCGGCTTCGACCTGCGGGCACTGCTCGACGACTTTGCAGCCATGCCGGCCATGCGCGCCCACGCCAAGGGGCTGGAGTTCATCTGTGCGGCCGCACCCGACGTGCCGAGCCAGCTGACCGGCGACCCTGGACGCCTGCGACAGGTGCTGCTGAACCTAGCCGGCAACGCCGTGAAGTTCACTCAGCGCGGTGAGATCTCCGTGCGGGCGCGACTGGTGGCTGAGACAGACACCGAGGCCGTCGTCGCCTTCTCGGTGCGGGACACGGGCATCGGCATCGCGCCCAAGGACCAGGGTCGCCTGTTCGAGAAGTTCACGCAGGCTGATGCCTCGACCACGCGCCGCTACGGCGGCACCGGTCTTGGGCTCGCCATCTCCAAGCGCCTGGTCGAGTTGATGGGCGGCGAGATCGGGCTCGTGAGCGAGGAGGGTCGCGGCTCGGAGTTCTGGTTCCACGTCAGACTCGGCAAGAGTGCCGAGCGCGAGCGGACGCTGGTTCCGACCGTGGAGATCGGCGGCGTCCATGTCCTGGTGGTCGACGACAACGCCACGAATCGGGAGGTGCTCGCCGCGCAGCTGACGGCGTGGGGCGTGAGGTCCGAGGGGGTCGCCGACGGGCCGTCGGCGCTGCAGGCGCTCAAGACCGCCAGCGCTTCGGGCGACCCGTACCAGATCGCCATCCTCGACATGCAGATGCCCGACATGGACGGAGCCGATCTCGCCCGGGCCGTCAAGGCGGACGCGACGCTGGAGTCCACCCACCTCGTGCTGATGACATCGCTCGGGCAGCGGGGTGATGCGCGGCGCATGGAGGAGATCGGGTTTGCCGCCTACCTGGTGAAGCCCGCCCGGCAATCGGACCTGTTCGACAGCCTGGCCGTGGTCCTCGCGCGCTCGCAGGTGGACCACACGCCGCAGCGGATCGTGACCCGCCACGCGGTGCGCGAGATGCGCCGCGGCGCGCTGCGCATCCTGCTTGCCGAGGACAACGTCACCAACCAGCAGGTTGCCGTCGGAATCCTGAGGAAGCTGGGGCTCCGTGCCGACGCAGTGCCCAATGGGGTCGAAGCCGTCAGGGCGCTGGAGATGATCCCGTACGACCTCGTCCTGATGGACGTCCAGATGCCGGGGATGGATGGCCTCGAGGCCACTCGCCAGATCCGCGACCCCGGATCCGCGGTGCTCAACCGCGCCGTTCCGATCATCGCCATGACGGCGCACGCGATGAAGGGCGACCGCGAGCGGTGCCTGGAAGCAGGGATGGACGACTACGTCACCAAGCCGATCGTCCCCGAGGCCCTGGCCGCAGCGATCGATCGATGGCTGCCCCAGGCAGACGAGGTTGCCCGGGAGGCCGTGCCGCCCGGGCTCGTGCCGCCCGAACCCGCATCGGACGGTGCCGAACCGCCGGGGTTCGACGCGGCGGGAATGATGGCCCGCCTCGTCGATGACGTCGAGCTCGCGAGCATCGTCGTGCGGGGCTTCCTGGACGACGCCCCGAAGCTGATCGAGGCGCTCCGGGACAGACTCGACGCGCACGACGCCCCAGGCGCGATGCTCCAGGCCCACACGATCAAGGGCGCGTCCGCCGCCGTCGGCGGCGAAGCTATGCGGGTGGTGGCCGCAGAAATGGAGCATGCGGCCGCGGCCGGTGAGGTGGACGCCGCGACCGCCCGCCTCCCGGAGCTCGAAGCCGCCTTCGCTCGGCTGCGCGATGCTATGGCCGCGTTCGAGGAGGAGCTCGGAGTCGCCCCGGACGGCAGCACGTGAAGATCCTCATCGCCGACGACGACGTCACGTCCCGTCTCGTCCTCACGGGCGTGCTGAGGAAGTACGGCCACGACGTGGAGGTCACCGCGGACGGGACCGAGGCCTGGGAGGCGATGCAGCGACCTGACGCGCCGCCGCTCGCCATCCTCGACTGGATGATGCCTGGCCTGGCTGGCGTGGAGGTCTGCCGCCTGGTCCGGAGCCTGCCGTCCGACCAGCCGCCCTACCTCATCCTCCTGACCTCGCGAGGCGAGAAGGCTGACATCGTGGCGGGCCTGGAGGCCGGCGCCGACGACTACCTGGCCAAGCCCTTCGACCCCGGCGAGCTCCGTGCCCGTGTCGACGTCGGCCGACGCATGATCGAACTGCGGGGTCGCCTTGCCGAGGCGTACGAGGCGATGGCCCGGCGGGCCACCCACGACCATCTGACGGGCACCCTCAACCGCCAGGCGTTCGCCGACGTCCTGTCGCGGGCCCTTGCCGAGGAGCGTCGCCACCAGGACGGGCTGGTCCTGGGGATCTGCGACGTGGACGAGTTCAAGTTGGTCAACGACGCGCACGGGCACCAGGTCGGGGACGAAGTGTTGTGTGGGCTCGTGCGGCTCGTGACAGACGCCCTGGGTGAGGATCATGTGCTGGGCCGCCTTGGCGGGGACGAGTTCGTGATCCTCGCCACGCACCTCGGCGAGGCCGAGACGGGGATGCTCTTCGAGCATGTCCGGGCCGAGGTCGCCGACCACCCGATCCCGACCCTGGCGGGGAACCTGTCCATCACCACCACCTTCGGCGTGAGCCGCTGGGCGGAGGGGATCACCGTGGACGAGCTCATTGCGGCCGCCGACGCCGCGCTGTATCGGGCCAAGGGCGACGGGCGGAACCGGGTGGCGCTGGCCTGACGCGACCGCGCGGGCCGGGCGACCTACCCCGGTCGTCACGACGAGTTGATCGAAGCCCTGCTCGACGTCCGGAGGCAGGCGGGCGTGCCCGCTGAGTTCGTGGCACGGAGCCACTTTCCCCTTCTCGAATACGACGCGCAGGTCGACCTGATGCGCCAGCTCGCCGAGGGCGTGGCGCCCCGCGTCTGACGCGTGACCCTCCTGTTGACGGCGGCCGCCGCCCGTCCGAGAGTGGGCCCATGGCCGACCCCATGTCACCCGACTCGGACACCGCCTCTCGCTGGCGTCTGCTCGGCCTCGTGGTGCCCGCCCTCGACGCCCGGGCCGGCTGGAGCCGCCGTCGGCGGGTCATGGGCGACGCCGAGGTCGAGGCCGACCTCGCCATGCTGAAGCGCGTGCCGGCCGCCATCGAGGCGTGGAGCGAGGGCAACGTCCGAGTGTCGCGCGCGGACGTGGTCGTGGCCGACGGCCCGCTGCGCAGTCTCGCCAGGGTCGGCGGTGGCTGGTGGGCGGACCCCGACGCCCTCGCCCCGCTGCTCGAGCCCCACCTCGGACGCCCCGGTGACTTCGACTCGGCCATCGTGCTGTACCCGGCCGACGGGACGCACGAGCTCGCGCCGGCCTGGGGCTACACGTGGGGCGAGGTCCGTTCCGTCGGCGGGACGGGCGTCTCCTCGATCGTGAGCGGCGACTGGCCGCGCTGGGGATCGCTGGCCGACCCCGAGCATGGCTTCGTCCACGAGTGGCTCCACCAGGTCGAGTCCGTCTATCGCCGCCTCGGCCTCGGCGAGGACGACCTGCCGGGCCTCCACGACGTGGCGGACCGCCGGACGGCCCGGGCCGACGCCCCCGACCGGACGGAGACCTACGTCCAGTTCGAGCGGCGGACCGGGTCGTGGCGGCCGTGGTACCGGGACCTCATGACCGGGACGGTCGGCCCGAAGGCCGGCGAGGCGCCGCGGGTGCGCGGCCTGACCCGCGAGCGCTGGCTCCGGCGGCCCAACCCGTGATGGCGCTGGCCGGCCGGGCGCCCTGCGACGCCGTGATCCGACGTGCCACGCACCTGCCCCGCGCACGAATCGGCTTCGTTCCGGATAATCGCGACCCCATGCACAGCTTGCACGAGTCGAATGCCCGCGGCGACACGCGCGCCGCCGCCCTCGGCGGCTGGGGCATCGACCGGCACCGGGGAGGGGAGCGCTGCAGGTGATCGAGATCGTCGCGTTCGTCGCCGGGATCGTCCTGCTCGGCGCCGTGGCCTGGGACGTCTTCGAGACGATCGTCGTCCCACGACCGACCCCCGGGGTCTTCCGACTCGGGCGGTACATCGTGCGGGGATCGTGGAGCCTCGTGCGCCACATCGGCACGAGGAGCGGCGAACGGCGAGAGCGCCTGCTCGGGCTCTTCGCCCCGGCGACGACCATCGCGCTCCTCGTCACGTGGCTCGGCGGGCTCGTGCTCGGGTATGGCCTCGTCCTGTTCGCGATCCGGGACGAGCTCCGACCTTCTCCCATGGACCTCGGCACGGCGATCTACTTCGGGGCGACGTCGGTCGTGACGCTCGGCTTCGGTGACGTGGTGCCGGTCGGGGGGGCCGCGCGCCTCGTCGTGGCAGCCGCGGCGCTGAGCGGCCTGGGCGTCGTCGCGCTCGTCATCACCTTCCTGTTCTCGCTCTTCGCGTCATACCAGCGGCGCGAGGTGGCCGTCGTGACACTCCAGGCGAAGGCCGGTGCGCCGCCGTCCGCTGTCGTGCTCCTCGAATCGCTCGCGCGGCTCGACCTCGTCGACCACCTGCCCGACTTCTTCGGGGGGTGGGAGCGCTGGATCGCTGAGGTCCTCGACTCGCACGTGGCGTACCCGCTGCTCGGCTACTTCCGTTCGAGCCACGACGGGGTCTCGTGGATCAGCGCGCTCGGGACCGTCCTCGACACGGCCAGCCTTGTCGTCACCACGATCGAGGGCGTGCCGCGCGGCCAGGCCGAGCTGGTGACGAAGATGGGAGCCCACCTCGTCGAGGACATCACGAACCTGGGGTTCCGGGCGAAGGGGACCGACGGCGTGGACCGCGACTCTTTCGACGCGGTCCACGCTCGCCTCGCCGCGGCCGGCTACCGGCTCGTGCCGGCCGAGCAGGCATGGCCCGCGTTCAGCCGGGCGCGGTCGACCTACGCCGAGGCGCTGGACGCGATGGCGGCGTACTGGGCGGTGCCCGCGGCCGCGTGGTTCGGCGGAAGTCGTGCCTCGCATCCGGCGACGTCGCCCGACCGGCCATCCGTGACAGGAGGCTCCGAGGTCAGGTCGAGCGCCGAGGATGTCGCGCCACTCCCCTCCGATGGGCCGTGACGGGCCGGTAGGCCGGCCGCGCCGGCCCGCCGGCGAGACGTCGAGAGACGCTGGTGTCGCTATCCGTATAGGTTCTTGAGGAGCTTGTACACGATCAGGGCCGGCCAGAGGACGGCCTTGGGGCCGGCCAGGACGTAGTCCCGTCCGGACTCGGCGGACCCGAAGAAGTAGGCCACCGCCCCGATCATCCCGAGCCCGTAGACCGCACCTCCCCCGCTGGACGCCCCACCCTGGCGTGACCCTCGGGCCTTCCAGCGGGCCATTCGATCCTCAGGTGCAGCGGCACCAGCCTCCGGTGCACCAGCGTCAGCCATCTCGTCCATCGCCGTCTCGACCTCCTGTGCTTGTACCCGTGACCGGTGTGTTACCCGTCATGGGGACCATACGCTCGGGGGCGGCGGGTGCCCAGCCCGCCACCCGGCATCATCGGGGTGGGGGTAGCCCCCATAACGAGACGGGCGCCGTCGCCCACCAGGAGTCGCCCGATTCGGCTGGAAGGGTGCCTGCCGGTCTCCCGCACCCGTGGAGGGGAACGAGCCCAGCTTGATCCTGCGCCCCTTCTTCGTCGAATGCCATGACCGTGCCGCCAGGAGACCGCTACTTCGTCGCCGCGTCCTTCTGGAAGCACTCCGTGGTCGTGCCCTGACCTTGGTCGGCGGGCTGGGCGAACATGTCCGTCTCCCTCGGACAGTCCTCCGGTCTCGGCGCAATGGCGATGACCTTGTGCGTGTGCGGCTCGCCGCAGGCGACAGGCGTCGTGCCCCTGTCACCTGACACAACACAGGTTCCCACGGCCAGCACATCGCGCTGCCCGACGTGGCAACCGCCGAGCGGAAGCGCAAGCACCACGACGGCGACGAGAGCCTTCCAGCGATGGTCCATGTTCCCCGTCGACTTCGTTATCTGACGCGGGCCAGCCACTGCTCACCCAACGCTGCGACGATCACGCCGACGCACCCGTGATGTGGGCGTCGTGGGCGTCGTGTCCGTTCCGATCGTCGACGACCGACCAGCGGCGGTCAAGTCGGGTTCCCAGCCGTGTGTGCCTCACAGGCGAGGCTCGAGGCTTGACATGTGACCTGTGGGTCACGTATGGTGTCCCACATGGACGACGAGGTGTTCCGCGCGCTGGCCGACCCCAGCCGGAGGACGCTGCTCGACCGGCTCTTCGAGCGTGATGGCCAGACGCTTGGAGACCTGGAGACGGCCCTGCCGGCGATGACGCGGTTCGGCGTCATGAAGCACCTCCGCGTCCTCGAAGAGGCGAACCTCGTCACGAGCCGCAAGGTCGGACGGGAGCGCCACCACTACCTCAATCCCGTTCCCATCCGCGGGATCCACGACCGGTGGCTGGACCGCTACGCGATCCGCGCCGCCGACCTCCTCACCGACCTGAAGACCCTCCTGGAGATCGACCCGATGACGTCCCCCGACATCACCACGACGGCCGCCGAGGCCGCCCCGCGCCACGTCTTCGCCACGTTCATCCGCGCGACGCCCGAGGCCATCTGGCGCGCGCTCACCGAGTCCGACTTCACGACCCGCTACTGGTATGGCTCCACAATCCACTCCGACTGGACCGCCGGCGCGCCGTGGGAGCTCCGCACGAGCGGCGGCCAGGTCGGGATCACGGGCGAGGTCCTCGAGGCCGATGCGCCGAGCCGCCTCGTCGTCACGTACAGGCAGGCCTGGGGTGGCGGCGACGAGCCGCCGTCGCGCGTCACGTTCGAGATCGAGGGCGCCGGGCCCGGCGTCCAGAAGCTGACGGTCGTCCACGAGACCGAGCCCGGCTCCCCGACCCGCATCGCGGACGTCGCGGCCGGCTGGCCGTTCATCATCGCGGGCCTCAAGACGCTGCTCGAGACCGGCGAGCCGCTTTCGAGCGCCGGCTGACCCGCAATCCCGGCCTCCCGGGAGCTGCAGCCGCGGCGGCGCTCCCGGGCGGGACGGCCACCTCCAGAGCCACCATGTGAGGAACACCGTCATGACAGACACGCAGAAGACCGCCAAGGCGTCCGGGGGCTTCACCGCAGAGGAGCGCGAGGCGATGAAGGAGCGCGCCCGCGAGGCGAAGGCCGCCAGCTCGAGGGCAGAGGGGCTGAACGACCTGCTCGCGAAGATCGCCGAGATGCCGGAACCGGATCGCACCCTCGCCGAGCGC
>Ga0302299_10002249_pt1 | contig 11756 bp, 9 predicted proteins | sample III_Fen_N3_4_FD_198795 | JGI IMG/M metagenome (GOLD analysis project Ga0302299, IMG submission 198795) | Peat permafrost microbial communities from Stordalen Mire near Abisko, Sweden - III_Fen_N3_4 | ecosystem: Environmental > Terrestrial > Soil > Wetlands > Permafrost | place: Sweden: Abisko...
CACCACGGCCACGACCCGCTCGCCCCAGTCCGGATCGGGCCGGCCCACGACCGCCACCTCGCGCACCGCCGCGTGGGTGGCGATCACCCGCTCGACCGCGGTGGGCCAGACGTTCTCACCGCCCGTGATGATGAGGTCGCCGCGTCGTCCGTGCACGACGAGGCGGCCGTCGTCGGCCCACTCGCCGGCATCGTTGGTCGGCAGCCAGCCGTCGGCGTCGCGTGGATCGCTGCCGTCGCGGTAGGCCCGCATGACCATCGGGCCCCGCACCTGGATCTCACCGTCGACGATGCGGACCTCCGCACCGTCGAGCGCGAGGCCGTCGTAGACGAACGCGCTGCCGGTCTCGGTCATGCCGTAGCTGATGACGGCGTTGGGTGGCACGACCTTGGGCGGCGCCGATCCGCCGACGACCAGCTTGCGGAAGCGTGCCGGGTCGATCCGGGCGAGCGCGGTGGGCACGACGGTGGTCAGGGTGGCGCCCCGGGCCGCCGCATCCATGACCGCGCCGGCGTCGAACCCGTCGTGGACCTCGAGCGGTGTGCCGGTGTGCAGGGCCCGGCAGACGACCGAGAGCCCGGCGACGTGCGCGAGGGGGAGACAGCACAGCCAGCGATCGCGGCCAGGGTCGACACCGAGTCGGGCGGACGTGGCCGATGCCGATCCGGCCACCGAATCGTGGGTGTGGACCACGCCCTTGGGCATGCCGGTCGACCCGCTGGTCGGCACGACCAGCGCGTCGCCGTCCTCGGTCGGGATGGCGCCATCGCGCCGGTGCTCGTCGCCGGTGGCGTCGATCAGGCGCGCCGGTCGCATGGCGTCGAGGAGGCGCTCGACGGCGAGGTCGGGCAGCCGGGGATCGACGGGGAGGAGGGCATCGCCGTCGTCCCACACCCGCTGCAGCAGCTCGACGAACGCCGGACCGCCGGGGATGGCCACTGCAACCAGCTCACGCACGCCGACACGCTACCGGCGTCAAGTTCGTTGCCAGATTCGTCGGGAGACTCGGCGTCGCGCAACACTTCTCGGCGTGACCGAGACCACCATCCGAACTGCAGCCGACTGGCAGGCGTCAGGCGACTACGGCGACATCCGCTACGAGACCGCCGAGGGCATCGCCAAGATCACCATCTGCCGGCCCGAGGTGCGCAACGCCTTCCGCCCCCAGACGCTCTTCGAGCTGGCCCAGGCCTTCAACGTGGCCCGCGACGACGACACCGTCGGGGTGATCATCCTCACCGGTGAGGGCGACCTGGCCTTCTGCTCCGGAGGCGACCAGCGCATCCGGGGCAACGACGGCTACATCGGCGACGACGACGTCGCGCACAAAGGCATCGGCCGGCTCAACGTGCTCGACCTCCAGGTCCAGATCCGTCGCACGCCCAAGCCGGTGGTGGCCATGATCGCCGGCTACGCGGTCGGCGGGGGCCACGTGCTGCACGTGGTGTGCGACCTGTCGATCGCCGCCGACAACGCCCGATTCGGCCAGACCGGGCCCAAGGTCGGCTCGTTCGACGGCGGCTACGGCTCAGGGCTGCTGGCCGCCAACATCGGGCAGAAGAAGGCCCGCGAGATCTGGTTCCTGTGCCGCCAGTACGACGCGCAGCAGGCGCTCGACATGGGCCTGGTCAACACGGTGGTACCGCTGGCCGAGCTCGAGGAGGAGACCGTGCAGTGGTGCCGCGAGATGCTGACCATGTCGCCGCTCGCCCTCCGCATGATCAAGGCCTCGATGAACGCCGCCGACGACGGCCTGGCCGGCATCCAGCAGCTGGCTGGTGATGCGACGCTGCTCTTCTACATGTCCGAGGAGGCGCAGGAGGGTCGCAACGCCTACGTCGAGAAGCGCAAGCCCGACTTCGACCAGTTCCCCAAACGTCCGTGACGCAACCGGCACCTAGGCCGGTTCCGACGGGGTGGAAGCTGTGGCTGGCCGGTGCCCGGCCCCGCACGCTGCCTGCGGCGGTCGTGCCCGTGATCGTCGGCACCGCGGTGGCGGCCGGCATGGATCACGCCTACATCGACGTGGTCACCGAGAGTCACGGGCTCAAGGGACTCATCCTGTGGCGAGCCGTGGCGGCGATGGTCGTGGCGCTGTTCATCCAGATCGGCACGAACTTCGCCAACGACTACAGCGACGGCATCAAGGGCACCGACAACGAGACCCGGGTGGGTCCGATCCGGCTGGTGGGGTCGGGGCTGAAGTCTCCTGGCTCGGTGAAGAAGGCGGCGCTGGCGTCGTTCGGGGTGGCCGCGGTGGCCGGACTGGCGCTGGCCGCCGCGACCTCGTGGTGGCTGCTGCTCGTCGGCGTGGTGTGCTTCGCCGCCGGATGGCTCTACACCGGTGGCCCGAAGCCTTACGGCTACTACGGGTTCGGCGAGCTGTTCGTGTTCGTGTTCTTCGGACTGGTGGCCACCGTCGGGTCGACGTTCGTGCAGGTCCAATGGGTCCCGTGGCTCGCCGTCGCCTGTGCGGTGCCGGTGGGTGCGCTGGCCACCGCCCTGCTCGTGATCAACAACCTGCGCGACATCCCCACCGACACCGTCGCCGGCAAGAAGACCCTGGCCGTGCGCATCGGCGACCGACGAACGCGCATCCTCTACGTCGTGCTGATGGTCGTGCCCTACCTGGTGTTGCCGTTCATCGCCGGACTCGGTCGCCGGCCGCTTGCGGTGATCGCCTTCGCCGCCATCTTCGTCGGCCAGAAGCCGGTGATCACCGTGCTCCAGGGCGCCAAGGGCCCGGCCCTGATCCCCGTGCTCGGCGGCACCGGACGGGTCCAGCTCGTGTTCGGCCTGCTCCTCGCCGCCGGACTGTTCATCTCCGCCTGATCTCAGGTTCGGGCGAGCCAGGGCAGGAGGGCGGCGAGGAACCGCTCGGGTTGCTCGAGGTGGACCGTGTGGCCGGCGCCCTCGATGACGGCGAACTCGGCGTTCGGGCCGATGGCGTCGACCATCCGCTGACCGATGGCGGTGAACTTCGGGTCCTCCGCGCCGGCGACGACGAGCACGGGCATGGCCAGGTCGGGCAGGCGGTCCCACAGAGGCTGCTGGGTGCCGGTGCCGGCGAGGCGCAGGCTCGACGACAGCCCGGCCGCGGTGTTGGCCTCGCGCTCGGCCCGGTGGGCGCGCTCGGGGGGCAGGCCGGCGAACAGGGGGAGGGCGAGCCACTCATCGAGGAAGGCCGGCACGCCGATGGTCTCGATGCGGTCGGCCAACGCCTCGTCCGATGCCCGGCGGGCGGCGCGCTCGCCAGTGTCCTCGATGCCGGCCGTTCCGCTGATGAGCACGAGGCGTTCGACGTGGTCGGGTGCCGCCAGCGCGCTGTGCAGCACGAACCGGGCGCCCATCGAATAGCCGATGTAGGCGCCGTGGCCGCCGGCGACCGTGATGATCCGGCCGCCCGTCGGCAGGTCGAGCGCGGCGTCGGCGGCGATCCCGTGTCCCGGCGCGTCGATGGCGTGCACATCGTGGTCGGCCGCCAGCGCGTCGTCGACCGGTGACCAGCAGGCCGCCGTCTGGGTGAAGCCGTGCACGAGCACGATTCGGCGGGTGGGGGCCGAACCCATCGAGTCGAGCGATCGCTTGGGGTCCATGACACGACCAAACGTAGGCTGACGCCCGTGCCCGAGACGACCGCCGCCACGTTCTGCGCCACGCTCGTGGACGAATGGGTGCGAGCCGGCATGACCGACGCGGTGATCGCCCCGGGTTCACGTTCGACCCCGATGGCCCTCGCCCTCCAGGCCGATGGCCGTCTGCAGCTGCACATCCACCAGGACGAGCGGTCGGCCTCGTTCATGGCGCTGGGCATAGGGCTGGCGACCGGTCGACCGGCCCTCGTGCTCACCACCAGCGGCACCGCGGCGGTGGAGCTGCATCCGGCGGTCGTCGAGGCCCACGAGGCCAAGGTGCCCCTGCTCGTCTGCACCGCCGACCGTCCGCCCGAGCTGCACGGCGTCGGCGCGCCCCAGACCGTCGACCAACAGCACCTCTACGGCTCGTCGGTGCGGTCGTTCGTCGACCCGGGCGTACCCGACCCTTCGACCGCGTCGTCGTGGCGCTCGGTCGCCGCCGATGCCTACCTCCGCACGATCGACAGCCCGCCCGGCCCGGTGCACCTGAACCTGCCGTTCCGGGACCCGCTGGTCGGCACCGCCGCACCGTTGCCGGTCGGTCGCGACCACGGCGCACCCTGGCACCGCCCGGTGGTGCGCACGGACACGCTGGCCATGGAGTCTCTCGACGCCCTTGCGTCGCCGAGCCGCCGTGGGGTGATCATCGCGGGTGGCGGCATCGACGAGCCCGACGGGGTGCACGAGCTGTCCGTCGCCCTCGGTTGGCCGGTGCTCGCCGACCCGCGCAGCGGCGCCCGCGTGCCGGCGGCCTACACCGTGAGTCACTTCGACGAGATCCTGAGGGTGCCGGCCGTCGTCGAGCAGCTCAAGCCCGAGGTCGTGCTGCGACTCGGCGCCCTGCCCGCCTCCAAGGTGCTGGGTCAGTGGCTGGCCTCGCTCGACGCGTGGCAGGTCGGCATCGAGCGGGACGGGTCGCGCTACGACCCCGACCGCAGCCTCGACGGGCTCATCGTGGCCCCGCCCGGCGTGGCCGCCTCCGAGCTGGCTCGCGCCGTCGCCTCCACGAGTGACCATCCTGACGATGAGGACGACCTCGAGCTGGACGACGACCTCGGCGGCGACCTCGCCTCGGCCGATGGCCACGGATGGGCCGGGCTGTGGGCCCACGCCGACGCGGTGGCGGCCGAGGCGATCGCCACCGTGTTGGCCCGCCACGGTGAGCCGACCGAGCCGGCCGTCGCCCGCGACGTCGTGCGGGCCTTGCCCGATGGCGCCGCGCTGGTGGTGTCGTCGTCGATGCCGATCCGTGACGTCGAGTGGTACGCGGCTCCGGCGGCCGGTGTGCGGGTGCTGGCCAACCGGGGCGCCAACGGCATCGATGGGGTCGTCTCCACCGCGGTCGGTGTGGCCATCGCCAGCCGATCGGCCCGGACGGAGAAGGTCCGTCGACCCACTGCATTGCTCATCGGCGACGTCGCCTTCCTGCACGACACCAACGGGCTGCTCGGCGCGGCGCGCCGTGGCATCGACCTCACCATCATCCTCGTCGACAACGACGGCGGCGGGATCTTCTCGTTCCTGCCCCAGGCCGATGCCCTCGACCATCCCGAGTTCGAACAGCTCTACGGCACCCCGCACGGGGTCGACCTGCCAGGGCTCATCGCCGCCCACGGGGTGAGCTGTCGGGTCATCGAGCGTCAGCTCGACGTGGCCCCCGCGGTGGCCGCCGCGGCCCGGGCAGGGGGCGTGCACGTCGTGCTGGTGCGCACCGACCGGCAGGCCAACGTGGCCGTGCACGACGAGATCCACGCCGCGGTCACCGCCGCCCTCTCCTGATCGACCGCAATCGGCGACTGAAGGCCGGGCCTGGCGCGGAGCGCCAGCCCGAGCCTTCAGAGAGAGGCACCCCGAGATAGGGGTCCGGAGGTCAGGGGCGCAGGATGGCGTTGAGGACGGCCTGCAGCTTGGCCCGGGTCTCGGCCAGCTCGAGGTCGGGATCGGAGTCGGCCACCACACCCACGCCGGCGAAGACCCGGGCGGTCGAGCCGTCGATCTCCGCACTGCGGATGCCGACGGCCCACTCGCCGTTGCCCTGGGCGTCGACCCAGCCGACCGGTCCGGCGTAGCGAGCTCGGTCGATGCCCTCGTAGCGCTCGATCAGCTCGAGGGCGGTGCGGCGGGGCGAGCCGTTGACCGCCGGCGTGGGATGCAGGGCGCGCATCAGCTCGAGCGCCGATGCCGGCGGCGTGGAGAGCCGACCCTCGACCAGGGTGGCGAGGTGCTGCACGTTGGCCATGGCCACGATCGACGGCTCGGCCTCCTCGTCGAGGTAGGAGCACCACGGCAGCAGGGTGTCGTGGACCATGTCGATGGTGTAGCGGTGCTCGACCTGATCCTTGGCCGAGGAGAGGAGGTTGGCGGCCAGTCGGGCATCGGTGTTGGGATCGGCGCTGCGCGGCGCGGTGCCGGCCATCGGGTGCGAGCGCACGAGGTCGCCGGTGCGAGCCACGAGCAGCTCGGGGCTGGCGCCCACGAAGCCGTCGACCGCGAACAACATGCACGACGGATAGGCGCGGCGGAGCGCGGCCAGCACGTCGGCGCGGCACAGCGGTTGATCGGTCTCGACGACGACCTCCCGCGCCAGCACGACCTTCTGGGCGGCGCCGGCCCGGAGCTCGTCGCGGGCGGCCGCGACCGCCGCACACCAGTCCTCGGCCGCTCGTGGGCTCGAGATCGTGTAGCAGCCGGGCTCGACGTGGCCTGCGTCAACGGTGGCGACGATCCCGCCGAGGACCTCGTCGAGGATCTCGTGGGGATCGCGCCCGAACGACGGGTCGTCGGGCGAGGACACCGTGGTCACCCAGCGGGTGCCGTCCTCGCCCCGCCCGACCAGCAGCTGAGGCACGACGATGGTGCCGTCGAGGGCGGGATCGAAGGGCAGTGCGCCGAGGGCGACCGGTCCGGTGCCGGGCAGGCCGAGCTCGTCGTCGACCTCGATGGTGTCGAGCACGGTGTGGGCGGCCAGCGCGGCAGCGGTGGGGTTCCCGGCGACCACCGGCACCTCGAGTGCGGTGCCGCGGCCGGCGAAGCCAGATCGGCCGCGCTGCCACAGCAGGCCCGACTCCCCGGCCAGCGTGATGAGGTCGACCTCGAGGTCGAGCCGGCGGGTGCGGGCGACGAGCTTCACCAATCGGGCCGATCTCGGGTACCGAGCAGCAGCTGCGAGATGCCACCCGAGAAGAGCGTGCGGGTGCCGTCGGTGAAGCCGGCCCGCTGGAACGACGCCAGCAGCTCGGCCGGCTCGGGCAGGTAGGCCACCGACTTGGGCAGGTAGCGGTACGCAGTGGGGTCCGACAGCAGGCCGCCGATGCGGGGGACGACCTTGCCGAAGTAGATGCCGTGGCCCCAGCGCATGACCGGGTTGGGCGGCTCGGCCACCTCGAGGATCGCCACCCGCCCACCGGGCCGCACCACTCGGGCCAGCTCGACGAAGAAGGCATCGAGCTCGACCAGGTTCCGCAGGGCGAAGCCACAGGTGATGCCGTCGACGGAGGCGTCGGGTACGGGCAGGCGCAGGATGTCGGCCTGCACGAGGGGCGCTCCGCTCCTGCCGGCCGCCAGCATGCCGAAGGACAGGTCGGCGCCGATGGGCACCAGGTCGTAGGCCGCCAGCTCCCGACAGAAGTCGCCGGTGCCGCAGGCCAGGTCGAGCACGATCGATCCCGGCCCGAGGCGGAGCTGGCGCACGGTGCGCTTGCGCCAGCCGACGTCCATGCGGAACGTCATGATGCGGTTGACCAGGTCGTAGCGGGGGGCGATGGCGTCGAACATCGACCGCACCGCCCGGACCTTGTCGTCACCCTCGGGGAGGTGCTCGGGGTCGATCGACAGCGGCTGCGGATCGGTGGCGGTCACAGGTCGAGCCTACGAGCAAGCCCCACCGACGACCCAAGTGCGGCGGTCAGAGGTCGGCCAGCAACTCGGCCTGGAGCCTGGGGAACAGCACCTCCATCAGGCCGGCGTGGCGACCGAGCGTGACGTCGTCGACCCGGTGCTGGAGCGCCTCGGCGCCGAATCGACCGAACACCAGCGCACCCACCAGGTCTGGCGGTATGCCGACGCCTTCGGACTCGAACGGGTCCTCCACGGCGTCGGTCGGTGCGACGTCGGTGACCACGCCCTGGTCGTAGGAGATCGACACCCCGGACTCGTACAGCGAGACGGAGAGCACGCCACGGCGGTCGGCGAAGCGGGATGCGGCCAGCCGCTCGGACAGCACCGGGCGGAGGGCATCGACCAGCGCGACCGCGTCGGGCACCCTGACGTAGATGCCGTGGCTGTGGTGCACCGGGCCACCGACGCCACCCAGGACCTGTCCGTAGGTCGTGCCGGGGTTGTCGAAGGCGACCACCAGCTCGCCGTGGGCTGCCCCCTGGGTGACGGCGTGGTGGAGCAGGGCCCGAGCGGCCTGGTCGTCGGCGGCCATCGCCGGCTGGACGTAGAGGCGCTCGGCCCCGGGTCGTGCCTCGAGCTGGGCGAAGCCGACGATCTGGCCCTCCCGTTGGGCGACCACCAGCTGCTCGAACCGGGTGGCCACGCTGCGGTCCAGGGTGCGGCGCCAGGCCGACTCGTCGCGCACGATGCGGAGATGCTCGATCGGGCGGCCGAGGTCGAGCCGCAGGATCCCCGCGAGGTCGCTGTCCTGAGCTGGGCGCACGTGGTCCGGGCCGGGATCGCCCAGGTTGTCGGTGGTCGGCAGGTGGATGGTCGGGTAGTCGAGCCCGTAGCCGTAGCCGAGGCGCCGGTAGAGGTACGGGATGCCGGTGATCAGGATGGCGAGGTCGCCCCGCTCGGCCGAGGCCCGGTGGTGGGCGTCGAACTGGGACCGCACGAGTCGACGGCGGCGGCAGGCGGGATCGGTGGCCACGTTCTCGATCTGGCCGACCGGAACGGTGACCTCGCCCAGCCGGAGGCGGTGGCTCAACAGCACTGACGCCGAGACCAGCCGGCCGCCGCCGGACGGATCCTCGACGACGAGCCACCTGGCGGGATGGTCCACTGGGTCCTCGGCCCGGCCAGCCGAGTCGAGGCCGCCGAGCCGTGAGCGGACGATCGGCTCGTCGGACTCGCCGAAGGCCGCCACCTCCAGCGCGACGATGGCCTCGCGATCGCCGGCCCGCGCCGTCCGCAGCACCAGCCCGTCGGCGAGCTCGCGGGGGAGGGTGGACACGGCGCCGACCGTACTGCTTCGGCGTGCGGCCACCGGTACCCTTTCGGCCATGGCCAGAGGCAGGGGATTGTCGTTCCAGATCGGCACGATCCCCGTTCGGGTCGACCCGAGCTTCTTCCTGATCATCGTGCTGCTGGGGCTCAACCCCAACGACGTCCAGCCGGTGCTCATCCTCAGCTGGGTTGCCATCGCGTTCGCCTCGGTGCTGTTCCACGAGCTGGGCCACGCGGTGGCGTTCCGCCTGTTCGGGGTGCAGCCGAGCGTGATGCTCTACGGCATGGGCGGGTTGACCTCGGGCGAGGGCCGCCTCACGCCGGTGGAGAGCATCACCGTGAGCCTGGCCGGTCCGCTGTCGGTGCTGCTGCTGATCGGTGTGCCGGCGCTGTGGCTCCAGTCGCAGGGCGTGGTCACCACCAGCGTGGGCCGCACCATCCTCGAGCAGGTCATCTGGATCAACGTGTGGTGGTCGGTGCTCAACCTCCTGCCGATCCTGCCCCTCGACGGCGGCAACGTCACCCGCTCGGTGCTGGACCTGGCCACCAAGGGTCGCGGTAGACGTCCGGCCGAGGTGGTCTCGGTCATCGTGGCGGTCGGCATCGGCCTGCTGGCGTACTCCTACGGCCTGGTCTTCGGGATGATCCTCGCCGGGCTGTTCGCGGCGATGAACATCAGCTCGCTGTCGAAGGTGAAGCAGGACGAGCTGGGCGACGAGCTGCAGTTCGGCCAGCGAGCGCTCATCGAGCACCGTCCCGCCGATGCCCAGCTGGTCGCCGAACGGGTGCTGGCCAAGCGACCGTCGGGCCCGACCTTGCGCTGGGCCTCCGAGCTGCTCGGCTGGTCCCGACTCTGGCAGGGCGACCGACCCGGGGCCGAGGGTGCCGTGCAGCGCTACGCCCACGCCGGGCCGCCGAGCGGGTCGTTCCGGGCCGCCCAGGCCCTGGCCGAGGGCCGCATCGTCGAAGGCGTCGCAGTGATGACCTGGGCCTTCGCCAACGAGCCCCCCGGTCCGTCGCAGGTGCTCGGGGCCATCGCCATCGCCGGCACCGGCCAGTCCGAGGCCTTCACCGGCGAGCTCTTGCGCCTCGACGGCGGCGCAGGCGTGCAGGCCGCGGTGCTGTTCCACGGGCTGCTCGACTACGCCGGCTACGCCCAGGAGGCGACCGAGGTGGCGGCGATGCTCCAAGCCGACGGTCGGGCCAGCCGTCCCCAGCCCTAGCAGTCAGTGATCGGGCAAGTCAGCGATCGGGCAGTCAGCGATCGGGCATCACCGGCAGCTGGCGCGACGAGCGGCCAGACTGTCGCCATGACGACATCGGTATCGGTCACCCGTGAGATCGCGGCCCCCGCCGAGGCGGTGTGGGCCCTGGTGTCGGACCTGCCCCGCATGGGGGAGTGGTCACCCGAGAACACCGGAGGGGACTGGGTCAAGGGTGCGAGCGGCCCAGCAGTCGGCGCTCGCTTCAAGGGCTCCAACTCGAACGGCACGAAGAGCTGGACCACCGACGTCAGCGTCACCGAGTGCGACCCTGGCCGGGCGTTCTCGTTCGAGGTGAAGGCGGTCGGGCTGCCCATCTCGGCGTGGAGCTACACGATCGAGCCGGCCGCCACCGATGACCGGTGCGTGATCACCGAGACCTGGACCGACCGCCGCGGTGGCATCACCAGGTTCTTCAGCAAGTCCGCGAGCGGTGTGGAGGACCGCGAGGCGTTCAGTCGCCAGAGCATCGAGACGACCCTCGCCAACCTCGCGGCCTCCGTCGAGGCCTGACGCCCGACCACCTCTCGGATCCGGGAGGGGCCGCTTGTATCAACAGCGCCGCCGTTTTCGACTCGATCAAAGCGGTCGTCGGGCGCGTCGGTGCACGAGGATTCTGATCAAGGCGATTTGATCTAAAGCGATCGTCTGCAATACTGCCCAGATGGCCATCGATTTCAGCTTCCCGCCGGAGCTCGAAGCGCTCCGCCACAAGGTCCGCGAGTTCATGGACACGATCGTCCGCCCGATCGAGAAGAAGGCAGAGGACGAGTCATGGGAGCGTGACCAGTGGCTCGGCGCCATCATCGAGATGCGCGGCGCGGCCCACGAGTGGGGTCTCTGGCTGCCGCACATGCCGAAGGAGTGGGGCGGCATGGGCCTGGGTCACGTGGCCATGGCCAGCGTGTCGGCCGAGGCCGGCAAGACCCGCATGGGGCCGTTCGCGCTGAACGCCCAGGCGCCCGACGAGGGCAACATGCACACCCTGCTGCACTGGGCCACCGACCAGCAGAAGGAGGACTACCTCAAGCCGCTGTGCGACGGCTACAAGCTGGTCGACGGCAAGCCGCGTGCCTGGCGCTCGTGCTTCGCCATGACCGAGCCCGAGGTGGCCGGCTCGGACCCGACGCTGATCCAGACCCGCGCCTACCAGGACGGTGACACCTGGGTGATCAACGGCCACAAGTGGTTCATCTCGGGTGCCCGGGGTGCCCAGTTCGCCATCCTGATCGCCCGCACCGAGGACGACCCCGACCTGCCCCAGGCCGCCAACACCGCGTTCCTCGTCGACATCCCGGCCGAGGGCTGGGAGATCGTCCGGGACGTCGAGACGCTCTCAGGCGCCCACAACCACTGCGAGATCCGCATCACCGACCTGGTGGTCCACCAGGACAAGATGCTCGGCGGTCGGGGGGAGGGCCACCTGCTCGGCCAGGCCCGGCTCGGCCCGGCGCGCCTGGCCCACTGCATGCGCTGGATCGGGCAGGCCGAGGTCGCCCTCGACATGATGGTCGACCGCTCGCTGAACCGGTTCGCCCACGGCTCGCTGCTCGCCGAGAAGCAGGGGATCCAGTGGATGATCGCCGACTCGGCCATGGAGCTCTACCAGTGCAAGCTGATGGTGCTGCACGCGGCCTACCTGATCGACACCGGTGGCGACTTCAAGAGCGAGGTGTCGATGGCGAAGCACTTC
>Ga0302299_10002250_pt1 | contig 11754 bp, 13 predicted proteins | sample III_Fen_N3_4_FD_198795 | JGI IMG/M metagenome (GOLD analysis project Ga0302299, IMG submission 198795) | Peat permafrost microbial communities from Stordalen Mire near Abisko, Sweden - III_Fen_N3_4 | ecosystem: Environmental > Terrestrial > Soil > Wetlands > Permafrost | place: Sweden: Abisko...
GTTCACTACGAGGCCTATCTGGCCGGTCAGGACGCGGTTAACGGGGACACGATTGACGCGATGGTCGGCGGCAGCCCGGATGATCCGGCGATCGTCCCAGTGGTCGGATCGACGAGCCGGTCGATCACGTACTCCAGCATGCCGCTGGTCTACGTGCTGCCGGAGGATTACGTCCTCGTCGTCGGCCGGCCGACGACCTACCGGGCGTACGCCGTGCACGGGGCGAAGATCACCTCGAAGGACCTGTGGTCGGTCGAGTACCTCGACACACCGCTGCAGCGCTTCGGAGGCACGTCGTTCACATTCACCCCCGACCGACCGGGCAACCTCACCGTGTGCTGGGGCACCGACTCGACGCGGAGCACGCGCTGGGCCGCCTGCTTCGACCCGCCGGCGAAATACCGCGACCGGTGGGCGCCGGTCGCCACCGCGCCCGTCACCCGCGTCGGCTCGGGCACCATCGGGACGATGTCCCCGGTCAGCCTCACCTGGACCGGGTCGGACAAGGGCTGGGGGATCGCCCGCTACCAGCTCCAGCGGAGCGTCGACGGCGGCGCGTGGCACGGCGTCGTGTCGACGAAGGCCCGCACCTGCACTCAGCTCGTGGCGACAGGCCACACGTATCGCTACCGGGTCCGCGCGGTCGACAAGTACGGCAATGTCGGAGCCTGGGCCACGGCGGCGACGTTCCGCCCGGCCATCGTCCCGGACGGGGTCTCGGCCGTGAAGTACGCCGGGACCTGGTCCGTCGTCGCGGACGCCGGCGCGGCCGGGGGCGCGGTCCACGCTTCGGGCACGCCGGGTTCGCGGGCAACGTTCACGTTCAGCGGCCGGGCCGTTGCGTGGGTGGCCGGTCGCGGCCCGGCGAACGGCCAGGCGAAGGTGTACGTGGACAAGACGCTGGTGACGACGGTGAGCCTGGCCACAGCCACGGACGACCCGCGCCGCATCGTCTTCCGGCGCTCGTGGACGACCAGGGGCACCCACACGATCCGCATCGTGGTGGCGGGCACCGCCGGAGCGATCGTGGACGTGGACGGGTTCGTCGTCCTCCGCTGACGCACCGGGGCTCGACAGACGGCGACCCGGCCGGGGCGGTCCCGACCGGGTCGTCGTTCGTGGCGTGGGTTCGTGGATGGCGCCCGGCGGCGCCCAGGGTCAGGGCAGCGCGGCGACGATCGCGGCGGCGTCCTTGTCCGAGGCGATGATCATGAACACGATGTCGTCCTTGGGGTACACGAGCGACGACATTCCGGACCCGGTGGTCCCGTAGACCGTCTTGCCGCTCACCGTGATCTTGTCGGCGGAGGACGTGCTGCTGTCGATGCCGTTCATGAATTCGGTGGCCGGGACGCCCTTGAGCTGGAGGGCGTAGACGAAGGTCATGGCGGTGCCGGACGTCGCGACGCCCATCGCGAAGCGCATGTCCGCGACCGTCTTGCCGTACTTCGACAGGAGCGGGTCCAGCTTGGAGTTGTCGAAGGGCGTGCCCGACAGCGGGATTGCCGCGCCGTCGAAGCTCGTCTTCTGGAGGGTCATGGTGCCGATGGTGGAGGGGATCATCGCCTCGAGGTCGCCGGCGTTGCCGGGGGTGAGGCTGATGGCGGGCATGGTGGGCACTGCCGTGTCGCCGGGCGCGCCGGAGTCGGCCGGGGCCTGCGAGTCGGCCGGGGCCTGGGTGGCGGCCGGGGCCTGGGTGGCGGCCTGGGTGGCCGCCACGGACGGCGCCGAGGTGGCCCCCGAGGACGGAGCGGCCGAGCCGCCACAGGCGGCGACGAGGATGGCGAGCCCGAGAGCGCCGCCGAGGAGACGCCGATCGGTGGTCATGTGTGGGCTCCCTGTGTGTGATCGGGGGGACGCCGCGTGCTGCCCCCGCTGCTGAGTGCGGCGCCCAGCGATTGTACGGACGGGCGCCAATCCCGTCGGTTGCGGCCGGGTGCAACGCGGCGTGGACGACGGCGGGGCCCTCGGGTATGATCGCCGTCCATTCACACTGCATAGGTTTTATGCGGTCGCTCGGCGGGGCGACGTGAGGCGGAGGAGCTCGGCTGGTGGACATCAAGGTGCAGGGCCAGGACGTTCCCGCGGCGCTGGACGCCGCGCCCTTCGTCAACCAGCGCGACCCCGCCCGGCGGCTCGGGCCGGACGGCAAGCTCGCCGTCAGCCAGCGCGCCCCGAAGTGGCAGGACGTCCCCGACGAGAAGTGGAACGACTGGCGCTGGCAGCTCTCCAACCGTGTCAACGACCTCGAGGAGATCGCCGAGATCCTCGAGCTGACCGAGGAGGAGCGTGAGGGACTCTCCGCCCCGGACAAGTTCCGCGTGGACGTCACGCCGTACTTCATCAGCCTGATCGACCCGAAGGACCCCACGGATCCGATCCGCCGCCAGATCATCCCGCTCGGGCGGGAGATCCACTCCTTCACCGGGATGATGGAGGACAGCCTGGCCGAGGACCGCCATTCGCCGGTCCCGGGCCTCGTCCACCGCTACCCGGACCGGGTCCTGATGCTGATCACGACGCAATGCGCCGTGTACTGCCGGTACTGCACGCGGAGCCGGATCGTCGGCGACCCGACGCAGAACTTCAACCGCAAGGAGCACGAGGCCCAGCTGGACTACATCCGCCGGACCCCGCAGATCCGCGACGTGCTCATCTCCGGCGGCGACGCGCTGACCCTCGCGCCGAAGCTGCTCGAGTCGGCCCTGCGCAGCTTGCGCGAGATCCCGCACGTCGAGGTCGTCCGCATCGGGTCACGGGTGCCGGTGTTCATGCCGCAGCGCATCGACGACGACCTGTGCGAGATGCTCGGCAAGTACCACCCGCTGTGGCTGAACATCCACGTCAACCACCCCAACGAGATCACCCCCGAGCTGGCGCGGGCCTGCGACAAGCTCTCACGCGCCGGGGTGCCGCTGGGCAACCAGTCCGTGCTCCTCGCCGGCGTCAACGACTGCGTCCACACGCAGCGGGAGCTGGTCCAGCGGCTGGTCGAGAACCGTGTCCGCCCGTACTACCTCTACCAGTGCGACCTCGTGGAGGGCGCCGGCCACTTCCGGACGCCGATCGGCAAGGGCCTGGAGATCATCGAGGGCCTCCGCGGCCACACGTCCGGGTATGCCGTCCCGCAGTACATCGTGGACGCCCCCGGCGGCGGCGGGAAGATCCCGGTCATGCCGAACTACGTCGTGTCCTACTCGGACCACAAGGTGATCCTCCGCAACTACGAGGGCTACATCACCACGTACGAGGAGCCGGGCGAGTACACGCCGCACGACCAGGCGACCTGTCGCTACTGCCAGCACCCGCGCCCGGAGCCGGGCCAGGAGGGCATCACCGGGCTGCTCGACGGCAAGCGGATGTGGATCGAGCCCGCGGGCTTCACCCAGGTCCACGAGCGTGGCAACGCGGACGCACATCGCCTGCAGGACCCGTCGAAGTGGGTGCCGTACGGCGTGGGTGCGATCGAAGGGCAGGCCTCCGAGCGCGGCCGCGACCTGCCGGTGCTGGAGGCGGGCGCGCCGTCGACGGAGTAGCGGACCAGCGCCGACCCGGCCCCGGGACGGGCGGCGGCGCGCCTCGCGAGGGGGGCACCTACCCGGCATCGCTGCGGGGCGCGGTGCGGGGTCGTTCCGATCAAGCGGAACGATCGAGCACGCTGCGGCAGGCTGGCTCGCCGAACGGCGGTCCCGGGTCGTCGCTGCTCTGTCGGCGCCCTCGGGCGACACGGAGGATTGGTTCCGCGTGGGCGGAACGACCGGGACATGGGCCTCGGCGGGATCCTGGCCCCGCCGGCGGGGCGATCGGTCGCCGTCGATCCCGCGGACCCACAGACCCCGCGGGACCGACGACTACAATCAGGCCTCATGTCAGACACGCCCGCCGCGACCCCCGCCGTCCGGCCCTTCCGCTACGGCTGGAACGTGCTCGCGATCGCGGCCGTCGTGGTGCGCATCGGGGCGGGGACGCGCTCGGCGCCGGGCGCGCTGGCCGGCGTGGCGGCCGGCGTGGTGGCGCTGGTCATCAAGCGGCCGGTCCGCGAGGCCGAGCGACTGGCGATGCCCGGGTGACCGATCCTCCGCCGCGACCGGGGCGGAAGCCCCGGCGGAGACCCATCGGCCAGTCCATCGGCGGCGTGCTGTTCGGGTTCGAGCAGCAGGTCTGGCGCAATGTCCCGCCGCCTGCGGAGGTGGTCCACCAGGCGCGGCCGGACGCGCCGATCGCCGGCGCGGACGGGACGATGGTGACGATCGCGATGCCGCTCGACGATCGTGGCGGTACGCTCGGCCGCACGGAGGCGAACGACATGATGGAACCCGGGATCCGGATCCCCGACGAGCAGGCGACCGTCGTTGCCGATCCGCGGGCAGGACGGGGCATGACCGCACCCGACGGCGAATTCGGCAGGCCGGCGCCGACGGGCTTTCCCCCGGAGCGGCCCGCGCCGCCGGTGATCGCCGAGTCCGGCGACCCGTTCACCGCGCTCCGTGTCGTCGACGCGGTCGCCAGGATGCAGCGCGGGCGGCCGGTCCGCCTCGACGCCCTGGTGGACAACCTCAACGCGACGCACCTGGACTGGCTGTTCACGCGCGACGTCGTCGTGAGCGTGCTGGTAACGCTCCAGGCGAACTGGATGGCCGACTACCGCAACTCGTCGGGGATCGTGCTGGACGAGTCGCCCGATGGCGCGACCGTGGCCGTGGAGGACTCGAGCCGGGTGGATCCGTGGATCGTGGGCCAGGCCCGGCGCGAGGCCGCGGCCTGCCGGGAGGCGCTGGACGAGTTCTCGCGCCGCGACCGCATCGCCGGCGGCGGCTGAGCGGGCTCGAGGCAACCATCCCCGGCATGCCCCGCACCAGCCTCGTCCACGCCCCCGAGTCCGACCTGTACGCGCCGGTGAAGGCGCTGCTGGCGGGCCAGGGCTACGACGTGAAGGGCGAGGTCAACGGGTGCGACGTGGTGGCCGTCCGCGGCGACGAGCCACCGGTGGTCGTCGAGTTGAAGCGCACGTTCGGGCTCGGCCTGGTGTTCCAGGGCATCGACCGGCTGGCGATGACCGACGCCGTCTACCTGGCCGTCGGGGCCTGGCCCACGCGCCAGCCGGAGGCGCGCCGCCTGTGCCGGCGACTCGGCCTGGGGCTGATCGTGGTGACCCACGGGCGGGCGGAGGTGGTGCTCGATCCGCTGCCCTACGTGCCCCGCCGCAACCGGCGTCGCGCGACGCGGCTGCTGGGCGAGCACCGGCGGCGGATCGGCGACCCCACGGCGGGTGGCAGCGTCCGGCGCCCGATCATGACCGCCTACCGGCAGGAGGCGGTCCGTTGCGCCGCGGTGCTCGCGACGGGGCCGCTGTCGCTCCGGTTGATGCGGGCCGCCGCGGACGTCCCGAACGCCGGCCGGATCGTCCGCGACAACGTCTACGGCTGGTTCGAACGTGTCGACCGGGGCGTCTACGCCCTCTCGCCGCGTGGCCTGCGGGAGGGACTCGATACGCCCGCACCCGCCGACGACATCGCCGGCGCCGGCTGATGGCCTTCGCCGTGCGCCGCCGTCTCCTCGCCTGCTCGTTCCTCCTGCTCGTGGCGAGCTGCAACCTGCCGCAGCCGAAGGTGCCGAGTCTGAACGGCACGCTGGTCGACGGCGGGCGCCAGACCGCCTGCAGCAGCCCGGATCCCGCCTGCCACCCGCTGGGGCGTCAGTCGTGGCGGGCGCGCGGACCGCGGCCGTATCGGGCCATGACGTCCAGCAGCCGATCGTGGTCGAGGCCGTGCGCCGTGATCCCGTCGCGGCCGGTCATCGTGCGGCCGGCGAGCAGCGCGTTGACGACGGCCGCCTCGGTGGCCTCGACGGCCGCCTGAAACAGCGGCGTGATGCCGCGGTCCACCACCATCCGCGTCTCGACCGTGACGTGGGGATCGCGCTCGCCGGCCGTCCGCGACAGCCCGCGGTTACCGGTCGCGAAGGCGATGAAGATGTCGCCCGACCCGTGCGAGGCAATGCCACCCATCCGGGCGATTCCCAGGCCGGCACGCTGCGCGAGGCGCTCGCACTGGTGCGGCAGGAGCGGGGCGTCGGTCGCGAGGACGACGATGATCGAGCCGCCACCGGGTCCCGTCCGCGAGGATCCCACCGGCGCGCGACCGCCCGGCGTGCGATCGCCCGACGCGGCCCGGGCCGCCGCCTCGGCTTCCAGTGCGGCGTCCTCGATCCGCTGCTCCTCGTCCCACGGGCTGGACACCGCCGACGTGGGGATCTCCTGGCCCACGGGCACACCGTCGATCCGGAGCAGCTCGCGCGAGCCGTAGTTGGCCTGGACGAGCGCCCCGACGACCCAGCCGCCGTCCTTGGCCGGGACTCGTCGCGACGCCGTCCCGATCCCACCCTTGAACTCGTGGCAGATCATCCCGGTCCCGCCGCCGACGCCGCCCTCCGCCACGGGCCCCCCGGACGCGGCCGCCAGCGCCTCGTCGACATGGGAATGTTTCACGTGAAACCCGTTCATGTCGTTCAGCGCGCCGTCGTACGTCTCGCCGACCACCGGGAGCGACCAGAACACGGACGCGGGCACCCGCGAGCGAGCGGCATGGGCGATGAGGGCGTCGCGCACGGTGCCGACGCTGTGGGTGTTGGTGAGCCCGATGACGCCGCCGAGGAACCCGGACTCGCGGACCCACTCGAGGCCGGTGAGCTCGCCGTTGCCGTTGAGGCGGTGGCAGCCGGCGAACAAGGGCTCGGTCCACGGGTCGTCCTGGTGCGGGACGACGATCGTCACGCCCGTCCGGACCGGCCCTCGGCCCACAACCAGCGGTCCCTCGCCCGAGAACAGGGTGGTGTGCCCCACCTGGACGCCCGGCACGTCCGTGATCGCATCGAGCTCACCCGGCTCCAGCAGCCCGATGCGCAGTCCCAGCTCCCGCGCACGCACCTCGACGATCCTCCATCCGCCCGATTTGGGACGGCCAGCGTCCGGTCGCACCCTATCATCGCCGGGTGCCGATGTCGGAAGCCCGTCCCGCCCAGCGCCTCGTCGCCGGAGCCCCAGGCCCGGCCCGGTGGGAGCGCCTGCCGGCCTTCGACCGGGTCGCCCCGCTGGACGCCGCCGAGCGCTTCCGCCACCTGCCCGGCCTGGCCCTGCTCGAGAGCGCGCGGCCCGGGCGCACGGGCCGGTGGAGCCTGCTGACGGCCGATCCCGTCGAGGTGCTCAACGTCGCATCCGACGGGCCGGACCCGTTCGTGGGCGCCCGCGCCCTGCTCGCGCGCCTGGACCGGGGCGAGCCGGCGTTGGCCGAGGACGACCCGGCAGCCGAAGCCGCACCCGTGCTCGAGGACCTCCCGCCGTTCGCCGGCGGGCTCGTCGGGTACCTCTCCTACGACCTCGGCCGCCGGCTGGAGCGCCTGCCGTCGATCGCGGCCGCGGACCAGCCGTTCCCCGAGCTCCGCCTTGCGCTCCACGACTGGGCCGTGGCGATCGACCGGCGCACCGGCCGGGCGTGGCTCGGCGGGCGGGCGCTGGACGGGGACGTCGCCAGGCTCGGACGCAGGCTCGCGACCGTCCGGGAGGTGCTCGAGGACGATCGTGTGCCGGCGCCGGTCGTCGGGCCTGCCGCTCCCCCGGCCTCGTTCGTCTCGGGCACGCCACGCGACGCGTGGATCGCGTCCGTCGAGGCCGTCCGGACGGCCATCGCTCGCGGGGAGATCTACCAGGCGAACCTGGCGCGCCGGCTCGTCGCGCCGTTCGCGGGTGACCCGTGGCCCGTCTTCCGCCGCCTGCGCACCGGCGACCCAGCGCTGTTCGCCGGGTACCTGGACCTGGGCCCCGCCGACGGCGCCGACCGGCCCACCGGCGCCTCTCCGTCGACCGGCGCGCCCCGCGCGCTGCTCTCGGCGTCCCCGGAGCCGTTCCTGGCAGTGGACGCGCACGGCAACGTCGCCACGGACCCGATCAAGGGCACGCGCCCCCGCGGGCGGACCCGCGAGGAGGACCGGGCGCTCGCCCGGGAGCTGATCGCCAGCCGCAAGGACCAGGCCGAGAACGTGATGATCGTGGACGTGCTGCGCAACGACCTCGGGCGCGTGTGCGAGCCCGGCACCGTGCGCGTGCCGCGGCTCCTCCGCCTCGAGCGCACCGCCGCCGTCCAGCACCTCGTGACGACCGTGACCGGTCGGCTGCGCCCCGGCCTCGACGCCTTCGACCTCCTCGCGGCCTCGTTCCCCGGCGGGTCCATCACCGGCGCGCCGAAGATCCGCGCCATGCAGATCGTCGAGGGGCTCGAGCCTGTCCGCCGCGGCCCCTACTGCGGGACCCTGGCGTGGTTCGGGCCCGACGGCCGCATGGGCTCGTCGATCCTGATCCGGACGTTCGTCGCGGACGGCGAGCGCCTCACGCTCCACGTGGGCGGCGGGATCACCTGGCGCAGCGACCCCGTCGAGGAGTGGGACGAGACGGTGGCCAAGGCGCGCGGGCCGCTGTCGTCGATCGGTGCGTCGGAGGTGGTCGGGTGAGCGACCGCAAGCCCGGGTTCGTCTGGGTGGACGGCGAGGTGCTGCCCGCCGGCGCCCGCCACCTGTCCGTGTTCGACCGCGGCTTCCAGCTGGGCGACGGCATCTTCGAGACCCTGCGCGCGACCGCCGGCCACTGCACCGAGCTGCCCGAGCACGTGGCGCGCCTCCGTCGCTCCGCCGACGGGCTGGCGATCGAGCTGCCCGACGACGTGGACGCGCGCGTGGGGGCCGGCATCGCCGCGATCCTGGCGGCCGAACGACTCGACGGGCCCCACGCCGATGCGTCCGTGAGGATCACCGTGTCCCGCGGCGCCTGGCCGTCCCGCGGCCTGCTCCCCCCGCGCGGCGAGCGGCTCACCCCGACGATCGTGATCCAGGCGTGGCCCGCGGAGCCCGCGCCCGCCGGGCATCTCGAGCAGGGGCTCGCTCTCGTCGTCTCGGCCATCCGCCGCGACCCGCAGAACCCCATCGTGACCCTCAAGACCACGTCGCGCGCGGACTACGTCTTCGCCCGCCTCGAGGCCCGCCGGGCCGGCGCCGACGACGCCCTGTTCCTGACGATCAACGGCCACCTGTCCGAGTCGACGACGTCGAACGTCTTCCTCGTCCGGGCGGCCCCGGACGGCGTGCTGGAGCTGGCGAGCCCGTCGCTCGACTGCGCGATCCTCGCCGGGACCACGCGCTCCTGGCTGCTCCGCTGGGCGGACGGCGCGGGGCTGCGGGCGGTCGAGGGACGGCTGACGCCCGACGAGCTGGCGACGGCGCGCGAGGCGTTCGTGTCGTCGTCGGTGGCCGGGATCCTGCCGGTCACGCGGTTCAACGGCCACCCCATCGGCGACGGGCTGCCGGGGCCGTGGACCGGCCGTGCCCGCGCCGACCGCGAGGCGTTCATCACCGGCGCCCCTACCCCGTCGGCCCGTCGGCCGGGCGCCGCCGCGCCTCCCCGGTGATCTCCGGCAGCCGCTCGCACGCCTCGCAGCCGGCGATCAGTGCCGCCTGCCGCCGCTCCCGCGTCTCGTTCCGCTTGGCCGACATCACCCAGTGCGCCGCCTGCCGCCGATACCCCGCCGGCTGCGCCTCGAACCACGCCCACGCCCCCGGCAGCGAGCGGATCGCGGCCTCGGCTGCCTCGTCGAAGGCGAAGCCGCCGTCGAACGAGTAGACCGCCGTCCGATCCTCCCGCCGTCGTTCGAAGGCCGCCTCGCCCGCCGGTCGCAGCCGCCCCTCGGCCCGCAGCGCCTCGACCCGCCCCACGTTCCGGGCGCTCCAGATGGACCCCGGCCGCCGGGGCGTGATCCTCAGCGCGTGGGCCTGGAGCTCCGGCAACGGCATCCGCACGCTGTCGATCCAGCCGACGCACAGGATCTCGTCCACGAGGTCTGCCCACGTGAACGGCACCGGCCGTCCGGAGCCGGCCTTCGGCAGACCCACCCACAGCTCTTGGGCCGCCTCGCCGTTTGCCGCGAGCCAGGCGCGCAGCTCCTCCACGGAGGCGAAGAACGAGACGTCGTGCGGGACCAGGCGGACCATCCGCGAAGCCTACCCGCCCGGCGCCACCTACACTCCACCCGTGACCCGCGACGAGCTGATCCTCCGCACCCACCAGCTGATCGCCGAGGGCGATCGCCTCGCGCGCGACCCGTCTCTCGGCGCCCTGCAGACGTGGCTCCAGCTGTCCGACGACCTGCTCGCGACGGCCTGGGGGATGATGGACCGGTACCACCTCGCGTGGCTGATGGTGGGCAAGCCGAAGGGCATCGTGCGCGGCCGCGAGATGACCGCCGACGAGACGGCCGCCTACGTGCGGGAGGTCGCGGGGTCGAAGACGGCCGCGCTGCACATGAGCCTCGACGCGGTGGAGCGCCAGGCGATGCCGTTCCGCGGCGAGACCGGGGGCATGGGCGCGGGGCAGGGGATGGGCACGGTGCCGGCGCGTGGCGCGGATGGCGGGACGGACGACGAGGCCGGCGCGGGCGAGGCCGGCGCCAAGGGCTCGGCGTCGGAGCGGCCGACGATTCCCGCCGTGTCGCACCGCGAGATCCCGCTCGATCCCGCCCTCCGGCTGCGCCTCGACGAGGTCCGCCGCGCCGCGTCCGAGCACGCCGCGCACGACGGGCCCGAGGTGCGCCGCGCACCGCGCCCGGAGCGCCTCCAGCGCTGATCGGCGGACGCCCGCCGCCTTACGACGACGCCGGAGCCCCTGACGCGAACGGCACGGTTGCCTTGCTCCCGTTGTTCGCCGCCACGTAGCAGGTGACCCGGCGGACCCCGCGGGCCCAGGCATCGGCCGGCGGAAACAGGTACTCCACCTTGAGGTCCGGCCGCGACCCGTACGCGGCGCCGACGTAAGGCTCGAACGCCGTCTTCACGCACGCCTGGTCCACCCAGGCGCCGATCGCGGTGTCGCCGGGGTAGGGCACCGGTCCCGTGGCGCCTGGGTAGTCCTGGGCCAGGAAGACCTCGCCGTCGTGCGCGGACGTGCACGGCTGGACGATGATCTCGCCGATCGCCGCCGCGGAGGGGACGTCGAAGCAGTCCCCGACCTTGAGCGTGAACGCGTTCCCCGCCTGCGGCCCGCGCCCGATGAGCAGGACGACGGCAACGAGGATCACCAGCACGGGGACGACGAGCCACCCCGCGCTGCGAAACACCGTCAGCGGCCCCGCACGCCGGCCGCGATCGCGGCCACGGCGACGAACGCCAGCGCCCACGGCCCGAACCGCGTCATCGCGTAGTCCCACGGCGCCAGCACGCCGCCCTCGGCGAGGGACCGCAGAGCATCGAGCGTCATCCCGAGCGCCATGGCACCCCCGGCCAGCACGGCGGCGCCGACCGCTCGCGTGCGTCCCGGTTCCTGGCCCTTCCCGGACAGGGCTCCCCCGGCGAGCGCCAGCCCCGTCAGCCAGCCGCCCGCGGCGGCGACCGCCAGGAACCCGGGCCCGATGTCCAGCCCGGCGAGGACGAAGACCACGACCGCCGTCGCCAGCGCCACGACCACGGCCGCCCCGACGCGCCGCCTCCGGCTCGGGCCCGCGGACGTCTGCCCAGGTGGCCGCGACCCCGGTGGCCCGGACGGCGGCCCCGACCGCGCTGGGTCCGGCGCATAGCGCTCCCCGGGGGCCCGGTCCAGCCGGCGGACCTCGCCGCCTCGCTCGCTCATGCCTAGATGCTACGCGTCGGGGCGCCCGGAAGCGGTATCCTCCCGACCGTGAGCCATCCCTCCCTCGGCATGCCGCCGCGCTCCCTCCAGGC
>Ga0302299_10002252_pt1 | contig 11750 bp, 11 predicted proteins | sample III_Fen_N3_4_FD_198795 | JGI IMG/M metagenome (GOLD analysis project Ga0302299, IMG submission 198795) | Peat permafrost microbial communities from Stordalen Mire near Abisko, Sweden - III_Fen_N3_4 | ecosystem: Environmental > Terrestrial > Soil > Wetlands > Permafrost | place: Sweden: Abisko...
CGACGGCCGCGCCGAGGACGGTGCCGGTGCGCACGTCGCGCGCGACCACATGACCGAGCTCGTGGGCCACCACGGCGTACACCTCGTCGTCGTGGTCCCGCTCGAGGAGCGTGTCGTGCACGACCACCCGACGCGTGGAGCCCAGGCCGGACACGTAGGCGTTGAGCGCCGACGTCCGGCGCGAGGCGTCGGCGACCAGGACGTCGCTGATCCGCACGCCGTCGCGCCGGGCGAGGTCGAGCAGGCGGCGGCGCAGCGGTCCGTCGGGCATCGGGGCGAAGCGCGAGAACAACGGCTCGACGACGACCGGCAGCAGGAACGAGAGCAGCACGATCGCGAGCGCCGCCGCGACCGCGACGACGACCCACCACGTGGCGGGCCAACGCCGGGCCGCCGCCACCCAGCCGAGCATGGCACCGGTCACCACCAGCCAGGAGAGTCCGAGGGCCACGACGACGTCGCGCACCCACCGCGCCCAGGTCCCGGTCGCGAGCCCCACCTCGAGCGACACCCGTCGTACGACGACCGCACCCGGCAACGTCGCCAGCCGCGAGACGAGCAGCACCAGGGTCGTCGCCGCCACGACCTGGACCCACCACGGACCCGCGAGGCCGACCACGGACGCCACGACGCCGGTCACTGCGAGGACGGTCGGGACCAGGACGTCGAGCGCCACATCCGCGAGCCCCCAGGGCCGGACCCGTCGCCGGAAGGCGCGCTCGCGCTCCTGCTCGGCCCTGCTGAAGTCCAGGTCGAGATCCTCCGGAGCGACGACGGGCACGGACTGCGCCGGGACCCAGCGCAGCGCGAGCCCCACCACGAGCACGCAACCCACGAGCGCGACCATCGCGGCAGCCATGCGAGCCCCTCCCGCTCAGCCGGCCAGGGCGCGCAGCCGCGCACGCCAGGCCGACTCGAGCGACGCCGTGCCGGAGCGGGTCACCGTACGCAGCGCGGCCTCGAGGTTCTGCGCCTCGGTGCCGGTACCTGCGGCGGTGAGGCGGTAGACCTGCACGAGCGCCTGCTGCCCGTACCGGTCCGCGATGACGCGGCAGGCCAGGTCGCCGCCCTCGTAGGCGAGGTCGACCTGCGAGCCCTGGAACGTCGCGTGCGTCGGCAGCGCGGAGGGCCCACGTCCCGCGCGCACCGCCGCTGCCAGCTCGCGCAGCTCGTCACCGAGGGCGATCCCGCTGTCGCGGTATCCGACGTACTCGGCGAATCCCTCCTCGAGCCAGAGCGGTACGCCGGGGGTTTCCGGCGCGTCGGTCGCGACGTGCGTGATCTCGTGGCGCACGACGACCTGACGACCCGCGGCCGACAGCGACGACATGCTCGGTGCGTTGAGCCAGATGCGCAGCGCCGACGTCGACCGGTCACCATCGTCGGACAGCTCGCCGGTGGTCACGGCGGCGTAGCCGTCGAGGGACCTCGCCGTGCGGGCCAGCGCGCGCCCGAGCTGGGCCGTCGTGCGCGGCACCAGGACGACCGGGCGCCGGCTCCACCCGCTGCCCCAGACGTCCGAGACCGCCGGCACGGCCGCGTCGGCGAGCCGGGAGTAGCCGCGCAGGGCCGGGGCCGGGGTGTCGATGCCGATCACCAGGCTCCGGGAGCCGTGCACGACCGTGAGGTCCCCGAGGTCCCAGGGCTGCGCCCGGCGGTCGGCGGTCGACTCCGCGGAGACCTGCCAGCCGGCCGTGCCACGAGTCACGGTCAGGTGCTCGTGGACGACCGCGTCGGTCGCGTCGAGGTCGAGGCGCAGGTGGAGACGCACGTCGAGCAGGACGACGGAGTCGTCGGAGCCCGTCGTCGTCGTCTGGATCCGGTAGTCCCACATCGTGAGCGGCAGCGCCTCGAGCCGGTCGAAGAGCGGTGTCCGGGCCTGCGCGGTCTGGGTCGCGGCGTAGGCAGCGGGGTCATCACTCGCGACGGCGTCGCCCCGCCGCGTGAGCAGGGCGGCGATCAGGGTGTCCCGGTCGTCGGCGGGAGCGGGATCCCCCGAGACGTCGCCCGGGACCGTGCCGGACGCGCGAGCGCCGGCCCCGGCGACCGCGCGATAGCCCGACCCGGTGGACGCGACGTGCGGGAGGGCTGTCCCCACAGCGAGGACGGCGAGCCCGACCACCGCGACGACGCCGGCCACGACGCGCCGGCCGAGGTGGGCAGCGCCGAGGGGCACCGACCCGGTCGGCGTGACGGGCGAGGTCCACAGGACAGGGAGGCGGTCGGAGCCCGGCTCGACCGGGCTCCACCGACCCCGACCGAGGTCGGGGTCCGGAGCGGGCGGCTCGCCGCCGTCGTCAGTCACGAGGACACGGTAGGTCGCGCGCGGCGACGTCGGGTGGACGGGCCGGAGCGGGGCGCGGTCAGTCGGTCAGACCACGCGCCCGGCACCGCTGTAGCGGTCGCCGTACCAGGGTCCCCAGGCCGAGATGATCTCGACTCCCGCACCGGGGTTGGACGCGCTGACCATCATGCCGCCCCCGATGTACATGGCCACGTGGTGTGCGCCGCCGCCGAAGTAGAACAGCAGGTCGCCCGGACGCAGGTCGGAGCGACTCACCGACTGGGTGACACCGGCCTGCGCGTGGGAGTAGTGCGGCAGCGAGACGCCTGCGGCGCGGTAGGCGGCCAGGGTCAGCCCGGAGCAGTCGAACGTTCCGGGCCCGTCGGCCCCGGCCACGTAGCTGTGACCGACCTTGGACAGGGCGTACTCCACGGCGATGCGCGCCCGGCTCGACGCGGAGCCGCCGCCCGAGCCGGAGTCGGACCCCGACCCGGCGCTGGTGTCGCTGCCGGAGCTCACCGAGCTGCCCCGGTGGCTCGAGCCGGAGGGCGCGCTCGCAGCGGCGCGGGCGGCCGCGGCGTCTCGCGCCGCCTGCGCCTCGGCGGCAGCAGCCGCACGCTCGCTGGCGGCCCGGCGCTCGGCCTGCAGTGCGATCAGCTTGGCGCGCTCCTCTGCCTTGAGCGAGGACAGCAGGGCCTCGGCCGCCGCGATCTTGTCGTCGACCGCCTGCTTCTGGGCCGCGGCGTCGGCGGCAGCGGCAGCAGCCGCCGCCTCCTGCTGGACGAGCTGGGCCTTCAGCTGCGCGAGGAGCAGCCGCGCGCTCTCGGTCTTGCGCAGCGACGTGCCCTGCGACCGGGCCACCTGGTCGAGCGCGGCCGTCTGGTCGAGGAATGCCTGCGGGTCGTCGGCGAGGAGTGCCTGCAGGCTGGGGTCGATTCCGCCGGTGGCGTAGGCCGCGCGGGCCATGGCGTCGATCGCGCCGGACACCTGGCCGTAGGCGATCTCCGCAGCGGCGATGCGCACCTTGAGGGCAGCGATCTTCTGCGCGATGTCGGCCTGGTTGGCCCTGGCCTGGTTCCACAGGTCGGCGGCGTCGGCGGCGTCCTGCTGGAGCTGCTCGATCTGCTGCTCGACCTGCGCGATGGTCGCGGTCGGGGCGGCCGTGGCCGTGCTGCTGGCAGCGACGCCGGACAGCGCGACCGCCAGCACGGCGATCGGCGTCAGCAATCGGAGCGCGACGCCGGAGCGTACGCGTGCGAGCACGTCAGAACTGGTCGCCACGAGGGCGGCCTCCCTCTCCCGTACCGCCTACCGGGTGAGCTGACGGGCTCGGGCGGGAAGATCGCCCTACGACGGTGACCTGCCGGCACGTACGCCGGTCGGTCTCCCTCGATTCGCCCCAGGGGAAGTGGGTCCCCGGCTCCGGCTTCCCGCCCCCGGGAGGGCGGTTCGTCGAACTCGGCGGGGTGGCCGTTGCCGTCGGATGACGGCGCCTCGCGACCACCTGACCGGGACCCTATCAAGGTTTGCGACCCCCGGTGGACGACCTGGCGACATCATCTCGTCACCGGGGCGTGACCCGACTGTGACTCAGGCCACAGCCCTCGGCGAGTCGTCCGACAGCCGGACACGCGGCCTGGGGCCGAAGGTCCGGAGACGGTCCGGGCCGTTCAGCCGGCTGCGCGACCGGGTCGCTCGACGGCGTCGCGAGGGGTGTCGTCCCCGGCACGGACGGGCAGGAGCCGCAGGGGCGGCACCAGCCCGGAGTCCGCCAGGACGGCCAGGGCCGTCATCTCCTCGCCCGGGACCCCCTCGGTGGCCCACCACTCGGGGAGACCGAGCAGGGATGTGACGACGCAGTCCCCGCAGGCGGGGCCGCGTGCCACGCACGTGTCGCAGTCGACGATCACTTCGGCACCTCGGGTTCCGTCGGGTCCGGTTCTGGCCCGGACCACCTGGCACTGACGCTAGGAGCCGGGTCCGACAGTGGCGGGTGCACCACCCGGCGGCGAGGTCGGTGTCCTCAGCCGAGCGCACCGGAGGCGCGGGCGGCGGCGGTGTCTCGCCCGAGCTCGGCGAGCACGGTGTCGGTGTCCCGGCCGAGGGCCGGAGCGGACTGCGGGGCCGACGGCTCGGACGGCACCCACGCGACCGGTCGCGCCGCGGCGACGAGCGAGCCGTCGCAGAGCGCGACGTCGACGACGACGCCGCGGCCGCGCAGGTCCGGGTCGGCGAGGGCCTCGGCCGCGGTGCGGATCGGCGTGACGCAGGTCTGGTCCTGCTCGAGCAGGGTCATCCACTCGTGGCGCGGGCGCGAGGCGAACAGCGCGGTGAGCCGCCCGCGCAGCGCGTCCTGCCCGGCGACGTCGTACTGCGCCGCGGCGAGTGCGGGGTCGCCGACGAGCTCGGCGACGCGACCGAAGAACTGCGGTTCCAGTGCGCCGCAAGCGATCTCGAGACCATCGGCGCAGCGGTAGATCCCGTAGCAGGCGAGCCCGCCGGTGAGCATGTCGGGCGTGGGCGGTCCCTCGCCGGTCGCGATCACCGAGCCCTGGCCGATGCCGGTGAGCGACAGGGCGGAGTCGAGCATGGTGACGTCGACGCGGAACTGCTCACCACGTCGCTGCTCGGTCACGCGCAGCCCGCTCACGACGGCCAGCGCGGCGTGCAGGCCCGTGGCCATGTCGGCGAACGGCACGGCAGGCATCCCGGGAGCGCCGTCGGTGCCGCGGGACAGACCGAGGATCCCGGCGTAGCCCTCCACGTTGAGGTCGTGGCCCGGGAGGGCGGCGCGGGCGCCGTCGCCGTACGCCGTCATCGACACATGGACGAGGTCGGGGTTGGCGTCGGCGAGCACCGCCGCGTCGAGGCCGAGCCGGTCGAGGACACCGGGGCGGAAGGAGTCGACCAGCGCGTGGGAACGAGCGACGAGGTCGAGGAGCACCCCACGGCCCTCGGCGTTCTTCAGGTCGAGCGCGACCGACCGCTTGCCGCGGCACAGCGCGACGAAGACGCCGGACTCCCCCGTGCCCGTGTACGGCGGCATCGCCCGGAGACCGTCGCCGCCGCGCGGGTCCTCTACCTTGAGCACGTCGGCCCCGAGGCCGACGAGCACCGACGTCGCGTAGGCGCCCGGCAGCAGGCGCGTCAGGTCGAGGACCCGCACCCCGTCGAGCGGACGCGCGGACGACCCCGCCACCTCAGGCGCCTGTGGGGTCGTCGGTGGGACCTCCGGACGCCGGGCGGGCGACCGTCTCGACGGCCTCGCCGTCGGCCCCGCACCAGCGGCACGACACGGTCTCGACAGTCTCGGCGAGCACCTCGGTCTCCTCGATGGCCGGTTCGCCGGCGAGGTCGAGGTGCCAGAACTCGCGCACCCGGCTCGAGCGGACGACGTCGAAGCGCGTCAGGTTGCCGCAGCGGGTGCAGCGCCAGCGGGAATCGGCATCGGGAAGCAGCACGGCCACGGTCGAACGTCCCCTCACGAGCGCCGTCCCGCGCGGGACGGCTCGGATCGGCACGACCCTACGGCGGCGCGCCTCGGGCACGACGTCGTACCCCCCGCCTAGCGTCGTCGACGTGAGCAGTGCCGACCCGACCCCGACCCCGTGGGTCGGCGCACACGGCCCGGCAGGGCGGGTCGAGCCCGAGCAGATCGCGCGTCGCCGACCGGTGCAGCCGACCTTCGACGACCTCGGGACACCGCTGCCCGAGGTCACGTTCGTCGTCGTCGACCTCGAGACCACCGGAGGCTCGCCGTCGGACGCCGGCATCACTGAGATCGGTGCCGTGAAGGTCCGCGGCGGCGAGATCGTCGGGGAGTTCCAGACCCTGGTCCACCCGGGCATGCCGGTCCCCACGTTCATCGCTGTCCTCACCGGCATCACCGACTCGATGCTCGTCGACGCCCCGCCGCTCGGCGTGGCCGTGCCCGCGTTCCTCGAGTTCGCCACCGGGGCCGTCCTCGTCGCCCACAACGCTCCCTACGACGTGTCCTTCCTCAAGGGCGCGTGCGCCCGGCTCGGCCGCCCGTGGCCCGATCACGTGGTCGTCGACACCGCTCGGCTCGCCCGCGCCGTCCTGCTGCGCGACGAGGTCCCCAACTGCAAGCTCAGCACCCTGGCGCGTCACTTCCGCGCCACGACCGTGCCCAACCACCGCGCGCTGTCCGACGCGCGGGCCACCGTCGACGTGCTGCACGCGTTGATCGAGCGGGTCGGCACGCTCGGCGTGCACTCGCTCGAGGAGCTCGCCACCTACACCTCGCGCGTGACGCCCGCGCAGCGCAAGAAGCGCCACCTCGCGGAGGCGCTGCCCGACTCCCCCGGCGTCTACGTCTTCCGCGACGAGCAGGGCCGGGCGCTCTACGTCGGCAAGAGCCAGCGCATCCGGTCGCGGGTCCGCACCTACTTCACGGCGTCCGAGACGCGCACCCGGATGGCCGAGATGGTGGGCCTGGCGGTCCGCGTCGACGCCATCGCGTGCGCGTCTCCGCTCGAGGCGGAGGTCCGCGAGCTGCGGCTCATCGCCGAGCTGGCCCCGCGCTACAACCGGCGGAGCCGGCACCCCGAGCGCGCCGTGTGGGTGAAGCTCACCGCGGAGGCGTTCCCCCGCCTGTCGGTGGTGCGCCAGGTGAAGCCGGACGCCACGGCGGGCGCCGCCTACCTCGGCCCCTTCGGGTCGCGGCGCTCAGCGCTCGACGCCGTTGAAGCACTGCAGGCAGCGATCGGCCTGCGCACCTGCACCGACCGGCTCTCGCCCCGGCGCACGTCCTCGGCCTGCGTCCTCGCCGAGATGGGCCGCTGTCCTGCGCCCTGCACGGGCGCGGTCGACGTCGACGCCTACTCCCCACTCGTCGAGCAGGCCAGGCACGCCCTGCTCGACGACGTCCGCCATGTGGAGGCCGCGCTGCTCGACCGGCTGCGCACGCTGTCCGCCGACCTGCGCTACGAGGAGGCCGCGCTCTGGCGCGACCGCCTCGAGGCCTTCGCGCGCGGGGCCGCCCGGGCCCAGGAGATCGCGTCGCTCGCGGCGATCGAGGAGCTGGTCGCGGCGCGCCCCACGGCCGACCGCGGATGGGAGGTCCATGTCGTGCGCCACGGCCGGCTCGCGGGCGCCACCACGGTCGCACCGGGACTCGACCCTCGACCGGCGGTCGACGCGCTCCTCGCCACGGCCGAGCAGGTCGAGCACGAGGGCGGACCCGCGCCGGCCGCCCTCGTGGAAGAGACGGTGCGGGTGCTGCGCTGGCTGGAGTCCGGCGACGTGCGCCTGGTTCCTGGCCCGCAGCCGGTCTCGTGGTCGCTGCCCGCGCACGGCGCCGCGGGCCTGGTGTCCCGGCTGCAGAGCGCCGGCCGGGCCGATGTCGTGCGGCTGCCCGCCGCCGAGCGTTCGCTGCGCCCCGCGGGCTGACCTGCCCCGTGGCGCGGCATCCGGCCCCCGTGGGGACCGGCTCCGGCCTAGAGTCACCGCCATGGTGACCGCACTCGTCTTCATCCGGACCGAGCTCCACGCCGTCAACGACGTCGCCGAGACGATCGCCGGGATCCACGGCGTCAGCGAGGTCTACTCCGTCACCGGAGACCTCGACCTGGTGGCCGTCGTCCGCGTCCGGGAACTCGACGACGTGAGCGCCGTCGTGACCGACGGCATCTCCATGGTCCCCGGGATCGCCACCACGGAGACCCACATCGCCTTCCGCACCTACAGCCGTCACGACCTCGAGAGCGCGTTCGCCATCGGCCTCGACTGAGCGCCGACCGCTCAGCCGGCCGCGAGACGCCTCGAGACGGTGATCCACCGGTCGAGCGTGGCGCCGGTCGCTCCGCTCGAGATCGCCTCGGTCGCCCGGGGCAGCGCCGCGGCGATGCGGTCCCCCGCGGACCCCGACGCGCGCATGCCACGGGCCGCGTCATGGGCCACGAGCGCTGCCGCAGCACCGAGGACCACGGCGTCGCGGACCGGGTCGAGCAGGTCCGAGCGCTCACCCGCGAGCACTGCTCGGGCCACCTCGGCGTTGAACGCCGCATCGCGGCCACGCAGGGCTCCCGCCTCCGATCGGGCGATGCCGAGGTCGACGGCGTCGACGAGCGACTCCACCACCTCGGCCCCCGTCGCGTCCCAGACCCGGGTCGGGGCATGCGTGGACAGCTCGTCGAGGCCGTCCTGACCCCGCACGACCACCGCGCGCGTGCCGCGGTCGAGCAGGGCCTGCGCCATCACCGGAGCCAGCCTCGGGTCGGCGCACCCGACCACCTGCGCCGCCGGCCGTGCGGGGTTGGCCAGCGGGCCGAGCACGTTGAATATCGTGGCGACGCCGAGCTCGCGCCGGGTCACCGCGGCGTGACGCATCCCGGCGTGGAACACCGGGGCGAAGCAGAACACGATCCCCGCCTCGGCGAGGCAGTCCCCGATCGCGGACGGCGGCAGGTCCACAGCGACCCCGAGCGCCTCGAGCACGTCGGCCGACCCGGCGGCCGAGCTGGCGGCGCGGTTGCCGTGCTTGACGACGGGAGCCCCCGCGGCGGCGACGACGACCGCCGCCATGGTGGAGATGTTCACCGTGTTGGACCGGTCGCCGCCCGTGCCGCAGGTGTCGACCGTGGGCCCGGTGCCGGGGGCGAGCTCCACCGGCGCGGCGTGGGCGAGCATCGCCGATACCAGGCCGGCAACCTCGGCGGGGGTCTCGCCCTTCGCACGCAGCGCGACGAGGAACCCGGCGAGCTCCACCGGGGTGGCGTCGCCGGTCATCGCCCGGTCCATGGCCCAGGCGGCGTCGTCGGGCTCGAGGTCCTCGCGTCGCAGCAGGGTGGAGAGCAGGTCCGGCCAGGACCGCTCGGCGAGCGGGCCGGCGGGATCGCTGGAGGAGGACGGTCCGGTGGTCACGTCCGAACCCTAACGAGGGGCGACGGCGACCGGAGGTGGCGTTCGGGCTCGCCGGCGCCGTCAGCCGCCGGTGACGGCCAGGCGCGGTCGCAGCAGGGCTGCGGCGGCCTCGGCGAGCAGGACGGGGTCCAGGGGGTGCGGGATGACGGCCTCGGCCTGCGACCAGGTGGCGAGCCAGGCGTCCTGCGGGCGACCGAGCAGCAGCAGGACCGGCGGGGCGGCGTAGATCTCGTTCTTCATCCGACGGGCGATGCCCATCCCGCCGGACGGGACCGCCTCGCCGTCGAGGATCGCGAGGTCGACGCCACCGGCGTCGAGGCGCCGGATCAGCGCCGGCTCGGTCGCGAACTCCAGGCACTCCACGAAGGGCAGGTCGGCGGCCGGTCGGCGTCCCAGGGCCGCGACGACGGTGGCCCGGGTGGAGGCGTCGTCGCTGTAGACCAGGACGGTGAGGGTGCGCTCGGCCGCGGTGCTCATGGCGGCATGCTATCCGGGTGCGGAGGCGTCGCCCCGACCGGTCGTGAGGGGCCGGTCAGCAGGTCGGTCAGCGGGTCGGCCCAGGGGTCCGGGGCGGGGCGCGCCACGCCGGTGGACGGAGTCGGGGGGTGGGGAGGCCGAGCGGCCCCGGACCTGACACAATGCCGCGCGTGGCGACCGCAACCGTGATCGAGAACGCTCCAGCCCACGCGCCGGCCAATCGGCCGAACATGGTGTCCGTCGGCACCATCGTGTGGCTGTCCAGCGAGCTGATGTTCTTCGCTGCCCTCTTCGCCATGTACTTCACGATGCGCGCGGTCAACCAGGCCACGTGGTCGGAGTACACGGAGAAGCTCAACGTCCCGTTCGCCACGGTCAACACGATCATCCTCGTGCTGTCCTCGGTGACCTGCCAGCTCGGTGTGTTCGCCGCCGAGCGCGGTGACGTCCGCAAGCTTCGGATGTGGTTCGTCATCACGTTCGTCATGGGCTCGGTCTTCGTCGCGGGCCAGATCACGGAGTACGCCCAGCTCGTCAAGGAGGGCATCACGCTGTCCTCGTCGGCCTACGGCTCGGTCTTCTACCTCACGACCGGCTTCCACGGCATGCACGTGACCGGCGGCCTCATCGCCTTCCTCTTCGTCCTGGGACGCACCTACGTCTCGCGGCGCTTCACCCACCGTCAGGCCACCACGGCGATCGTCGTGTCGTACTACTGGCACTTCGTCGACGTCGTCTGGATCGGTCTGTTCACGATGATCTACCTCATCAAGTGACGCCCTGAAGCCCTGACCGCAGCCACTGCCCCGACTCGCGAAGGCGCACTCGTGACCAGCACCTCAGTACGACGGCACCGGGCCACCGGCCTCGTCGTCCTCCTCGCGGCCCTCGTGGCGACCGGCGTCGGGTACGCCGCCGTCACGGGCTCTGCGCAGGCGGCGGCCCCGCTGGCCTCCCAGACCCAGGTCCAGCAGGGACGCCAGCTCTTCCTCGAGGGCTGCGCCACCTGCCACGGTCTGGCCGCCCAGGGCACCGGCAGCGGCCCCGGCCTCATCGGCGTCGGCGCCGCCGCCGTCGACTTCCAGGTCACCACGGGCCGCATGCCGCTGGCCGCGCCAGCCGTCCAGGCCCCGCGCAAGACGCCGGTCTACAGCCCTGAGCAGGTCAGCGCGCTCGCGGCCTACGTCGCCACGCTCGGCCCCGGACCCGCGATCCCGTCGGAGTCCGACGTCAGCACGACCGACGCCAACCTCGCCGAGGGCGGCGAACTGTTCCGGACCAACTGCGCCCAGTGCCACAACTTCGCCGGCAAGGGCGGGGCGCTCTCCGACGGCAAGTACGCGCCCAGCCTCATGAACGCGACTCCGACCGAGATGTTCGAGGCCATGCTCACCGGCCCGCAGAACATGCCGAACTTCCCCAACGCCACGCTTCCGATCGAGAAGAAGCAGGCCATCATCAAGTACATCGAGCACCTCCAGAGCTCGGCCGACCCGGGCGGTCTCGCCCTGGGGTCCTTCGGCCCGGTCACGGAGGGTCTGTTCATCTGGATCGCCGGCATCGGAGCGCTCCTGCTCGCGGCCGTCTGGATCGGGGCGAAGGTGCGATGAGCGACAACCACGGCACGGACCTCGAGGTCGCGGAGCACGGCGACACGCCGCTCTTCCCGCTCCCGCCGCACCATCACCGGATCACCGACACCGACCCCCGGGCGGCGCGCCGCGCCGAGCGCCAGGTCGCCGCGATGTTCGGGCTCTCGGCGCTGTGCACCATCGGCTTCGTCGTCGCCTACGTCGCGATCCCGACCGACACGTTCATCGCACTGGGACCGATCGGCGTCCTGCAGCTGTCCAACCTGGTCCTGGGCCTGACCTTCGGCGCAGCGATCCTGCTCATCGGTCTCGGCGCCATCCAGTGGGCCAAGAAGCTCATGGCCGACGAGGAGATCGTCGGTGAGCGCCACCCGCTGGGCTCACCGAAGGAGGACCAGGACGCGGCGCTCGAGGCCTTTCAGACCGGCCTGGCCGAGTCCGGCTTCGTCGAGCGCAAGATCGTGCGCCGCACCCTCATCGGCGCGCTCGCGCTGTTCCCGATCCCGCTCATC
>Ga0302299_10002253_pt1 | contig 11750 bp, 9 predicted proteins | sample III_Fen_N3_4_FD_198795 | JGI IMG/M metagenome (GOLD analysis project Ga0302299, IMG submission 198795) | Peat permafrost microbial communities from Stordalen Mire near Abisko, Sweden - III_Fen_N3_4 | ecosystem: Environmental > Terrestrial > Soil > Wetlands > Permafrost | place: Sweden: Abisko...
AGCCGTCAACGCACGCCTCCTGGGACTGGTCCTGAACATGACCCCCACCAAGGGGGCTGACGCCTATCTCTACTACCGCGACGGCTACGCGCCCCAGTCACCACGTCAACCCGCCGCGGCGGCTGAGCACGTCCGGTCCGCCTCCTGACCTGAGATTTCACCGGCCAAGGGGTTGCCGTTGTCGGTGCGGGCAGGAACACTTTCGCGTCATGGGCGTTCCCACTAGCGTGACCATCCCACCGATGCCGGACCAGCCTTCCGCCGCGCTACGGGACCGCGAGGAGGCCGAGGGCTACGTGGCCCTGGTCTGCTTCAAGCATGGACCGCCCGGGCTGCAAGGCGTCGAGCTCGAATGGACGGTCCACCATGACAGCGACCGCCGCCGCCCCCTGGACGCCACCCTGCTGAGGCGTGCCCTCGGACCCCATGCCCCGCAGACGATCAACCCGCAGCACACCCAGCTCCAGCTACCCTCCGGGTCCCTGATCACCGTCGAGCCTGGCGGGCAGGTCGAGATCTCCACCACCCCTACCAGATCGACAGCCGAGCTCATCTGGGTGGCCACCGCGGACGCGGCCACGCTGAGGGGAATGCTTGACAAGCACGGACTTGTGCTCGGCGACCACGGCACCGACCCGCACCGCCCGCCGACCCGTCTCCTGCAGGTTCCCCGCTACGAAGCCATGCAGGCGGCCTTCGACCTCATCGGCCCGCAGGGTTCGCGGATGATGTGCAGTACCGCGTCGATGCAGGTCTGCCTCGATGCCGGCGAGGCCCACGAGTCCGCCACCCGCTGGCGTGCGGCCCACGCGCTCGGTCCGGCCCTGGTGGCATTGTTCGCCAACTCGCCTCACCTGGAGGGCCGGTCGACCGGCTGGGCCTCCTCGCGGCTGAGAGCAACTCTGGGCACCTGTCCGCCGTTCACCCTGCCGCCCGAGCCCAGTGACGACCCGGCCGGTCAGTGGGCCAGGATGGCCATGCAGGCCCCGGTCGTCTGCGTCCGCGGCGACGCGCACTCCTGGGCAGCCCCGGCCGGGCTCTCCTTCGCCACCTGGATCGCCGAGCCCGGGCTGGTCGGCCGCCGGCCCACCTTCGACGACCTCGACTACCACCTGAGCACCCTGTTCCCACCGGTCCGCCCCAAGGGATACCTCGAGATCCGCTACCTCGACGCCCAGCCCGGCCCGCGCTGGGTCACCCCCTTCGCCCTGCTGGCGGCGCTGATGGCACGGTCGGCCACCATCGACCAGGTACTCAGCCTCACCGAGGCCTCCGCCGGCCGCTGGTACCAGGCAGCCCGAGACGGCCTGAGCGACCCGGCGCTGGCTGCCACCGCCCGCGCGCTCGTCCCGCTCGGGGCCGACGCGCTCGCCGACCTCGACCTGACCGCAGCCCAGCGCGCCCAGGTGCTCGACGACCTCGCGCTGCGCGTCGAGACAATTCCGGCTCGCCAGATGAGGTCGGCATGACGATCCCAGCCACCCCGCCGATCCCGCGGTCCCCCGGGAGGTCGCCCGAAAGCTGGCGGAGCCACGTCGAAGAGGTGCTCACCCGCGCCCGGAACCGCAGCCGGCTGCTGACCGACGCTGTCGACGACGACGACCTGGTACGCCAGCACTCGCCGCTGATGTCGCCGCTGGTCTGGGACCTGGCCCACATCGGCAACCAGGAAGAGCTGTGGCTGGTCCGCGACGTCGGTGGCCGTGCGCCGGTCCGCCAGGACATCGACCAGCTGTATGACGCGTTCAAGCATGCCCGCGCCGACCGGCCCTCGCTTCCCCTGCTAGGCCCGGCCGGAGCCCGCAGCTACGTCCTTCAGGTGCGCGACAAGGTCCTGGACGTGCTGGCGGAGAGCCCGCTGGAGGGCCGGCGGCTGCTCGACCAGGCGTTCGCCTTCGGGATGGTGGCCCAGCACGAGCAGCAGCACGACGAGACGATGCTGGCCACCCACCAGCTGCGGGCCGGGGCCGCGGTCCTGGACGCACCACCCCCGCCGTCGCCCGTGGGCCAGCCCGCTGCTGAGGTTCTGGTGCCTGGGGGAGCGTTCACCATGGGCACCTCGACCGAGCCGTGGGCCCTGGACAACGAGCGCCCGGCCCACGACGTGGACGTGGCCCCCTTCTTCATCGATACGGCCGCGGTCACCAACGGCGCCTACCAGGCCTTCATGGACGCCGGCGGCTACGACCAGAGGCTCTGGTGGACCGCGGCGGGCTGGGCCCATCGTCAGTCGGCCGCGCTGACCGCTCCACGGTTCTGGGAGCGGGCCGGTGACACCTGGTGGCGGCTGCGGTTCGGCATCCGCGAGCGGGTACCACCGGCCGAACCGGTGATGCACGTGTCCTTCCACGAGGCGCAGGCGTATGCCGCCTGGGCAGGCCGGCGGCTGCCCACCGAGGCCGAGTGGGAGAAGGCCGCCCGCTGGGAGCCGGCCACCGGACGTTCCCGGCGGTACCCGTGGGGCGACGAGGACCCGGGCCCGCAGCATGCGAACCTCGGCCAACGCCACCTGAGCCCGGCCGGCGCCGGCGCCTACCCCGCGGGGGTGTCGCCCCTGGGCGTTCACCAGCTCATCGGCGACGTCTGGGAGTGGACCTCGAGCGACTTCGGGGGATACCCCGGCTTTGCCGTCTTCCCGTATCCGGAGTACTCCCTTGTCTTCTTCGGCTCCGACTACAAGGTCTTGCGCGGCGGGTCCTTCGGCACCGATGCCGTGGCCGCGCGGGGAACCTTCCGCAACTGGGACTACCCGATCCGCCGTCAGATCTTCGCCGGGTTCCGCTGCGCGCGCGACCCGGCACCCGGGGAGGTCGGCTGAGGCATGTGTCGTCACCTGGCCTACCTCGGCCCACCGGTGCCCCTGGCCGAGCTCCTCCTGCACCCGGCACACTCGCTGCTGCACCAGTCCTGGGCACCCGCGGACATGCGCGGCGGAGGCACCGTCAATGCCGATGGCTTCGGCGTCGGCTGGCTCGCCGGCGACCGGGGACCCGGGGGAAAGGCCGGCCGGGCCTCCCGCTACCGCCGGGACCGCCCGATCTGGTCGGATGCCTCGCTGCCCGCCCTGGCCGCCTCGCTCACCTCGGGTGCGATTCTGGCTGCCGTGCGCAGCGCCACCGCGGGGATGCCGGTGACCGAGTCCGCGTGCGCGCCCTTCGTGGAGTCGTCCTGGATGTTCAGCCTCAACGGCATGGTCGAGGGGTGGCCCGGCTCGGTCGCGCCCCTGGCCGCGACGCTGCCACCGGCGGCGCTGATGACCCTGGAGGCGCCAACCGACTCTGCCTTTCTGTGGGCCCTGGTCCGCCAGCAGCTGCGAGAGGGACGTCCGGCGGCCGAGACCCTGGCCGGGGTCGCCGCTGACGTGCTTGCCCTGGCACCTCGCTCCCGGCTGAACCTTCTCCTGCACGACGGCAGCCACATCGCTGCCACCACGGTCACCCACTCCCTGTGGTTCCTGCAGGGTGAGGGCGCCATCACCGTCAGCTCCGAACCCCTGAACCTTCAGGAGACGCGATGGCAGCCGGTGCCCGACCTGAGCCTGCTCGAGGCCACTGCCACCCACTGCTCGATACAGCCCCTGCTCGCCCCGGCTCCTGCCCGGCCTGTGCCCGCCTGACCCACCCCTGCCTGACCCACCCCTGCCCGATCCACCCCTGCCCGATCCACCCGAGGATGGCCATGACAGCACCCGTAGTCGACGTCTACACGACCCCCGACCATGCCGAGCGCTCACTGCGCCGGGACGCACTGCACGGACTGACCAGCACACCCCGGTGGCTCCCGCCGAAGTGGTTCTACGACGCCCGCGGCAGCGACCTGTTCGAGCAGATCACCCGGCTTCCCGAGTACTACCCCACCCGGGCCGAGAGCGCGATCCTTAGCGCCCGCGCCGGGGACATCGCCAGGCACACCGGCGCGCACACCCTGGTCGAGCTGGGCTCGGGGTCCTCCGAGAAGACCCGCCTGCTGCTGGACGCGCTGCAGGAGGCCGGCACGCTGCGCCAGTACGTGCCGCTGGACGTCTCCGAGTCGGCGCTGCGCAACGCGGTCACCGCTATCCAGGGGGACTACCCGGCTCTGGCGATCCACGGGGTGGTCGCCGACTTCACCGAGCATCTGGACCGCATCCCAGGCCAGACCCCGCGGCTGACGGCCTTCCTCGGGGGCACCATCGGCAACCTCCTGCCGGTCGAGCGGGCTACCTTTCTCGGCGACCTGCACCACACCCTCGCAGCCGGTGACTGGCTGCTCCTGGGAACGGACCTGGTCAAGGACCCCGGCGTACTGGTCCCGGCCTACGACGACACTGCCGGGGTGACAGCCGACTTCAACCGCAATGTGCTGACCGTCCTCAACCGAGAGCTGGGCGCGGACTTCGACCTGGCCAACTTCGAGCACGTGGCCCTCTGGGATGCCGAGAACGAGTGGATCGAGATGCGGCTGCGGGCCCGCGCCGCCGCCAAGGTCGCTATCGCGGGCCTCGACCTCACCATCGTCCTGGAGGCGGGGGAGGAGATCCGGACCGAGATCTCAGCCAAGTTCCGCAGAGGGGGAGTGGAGGCCGAGCTGGCCAGGGCAGGTTTCGACCTTGACTCCTGGTGGACCGACCCGCAAGGTCGTTTCGCGCTCTCGCTGGCCTGCGCCCGCTGAGTCCCCCATGTTGATGGAGTCCACTGCCCATTCGGGCGTATATCCTGTCGAAGAGCCAACATGCCGACTTTTTTTCTGAAGGGACCCTCCAGTGACCGCAACAGACCTCCGACCCGTCGATCCGGACAGCATCTTGTCGACGGCCGAGCACATTGCCCTGGCCGAGGGGGTCATGGCCAACAACTACCACCCTCTGGCCGTGGTGATTGCTGAAGGACACGGTGCCTGGGTCACGGATGTGGAGGGCAAGCGCTACCTGGACGCCCTGGCCGGCTACTCCGCCCTGAACTTCGGACACGGCCATCCGGTGCTGCTCGCCGCGGCTCAGGCTCAGCTCGCGCGGGTGACCCTGACCAGCCGGGCCTTCCACAACGACCAGCTCGGGCCGTTCTGCCGTGACCTCGCCGCGCTGTGCGGGATGGATCTGGTGCTGCCGATGAACACCGGCGCCGAGGCCGTCGAGACCGCGATCAAGGTCGCCCGCAAGTGGGGCTATGACGTCAAGGGGGTCCCCGACGGCCTGGCGAACATCATCGTGGCCGATGGCAACTTCCACGGCCGGACCACCACGATCGTCAGCTTCTCCACCGACGAGGGCGCCCGCGCGGGCTTCGGCCCCTTCACCCCCGGCTTCACGATCGTGCCGTATGGCGACGCCGAAGCACTGCGGGCAGCAGTCACCCCGCACACCGTGGCCGTGCTGATCGAGCCGATCCAGGGAGAGGGCGGCGTGGTCATCCCGCCGGCCGACTACCTGCCCGCCGTGCGCGCGCTGTGCACCGAGCAGAACGTGCTGTTCATCGCCGACGAGATCCAGTCAGGTCTTGGTCGCACCGGCACCACCTTCGCCTGCGAGCTCGAGGGTGTCGCACCGGACATGTACATCCTGGGCAAGGCGCTCGGCGGCGGCATCGTGCCGGTCTCCGCCGTGGTCTCGTCACGCGAGATCCTGGGCGTGATCAGGCCCGGCAACCATGGCTCGACCTTCGGTGGCAACCCGCTGGCCGCCGCGGTGGGCCGTGCCGTCGTCACCATGCTGGCCACCGGGGAGTACCAGGCGCGCGCCAAGGTGCTCGGTGAGCAGCTGCGCCGCCGGCTGGAGGCCCTGGTCGGTCACGGCGTGCTCACCGTCCGGACCCGTGGGCTGTGGGCCGGGGTCGACATCGACCCGGCCCTGATGACCGGCCGCGAGATGTGCGAACGCCTCATGGCCAAAGGGGTCCTGGCCAAGGACACCCACGGCTCCACGGTGCGCCTCGCCCCGCCGATCGCCATCGAGGCAGCAGACCTGGACTGGATGGTCGACCAGTTCGCCGCCGTCCTGGCCGACGCCACCTGAGCCGACCCGCTCCACAGTCAGGTCGGCCGGCAGGTCAGGCCGGCTTGACTGCGCTGTGCGGAACGTGGGACCGTTCGAACCTTGACACCCGCGTTCTGGGGAAGCCGGTCGGATACCGGCGCTGACCCGCAACCGTAGGCCGCCTCCACATGATCGTGCACTCATCGGTGCCGATCGGAGCCAGCGGCGAGCCGGAGAACCAGAGCGTGAGCCCAAGACTCCATCATTTCGTCCGCCGAGGTCTGCGGTCCGGAGTCGGTCGTTGCGGCTTACCCAGGCGCGACCTCCCTCACCGGCGCGAGAGAGGTCCACCCCTTGAAGTCCACCCGTCACGCTCGCTTGCGGCGTGCAGCCATCATCCTGATCCTGGTCACCGCGGCAGGTGCCTTCGTCGCTGCGCCCGCCCAGGCCGCCGCCTACCGGTACTGGGGGTTCTTCCACCAGGACAAGGGCGCCTGGGCCTTCGCCCAGAAGGGGCCCGCGCAGACCATCCCGGCCGACGGCACGGTCGACGGCTGGCGCTTCGCCGTCGCCGACGAAAGCTCCGTGCGCACCCCTCGCGCCCTACCCACCTTCGCGACACTGTGCGCCGGCACGGCAGCCAAGGCCGGCACCAAGCGGGTCGGCCTGCTCATCGACTTCGGCCGCCCTGCGGACAGCGCCGACGGGACGACGGGGCCCGGGCCCAAGGCCGCCTGCGTCGCGGTTCCGCCGAAAGCCACCAGCTCTGACATCCTGGTCGCAGCCGGGACCACGCTGCGCATCGACAAGTCACTAACGTGCGGCATCAATGGCTGGCCAAAGACCGGCTGCGGGGACCCCGTCGCTCCCGTGCCGGCCGCTGCAGCCGTTCCGGACACCGCTATCAACATCTCCGCCCCGGTGGCAAAGGCCGCAGCCAGCCCCGCTGCGCAGTCCTCGGACGACGGCTCGAACACCACCCGATGGCTTGCCCTGAGCGGGGTGGTTGCCCTGGTCGGAGTTCTGGGGTTCGCGGCCTGGCGCCGTGGCCGCGACGCCACGGACGACTGAGCCGGAACCGCTGTGACCCGCGCCCACCACGACCCCCGGCTGCCGCGCCTGCTGCACCCGGCAGCGTGGTGGGCGTGGGCGATCGGCCTGGCAATGGCCGCCAGCCGGACCACCAACCCGCTGCTGCTGGCCCTGATCGTGGCGGTCGCCGGGTATGTCGTGGCCTCCCGGCGCGAGGTCGGCGCGGCCTCCCCGTTCGGCGCCTTCCTGCGTCTGGGCCTGTTCGTGATCGCCATGCGGATCGTGCTCGTCGCGTTGCTCGGGGGAGGGGTCCCCGGGCAGACGGTGCTGTTCACCCTGCCCGAGATACCGCTGCCCACCGGTGCCACCGGCGTGCGGCTGGGCGGTGAGGTGACGCTGGAGGGGGTGCTGGCGGCTGCCTACGACGGCGCCCGGCTGGCCGCGATCCTGGCGTGCATCGGCGCCGCGAACGCCCTGGCCAGCCCCCGGAGGCTGCTGCGCTACGTCCCGGCCACCCTCTACGAGGTAGGCACCGCCCTGGTCGTCGCCCTGACCTACGCCCCGCAGCTGGTGGAGGACGCCCGGCGGGTCCGCGCGGCCCGGCGCCTTCGCGGGCACGCCGGGCGCGGTCCCCGAGAGCTGGCCCGGCTGGCCGTCCCCGTCCTGGACAGCGCCCTGGAGCGCTCCCTGGATCTCGCCGCGTCCATGGAGTCCCGCGGGTACGGCCGCTCGGTGCACCGCGACGACCGCTCCCGCCGCGCAGCCACTGCGCTGACCCTCTTCGGGCTCGGCGGTGTCGTCGCCGGCGTGTACGGCCTGCTGGATGGCGGGTCGGCGCCCCTGCTCGGGCTGCCCCTGCTCCTTGCCGGCTCGACGGCGGCAGCCGGGTCCCTGGCGATCGGGGCGCGCCGGGAGCGGCGCTCCCGCTACCGGCCCGACCCCTGGGCTGCCCCGGAATGGGCGGTGATGGTCAGCGGCGCCACGGCAGGCGTCCTCGTCATGGTGGCCGCCCAGCGCGGCGTGCCCGGGATCATCCTTCAGACCTCACCGGCGGTCTGGCCCACCCTGCCGCTGCTACCCGCGCTGGGTATCCTCGTCGCCCTGCTTCCCGCCTGGCTTGCTCCGCTACCCCCGATGAGGGCGCTCGAACGGGCAGGGCGCGCGGACCCCGCCAACGCAGACCTCAGCGCAGCGCAGAGCAACGCCGCGGACAGCCCCGCCAAGAGCCTCAGGAGCCCGTCATGATCCGGTTCGACAACGTCGGTGTCAGGTTCGAGGACCATGGCAAGCCCGTGCTCAGCGGCGTGAACCTGCACATCGACGAGGGCGAGCTGGTCCTGGTCGTGGGGGCCACCGGCAGCGGCAAAACCACCCTGCTGCGCTGCGTCAACGGGCTCGTTCCACACTTCAGCGGCGGCACCCTGACCGGGAGGGTCACCGTCGACGGCCGGGACACCCGCACCCATCGTCCCCGCGATCTCGCGGACATCGTCGGCGTCGTCGGTCAGGACCCGTCTGCCGCGTTCGTGACCGACACGGTGGAGGAGGAGCTCGCCTACGGCATGGAGTCGCTGGGTGTCCACGGTGACGTCATGCGCCGCCGGGTGGAGGAGACGCTCGACCTCCTGGGACTCGCCGACGTCCGGGCGCGAACCCTGCGGACCCTTTCGGGCGGCCAGCAGCAGCGGGTGGCGATCGGGGGGGTGCTGGCCGCGCACCCGCGGATCCTGGTCCTCGACGAGCCCACCTCAGCCCTCGACCCGGTCGCAGCCGAGGAGGTGCTCGCCGCGCTCACCCGCCTGGTCAACGACCTGGGACTGACCGTCCTGCTGGCCGAGCACCGGCTCGAACGGGTCGTCCAGTATGCCGACCGGGTGGTCGTGGTCCAGAACGGGCGGGTCAGCTCGGACCTGCCCGCGGCCGCCATGGCGATGTCGCCGGTGTCCCCGCCCATCGTCGACCTTGGCCGCCTCGCCGGCTGGTCGCCCCTGCCCCTGTCCGTCCGCGACGCCCGCCGGGTCGCGGGGCCGATGCGCAAGACCCTGGCCGGCCGCACCCCCGCGCGAGTCGTGAGCCCGATCACGACCAACGGCGTGATCAGTCCGGGCGAGGCCCTGCTCAGCGCCCGGGCCCTGGTGGTCCATCGCGGGCGCAGGCCGGTGCTGCGCGGTCTCGACCTCGAGGTGCGCGCCGGCGAGGTGGTGGCGCTGATGGGTCGCAACGGGTCCGGCAAGTCGACCCTGCTCAGCGCGGCCTGCGGACAGCTCCCGGCCCGTGGGGGCAGCGTGCGCCTGCGCGGCCTCGATCCCGCGTCCCTGAAGCCCCCCGACCTCCTGAGACAGGTGGGCCTGGTGCCCCAGGACCCGGGCCTGCTGCTGTATGGCGAGACGGTCGGTGCCGAGTGCCGGACCGCGGACGGCGACGTGCACGCGGCACCTGGCACCGCGCGCGCTCTCCTGGAGCACCTCGCGCCCGACGTCCAGGACGGCACCCACCCCCGCGACCTCTCGGAGGGGCAGCGACTGGCTCTCGCCCTGGCCATCGTGCTGGCCGGGGCGCCACCGCTGGTGCTGCTCGATGAGCCCACCCGCGGGCTGGACTATGGCGCCAAGACCCGGCTCGTAGCCTCGCTGCGCATCCTGGCCGCCGACGGGCACGGCGTGCTGGTGGCCACCCACGATGTCGAGCTGGTGGCCGAGCTGGCCGACCGCGTCATGGTCATCGCCGACGGTGAGCTGGTGACCGACGGCCCCGCTGCCGAGGTCCTTGCCGGATCGCCGGCGTTCGCCCCGCAGGTGGCCAAGGTGATGCACCCGCAGCCGTGGCTGACGGTCGCAGATGTGGCCGCCGCCCTGGAGGCCTCGTGACCAGACCCGTGACGGCGGTCCAGGGCGCACCGGTGCTGGCCGTCCGGTGGCGTGCGGCCGCCACGCTGGCTACCACCACGGTCGTGGGGCTGATCGCCTTTCTCTGGCCGTTCCTGGCCCGGCCGGGATCGGGTCTGGCGCACAGCTCGGATGCGCCGTGGCTGTTCGTCCTGCTCATCGCGCTGCTGACCGCCCTGGTCCTGGCCGAGCTGTCCACCGGCGGCCTGGACGCCAAGACCGTCGCCGTGCTCGGCGTGCTCGCCGCCGCCGGCGGGGCGCTGCGGGTGCTCGATCCCGGGACGGCCGGGCTGGAGCCGGTCTTCTTCCTGATGGTCGTGGCGGGACGGGTGCTCGGGCGGGGCATGGGCTTCGTGCTCGGCGCTCTCGCAGTTCTCGTCGGCGCGTTCCTGACCGGCGGTATCGGGCCCTGGGCCCCGTTCCAGATGATCGCCGCCGGCTGGGTCGGCTTCGGCGCCGGTTGTCTGCCGAAGGCCAGCGGACGCCCGGAACGGGTGATCCTGGCTGCCTACGGCCTGGCGGCGGGCCTGATCTTCGGCGTCGTGATGAACCTGTGGTTCTGGCCCTTCGTCACCTCAGGACTGCCCGCAGCGATGGCCTTCGTGCCCGGCGACCCCGCGTCCGCCAACCTCACGCGGTACGCAGCCTTCTACCTGGCCACCAGCCTGGCCTGGGACCTGCCACGCGGGTTGCTGACCGCGGTCCTGGTGATGGTTGCCGGGCGGCCGGTGCTGGCCAGCCTGCGACGGGGCACCCGTCGGGCGGCGTTCGGGGTCACCGGCGAGTTTCTGCCAGCTGACCCCGCCTCCCTACCGACAAGTGACGAATCTCTCATCAGCAGAATGCCCTGAGGCGACGTGAAGCACGAACCACTGTGGCGGAAGAGCGCAGCCCAGGGGTCTGTCACCCTCCAGCGGCCAACGCCGGCGCGGGCGCTGGCCCGACCCGGTTGGTGCTCTGGGTGCCGGTTGCGCGAGAATGCCGCTTGTGGTGTGCAACCGGGCGCCCCACTGATGACGGGAGCGCTGATGTCGGCGAGGTATGACATGGAGGCCGCGAAACCTAACGTGGGTCAACCGCGCGAACGCGTGGAGCTAGGTCGGGTAAGTCCCGTTGGACCCGTTACGGCGCAACCCCTCGCTCAGGCGGGCCTGCGCTCCACCGGTGGGGTGGCCTGAGTGGCTACCGATACCGCGGTCGGCGTCGACACACCGGGGCGGGCACCGAATCTCAAGCCCAACCTGCGCACCGACAACTGGCGCAAGTCGCCGATCCTGACCTTCCTCGGTCTCTCGGCCTTCGTCCTGTACGCCACGATCCGCGTGGCCACCCAGAGCGCCTACTTCGCTGAGGGTGCCCACTACTCCTATCTCACACCCTTCGCCTCACCCTGCGTGAGCGCGAACTGCGTCAAGGGATCCAGCCACTTCGGTCAGTGGTTCGGCGAGTTCCCGGCCATGGTTCCGCTGGCGATCGTCACCCTGACGTTCATCCTCTTGTTCCGGCTGACCTGCTACTACTACCGCAAGGCCTACTACCGCGCGTTCTGGATGTCGCCAGCCGCCTGCGCGGTGCCCGAGCCGCGCGGCAAGTACACCGGTGAGACACGCTTCCCGCTGATCATGCAGAACGCGCACCGCTACTTCTGGATGGCAACTGTCCTGGTCTCACTGATCAACACGTACGACGCCCTGAAGTCCTTCCATGGCACGTCGGGCTTCGGCCTGGGCCTGGGCAACTTCATCATCGTCATCAACGTCATCCTGCTGTGGTCGTACACGATGGGCTGCCACTCCTGCCGGCACATCACCCTCGGCCGGATCAACCACTTCTCCAAGCACCCGGTGCGCTACTGGCTCTACCAGCAGGCCAGCAGGCTCAAC
>Ga0302299_10002254_pt1 | contig 11749 bp, 10 predicted proteins | sample III_Fen_N3_4_FD_198795 | JGI IMG/M metagenome (GOLD analysis project Ga0302299, IMG submission 198795) | Peat permafrost microbial communities from Stordalen Mire near Abisko, Sweden - III_Fen_N3_4 | ecosystem: Environmental > Terrestrial > Soil > Wetlands > Permafrost | place: Sweden: Abisko...
CTGGGCAACGTCGACGCCCGGCTGCGACAGGTCTACGGCGACGAGTTCGGCCTGGTGGTCGAGACCGCCGAGGGCGCTGGCACGAAGGTGTCGTTCCGGGTGCCCAAGTTCGCCCCCGGCATCCACGCCGTCTCGTAGCCGGCGTCGTAGGCTCGCCCCCATGTCCCCCACCGATGTCGGACTCACGGCCCTCGTCGTCGACGACGAGCTGCCGGCGCTCTCCGACCTCGGCTACCTCCTCGGCCGCGACGAGCGCATCGCCGAGGTCATCACGGCGTCCAGCGGCACCGAGGCGCTGCAGGTGCTCGACGGCCGCGACGTCGACGTCGTGTTCAGCGACATCTCGATGCCGGGTCTCGACGGGATGGCGCTGGCCCGGGTGATCTCCCGCTTCAGCGTGCGCCCGCAGATCGTCTTCGTCACCGCGCACGACGAGCACGCCGTCGACGCCTTCGCGCTCGCCGCGACCGACTACGTGATGAAGCCGGTGCGCGCCGAGCGGCTGTCCGAGGCGATCCGCCGGGTCGTGGTCGCGCAGACCGAGAAGCCGAGCGGGATGCCGCCCGCGCCGGCCGAGCCCGTTGCTCCCGTCGTCGAGGACGAGACGATCCCGGTCGAGCTGGGGGGCGTGACCCGGTTCATCACCCGCAACCAGATCCGCTACGCCCAGGCCCACGGCGACTACGCGCGGCTGCACACCGAGACCGGGTCACACCTGGTGCGCGTCCCGCTGACCGTCCTCGAGGACCGTTGGGCGGAGCACGGATTCGTGCGCATCCACCGCAGCACCCTGGTCGCCCTCCCGCACGTCTCCGAGGTGCGCATGGACCACGGCCGGTGCTCCGTGGTCGTCGGCACCATCGAGCTGCAGGTGAGCCGGCGGCACACCAAGCACCTGCGCGACACCCTGCTGCGCCGGCCGATCGGCGACAAGCGCCCGAGCGGCGGCTGAGCCGTGTCCACGCCGGCGGGCGGGCCCCCGCCACGGGTGCGGGTCACGAGCTCGCGGCGTGGTGCCACCCCGATGCACGCCCGCCCGGTGTCGCGCGACCTCGACGAGCAGACCGAGCTCGGTGACGTCTACCTCGAGGGGCTGATGCGGGCGCAGCTGCGGCTGTCGGTGGCGGTGGTCGCGCTGACGGTCGTCGGCCTGGCCGCCCTACCCATCACGCTCCTCCTCGTGCCGGCCACCCGCACGATCACGATCGGCGGCGTGCCGTTCCCCTGGCTGGTGCTCGGCGTGGCGGTCTACCCCGCCGCGTGGTTCCTGGCCCGTTGGTACACCCGCCAGTCCGAGCGCATCGAGCAGGACTTCGCCGAGGTCGTCGACGCGCCGTGAGCTCCCCGCTGTCGGTCGCCGCGGTCGCCCTCGTCTGCCTCACCACCCTGGTCGTCGGCGCCCTCGGGCTGCGGCTGTCGCGGCGCACGAGCGACTTCTACGTGGCCGGTCGCACCGTGTCGCCCCGGCTCAACGCCTCGGCGATCAGCGGTGAGTACCTCTCGGCCGCAAGCTTCCTCGGGGTCGCCGGGCTGATCTACGACCGCGGTGTCGACATGCTCTGGCTGCCGGTGGGCTACACGCTGGGCTACCTCGTGCTGCTCGTCGTGGTCGCCGCGCCGATGCGCCGCTCGGGTGCCTACACGCTGCCCGACTTCGCCGAGGCTCGCCTGGGGTCGCGGGCCATCCGGCTCGTCTCGTCGCTGCTGGTGGTCGGCATCGGCTGGTTGTACCTCGTGCCGCAGTTCCAGGGGGCCGGCCTCACCCTGACGCTCGTCACCGGCGCCCCCGCGTGGGTCGGCGGCTTCGTCGTCATGGTCGTCGTGGCGTTGGCGGTCGGTGCTGGCGGAATGCGGTCGATCACCTTCGTGCAGGCCGTGCAGTACTGGATCAAGGTCACCGCCCTCGCCGTGCCGGCGTTCGTGCTGCTCGCGCTCTGGTTCCGGTCGGGCTCGCCTGCACCACAGGTCGACCCGTCGTGGAGCATCCCGTTGTCCCCCAGCGGTCCTGACGACCACCCGACCTACCGCACGGCATCCACCGTGCTCGCCCTCTGCCTCGGGACGATGGGCCTGCCGCACGTGTTGGTGCGCTACTACACCAACCCCGACGGCGTCGGTGCCCGGCGCACCACCGTCACGGTGATCGCGCTGCTCGGGTTCTTCTACCTCCTCCCGCCCGTCTACGGCGCGCTCGGCCGGGTGGCGTACCCGTCCCTGCCGCCGGGCGTGCGCTCCGACACCATCGTGCTGCGGCTGCCCGAGACCGTGCTGCCCGGGCTGGGCGGGCAGCTGCTCACGGCCATGCTGGCGGGCGGCGCGTTCGCGGCCTTCCTGTCCACGGCATCCGGGCTGGCCATGTCGGTGACCGGCGTCATCGACCAGGAGCTGCTGCGCCCCCGGGTGACCCGGATGGCAGGCGGTGACGTGCCCGGCATCCGCGGCTTCCGGGTGGCGGCGATCCTGGCGGTGGTCATCCCCTACGGCGTGAGCCGGGTCACCGAGCCGCTGGGTCTGGCCACCACCGTCGGCCTGGCCTTCGCCGTGGCGGCGGCGACGTTCGCGCCGCTCATCATGCTCGGGGTCTGGTGGCGGCGGCTGTCGACGTGGGGGGCGATGGCCGGGCTCGTCGTCGGGGGCACCTCGGCGACGGTGGCGATCGGCTGGACGATCGCCACCGGCCCCGCGGGCGGCTGGACCGGCGCGCTGCTCGCCAGCCCGGCCATGTGGGCGACGCCGCTGGCGGTCACCACGGCGGTGCTGGTCTCGCTGGCGACGCCGTCACGGATCCCGGCCGGCACCCGCCGAACGATGGTGCGGCTGCACACCCCGGAGCGAGTTGCCCTGGCCCGCTCCCGGATTCGCGACTAGCCGACGGCCTCGCGAGCGGCCACGAACGCGTCGACACAGGCCCGCACGTCGGCCTCCGAGTGGGCCGCCGACAGCTGCACCCGGATCCGCGCCTTGCCGCGCGGCACCACCGGGAAGCTGAACGCGATGACGTAGACGCCGCCGGCCAGCATGTGGTCGGCGACCTGCGCCGCCCGCCGGGCACCGTCGTCACCGGGGAACATCACCGGGGTGATGGGGTGCGACCCGGGCAACAGCTCGAAACCGGCGTCGGTCATCAGCTCGCGGAAGAGGGCGGAGTTGGCCCGCAGGGTCTCGCGCGCCTCGCTCGACCCCGACACGAGGTCGAGCGCCGCGAGCGACCCGGCGACGACGGCCGGAGCCACCGAGTTCGAGAACAGGTACGGACGCGAGCGCTGGCGGAGCAGCTCGACGACCTCCCGGTGGCTCGAGACGTACCCCCCGGAGGCGCCCCCGAGCGCCTTGCCCAGCGTTCCGGTGAGGATGTCGACCCGGTCCAGCACGCCGAACAGCTCGGGCGTGCCGCGGCCACCGTCTCCGACGAACCCCACGGCGTGCGAGTCGTCGACGAGCACCATCGCCTCGAACTCGTCGGCGAGGTCGCAGATGCCGTCGAGCGGGGCGTACGAGCCGTCCATCGAGAACACCCCGTCGGTGACCACACAGACCCGACGAGCGCCGCCGGCGCGGGCCGCCTCGAGCTGCACCCGCAGGTCGGCGAGGTCGGCGTTCTTGTACCGGAACCGCGCCGCCTTGCTGAGCCGGATGCCGTCGATGATCGACGCGTGGTTGAGCTCGTCCGAGACGATCGCGTCCTCGGCCCCGAAGAGCACCTCGAAGACACCGCCGTTGGCGTCGAAGCAGGAGCTGTACAGGATGGTCGCCTCGGTGCCGAGGAACTCCGACAGCCGCCCCTCGAGTGCGGTGTGCTGCGTCTGCGTGCCGCAGATGAAGCGCACCGATGCCATCCCGAAACCCCACTCGTCCAACGCTGCCCGACTGGCCGCGACGACATCCGGGTGGTCGGCGAAGCCGAGGTAGTTGTTGGCGCAGAAGTTCAGCGCCGCGCCCCCGCTGGTCGCCACGTGCGACGACTGGGGTGTGGTCAGCTCGCGCTCACGCTTGTAGAGCCCGGCCTCCTCGATCTCGCTCAGCGTCGCCTTCAACTCGTCCTTCACCGCGCCGTACACGGGTCCTCCTCGGGGTCGTCGGGGTAGCCAGCCAGCCTAGGGCCCGGGCGTCAGCTCCAGTCGAGCACGACCTTGCCGCCCTGCCCCGAGCGCGTCTCGGCGAACGCCTTCTGCCAGTCCTGCGCGGCATACCGACCGGTCACCACCGACGACACCGCCGCCCGCAGCGAGGGCGAGGTCGCCAGCATCGACCCCATGAGGTACCAGGTCTCGAACATCTCGCGGCCGTAGATGCCGCGCAGCGTGATCATGTGCGTGATCACCCGCCCCCAGTCGATCGCGTAGCGGTCCTTGGGCAGGCCGAGCAGCGCCACCCGGCCGCCGTGGTTCATGTTGGCCAGCATCTCCTCGACCGCCACCGGGGACCCGGACATCTCGAGCCCGATGTCGAACCCCTCGACCATCCCCATCGACGCCTGCGCCTCACGCAGTGACGCGCCCGCCGAGACGTCGACCACCAGGTCGGCACCGGCCGCCTTCGCCAGCGCGAGCCGCTGTGGCGACAGGTCGGTGACGCAGATCCGCCGCGCCCCGGCGTGCCGCAGGATGGCGGTCGCCATCACCCCGATCGGCCCGGCACCGGTCACCAGCACGTCCTCACCGACGACGGGCCACTGCAGGGCGGTGTGCGTGGCGTTGCCGAGGGGGTCGAACAGGGCCCCGAGGTCGGGGTCGAGGTCGGCGGGCTGTACCCACGCGTTCGTCGCGGGGATGACGACGTAGTCGGCGAAGGCCCCGTCGCGGTTGACTCCGACGCCCACCGTGTTGATGCACAGGTGCCGGCGCCCGGCCCGGCAGTTGCGACAGTTGCCGCACACGATGTGCCCCTCGCCCGAGACCCGGTCGCCGACGGCCACGTGGTCGACGTCGGCCCCGACCTCGACCACCTCGCCGAAGAACTCGTGGCCCAGGGTCATCGGCACCTTCACCGTGGCAGCCGCCCACTCGTCCCACTGCTCGAGGTGCAGGTCGGTGCCGCAGAGCCCGGCCCGCAGCACCCGCACCTTGACGTCCTTGTCGCCGCATGCCGGCTCCGGCACGTCGACGAGCTCGAGACCTGGACCTGCCGTGACCTTCCGAAGTGCGCGCACGCGCCCATTGTGCCCGGGATGCCGGGCGCACCGGGCGCAGACGGGGCTCGCCGTTCGTCGTGCCCCCTCCGCCGTTCGGCGCGACGGACGTGGCCGCACATCGCCCCGCCGACCCGCCTGCCGCGGGGCCGCTCCGCATGGGTGTGCACGCCCCCCGACGCACCCCCACGCTGGGAGTCGATCCGGGCAGCACCGTCCGGACACCGATCCTGGAGGTGACCCGTGAGCAACGACGCTCGCACGCAGACCGAGGACGCTTACCTCGCACTGCAGTCCACTTCGGAGTTCCAGGCGCTGCGCAAGAAGTTCCGCGGGTTCGTCTTCCCGATGACCGCGCTCTTCCTCGCCTGGTACTTCCTCTACGTCCTGCTCTCGATCTTCGCCCCGAGCTTCATGGGCCAGCAGGTCGGCAAGCCCGGCATCACCGTGGGGCTGCTGTTCGGGCTCGGTCAGTTCGTCAGCACCTTCGCGATCACGATCATCTACGCCCGCTGGGCCAACAAGCAGCTCGACCCGATGGCCGAGGCCGTCTCCGCCCAGATGACCGCCTCCGACCCGAAGGAGAGCTGACCATGGCCCTCGCCCTCCCCTTGGCCGAGTCGACCGCCGTCGGCACTCCTATCCTGAACATCGCGATCTTCGCCTCGTTCGTCGTCATCACCCTCGTCATCGTCATCCGCGTCTCGGCCGGCAAGAAGACGGCCGAGCAGTACTACACCGCAGCGGGGGCCTTCACCGGCCGCCAGAACGGTGTGGCCATCGCTGGCGACTACCTCTCCGCCGCGAGCTTCCTCGGCATCGCCGGCGCCATCGCTCTGCAGGGCTACGACGGCTTCCTGTACTCCATCGGCTTCCTCGTCGCATGGCTCGTGGCGCTGCTGCTCGTCGCCGAGCTGATGCGCAACACCGGCCGCTTCACGATGGCCGACGTGCTGTCCTACCGCCTCCGGCAGCGCCCGGTGCGCATCGCGACGGCCATCTCGGTGCTCACCGTGTCGTTCTTCTACCTCCTGGCGCAGATGGCCGGTGCCGGTGGCCTGGTCTCGCTGCTGCTCGGCATCCAGGGCGAGATGGCGCAGAACCTCGTCATCGTGCTCGTCGGCGGCATCATGATCACCTACGTGCTCATCGGCGGGATGAAGGGCACCACCTGGGTGCAGATCATCAAGGCGCTGCTGCTCATCGCGGGCACCGCGGTCATCACCCTGATGGTGCTCGGCAAGTTCAGCTTCAGTTTCTCCTCGCTCTTCCAGGCCGCGGCGGACAACTCCCCGGCCGGTGACAAGCTGTTCGAGCCCGGCCTGAAGTACGGCAAGACGCTCACCACGAAGATCGACTTCATCTCGCTGTCGATGGCGCTCGTGCTCGGCACCGCGGGCCTCCCGCACGTGCTGCAGCGGTTCTACACCGTGCCCACGAGCAAGCAGGCCCGCAAGTCGGTCGAGTGGGCCATCTGGCTGATCGGCGGCTTCTACCTGCTGACCCTCGTCGTCGGCTACGGCGCCGCCGCCCTGGTCGGCCCCAAGGCGATCCTCGCGGCCCCCGGCAAGGTCAACTCGGCCGCCCCGCTGCTCGCCTACGACCTGGGCGGGTCGCTCCTTCTCGGCATCATCTCCGGCATCGCGTTCGCGACCATCCTCGCGGTGGTGGCGGGGCTGACGATCACCACGTCGGCGACCTTCGCGCACGACCTCTACAAGGAGGTCTTCAAGCGTGGCAACACGACCCAGGACCAGGAGCTCAAGGTCGCCCGCAGGGCGTCGGTCGTCATCGGCGGCATCGCGATCCTGGGCGGCATCCTCGCCAAGAACCAGAACATCGCGTTCCTCGTGGCGCTGGCCTTCGCGGTCGCCGCGAGCGCCAACCTGCCGACCATCCTGTACTCGCTGTTCTGGAAGGGCTTCAACACCCGCGGTGCCCTCTGGTCGATCTACGGCGGCCTGTCCAGCTCGATCCTGCTGATCATCTTCAGCCCGGTGGTGTCCGGCAAGCCGCCGTTGGTCGAGGGCGGCCCCAGCCCGTCGATGATCACCAACGCGGCGATCGACTTCCACCTGTTCCCGCTCGACAACCCGGGCCTGATCTCGATCCCGCTCGCGTTCTTCCTCGGCTGGCTCGGCTCGGTCACGAGCAAGGAGCACAACGCCCAGAAGTACGCCGAGATGGAGGTCCGCAGCCTCACCGGTCACGGTGTCGCTGAGGCGGTCAACCACTGAGGTAGCACCTCACCGCACACGCAGCGGCCGCGGAGTGGGATTCCCCTCCGCGGCCGCTGTATGCCGTGCCCGCTCCCGGGCGTCAGCGCGCCCGGAGCGGTAGCTCAGGCGCCGATCGACGCCTCGGACCGCAGCCGCGCGGCGAGGTCGTCGTCGACCGCGGCGAAGAACCCGCCGACGACGTCCTCGAGGTGGTCCAGGCTCTCGGCCCGGAACAGCACCGGCTGGTAGGCCGTGATGTCGTAGTTGAGCGTGCCCATCGAGTGCAGGTCGAGCGGCCGGATGTCCATGTGGCCGAACTCGTCCATCTCGCCGAAGCTGGACAGGATGCCGGCGCCGTAGGCCTTGGTCTCGCCGTGCTCGGCGATCACGCCGAACTCGATGGAGAACCAGAACACGTCGGCGACGAACTGCATCGCCTCGTCGCTCTCCAACCGGGCGCTGGCCTGCCCCGCCGCCTGCGTGATCGCCGCGAACCGGGGGCTGGCCAGCTGGTTGGCGTGGCCGATGACCTCGTGGATGATGTCCGGCTCGGGCGTGTAGAGCGGCTGGCTCGGGTGCCGGAGGTACTGCGTGGAGTTGAAGGTGCGCCTCCCCAGGTCGGCGTAGAACTCGCGCAGCGGCACCAGGCCGGGCGCCGCCCGGTAGCTCCAGCCGGTGAGGGGCTCGAGCCGCTGGGTGACCTCGTGCAGCTGGGGCACGTGGTCGGTGGGCAGCGCCAGGGCCTCCTTGGCCGCGAGGAACTCCGAGTGCGCGTACTTCTGGTGCTTGGGCGCCAGCTCGGCGGACACCAGGCGCCAGATGCCCTGCTCCTCGTCGGTGTACTCGATCGTCGGCACCGGGTCGCCCGGTCGGTGGGCCAGGGCCGCTGCGGCGATCTCGCCGCGGCGCGCCCGGTAGGCGGCATCTGTGAAGCCGGGGTGGTTCTCCCCCAGGTGCACCTGCACCTGACCGTCTGCGTCGGTGGTCACTGCCGAGTAGAGCTGTCCCTCCTCGAACACCGCGCTCACCTCCTCGGAATTGGAACGGCCTCGTGGGCCCGTCTCCCCACGGTTCCATGGAGTCGGGCATGACGAAACCGTTGCATGCCCACGTGGGCAATGCGCGCACACTTTCGTCCCCCTGAATCCGAAAGAACTGCACACTTTGCCCATTATCCACGTCACATGCCCGAAGGCCCGCCAGAGTCCGGAACGCGACATCCGCGCCCCGCGGCGTGCCTAGAATCGGACGTGGGCCCGGGCGACCGGGTCCACGCACGGCGTCAGGGGGCGCACCCATCCGGCCCTCCCCGCGAGGTCCCGCCGAAGACCTGCAACGCCTCTTCCCGGTGGGATGTCCCGGCCAGGGGGCCCGCGGAAGCGAGGTCCTGACCGGCCCCACCCTCTCTCGCCGGGGCTGACGGGCCCGCTCGTCGCACGCGCCGCCCGCCCACCGGGCTCCCGGGGGGCGGGCTGTTGCCGTGCGCAGCGCCAGCCGCTTGGCTGGGGGTCGGACACTCAACGAGGAGGAGCACGCCGTGACCGACGACAGCCTGTCCAGCCACGCGCACGAGATGGACTTCGCGCCCGACCCGGCGTTCGCCGCACAGGCGAACGGCACCGCCGCCATGTACGACGCCGCAGCCGAGGACTACGAGGGTTTCTGGGCCGAGCAGGCCCGCAGCCGCATCACCTGGGCCAAGGACTTCGAGCGCACCCTCGACTGGGACGACGCGCCGTTCGCGAAGTGGTTCGTCGGCGGCCAGCTGAACGTCGCCCACAACTGCGTCGACCGCCACGTCGAGGCCGGCAACGGCGACCGGGTCGCCATCCACTTCGAGGGCGAGGCGGGCGACACCCGCACGATCACCTACGCCGACCTTCAGCGCGAGGTCGCCAAGACGGCGAACGCGCTCGCCGAGCTCGGCGTCGGCACCGGCGACACGGTGGCGATCTACATGCCGATGATCCCCGAGACCGCGTTCACGATGCTCGCCTGCGCACGGCTCGGCGCCCCGCACTCGGTGATCTTCGGCGGGTTCTCGGCCGAGGCCCTGCACACCCGCATCGACGACGCCCAGTGCAAGGTGGTCGTCACCACCGACGGGCAGTTCCGCCGGGGCAAGCCGTCGCCGCTCAAGCCGGCCGTCGACGAGGCGCTGCAGCACCCGAACCCGGTCGAGAAGGTGCTCGTCGTGCGCCGCACCGACACCGACGTCGAGTGGGTCGAGGGCCGCGACGTGTGGTGGCACGACGTCGTCGAGCGCCAGAGCGACACCCACGAGGCGCAGCCGCACGACAGCGAGCACCCGCTGTTCATCCTCTACACCAGCGGCACGACCGGGAAGCCGAAGGGCATCTTCCACACCAGCGGCGGCTACCTCACCCAGGCGGCCTACACCAACGCCGTCGTGCACGACGTGCACCCCGAGACCGATGTCTACTGGTGCACCGCCGACGTCGGCTGGGTCACCGGGCACAGCTACATCGTCTACGGGCCGCTCGCCAACGGCGCCACCCAGGTCATGTACGAGGGCACGCCCGACACCCCGCACCAGGGCCGCTGGTGGGAGCTCATCGAGAAGTACAAGGTGTCGATCCTCTACACCGCGCCCACCGCCATCCGCACCTTCATGAAGTGGGGCGACGACATCCCCGCGAAGTTCGACCTGTCGTCGGTGCGCGTGCTCGGCAGCGTCGGTGAGCCGATCAACCCCGAGGCGTGGCTCTGGTACCGGAAGAACATCGGCGGCGGCAAGGCCCCGATCGTCGACACCTGGTGGCAGACCGAGACCGGCGGCATCATGATCAGCCCACTGCCCGGCGTCACCACGCTCGAGCCGGGCTCGGCGCAGCGCCCCATCCCGGGCATCTCGGCCGAGATCCTCGACGACGAGGGGCAGCCGTTCACCGAGGCCGAGAAGGTCGGCTACCTCGTGCTCACCAAGCCCTGGCCGGCGATGCTCCGCGGCATCTGGGGCGACCCCGAGCGCTACAAGGAGACCTACTGGACCCGCTTCGGACCGAAGTACTACTTCGCCGGCGACGGCGCCAAGTACGACGCCAAGGGCAACATCTGGCTGCTCGGCCGGGTCGACGACGTCATGAACGTCTCGGGCCACCGGCTGTCCACGGCCGAGATCGAGTCGGCCCTGGTGTCGCACCCGATGGTGGCCGAGGCCGCCGTGGTCGGCGCGGCCGACGAGACCACCGGTCAGGCCGTCTGCGCGTTCGTCATCCTGCGCGGTGACGCGCACGACGACGGTGAGGCCACCATCCAGGCGCTGCGCAACCACGTCGCGCACGAGATCGGCCCGATCGCCAAGCCGCGCCAGATCATGATCGTCCCCGAGCTGCCCAAGACCCGCTCGGGAAAGATCATGCGCCGCCTGCTCAAGGACGTCGCGGAGGGTCGCGACATCGGCGACGCCACGACACTGGCAGACTCCTCGGTGATGAGCCTGATCTCGCAGGGCATGTCGACCGGCTCCAGCGGGTCGTCACCCACCTGACGTCCGGGCGGGAGAAGGAGGGGTGTCGGGCAGCAGCCCGACACCCCTCGGCCGTCCTCCTGTGCCGCGACGAGTGCGGAAGTGGTTGTCCCGACGGCCGTTTCCGCGTTCGCGGCAGGTTCGTGTGAGGATGCCGGGCATGACCCGCATCGGCATCGTCACTGCGAGCACGCGTCCCCGCCGGATCGGCCACCACGTCGCCACCTGGGTGAGCGGCCTCGCGCCGGAGGACGCGCAGCTCGTCGACGTCGACCTGCGCGAGCTGGACCTGCCCCTGCTCGACGAGCCCGAGATGCCCTCCGACGGGCACTACGTGCACGAGCACACCCTTCGCTGGGCGGCCATCGTCGAGGGGCTAGACGCCGTCGTGCTCGTCATGCCCGAGTACAACCGCGGCTACAACGCCTCGCTGAAGAACGCGATCGACTACCTCTATGCCGAGTGGGCCGGGATGCCGGTGGCGTGCGTCGGGTACGGGTGGAGCGGAGCGCAGTACGCCCGTGCCGCGTTGCGCCAGACCCTCGACCGGATCGGGATGGTGGTCGTCGAGGGGGCCGAGCTGCGCTTCGAGCACACCCTCGACCTCGACGGCACCGTGCACGCCGACGCCGCGGCCGAGGCCGACGTTCGGGTGATGTTCGGCGCACTGCTGGCAGCCGCCACCGCCGCCCAGCCGTGACCTCCCAGCCTCGAGTGCGGAGGTGGCTGTTCAGGCAGCCACCTCCGCACTCGAGGCGGGTCCGGTGGGGCGCACGGGCCGCCGATAGACTGGGGGAGGAGCGCCGGGAAGTCTGGTCGGCACCGCTCTCGCGACCCCGCGAGGACCTCCGCGTCAACGACTCCAGGAGATCCGCCATGGCAGGCACCGACCCGGCCCGCGCTCCAGCGCCC
>Ga0302299_10002255_pt1 | contig 11747 bp, 11 predicted proteins | sample III_Fen_N3_4_FD_198795 | JGI IMG/M metagenome (GOLD analysis project Ga0302299, IMG submission 198795) | Peat permafrost microbial communities from Stordalen Mire near Abisko, Sweden - III_Fen_N3_4 | ecosystem: Environmental > Terrestrial > Soil > Wetlands > Permafrost | place: Sweden: Abisko...
GCGCCCGGTGGCGGGCGCCGTGTCGGCGGCCACGGCGGCCGGGCTCCGCGCGGACGCCGGCCTCCTGGCCGCCCACCGGGCCTCGCCGGCGCGCCGGGCCTGGTGGCTCGACCGGCTCGCGCGCTGCCACGCCGTCCTCGCGGGCGCCGGGGTCGCGGCGTGAGCGCCGGCCCGGGCGCCGGCCCGACGTCGGGCGTGGGCGCCGTGGGGGCTCCGGCGGCCGCGCTGGCGCGGCGCGGCGTCCGGGTGCTCGCGGCGGGCGGGGTCGGGCACGTCGTCCTCTGCCCCGGCTCGCGCAGCGCGCCGCTCGCCTACGCGCTGGCCGCGACCCAGGGTCGGGGCGGTCCCGTGCTCCACGTGCGGCACGACGAGCGGGTCGCGGCGTTCACGGCCCTGGGCGTCGGGCTCGCCGGGCCGACGATCGGGGCCGTCGTGACGACGTCCGGCACCGCGGTCGCCAACCTGCACCCCGCCGTCCTGGAGGCGCACCACGCCGACCGGCCGCTCGTCGTCGTCACCGCCGACCGCCCGCCGCGGCTGCGCGGCACCTGGGCCAACCAGACCAGCGCGCTGCAGGCCGGGCTCTTCGGCGGCGCCGTCCGGGCCCGGCTGGACCTGGACGACGTCGAGGCGGCGGCCGACCCCGAGGACGCCGCGGCGCAGCTCGCGGCCGCGCTGGGCGCGGCCCGCGGGTACGGCGGGAGCCGCCCGGGTCCCGTGCACCTCAACCTCGGGTTCGCCGACCCGCTGGTCCCGGGGCCGGACGACGGTTGGCCGTCGGCCCGCGAGGCCGACCCCGTCGAGCCCCCGGACACCGCCTGGCGCGCGGTGCCGGCGTCCGGCCCGGCGCTGCTGCTGGACGGGTGGGGCGACGGCGGTGAGGGCACGGTCGTCGTCGCCGGGGACGGCGCCACGGCCGCCGCCCGCTGGTTCGCCGAGGTGGCCGGGCTGCCGCTGCTCGCCGAGCCGTCGTCCGGCGCCCGCGGCGGGCCGAACGCGATCGGTCCCTACCGGCTGCTGCTCGAGCTGGCGGCCTTCGGGGGAGCGGTGCGGCGGGCCGTCGTCTTCGGGCGCCCGACGTTGTCCCGGCCGGTGACCCGGCTCCTGGAACGGTCCGACGTCGAGGTCTCCCTGGTGTCCCGCCACCGCGACCACCCGGATCCCGGCCGCGCCGTCCGCCGGTTCGACGACGTCGCGTTCGGCGACCGGCCTGCCGCACCGCCGCCGACCAGCCCGTGGCTCGACCGCTGGCGGCGCGCCGGCGCGGCCGCCGCCGTGGCGATCGACGTGGTGCTCGACGCCGAGGCGGCGCGGGGCCGGATCACCGGACCGCTGCTCGCCCGCGAGCTCTGGACGGCGCTGCGCCCCGCCGACCTCCTGCTCACCGCGGCCAGCAACCCGGTCCGCGACCTCGATCTCGCCGGGCATCCGGCGGAGAGCACCCCGCGGGTCCTCGCCAACCGCGGGCTCGCCGGCATCGACGGCACGGTCTCGACGGCGACCGGGATCGCGCTCGGTTCCGGCGGACCCACCCGGGTGCTCGTCGGCGACGTCGCCTTCCTGCACGACGTCGGCGCGCTGCTCGCCGCGCCGGACGAGGCCCGGCCCGACCTGCAGGTCCTGGTCCTGGACGACGACGGCGGCGGGATCTTCAGCCTGCTGGAGCACGGTGCCCGGGCCGAGCAGGGGCCGGTCGCGGCCGCCGCCTTCGACCGCCTCTTCGGCACCCCGCACGGGGCCGACCTGGCGGCGCTGTGCCGCGGCTTCGGCGTCCGGCACGAGCGGGTGGACGACGTCGACCGGCTGCGCGCCGTCCTCGCCCGGCCCGAACCCGGCACCGGCGTGGTCCAGGTGCCCGCCGACCGCTCGGGGCTGCGCGCGCTGCACGCCCGCCTGCGCGAGGCGGTGCACGCGGCGGTCGGCGACGCCGTCGTCACCGGCTGATCGGCCGGCGCTCCAGCCGGGCGTCACGCCGGGCCGGACGCCGGAGTCATGCCGGGGCCAGGCCCCGGCATGACTACAGGTCCGGGTGGCGCTCGCCTCGACGACCAACTGCGGGAGCAGCCGGCCCAGGCGGGACCGGTGAGCAGGCGCCGCAGCGCGCGCAGCAGGACCAGCAGGTCCTCCGCCACGCTCCGGCCGGGCGGCGTGGGCAGCGGCTCGCGCAGGTGGGTGAGCGCGTCCAGGCACAGCAGAAGCGTGGCGGCCGCAACGGGCGGCGCCTGACACCAGCGCTCGCTGCGGCCGCGCGTGTCACCGGTCTACGGGTGGACCGACCCGATCCACCCCGGCGGCACCGAGCGGCGGACGCCCGCCCGCGCGGGGTCGTGCCGCGCGCGGTCTGACCCGGGCGATGCCCGCTCTCCGCTGACGATGCTCCCCGGGCGACCGGTGCCCGACAACAGGTTTTCCCCGGTCGGAGGCAGGGTCGAAGGCAGGGTCGGAGGCAGGGCGCCGGTCAGCGGCAGGGCGCCGGGTGTCCAACCGGTGGCCGTGCTGCGTCTCTCCGGCATGAGGAAGATCATCGAATCGACGCTGGTCAGTCTGGACGGCGTGGTCGAGTCCCCCTAGGCGTGGGCGGACTTCGACGACGAGGCGAAGGCGTGGGCGCTGGAGAACCTGCGTGGCTACGACGGGTTCCTGCTGGGCCGCGGAACCTTCGAGCCCCTGCGCGCCGCGTGGGAGCACGTGCGCGGCGACCCCTACCTGGACGCCGTCAACGCCGCGCGCAAGTACGTGGTGTCCGACACCCTCCCCGCCGATCCCGGGTGGAACGCCGAGGTGCTGCGCGGCGGCGCGGCGGCCCTGGCCGACCTGCGCCGCCGGCCCGGCCGGCCCCTGGTCAAGTACGGCACGACGCGGTTGACCCGGGCGCTGCTCGAGCACGGCCTGATCGACGAGTTCCAGTTCTCGGTCCTGCCGGTGCGTGTCGGCGCGGGGCGCCACCTGTTCGCCGACCTCGACGGTCCCGCCCCGCCGCTCACCCTGACGGGCACCCGCGCGCTGCGCAGCGGCATGGTCGTGCTGACGTACTCCGTCGGCACGACCTCCGTCGGCACGACCTCCGTCGGCACGACCTCCGCCGGCGCGAGCTCCGGCGGCCCGACGGGTCAGGCGTCGGTCAGGCGTCGGTGAGGGCCTGGCGCATGGGCAGCAGCTTCGCGTCGGACTCGGCGAGCTCCGCCGCCGGGTCGGAGCCGGCGACGATCCCGCAGCCGGCGAACAGCCGCAGCCGGCGCGGGTCGGCGTCGTCCACCCGAGCGCACCGCAGGGCGATGCCCCACTCGCCGTCGCCCTCGGCGTCCATCCAGCCGACGGGGCCGGCGTAGCGGTCCCGGTCCATCCCCTCGACGGCGTCGATGAGCTGCGCGGCCTCGGCGGTGGGCGTGCCGCAGACGGCGGCCGAGGGGTGCAGCGCGGCAGCCAGGCCCAGGCTCGACGTCCCGTCGGCCAGCACGCCCGTGACGTCCGTCGCCAGGTGCATGACGTTGGCCAGGTGCAGCACGAACGGGGACTCGGGCACGTTGGTCGACGTGCAGTGCGGCGCCAGCGCGTCGGCCACCGACCGGACGGCGTACTCGTGCTCCTCGAGGTCCTTGCTGGAGCGGGCGAGCCGGGCGGCCAGCGCCAGGTCGCGGGCGTCGTCGCCGGTGCGGCGGATCGTGCCGGCCAGCACCCGGGACGTGACCAGGCCCTTCTCCCGCCGCACCAGCATCTCGGGGGTGGCGCCGAGCAGCCCGTCGATGCTGAACGACCAGCAGCCCGGGTACCGGTCGGCGAGCCGGGTCAGCACGGTGCGCGGGTCCACCGGCCGGTCGCAGACGGCGGTCACGTCGCGCGCCAGCACCACCTTCTCCAGCCGGCCCGCGGCGATCTCCCCGATGGCACCGGCCACCTGCCGGGCCCAGTCCTGGGGCGGCCGGGCGCCGTCGACGAACCGGACGCCGCCGTGCCCCTCCTCGGGGGCGGCCGCGGCGTCGGCCCAGGTGGGCAGGCGCAGCTCGGCGGTGGGGACGACGGCCCCGGCGCCCACCGTGGTGAGCCAGAACCGGTCGCCCCGGCGCCCCACGACCACCTTCGGCACGACGAGGACGCCGCCCGCCGCCGACCGCGGCGAGAACGCGAACGACCCGAAGGCCACCGGACCGGTGCCGGGCAGGCCGACCTCGTCCCGGACGACGGCGTGCGAGACCAGGTCGCGCCAGGCCCGCTCGGCGACGGCGAACCGGTCCGGCCCGGTGGTCTCGACGCGGAGGGCCTCGCCCCAGCCGACCAGCCCCTCCCCGCGCCGCAACCAGGCCACCGGGCCCGAGCGGGGGAGCAGCGAGAGCAGCGGGCCGGGATCGGTCAGCGGCACCGTCCGGGACACCAGGGGCGCGGCCGCAGGGGCAGTGGTCATCGCTGACCAGCGTAAAGCGGCGATCGACGCGCCGCGCACCCGGGGCGGCGCAACGTGGGGCACCTCACTGGTCTCCGCCGGCAGAGTGGAGCCGTGTGGTCGGACGTGAGTGCCGGTGAGGTCGGCGTGCGGGAGGTGCTCCGGTGCCTACCGCTGTTCACCCAGTTGGCCGACGGGCAGCTCGACCTCCTCGCCGCCGCCCGGCCCCGGCCACTGGGCCCGGGGCGACATCCGGTTCCACGCCGGAGAGCCGTGCACCACCTTCTTCTGCGTGGTGACCGGGTGTCCGGGCCGCCGCTGTGGGTGGACGCACTCCGGCGGATCGCGGCGCGGGCCGGTCTGGCTCCGGGCGCAGTGAACACCGAGCGAGTGCTGCCCACCTGACGCGGACCGGCGCGGCGCCCGGCCACGCCGGACCCCGTCGGGGCGGGGCCCGGTGCCGCGTGGGAGCATCGGGGCATGCCACGAGCTCGACTGGACAAGCAGCCCGCCGAGGTCGCCGGGATGTTCGACGAGGTGGCCGCCCGGTACGACCGCACGAACGACGTGCTGTCCCTCGGTCTGGACCGGCACTGGCGGCGCGAGGTCGTCCGCGCCCTCGACCTGTTCGCCGGTCAGACCCTGCTCGACCTGGCCGCCGGGACGGCGACGTCCAGCGAGCCGTTCGTCGACGCCGGGGTGCGGACCGTTCCGTGCGACTTCTCCCTCGGGATGCTGCGCGTGGGGCGCGCGCGCCGTCCGGACCTGCAGCTCGTCGCCGGTGACGCCACGCGCCTGCCCTTCGAGGACGACGCCTTCGACGCCGTCACGATCTCGTTCGGCCTGCGCAACGTCGCCGACGTGCCCGCCGCGCTGGCCGAGATGCGGCGGGTGACCCGCCCCGGCGGCCGGCTGCTGGTGTGCGAGTTCTCGCACCCGACCTGGCGTCCCTGGCGGTGGTTCTACAGCCGGGTCTGGTTGTGGCTCCTGCCCGCCGTCGCGCGCCGGGTGTCGTCGAGCCCGGACTCCTACGTCTATCTCGCCGAGTCCATCCGCGACTGGCCCGACCAGCGTGCGCTCGCCGGGCTCGTGACGGCCGCCGGATGGTCGGACGTCGAGGTGCGCAACCTCACCGGCGGGATCGTCGCGCTGCACCGGGCCACGAAGGCGTGACCGGCTGCGCGACGGACGGTGCGATCGACCGGAGGAAGGACGGTGCCGGTCGTCGCGGGAGTCCGGCGCGAGGTCTCGGCGTGGGCGTCGTATGCTCATTTCCGTCAGTTCGTGAAGGTTTTCACAAAGACACATGCGATCGTGTCGACCCTGTGATGTCGCGTGTCGGGGCCGTGGCGAAAGGCAGTCCGACCGCGGCCCTAGGATGGGCCGCGGTCGGGACGGCCGAGGTGCGCTCGGGGCCAAGGTCCCGAACACGTACCGAAGACGTACCGAGCACGTCGAGGAAGCAGTCGCGGGAGGACCGGCCCCTCGCGCCGGACTCGAATGGAGATGGGTGACGGCGTCGTGAGCCCCTACGTTCCGATCCTCGTCCTGATGGCGATCGCGGGCGCCTTCGCGGTGTTCTCGGTCGGCGCGGCCGCGGTGGCCGGCCCGAAGCGCTACAACCGCGCGAAGCTCGACGCGTACGAGTGCGGCATCGAGCCGACCCCGCACGCCGCCGGTGGTGGGCGCTTCCCGGTGAAGTACTACCTGGTCGCGATGCTCTTCATCATCTTCGACATCGAGAGCGTCTTCCTCATCCCGTTCGCGGTGACCTTCGATCGCATGGGTCTGTTCGCGCTGACCGAGATGGTCTTGTTCATCGCCACCGTGTTCGTCGCCTATGCCTACGTGTGGCGGCGCGGCGGGCTCGAGTGGGACTGACCACGGTCGGGCGCTGAGGTCACCCAAGGGAACGGGAAGGGTCTGGCATGGGTATCGAGGAGAAACTGCCGAGCGGTTTCCTGCTCACCTCGGTGGAGAAGCTCGCCGGGTACATGCGCAAGAGCTCGCTCTGGCCGGCGACGTTCGGTCTGGCGTGCTGCGCGATCGAGATGATGGCGACCGGCGGTCCCAAGTACGACCTCGCCCGGTTCGGCATGGAGGTCTTCCGCGCGTCGCCGCGACAGGCCGACCTGATGATCGTGGCGGGCCGGGTGAGCCAGAAGATGGCGCCCGTCGTCCGCCAGGTCTACGACCAGATGGTCGAGCCGAAGTGGGTGCTCTCGATGGGCGTCTGCGCGTCGTCGGGCGGCATGTTCAACAACTACGCGATCGTCCAGGGAGTCGACCACATCGTGCCGGTGGACATCTACCTGCCCGGCTGCCCGCCGCGGCCGGAGATGCTGCTCAACGCGATCCTCGCCCTGCACGAGCAGATCCTCAACGCCCCGCTGGGCGTCAACCGGGTCGCCGCCGCGCAGGCCGCCGAGCAGGCCGCCCTGACGGCGCTCCCCACCCTCGAGCTGAAGGGGCTGCTGCGGTGAGCGAGTCCTCCCTGCCCACCCCCGAGGAGATCTCGACCGACCGCTCCGGCGTCGGCAACGTCCCGGCGACGACCGCCGCCGAGGCCGAGATCGTCGACGTCCGGGCGGGAATGTTCGGCGCCACCGGCTCCGGAGACACCTCCGGCTACGGCGGCCTCGTGCGCACGGTCGCGATGCCGACGCCGTCGGAGCGCCCGTACGGCGGCGACTTCGACCTCGTGGCCGACCGGCTGACGGCGGCCCTCGCCGTCCAGGACGTGACGTTCGGCGGCGCCGTCGAGAAGGTCGTCGTCGACCGCGGCGAGATCACCTTCTACGTCCGCCGCGAGGACGTCGTCGCGGTGGCCCTGGCCCTGCGCGACGACCCGGACCTGCGGTTCGAGCAGTGCTCCGGCGTCTCGGGCGTGCACTACCCGCACGACGTCGGCCGCGAGCTGCACGCCGTCTACCACTTCCTGTCGATCACACACGGCCGGCGCATCCGGGTCGAGGTCACCGCCCCGGACGCCGACCCGCACATCCCCTCGATCGTCGAGGTGTACCCCACCGCCGACTGGCACGAGCGCGAGACCTGGGACTTCTTCGGGCTCCAGTTCGACGGCCACCCGGCGCTCACCCGCATCCAGATGCCGGACGACTGGCCCGGCCACCCCCAGCGCAAGGACTACCCGCTGGGCGGCATCCCGGTCGAGTACAAGGGCGCGACCATCCCGCCGCCCGACACGAGGAGGTCGTACAGCTGATGACGTCCGACACCGACCCCACCGCCGACGCCCCGGACGAGATCGTCGACGAGAGCTACGGCCTGTCCTTCGGCGACGCCGAGGAGGAGGACGCCCGCGTCTTCACCGCGGGCGGCGGCGACTGGGACGACATCGCCGAGGAGGCCTCGAGCCTCGGCGAGGAGCGCATCGTCGTCAACATGGGCCCGCAGCACCCGTCGACCCACGGCGTGCTCCGGCTCATCCTCGAGCTGGACGGCGAGACGGTCACCGAGGCCCGCTGCGGCATCGGTTACCTGCACACCGGCATCGAGAAGAACATGGAGTTCCGCACCTGGACGCAGGGCGTCACGTTCTGCACCCGGATGGACTACCTGACGCCGCTCTTCCAGGAGGCGGGGTACTGCCTCGCCGTCGAGAAGCTGCTGGGCATCACCGACGACGTGCCGGAGCGGGCCACCGTGGTCCGGGTCATGCTCATGGAGCTCAACCGGGTCTCCTCGCACCTCGTCGCGCTGGCCACGGGCGGCATGGAGATCGGCGCCCTCACCGTGATGACCGTCGGCTTCCGGGAGCGCGAGCGCGTCCTGAAGCTCTTCGAACTCATCACCGGCCTGCGCATGAACCACGCGTACATCCGGCCGGGCGGCCTCGCCCAGGACATCCCGCCGGGCGCGCTGGACAGCATCCGGGACGTGCTCGGGCCGCTGCGTCGGGGCATCTCCGACATCGAGAAGCTCTCGAACGAGAACCCGCTGGTCAAGGCGCGGCTCGTCGACACCGGCTACCTCGACCTCGCCGGCTGCATGGCGCTGGGCATCACCGGGCCGGTCCTGCGGTCGACCGGGCTCCCGCACGACCTGCGCAAGTCCGAGCCGTACTGCGGCTACGAGACCTACGACTTCGACGTCTGCACCTGGGACACCGCGGACGCCTACGGCAGGCTGCGGATCCGCATCAACGAGATGAAGGAGTCGCTGAAGATCGTCGAGCAGTGCGTCGAGCGGCTGCAGGCGATCGGGCCGGCGCCGGTCATGGTCGGGGACCGCAAGATCGCCTGGCCGGCGCAACTCGCCATCGGCAGCGACGGGATGGGCAACTCCCTGGACCACATCCGGGAGATCATGGGCCAGTCCATGGAGGCCCTGATCCATCACTTCAAGCTGGTCACCGAGGGCTTCCGGGTGCCGGCCGGGCAGGTCTACACCGCGGTCGAGTCCGCCCGCGGCGAGCTCGGCGTCCACCTGGTCTCGGACGGCGGGACGCGCCCCTACCGGGCGCACTTCCGCGACCCGTCCTTCGTGAACCTGCAGGCCGTCGCGGCGATGTCCGAGGGCGGCCAGGTCGCCGACGTCATCGTCGCCGTCGCCTCGCTCGACCCGGTCATGGGGGGCGTCGACCGGTGAGCCCCACGCGCACCCCCGGCGTCCTCCGCGCCACCGCCTCGATCCGGCCCCTGATGGGAGTCGCACAGACATGCCGTTGACCGCCGACGCCCGGGAGCGGCTCGCCGCCGACGCCCGGGAGATCATGGCCCGGTACCCCGTGCCGCGCTCGGCCCTGCTGCCGATGCTGCACCTGGTGCAGAGCGAGGAGGGGTACGTCAGCCCCGACGGCATCGGCCTGTGCGCCGAGCTGCTCGACCTGACGACGGCCGAGGTGGCGGCCGTGGCGACGTTCTACACGCAGTTCAAGCGGCACCCCAACGGCACCTACACGGTCGGGGTCTGCACGAACACGCTGTGCGCCGTCATGGGGGGCGACACCATCTGGGACTCGCTCCAGGCCTACCTGGGCGTGGGCCACGACGAGACCACGGACGACGGCGCCATCACGCTGGAGCGCGTCGAGTGCAACGCGGCCTGCGACTACGCGCCCGTCATGATGGTCAACTGGGAGTTCTTCGACAACCAGACGCCGTCCAGCGCGAAGGCCGTCGTCGACAAGCTGCGCGCCGGCCAGCCGGTGGCGCCCACGCGCGGCGCGGCGTCCGTCTGCTCCTTCAAGCAGATGTCGCGGGTGCTCGCGGGCTTCTCCGACGGGCGCGCCGACGAGGGCGTCGGCGCCGGCCCGGCCACCCAGCAGGGCACGTTGCTGGCCCGCCGGGAGGGCTGGTCCGCACCGGACGCCGGCAGCCGCCCGAGCAGCTCCGGCAACGGCGTGAGCACCGAGGCCGTGGGCGCGGCGCAGACGGCCGCGGGCGGCGCCACGTCCGCGCACGACGCACCGGCCGCCTCGCCGGGCGGTGGCGACCGCGGTCGCACCGTCGCCGGCAAGCCGCCGAGCGACGCCACCGTGGGCGAGCGCGACAGCGCTACCGGGACCACGCCGCCGTCCGGCGGCACGAAGCAGGAGGGCTGAGCGATGGCCACCACGTTGACGCCGATCCTGTCCGCCCACTGGGACTCGCCCCGATCGTGGTCCCTGGACAGCTACGAGGGCGACGGCGGGTACTCCGCGCTGCGCGCCGCGCTGGCGATGCCCGCCGCGGACGTCGTCAGTCTCGTCAAGGACTCCGGCCTGCGCGGCCGCGGCGGTGCGGGCTTCCCGACCGGGCTCAAGTGGAGCTTCCTGCCCAAGCCCGACGGCAAGCCGCGCTACCTCGTCGTCAACGCCGACGAGTCCGAGCCGGGCACCTGCAAGGACGTGCCGCTGATGATGGCGTCGCCGCAGGTCCTGCTCGAGGGCGTCATCATCACCAGCTACGCGATCGGCTGCCACAAGGCGTTCATCTACGTGCGCGGCGAGGTCCTGCACGTCTACCGCCGGCTGCTGAACGCGGTCGCCGAGGCGAAGGCGAAGGGCTACCTCGGGGAGAACATCCTCGGGACCGGTTTCGACCTGGACGTCGTCGTCCACGCCGGTGCGGGCGCCTACATCTGCGGCGAGGAGACGGCGCTGCTGGACTCCCTCGAGGGCCGGCGCGGCCAGCCCCGGCTCAAGCCGCCGTTCCCCGCCGTCGCCGGCCTGTACGCCCGGCCGACCGTGGTCAACAACGTCGAGTCCATCGCCAGCGTGCCGGCGATCGTCTCCGGCGGGGCCGACTGGTTCAAGAGCATGGGCACCGAGCGCTCCGCCGGGTTCGGGCTCTTCTCGCTGTCGGGGCACGTGAACCGGCCCGGCCAGTACGAGGCGCCGCTCGGCATCACGCTGCGTGAGCTGCTCGCGATGGCGGGCGGCGTGCGGCGCGGCCACGAGCTGAAGTTCTGGACGCCGGGCGGCTCGTCGACCCCGCTGTTCACCACCGAGCACCTGGACACTCCGCTCGACTTCGAGTCGGTGGGGGCCGCCGGCTCGATGCTCGGCACCCGGGCGCTGCAGATCTTCGACGACACCACGTGCGTCGTGCGGGCGGTCCTGCGCTGGACCGAGTTCTACAAGCACGAGTCGTGCGGCAAGTGCACCCCGTGCCGGGAGGGGACGTACTGGCTGGCCCAGGTCCTCAAGCGCCTGGAGGCCGGCAACGGCAGCGAGGAGGACCTGGAGAAGCTCCTGGACATCTGCGACAACATCCTCGGCCGCTCGTTCTGCGCGCTCGGGGACGGCGCCGTCAGCCCGATCACGTCGTCCATCCAGTACTTCCGTGACGAGTACCTGGCACACCTGACCCACGGCGCCTGCCCGTTCGACCCGGCGCGCTCCACCCTCTTCGAGGAAGCCTTCGCCTGATGACCGTGACCGCCAACCCGCCGAGCGGTGCCGCCGGGGCGTCCCGACCCGAGCCGCCCGCCGACCTCGTGACGCTGACCATCGACGACGTCCAGGTCAGCGTGCCGAAGGGCACCCTGGTCATCCGCGCGGCCGAGCAGGTGGGTATCGCGATCCCGCGCTTCTGCGACCACCCGCTGCTCGCCCCGGCCGGTGCCTGCAGGCAGTGCCTGGTGGACGTCGCGACGCCCGGCCCGGACGGCAGCCTGCGCAAGATGCCCAAGCCGCAGGCGTCCTGCACGATCGAGGTGTCGCCCGGGATGGCGGTGAACACCCAGTACTCCTCGCCCGCCGCGGAGAAGGCGCAGCGCGGGGTGATCGAACTGCTGCTCATCAACCACCCGCTGGACTGCCCGATCTGCGACAAGGGCGGCGAGTGCCCGCTGCAGAACCAGGCCATGGCCAACGGCCAGGGGAGCAGCCGGTTCACCGAGACCAAGCGGACCTTCCCCAAGC
>Ga0302299_10002256_pt1 | contig 11744 bp, 12 predicted proteins | sample III_Fen_N3_4_FD_198795 | JGI IMG/M metagenome (GOLD analysis project Ga0302299, IMG submission 198795) | Peat permafrost microbial communities from Stordalen Mire near Abisko, Sweden - III_Fen_N3_4 | ecosystem: Environmental > Terrestrial > Soil > Wetlands > Permafrost | place: Sweden: Abisko...
CCGACGTCGTGCTCGGCCGCCTCGCGAGCCAGACCGCGATCCTGCTGCGCGGCAAGCACAAGGCGACCTTCGCCCCCCACGTCGACGTGGGCGACTTCGTCATCATCATCAACGCCGACAAGGTCGCGCTCACCGGCGCCAAGGCGGAGAAGAAGAAGGCCTACCACCACTCCGGCTTCCCGGGCGGCCTCAAGGCGACCTCCTACACAGAACTGCTCGCCAAGAACCCCGAAAAGGCCATCGAGAAGGCCGTGCGGGGCATGCTGCCGCGCACCACCCTCGGCAAGGCCCAGCTGAGCAAGCTGAAGGTCTACCGCGGCACCGAGCACCCCCACGCTGCCCAGCAGCCGACCCCCTACGAGCTGACCCAGGTGGCCCAGTGATGACCGAGAACGTGCAGATCGACGAGACCGCGGGGACCGACGTCAACGACGCGCTGGTCACCGAGTACACCTCCGAGTCCGACTCCGCCGCCGCCGGCGAGGCGGCCGCCCAGCGTCCCCGCGCCACCGCGCCGGGTGCCGCCACCGGTCGCCGCAAGCAGGCCGTGGCCCGCGTGCGCATCGTGCCCGGCACCGGTGAGTGGACCATCAACGGCCGCACCCTGGCGGGCTACTTCCCCAACAAGGTGCACCAGCAGATCGTCAACGAGCCGCTGACCCTGCTCGAGCTCGACGGTTCCTATGACGTGCTCGTGCGCGTGCACGGCGGTGGCCCCTCGGGCCAGGCCGGCGCGGTGCGCCTCGGCGTCGCCCGCTCGCTCAACGGCATCGACGAAGAGCTCAACCGTCCGGCGCTGAAGAAGGCCGGCTTCCTCTCCCGCGACGCGCGCGTCCCGGAGCGCAAGAAGGCTGGTCTGAAGAAGGCCCGCAAGGCGCCCCAGTACAGCAAGCGCTGACCCGGCGTCCCGGCATCCACCGCACGCGGGATGCCGCGCCCGCTCCGAAGGCGGCTCCCTCTCCCGGGCGCCGCCTTCGGCGCGTTCGGGGGTAGGTTCGAGTCGCATTCACGGAAAGGCACCCCATGTCACGACTCTTCGGCACCGACGGCGTCCGCGGCCTCGCGAACGGCCCGCTCATCACCGCCGAGATGGCGCTGGCCGTCTCCGTCGCCGCGGCCCGGGTGCTCGGCCAGGCCGGCGCCGACCCGGGGCACCGCCCGAAGGCGGTCATCGGGCGCGACCCGCGCGCCTCGGGGGAGTTCCTCGGTGCCGCCGTCGTGGCCGGCCTGGCGGCGGCGGGCGTCGACGTCTACGACGCGGGCGTGCTACCCACCCCGGCCATCGCCTACCTGACCTCCGACACCGGTGCCGACTTCGGGGTCATGCTCTCGGCGTCGCACAACGCGATGCCCGACAACGGCATCAAGTTCTTCGCCAAGGGCGGGCACAAGCTGCCCGACGACGTCGAGGACCGCATCGAGGCCGCCATCGGCGAGGACTGGCAGCGCCCCACCGGCGCCGACGTGGGCCGCGTCGTGCACATGCCCGACGGCCACACCCGCTACCTCAGCCACCTCCTGCGGGTGCTGCCCAACCGCCTCGACGGCCTGACGGTGGTCATCGACGGCGCCCACGGTGCGGCCAGCCAGGTCTCGCCCGAGGTGTTCCGGCTGGCCGGCGCCGAGGTGTTCGAGATCGGCACCTCGCCCGACGGGCTCAACATCAACGACGGCTATGGCTCCACCCACCTCGACCCGCTGAAGACCGCGGTGCGCGCGCACGGCGCCGACCTCGGCATCGCGCACGACGGGGATGCCGACCGCTGCCTGGCCGTGGACGCCACCGGCACCGAGGTCGACGGCGACCAGATCATGGGCATCCTCGCGGTTGCGCTCAAGGAGCGCGGCGTGCTCGCCCGCGACACCCTCGTCGCCACTGTCATGAGCAACCTCGGCCTGCTCCAGGCCATGGAGCGCGAGGGCATCCACGTGCTGCAGACGGCCGTCGGAGACCGCTACGTGCTCGAGGAGATGCGCTCGGGGGGTTACTCGCTCGGTGGGGAGCAGTCCGGGCACGTCATCTTCCTCGACCACGGCACCACCGGCGACGGCACGCTGACCGGGCTCATGCTGGCCGCCCGGATGATCGAGACGGGCCGTACGATCGCCGACCTCGGCACGGTGATGACCCGGCTGCCCCAGGTGCTCGTGAACGTCAAGGGCGTCGACACCAGCCGGGTCGACACCGACGACCACCTGCTGTCGGCGGTGCACTCCGAGCAGCGCAGCCTCGACGGGTCGGGGCGCGTGCTGCTGCGCCGCTCGGGCACCGAGCCGCTGGTGCGGGTCATGGTCGAGGCGCCCACGCAGGAGCAGGCCAACGCCGTGGCCGACCGCCTCGCCGGCGTCGTGCGCGAGCGCCTCGCCCTCTGACCCGCCAACCCCACCGGTCCTCTCGCGAAGTCAGGAGCACTTCGCCACGTCAGGATGCTGTACGGCCCTTACTCGACGAAGTGCTCCTGACTTCGCGGTCCGGGGTCGCCGGATGTGGGTGGGGGTTGGGGGCGCGGCGCGGAATGGGGGCGGCGGCGGGGGAGTTGGTCCGACTGGTCCCCACACGTCAACGACCAGCCGTCGGGCCGAGCGGTACGACGGCATCCGCACCTGCTTCCGAGGAGATCGCCATGCCGCACGAGCCCTTGACCAGCGTCCTCTACACCACCGCCGCGAGCGCCCAGGGCGGCCGTGGTGGCCGGGTGCGCAGCGAGGACGGGGTCGTCGACCTCGAGCTCGGCAAGCCCGGCAGCAAGTCGAACCCGAAGGCCAACCCCGAGACGCTCTTCGCCGCCGGCTGGGCGTCGTGCTTCAACAACGCGCTCGGCCGGATCGCGACGGCACAGGGCTTCGACGGCGCCGGGGCCGTGACGGTCGCGTCGGTGAGCCTGGGCAGCACCGGCACGGCCGACGCACCCGGCGTCGGGCTGGCGGCCGAGCTGACCTCCACCATCCCGGGTGTCGATGCCGAGACCGCCCAGGCGCTGGCCGACGCCGCCCACCAGGTCTGCCCGTACTCCAAGGCCACCCGCGGCAACATCGACGTCACGGTGGTCGGCAAGCCCGCCTGAGCCCCGGCGGCTCGACTTCTTGCGAATCACCCACCCCGGGAGCCCCGTTGGGGGTCTTCCGGGTGGGTGATCCGCCATGAGTCGGGCTCGCAATGTCGTCGTCCGGCGTCCACCGCGTCGTGGCAGGGGATGTCGGAGGGCGGTCCTAGGGTCTGCGCAGGAGGTGGATCATGCGCGTACTCGTCGCCACCCATGACACCAATGGACAGGTCACCGGGGACTACGACTTCTGCATCGAGGGGGAGCTCGTCTACCTGCAGGACCCCTGCGATCGGGACCTGCGAGATCCCGACGAAGGCTGCGGGTGCAGCCGAGGGTTCGCAGGCATGAACTCGCACCGGGCGTGCACGACCGCGAAGGTGGTCGAGTCCGGGCTGAGCGAGGGCGACGTGTGCGAGGCACTTCGGTCCAGCCTCGCGGCCGGGGGCTGGCTCGACCCGGACTTCTGCACCCCCGAGGAGGCGATGATGGTGGTCGGCGAGCTGGTGCGTGAGGTGCGAGCCGTCGCCGAGCGGCTGCCCGAGGGGAGCATCGTCCGCCGCAGGCTCGACCTGTTCACGTCGACGCCGGCCGGCGGTTGATCAGCCGCCGGGTAGCCCGGCCACGACGTGGCGGGCGATCTCCAGGGATGCCGTCGCAGCCGGTGACGGTGCGTTGAGCAGGTGCACCACCCGGCCGTGCCGCTCCAGCAGGAAGTCGTCGACGAGCATGCCGTCCGGGCGGACGGCCTGGGCGCGCACGCCGGCCGGTGCGGGCACCAGGTCGGCATCGACGATCTCGGGCACCAGCCGGCGCGCGCTGTCGGCGAACCGGCGGTGCGACAGCGAGCGAAGCATCTCGGCGCCGCCGCTGCCGGCCTGGCGCCGGGCCAGCCGCCAGAAGCCGGCGTACCCGAGCGTGTCGGCCAGGTCGCGCGCATCGACCCGCCCCCAGCTGTAGCCCTCACGGGCCAGGGCGAGCACGGCGTTCGGCCCGGCGTGCACGGAGCCGTCGATGCCGCGGGTCAGGTGCACCCCGAGGAAGGGCAGCTCCGGGTCGGGCACCGGGTACACCAGACCCCGCACGAGGTGCGCCGCGCCGGGAGTGAGCTCGGCGTACTCGCCTCGGAAGGGCACGATGCGCACCGACGGCTGGTGCCCGAGGAGTCTGGCGACCCGGTCGGCGTGCAGCCCGGCGCAGCTGACGACGACGTCGGCGGCGTGCTCGCCGCGGGTCGTCTCGACCACCACCTCGCGCGGGCCGTCGACCCCGCCCACGACCTCGGTGCCCGGCAGCAGGCGGGCGCCGGCGTCTCGTAGCCGCCGCGCGAGCACGGCGCACACCGCCCGGTAGTCGATGATGCCGGTCTCGGGCACGTACAGAGCGCCGATCGCGGCCACGTGCGGCTCGTGCTCGCGGGTCGCCACGGCGGGCAGCCGGCGGACGGCCAGCCCGTTGGCGAGCCCGCGCTGCTCCAGCGCCGTGAGGCGGTCGAGCTCGCCGGCCGAGGTCGCCACGACCAGCTTCCCGGTGAGACGGTGGGGCACGCCTTCTTCGCGGGCGAACGCGAGCATCGACGCGGCCCCGGCGCGGCACCAGCGCGCCTTGCGGCTCTCCGGCGGGTAGTACAGGCCCGAGTGCACGACCCCGCTGTTCCGCCCGGTCTGGTGCCGGGCCCAGTCGTGCTCCTTCTCGAGCACCGTGACTCGCGCCGAGGGATCTTCTCGCAGCACCCGGTCGGCGACAGCGAGGCCGAGGATGCCGCCGCCGATGACGACGACCCGCCACGCGTGCGTTCCGGTCTCGGCCAACGGCTCAGCGCGTGTGGTGCACGGCGAGGATGCGGGCGTACTCGAGCCCGGACTCCTTGACCGTGCGCTCCTGGGTGTCGTAGTCGACGTAGACGATGCCGAAGCGCTTGTCGTAGCCGTAGGCCCACTCGAAGTTGTCCAACAGGCTCCACGCGAAGTAGCCGCGCACGTCGGTGCCGCCCTCGATGGCGTCGGCCACGGCGGCGAGGTGGCCGTGCAGGTATGCCACGCGGTTAGCGTCGTGCACCCGGCCGTCCTCCGACACGGTGTCGAACCACGCGGAGCCGTTCTCTGTGACGTAGATCGGCAGCCCAGACTCGCGCGCCGACCGCTCGAGGATGAGCCGGTGGCTCTCGGGTGACTGCTCCCAGCCCATGTCGGTGAGCGGCGGCCGCGGCGGAACCTCGACCACGCCCTCGCAGCCGGGCATCGCGCGGGCGTCGTCCTCGCCGTCACGAGCGGCGCGCACCCGGGTGGGGAAGTAGTTGTTGACGCCGAGGTTGTCGAGCGGCGCCGAGATCGTCGCGAGGTCACCGTCCTGGATGAAGGCGTGGTCGGTGAGGTGGGCGGTGTCGTCGAGGAAGCCGTCGGGATAGGCGCCGGAGAACAGCGGGCCGAAGAACAGGCCGTTGAGCACGTTGTCGGCGCGGCGCACGGCATCCGCGTCGCGCTCGTGGCCGTCGTCGGGCCCCCAGACGTGGGTCGGGTTGAGCGTGATCGACACCTGCGCGCCGGGGGAGTGCTCGCGGATGACGGGAACGGCGGTGCCGTGCGCCAGCATCAGGTGGTGCGCGGAGACGATGCCCTCGACCGGGTCGGTGTGGCCGGGCGCGTGGTGGCCGAGGGAGTAGCTCAGCACCGAGGAGCACCACGGCTCGTTGAAGGTGGTCCAGTGCCTCACCCGGTCGCCGAGCGCCCCCACGACCGCGGCGGCGTAGTCGGTGAACCAGGCGGCGCTGTCGCGGGCGAGCCAGCCGCCCCGGTCGTCGAGCACCTGCGGCAGATCCCAGTGGTACAGGGTGACTACCGGCCGGATCTCGTTCTCCAACAACGTGTCGACGAGCCGTGAGTAGAAGTCGATGCCCTTGGCGTTCACCGCGCCGGTGCCACCGGGGATGACGCGCGGCCACGCGACCGAGAAGCGGTAGGCGTCGAGGCCGAGCTCCTTCATCAAGGCGACGTCCTGCGGCATCCGGTGGTAGTGGTCGCACGCGACGTCGCCGGTGTCGCCGTTGGCCACCTTTCCGGGGGTGCGGCAGAAGGTGTCCCAGATCGACGGGCTGCGGCCGTCCTCGTCGTGCGCCCCCTCGATCTGGTAGCTCGCCGTGGCTGCGCCCCAGCGGAACCCGTCGGGAAAGGTGCGCGCGAAGGTCTCCATGGCGGTCACGCTACCGGTCGGGCTCGACCTCGTTGCCGACGCGTACCGCACCGACCGACTCGGGCACGAGCTGCACGGCGAACCAGGTGGCGCCGTCCCACTTCCGGTGCCTCGCCAGGGTGCGGATCGGCTCGTGCCCGCGCTCGAGGGTCGTGGGTTCGATGGTCGTCATCACGCACCGGTCGACCGGCTTCGCCACGCGGAACGTCACCGGCCCGACGTGCACCCGGCGCCACCCGTCCTCCTCGAATGCGGCGAGGTCGCCACCGACGACGAGGTTGGGGCGGAACCGCTGCATCACGAGCGGCGCCGGCGCCTCCTCACCCCGCTCGAGTGCGGTCTCGGCCACCCAGTCGCTCAACCGGCGCAGGGATGCCGTGGTGGCGAGCGTGACCGGGTAGGCGTCGGCGAAGGCGGTGGCCTCGCCGGGTCGACCGTGCGTCGGGTTGAGCGGACGCGGGGTCGACACCTGGACCAGGCGCAGGTCGTCGCGGCCGAGCAGCGCGCGGAACCAGCCGGCCGCCTCCTCCGGTGCCGCGACGCCCTCCAGCGGGCGGCCGTGCACGGTCACCGGCACCGGAGAACCGAGTGGTTCCTCGACCTCGAGCGGAGCTCGGCCCGGCGCGGACAGCCGCAGGGCTGCGCTCATCCCGGGGTCGGTCGCCACCGTGTCGGCCCTGACGGTGAGCAGCCGATGTTCTTCTCGAGCGGTGACGCACTCTCCGGTGGCGTCGACGACCATCCAGCGGCGGTCACCCGCCAGGCCCCACGGCTCGACGTCGGCATGCAGCACCGGGCGCACCGCGGTGCTCTTGACCGGGTGCAGGTGGATGCCGTCGAGGCGGATCACACGTCGGAGCCGATGTCGCCGATCGTCCGGACCACCTTGGCCTCGCCGTCGGCCAGGTCGTACTCCGCGCCCACGACGCCCAGCGCGCCTGAGCGGATGCGGTCGGCGATCAGCGTCGAGCGCTCGCTGATCAGGTCGCAGGTGCGCTCGACGTGCTCGCGCTCGATCTGCTCGATGGTGGGGGTACGCCCCCCGCGCGAGGCGGCGAGGACGCTGGGCGTCACCCGCTCGACGATGTCGCGCAGGAAGCCGCCGGGCACCTCACCGGTGCGCACCGCCACCTCGGCAGCCTTCACCGCGCCGCACGAGTCGTGGCCGAGCACGACGATGAGCGGGCAGTTGAGCACGCCGACGCCGAACTCGAGCGAGCCGAGCACGCTTGGGTCGACGACGTGACCGGCCGTGCGGACGACGAAGAGGTCGCCGAGGCCCTGGTCGAAGATGATCTCCGCAGCAACCCTTGAGTCGGCGCAGCCGAAGAAGATCGCGAACGGAGTCTGCTTGGTGGCCAGCTGGTGCCGGAAGTGCACGTCCTGGTGGGGGTGGGCGCGCTCGTCGGCCATGAACCGGGCGTTGCCGGCGGTCAGGACGCGCCAGGCTGCCTCGGGGGTGCGGGGCCGGGTCCCCGGCTGGGTGCGGTGCCGCTCGATCACCTGGGCGACGCTACCAGCGGCTCAGCCACCGACGCCGCGAGAGCCCCCGGATCCCGGTCGCGAGTGCGGAAGTGGCTGCCAGGGCGACCACTTCCGCACTCACCGCGAGAAGCCGGATGCCGTGACGGCCCTTGAGTGCGCAGGCGGCTGCCGGGACGACCACTTCCGCACTCACCGCGAGCGAGGGCGGGAGAAGGTCAGAGCAGGCCGGTGCGCTTCTCGATGGTGAAGGCGACCGGCTTGCTGAACGAGGCGAAGAAGTCGTTGCCCTTGTCGTCGACGACCACGAAGGCCGGGAAGTCCTCGACCTCGATCTTCCAGATCGCCTCCATCCCCAGCTCGGGGTACTCGAGCACCTCGACGCTGCGGATGCAGTCCTGCGCCAGCCGCGCGGCCGGGCCACCGATCGAGCCGAGGTAGAAGCCGCCGTGGGTGCGGCACGCGTCGGTGACCTGCTGGCTGCGGTTGCCCTTGGCGAGCATCACCATCGAGCCACCCGCGGCCTGGAACTGGTCGACGTAGGAGTCCATCCGCCCGGCCGTGGTCGGCCCGAACGAGCCGGACGCCATCCCCTCGGGCGTCTTGGCCGGGCCGGCGTAGTAGACGGGGTGGTCGCGCAGGTACGCCGGCATCTCCTCGCCCGCGTCGAGCCGCTCCTTGATCTTGGCGTGGGCGATGTCGCGGGCGACGACCAGCGGGCCGGTGAGGGACAGACGGGTCTTCACCGGGTGCTTGCCGAGCTCGGCGAGGATCTCGGCCATCGGGCGGTTGAGGTCGATGGCGACCACGGCGCCCTGACCTGTGGATGACGCCCCCACGGCATCCGAGGAATCCTCGCCACCCAGCCCGGTGTGGGTCTGGTCGGGCAGGAACCGGGCCGGGTCGGTCTCGAGCTGTTCGATGAACACGCCATCCGGGGTGATCTTGCCGAGCACCTGGCGGTCGGCGGAGCACGAGACCGCGATGGCGACCGGCAGCGAGGCGCCGTGCCGCGGCAGCCGCACGACCCGCACGTCGTGGCAGAAGTACTTGCCACCGAACTGTGCGCCGATGCCGAACTGGCGGGTCAGCTCGAGCACCTTCTCCTCGAGCTCGGTGTCGCGGAAGCCGTGGCCGGTGGCCGGGTCGCCCGCCTTCGGCAGCTGGTCGAGGTACTTGGCGCTCGCGTACTTGGCTGTCTTGAGGGCGAACTCGGCACTCGTGCCGCCGATGACGATGGCCAGGTGGTAGGGCGGGCAGGCCGCCGTGCCGAGGCCGCGCAGCTTCTCGTCGAGGAAGCGCATCATGGCGTCGGGGTTGAGGATGGCCTTGGTCTCCTGGAACAGGTAGGACTTGTTGGCGCTGCCGCCGCCCTTGGCCATGAAGAGGAACTTGTAGGTCGTCTCGTGACCGGCCGCGGTGTCGGCGTAGATCTCGACCTGGGCCGGCAGGTTCGACCCGGTGTTGCGCTCGTCCCACATGGTCACCGGCGCCATCTGCGAGTAGCGCAGGTTGAGGCGCGTGTAGGCGTCGTAGACCCCCCGGCTGATCGGCTCCTCGTCGCGGCCGGCGGTGAGCACGTGCTGGCCACGCTTGCCCATGACGATGGCGGTGCCGGTGTCCTGGCACATCGGCAGGATGCCGCCCGCGGCGATGTTCGCGTTCTTGAGCAGGTCGAGCGCCACGAACTTGTCGTTGTTGCTCGCTTCGGGGTCGTCGAGGATGTTCGCGAGCTGCTGCAGGTGGGCGGGGCGCAGGTAGTGGGCGATGTCGTGCATCGCGGTGTCGGTGAGCAGGCGCAGCGCCTCGGGCTCGACCTGGAGGAACTGCCGTCCGCCCGGCCCCTCGGCCATCGACACCCCCTCTGTGGTGAGCAGCCGGTAGGGCGTCTCGTCGGCGCCGACCGGCAGGAGGTCCTCGTAGCTGAAGTCGGTCATGAGATCTCCTCGCGGGTGGGGGCGTAGGCGCCGGCCCGGCGAACGGTGAGGCCGCTCGTCGCCAGCGCCCGGTCGATGGCGGGACGCACCTGGGGCAGTCCGGCACCGCGCAGCCGGTCGCGCGCCTCCAGGCTGCCGAGCAGGCCCTCGTCGAGCAGCCCGGACACCAGCCCGGCCATGAACGAGTCGCCGGCGCCCACGGTGTCGACGACCTCGGTGGCGCGGGCCGGCTCGCGGTCCTCGTCACCCGACGCCGCGCGCCAGGTGACGCCGTCCGCGCCGAGGGTGACGACGGTGAGCGCGGCGCCGAGCCCCGCCCAGCGCGACATGACCTGCGACGCGGACTCCCCGGGGTACAGCCACTCGATGTCGTCCTCGGAGCACTTGACGACGTCCGACAGCGCCACGAGCTCCTCGACGCGCGGCCGCACGGCGTCCGCGCTGCCCATGATGGTGGGCCGCACGTTCGGGTCATACGACACGGTGCCGCCCGTGCGGGCCCGGTGCACCGCGGCCGTGACCTCGGTGTCGCCGGGGGTCATCGTGGTGCCGATCGAGCCGATGTGCAGGTGGGTGGTGCCCTCGGGCAGCTGCACCGGAGGCAGGTTCCAGTGCAGGTCGAACACGTAGCTGGCGGCGCCCGACTCGTCGATGGTCGCGGCGGCCGTGGACGTCGGGTGCGCGGGGTTGGTGCTGCCCGGCAGCAGCTTCACCCCGCCGGACTCGACGTGCTCGGCGCACCGGGTGCCGCGGGCGTCGGTGCCGACGAGGGTCGCGAACCACGTGTCGTGCCCGAGCCGCGCCAGGCCGAGGGCGACGTTGGCCGGTGACCCGCCGACGTGCTCGGCGCTCTGGCCATCGGGAGTGTGCACGATGTCGACGAGCAGCTCGCCGATGACCACGACCGGTGCGCTGGTGCCGCTCATGGCTGCGTCCTGACGATGCGGCAGGCGGGCGGGGCGGTCGAGGAGGTGGTGGTCATCTCGTCCTTGTCTGCGATGACGACGGGGCGGCTGACCAACCTTATCGCCGGGGCGATTGGGCACCCGGGGCGCCCGTCGGCGACGATATGGGGGTGACGACGCCCGCACCCCCCCAGAGCCGGTACTCGTTGGGGTCCGCCAAGAACCTGGTGCTGTCGCTGGCCGCCGTGGTCGGCATGGTGCTGGTGCTCATCGCGATCGTCCCACGGGTCAGCTCGGTGAGCGGGCCGCCGGTCGACGTCCACGCCACCGCCGTCGACGTCAAGGCCCGCACCGGCTGGCCGATCGTCGAGGCCGTCGGTCTCCCGAAGGGATGGAGCACCACCTCGGCACGGTTCGTGCGCACCACCGGTGGGTTCTCGACGTGGCACGCCGGCTACCAGACGCCCTCGGGCACCTACGTCGCCGTCGAGCAGACCAAGGACCCGACGCCCGCGTGGCTCGAGGCGCAGACCAACCGCGCGCCCAAGACCGGCACCCTGGAGGCCGGCGGCCGCACCTGGACCAAGTACGAGCGCGACACCAAGGTGCAGAACAGCATGGTCTACGCCCCGACGGCCGCGGGCGAGCTGACCACCCTGATCACCGGCACGGCCAGCTTCGAGGAGATGGCCCAGTTCGTCGAGCACCTCCAGCCGGTCACTCCCTGACCGTGCGTCGGATGCCGGTCAGTCCCCGGCGGTGATCCGCGACTCCGCGGCATCGAGCCAGGTCGCGCAGTGCGCTGCCAGCGCCTCCCCGCGCTCCCACAGCTGCATGCTCTCCTCGAGGCCGGCCGAGCCGTTCTCGAGCCGGGCGACGATGTCGACCAGCTCGTCGCGCGCCCGCTCGTAGGGCATCGCCGCGACGTCGGGGCCCGCCTCGACCGCGTTCGAGGCCGACGGTGCGGCGGAAGAGTCGAGGGAGCCGGCCGCGGCCTTGGTCGCCATGGCGGGCAGCCTATCCGCGACGACCCACCACATCGGGGGATCGTGGCCTGACGGTGTAGCTCAGCGTGATGACCGCATCGACGCCGAGCACCAGCGTCCACCACCGGATCACCTGGGCGAACGCCTCCGTGCGCGAGGGGTCGCCGATTCCGACGATCGCCAGACCCAGCAGGCCCACGC
>Ga0302299_10002257_pt1 | contig 11739 bp, 8 predicted proteins | sample III_Fen_N3_4_FD_198795 | JGI IMG/M metagenome (GOLD analysis project Ga0302299, IMG submission 198795) | Peat permafrost microbial communities from Stordalen Mire near Abisko, Sweden - III_Fen_N3_4 | ecosystem: Environmental > Terrestrial > Soil > Wetlands > Permafrost | place: Sweden: Abisko...
CGCCGCCCTCGTGCTTCTTGCGCAGGCGGTTGACGAGCTCGGCGCGCAGGATGTCGATCTTCCCGTGCAGGATCCGACGGCGGTAGGAGATCTCGGTCTCCTCGTCGGTCAGGCTTCCGATGAGGGCTTTGAGCTCCTCGTCGGTCAGTGCGCCGAGATCGGGAAAGGTGTCGTCCATGTGGTGGGTTCGCTCCTCGTGGTCACCGGGGAATCCCCTCGGCGGCGCGAGCATACCAGCGGTCGAGGGGTGCGCCTAAACGTAAGGTTGAGGGTGCAAGATGCGTGGCGTCAGCCCACGCGCGTACGCCGTTCGGCCAGCTGGCGCCGCGCGCTGCGCGCGTACTCGACCGTGGCTATCACGAGCAGCACCACGCCGACGGCCAACATCACCGTGGCCGCCGTGCGCAGGCCGCACAGTCCGAGCCACAGCCCGCCCATCGCCGGCCACACACCCCAGCGGCCCCACCAGTTGATCTGCAGCGCGACGCCGCGGCGTAGGGCGATCGGTCCGGCCACGAGCATCAGCGCCTCGCGCGCGACGAGGACGGCGAGCAGCCAGCGGGGAACGAGATCGAACGTCCAGCAGACGACGACCCCGCTGATCACGAGCAGCCGGTCGACGACCGGGTCGAGCATCGCTCCGAGCCGGCTGTACTGGCCGGTGAGACGGGCCGCGATCCCGTCGGCGTAGTCGCCCCAGGCGATCACGGCGAAGACGAGGACCGGTCCCGGCCCGACTCCGTCCGTGCGCCAGGCGAGGACGAGGAAGACCGGGATCAGCGCCAGCCGGACATAGCCGATGGCGTTGGGGATCGTCCAGGGGCGCAGCGGCGCGCCCGGCAGCGTCTCCGGCGGCGGCGGCCCGGATCGGTCCAGGCCACTGAAGCGCCTGAACGTCAGGCGCCGCATCAGGGCGACAGCGCGTCGCTGATCGACATGACCGGCTGCTCTCCGTCGGACCCGGTCCTCACGGGATGTCCCGGAGCAGCGCCTCCACGGCGGCCGCTGCGCCCTCGCGCAGCGGGACGGGTGACAGCGACTCACGCCCGCGGCGCCCCTGCGCCTCCACGAGCCCGTCCTCGAGCGTGCGCCGCCCGACGGTCAGGCGCAGCGGGCAGCCGAGCAGCTCGGCGTCGGCGAACTTCTCGCCCGCGCCCCCGGAGCGGTCGTCGTAGACGATCTCGACGCCTGCGTCCGCAAGCTCGGCGTAAAGGCCTTCGGCAGCCTCGCGCTCGGGCGTGTCCGGCTTCCCCAGGACCACGAGGTGGACCTGCCACGGCGCCAGCGAACGCGGCCAGGCGATGCCGACGTCGTCGGCGGTCTGCTCGATCGAGGCCGCGACGATCCGCGCCGGGCCGATCCCGTAGGAACCCATCACGATCGGCTGCTCGGCCCCGGTGTCATCGAGGAACGTCGCGCCGAGCGGCACGGTGTACCGCGTGCCGAGCTTGAAGATGTTGCCGACCTCGATCGCCGGCTCGATGCGGATCGCGGTGCCGTTGACCAGGTCACCGGCCTCGACGGTGCGCACGTCGCCGCGCTCGAACTGGAAGTCGCGGCCCGGCTCGACACCCTGCAGATGCGCGTTCGGCCGGTTGGCGCCCGCCACCCACCCACCGCCGCCGGAGTCCGCCACGGCGACGTCGAGCAGGATGTCGGCCTGAGCCCCGACGGGGCCGATGTAGCCGGGCGGGCCCAGCTGCTCCTCGATCTCGTCGGTCTGCGCGGGCCGGAATCCCTCGCCGAGCCGGTTGCGCAGCTTCGTGTCGTTGACGCGATGGTCGCCGCGCAGCACGACGAGCACGAAGCGCCCGCCGTCCGTCACGACCGGGAAGGCCTTCAGCAGCGCGCCCGGATGCACCCCGAGGTGCTGGGCGACCGCGTCGATCGTCGTCATCCCGGGCGTCGCGACCTCCGCGGGCTCGGAGAGGGTCGGCGGCATCGGCACCGCCTGGGCCTCCGCGCTCGCGACCTCGATGTTGGCGGCATAGCCGGGCGCCAGCGCCACGTCGTTCTCACCGGCGGCGCACGGTGCCATGTACTCGTGCGCGCCGCTGCCGCCCATCATCCCCACGTCCGAGTCGACCCGGTACCACTCGAGCCCGGTGCGGTCGAAGATCCGGTCGTAGGCGACGATGTGCTTGGAGTAGCTCTCGTCCAGGCCCGCCGTGTCGCGATCGAAGGAGTACGAGTCCTTCATGATGAACTCGCGAGTGCGCAGAACGCCCGCGCGGGGGCGCGGCTCGTCGCGGGCCTTCGTCTGGAAGTGGTAGAGGATCTTCGGCAGGTCGCGGTAGCTGCGCACCAGCTGCGACATGTGGAACGTGACCGACTCCTCGTGCGTCATCGCGAGGATGAGCTCCGAGCCCTTGCGGTCCTCGAGCTTGAAGACCTCGTCGAAGTCCGCCCGGCCCGTCTTGCGCCACAGCTCGCGCGGCTGGATCAGCGGCATCAGGAGCTCCTGGCCGCCGATCGCGTTCAGCTCCTCGCGGATGATCTGCACCGCGCGCTGGTGGCTGCGCCAGCCGGCGGGGAGCCAGGTCCAGAGCCCCGTTCCGAGCTGGCGGACCAGCCCGGCGCGCACGCCGAGGATGTGCGAAAGCGCCTCGGCATCGGCAGGCGCCTCGCGCTCGGTGGGCAGGAGCAGGTTTGTCATCCGCATCGCTGGGCAAGCCTAGGGCCACGGAACGCCGTGCGCGGCGCGATAGGTTTGCACGCGACCCGACCCAAGGAGACAGCCCCCAATGGCTTTCGAGGTTCCCCCACTTCCGTACGCGTACGACGCACTCGAGCCGCACATCGATGCGGACACGATGACGCTGCACCATGACAAGCACCATCAGGCGTACGTGGACAAGCTCAACGGCGCCGTCGAAGGCACCGACTGGGCGTCCAAGAGCATCGAGGAGATCGTCGCCAACCTGAGCGACCTGCCCTCCGACATCGCAGGCCCCGTCCGCAACAACGGCGGCGGTCACCTGAACCACTCGCTCTTCTGGGAGTCGATGAGCCCTGACGGCGGGGGCGTCCCGGAGGGCGACCTCGGCGCAGAGGTCGACGCGGCCTTCGGCTCGTTCGACGCCTTCAAGGAGCAGTTCGAGGCCGCGGGCGTCGGCCGCTTCGGCTCCGGCTGGGCCTGGCTCGTCCTGGACGGCGGCGAACTGAAGATCGTCAGCACGCCGAACCAGGACAGCCCGCTCACGGATGGCCAGGCCCCGCTGCTCGGCAACGACGTCTGGGAGCACGCCTACTACCTGAAGTACCAGAACCGCCGCCCCGAATACCTCAAGGCATGGTGGAACGTCGTGGACTGGAGCGTCGTCGCGGATCGCCTCGCGGCAGCCCGCGCCTAGATTCGCCGAGTGCGGCGCGCACCACCGCGCCGCCAGTACCCTGTGACACCCCGGGGAGCGACATCCGTTGCTCCCCGGCGCGTCCCGGCCGCCGTTTCCCGCCTGGACCGCAACCTCCCGCCGTACAGAGGGTTTCTCTTCATGATGCGCATCGCACTTCTCATCGTCCTCAGCGCGTTTTCCGCGCTCCTGCTCGCCGCGCCCGCCGGCGCGGCGCCGGGCATGCAGTTCGGCATCGCCGACGACGGCGTCACCCAGCGGACGCCGGAGCTGGCTCCCGAGGTCGTGCCGCAGTGGAAGGCGACCGGTATGGACGTCGCGCGCGTCCTGGTGGTCTGGTCCTACGTGGCGCCGGGCAGCGACCGCATGGTCCGCCCCGCCGGGTTCGATCCGTCCAATCCGGATGACCCGCAGTACAACTGGGCGCCGGTCGACCAGGTCGTGAACCTGCTCACGGCCCAGGGCATCGAACCGATCCTCAACCTGACGGGCTACATCCCCTTCTGGGGCAGCCTGGAGCCGTCGCTGCGGCGCAACCGCTACAAGCCGGACCCCAGGCAGTTCGCCGTGTTCGCCAAGGCCGCCGCCCAGCGGTACGCCGGCCGCGTGAAGCGCTTCATCGTCTGGAACGAGCCGAACCTTCCTGACTGGCTGCAGCCGCAGAACAGCTGCAACGCCGGCCACTGCATCCCGTCCGCTCCGCAGCAATACCGCGAGATCGCGCGTCTTGCCGTGCCGGCGATCAGGGAGGGCGCTCCGGGCGCTCAGGTCTTCGGGCCCGCCCTCGCCCCGAAGGGCCAGTCCCCGACGAGCGTCAACGCGAAGACGCGGCCGCTCGCCTTCCTGCGCTCGCTCGGATGCGTGGATGGCAAGCTGCGCAAGGACCGCAGGAGCGCGGGCTGCAAGGGCTTCAAGCCGATCACGCTCGACGGCATCGCCTACCACCCGCACAGCACGACCTTCGCGCCGGACCGGGGCTACACGAACCCCGACGATGCAGATCTCGCCGACGAGGCCCGCCTGCTGAAGACCGTCGACGGCGTGCAGAAGGCCGGCGGCCTCGTGAACGGCGCGGGCGCAGCGAAGAAGTTCGACATCTACTACGACGAGTTCGGGTACCAGACGAACCCGCCCGACGCGTTGCTCGGGGTATCGCTGGCCCAGCAGTCCTCGTGGCTGCAGTGGAGCGCCTACAAGGCCTACCGGCAGCCGCGCGTGCGGATGCTGATCCAGTACCTCTGGCGCGACGACCCGATCAACACGCGCGTGGGGTCCGACAAGTACGGCGGATGGCAGTCGGGGCTCTACCGCTTCGACGGGAACGCCAAGCCCGCGCGCAAGAGCTTCCCGAACCCGTTCTGGGTCGATCTGCCCAAGGGACGGCGCACGGCGACCGTCTGGGGCCAGGTGCGCCCGGGGGGCGCGGCACAGGTGACGGTGCAGAAGGGCTCCGGCTCGTCGTTCACGACGGTGAAGGCCCTGACGACCGACGGGCAGGGCTACTTCCAGTTCACGACGACGATCTCGAAGAAGACGTCGATGCGCTTCCGCTACACCGACGCAGCCGGCCACACCGTCACGTCGTCGACGATGACGGTCACGCCGGCGAAGGCGAAGGCCGGCAGGCGATAGCCCCGGGGTGGCAGACTGCGCGCCATGCGCCTGCTGCCCCGCGAACAGGACCGGCTCGAGCTCTTCCTTGCGGGCGAGCTCGCGCGACGGCGCCGCGCCCGCGGACTCCTGCTCAGCCAGGCCGAGGCCGTGGCGCTGATCGCCGACGAACTGTGCGAGGCCGCGCGCGACGGACGACCGTACGCTGAGGTGCAGGCGCTGGGCTACACGCTGCTCACCGAGGACGACGTGCTCGACGGCGTGTCCGCCCTCGTGCCGCGCATCGAGGTCGAGGCCCTGTTCGACGACGGGATGCGGCTGCTCGTCCTGCATGAGCCGCTCGTGCTGGACGCCCCGCCACAGCCGAGCGTCGTCTCCCCGACGTGGGACACGGACGGCGTCACGGAGCTGGACGTCACGAACGAGGGCGAGGTGCTGATCGCCGTCACGTCGCACTTCCACGTCTTCGAGGCATCCCGCGACCTGCGGTTCGATCGCTCCGCCGCCTGGGGCATGCGCCTCGCCATCCGTGCCGGCGAGAAGGTCGTGTTCGCGCCGGAGGCGACCGTCTCAGTGCGGCTGCGCCCGATCGGGGGCGCCCGGCTCGTGCGCGGCCACGGAGGGCTCTGCGACGGCCCGCTGGACGAGCAGGGTGCACGCGAACGGGCGCTCGGCCTGGCGCGTGAGCGGGGCTACCGCGGTGCCTGAGCTCGGCGACAGCGGCCTGATCGTCGTGCCGGAGTCCGACGACGTCGGCGGCCCCGACGAGCTGCTCCCGGGCTGGGGCGGCACGATGCGCGACGGGCTGGGTGTGCGGGCCGGCCGCGGCGGCGTCGAGGTCGCCATCACGGGCGGTCTGCTGCTCGATCCCGTCCTCGGGGTGCGGCGCGCGAGCATCGGCGTGAGCGGCGGCCGCGTGACGGCGATCGGCCGGGCCGGGAACCCCGACACGATGGACGACGTCGACATCGTCCTTGACCCGGGCACTGCCGTGATCGACGCCGGTGGGATGGTCGTGACTCCCGGAGCGGTCGACAGCCACGTCCACTTCCTTTCGCCCCAGGTCGCCGATGCCGCGCTTGCGGGCGGCGTGACGACGCTGATGGTTCAGGACCCGGGGCCCGTCTGGAACCTCGGCTCGAACCCCGCCGGGCTGCTGCAGGCCGCCTACGCCGCCTTCCAGTCGATCCCGCTGAACGTCCTGATGCTCGTGCGCGGGTCATCCGCCCGTCCCGACCTGCTCGAGGACGGCCTGCGCGCCGGCGGGGGCGGCCTGAAGATCCACGAGGACGTCTCCGCGGGCCCGGAGCAGCTGCGCTGCGCGCTCGACGTGTGCGACCGCTTCGATGTCCAGCTGGCGATCCACACGGACGGGCTGAACGAGGCGATCGGCGTCGGCGGCACGCGCGCGGCGATCGACGGGCGCACCGTGCACCTCTTCCACATTGAGGGCTGCGGCGGCGGGCACGCGCCGAACCTGCTCGAGCTCGCCGGCGACGCGAACATGCTCTGCTCCTCGACGAACCCGACGGTGCCGTTCGGCGTGAACGCCGAGCAGGAGCACCTCAGCATGGTCGCGGCGGTCCACCTGCTCGAGCCCGCGAGCCGGGCCGGGGACTGGGAGATCCTGCGCGCGCGTGTGCGGGCATCGACGATGGCCGCGGAGGGTGTGCTGCACGACCTGGGTGTCATCCCGATGACCTCCTCCGACTCTCAGGGCATGGGCCGCGTCGGCGAGGTCCTGCGCCGCATGCTGCAGAACGCGTCGCTGATGAAGCGGCGGTTCGGCGGTGACGGCAGCGGAAGCGACAACGAGCGCGTCCTGCGGCACGTCGCCAAGGCGACGCTGAACCCGGCCATCACGCATGGGATCGCCGAGCACGTCGGGTCGCTGCAGCCCGGGCGGCTGGCCGACTGCGTGCTCTGGCAGCCGGAGTTCTGCGGCGTGCGCCCCGAGCTCGTCGTCAAGGCGGGCGTGTCCGCATGGGGCGCGGCGGGCGACGGCAACGCGACGACGATGCTCGCCGAGCCGGTGCGTGTCGGGCCGCAGCTCGGCGCGCGCGGCGGCGCCCCGGACCGGATCTCGCTCGCGTTCGTCAGTGAGGCGGGCCTCGAGGCCGACCTGCCGACCGGCCGAGAGCGCGCCGTCGTGCGCGGCTGCCGGGAACTCTCGGCGGCGGACATGGTGCGCAACACGCGTCGCGGCGAGCTCCGTGTCGACCCGAAGACGCTGGCGGTCACCCTCGACGGCGAGCCGATCACCGCGGAGCCCGCGGCAGAGGTTCCGCTGTCGGCCCGCTACCTGCTGGGCTGAGCCGGCGCGGGCGTCAGGTCCGCGTGAAGCGGCGGCCCGCGACCGGGGACTGCGCCTCGTCGAGCGTGACGCCGGACGCGAGCACGTCGGCGCCGCCGCCGGACTCCGCGCTCGCGGCCTCCTCGAGCGCGGCGAGGCGCTCGGGGGTCATCGCCGTCGCGTCCTCGTTCTCGGACAGCCACCGGGCTGCCTCCGCGGCCGCGGCGGCGTCGCGCACGACGGTCTTGCCCGCCGCGTAGTAGCGATCGATCTCCTTGAAGAGCTCGTCCACGAGCTGGTCCGTCGGGACCTTCTTCAGCGGCTCGCCCTTGCTGAAGATCATCCCCGCATCCTTGGCGCCGGTGATGCCGAAGTCCGCGTGGCGCGCCTCGCCGATCCCGTTGACCGCACAGCCCAGGACCGAGACCTCGATCGCGTCCTCGTAGGCCTCCAGGCGCTGCTCGATCTCGACCACGACGGAGTCCATGTCGAACTGCAGCCGCCCGCAGGTCGGGCACGCGATCAGCACGGGGCCGCGCTCGCGCAGCTTGAGCGCCTTGAGGATCTCCCAGGCGACCTTGACCTCCTCCTCCGCGTGGAAGGTGGAGAGCGAGATCCGGATCGTGTCGCCGATGCCGTCGGCGAGCAGCGTGCCCAGGCCGACGGCCGACTTCAGCGAGCCCGTGTACTTCGTGCCGGCCTCCGTGATCCCGAGGTGCAGCGGGTACGGGATGCGCTCGCTGAGCAGCCGGTTGGAGGCGATCGTGTTCGGCACGCTCGTCGACTTCATCGACACCTTGAAGTTCGTGAAGTCCAGGCGCTCCATCAGCGCGACCCACTCTGTCGCGGCGGTGACGAGCGCCTCGACCGGGTTCGTGTACTCGAGCTCCAGCAGGTGCTTGGGCAGCGAGCCCGAGTTCACGCCGATGCGGATCGGCGTGCCGAGCTGCTTGGCGCGCGCGAGCACCTCTGCGACCTTCTCCGGGCCGCCGATGTTGCCGGGGTTCAGGCGCACGCAGGCGGCGCCGTTGTCGAGCGCCTTCAGGGCCAGCGTGTGGTTGAAGTGGATGTCCGCGATGATCGGGACGGGCGACTGCGCGACGATCGTCTTCAGCGCCTCGGCGTCCTCGTCGCGCGGCACGGCCACGCGGATGACGTCGGCGCCCGCTTCGGCGCAGCGATGGATCTGGTCCATCGTCGCCGTGAGGTTCGCGGTCTCCGTCTTGGTCATCGTCTGGACGACGACCGGGGCGCCGCCGCCGATCGGGACGCCGCCGACGTTGATCTGCACCTTCGAGGCCATGTCCTGAGTGTACGAGCGTCCGGGCCGCCGAGACCTCGGCGCGCGGCGTTCACTAGGGTCCGCGCGGGATGCCGGGCACCTCTCCGCAGCCGCTGAATGTCCGCGACTACGAGCGCCTGGCGGAGGCGGCGCTGCCCGCAGGCCCGCTCGGCTACTACGCGGGCGGCGCCGGCGACGAGCGCACGCTGCAGGAGAACGTCGCGGCCTGGAGCCGCCGCCGGCTGCGCCCCAGGGTCCTCGTGGATGTCAGCTCCGTCTCGACCGCCACGACCGTGCTCGGCACCCCGGTCGGCACCCCCGTGCTCGTCGCCCCCACCGCGCTCCAGCGGATGGCGCACCCCGACGGCGAGCCCGGGATGGCGCGCGCCGCCGCCGCCGCCGGGTCGCTGATGACGCTCTCGACGCTGTGCACGTCGACTCCCGCGGAGGTCGCTGCAGCCGCCCCGGGCGCGCCGCGCTGGCTCCAGCTCTACGTGACGCGCGACCGCTCGATCTCGCGTGCGCTCGTCGACTCGGCGCTCGACGCCGGGTTCAGCGCGATCGTCGTCACGGTGGACGCGCCGGTCCCCGGCATCCGCGAGCGCGACCACCGGACCGGCTTCAACGTGCCCGGCGACCTGGACATGCCGGCGGTCACCGCCGCCCTGGGCCGCAGCGGGGGCGTCACCGTCGAGGACTTCTTCAGCGTCGTCGATCCCGCCCTGACCTGGAGCGAGCTCGAGCGGTTTGCACAGGACTGCCCGCTGCCCGTGCTCGTGAAGGGCATCCAGACCGGTGAGGACGCGGCGCTCGCCTGCGAGCACGGCGCGGCCGGCGTCGTCGTCTCGAACCACGGCGGCCGCCAGCTCGACGGCGTCAGCGCCACGGCCGACATCCTGCCGGAGGTCGTCGACGCAGTCTCCGGGCGGCTCGAGATCATCGTCGACGGCGGTATCCGCCGCGGGACGGACGTGCTCGTCGCCCTGGCGCTCGGCGCGCAGGCCGTCCTGGTCGGACGTCCCGCGCTCTGGGGTCTCGCCGCCGCCGGTGAGGCCGGCGCCCGCGACGTGCTCCAGATCCTCAACGGCGAGCTCGCCAACGGGCTCGCGCTGCTCGGCTGCACCTCACCGGCGGACGTCACGCGCGCGCACGTCGTCTGAGCGTCAGCTCAGTCCTTGATGAACCAGCCGCGCACCTCGGCCTCGTGATCGACGTACCGCTCGCCGGTGACGTCGACGATGACCTTGTCGATCACGCCTCCCGTGAAGCGGAACGGCGCCGTGTAGTCCGGGGTGACGGGTGAGGCGCTGTCGCGGCCCACGCAGATGCCATCACCGACGAGGCAGAACGCGCCGGGCTGCGTGACGATCTCCCCGCTGCCGACCGCCTGGTCGTCCATGTAGAGCGTGAGCGTGCCCGCGAACCCGGGCATCGCCGGGTCCTCGTTCTGGCCCTTGACCGCGAACTCCGCCGTGTAGACGTGGTCGCCGGCGGTCACGTCGCGATCGGCGACGACCTCCTGCAGGTGGGTCCCCACCCAGTTGAACGCATAGCGCAACCGCCTGTCCTTGACATAGAGGCTGTGCCCGCCGGCGACACCGCCGTGCGCGTAGAGCACGCCTTCGGTGTCGACGCCATCAACCGTGACGCCGGCCGCGATGGTGTAGGAGCGGCCGTTGATCCGGACGCCGCCCTCCTCGGGGACGTCCGCGCAGTCGGGGTAGTAGACGTAGCGCTGGCGCGGCTTGCTCGCGTGCGGGCGCTCGGCGAGCACCTGCTCGATCGCAGTGCGGTCGTCGAGCGGGAGGCCGTTGAGCCGCTCCGCCTCCGTGAACCAGAGGGCCTTCAGCTGCTCGAGGCGCTCGGGCTCCTGGCCGGCGAGGTCCTTCGACTGGGCACGGTCGGAGCCAAGGTCGTAGAGCTCCCACACGTCCTTGTCGAACGTCCCCCAGCCGCTGATCGGCGGATGGACCGTGCACGCGAGCCACCCCTGGTGATAGATCGACCGCTGGCCGAGCATCGCGTAGAACTGCGTCTCCTTCCCGGGCGCCGCGGGGTCGGTGAGGCTGGCGGCGAAGCTCTCGCCCTCGATCGGGCTCTGGTCGTAGCCCTTCATCACCGCAGGCGGCTCGATGCCGAGCAGCTCGTAGACGGTCGGGACGACGTCCACCGCGTGGATGTACTGCTGGCGCGGCTCGGCCTGCGCCTGGATCTGCGCCGGCCACGAGACGAGGCACATGTCCGAGACCCCGCCCTCGAAGCCGGCCCAGCGCTTCCAGTACGGGAACGGCGTGTCGAACGCCCACGCCCAGCCGGTGTTGTAGTGGTTGTAGGACTGCGGGCTGCCGAGCTCGTCGATGTGCTCGAGCGTGACGTCGGTCGAGTCGGCGATCCCGTTGAAGAACCGCCACTCGTTGAAGGAGCCGTTCGGTCCCCCCTCGCCGCTGGCGCCGTTGTCGGAGATGACGACCACGATGGTGTTCTCGAGCTGCCCGGACTCCTCCAGGTAGTCGATCACGCGGCCCAGCCGGTCGTCGGCGTACGAGATGTAGCCGGCGAACACCTCGGCCATGCGGGCGAAGAGCCGCTGCTCGTCGGCGCTCAGCGAGACCCAGGGACGGACGGTGTCGAGCAGCGGCCACGGCTGGCCATCGGGCCCCGTCGTCTGCGGCTCTCCGTGCGGGTTGATCGCCGACAGCTCGGTGTCCTGCGGGAGCAGCCCGAGCTCTTTCTGCCGGTCGAGGATCTCCTGGCGGATCGCCTCGTACCCCTCATCGAACCGGCCCTTGTACTTGTCCGCCCACGCCTGCGGCACGTGGTGCGGAGCGTGCCCCGCCTGGGGCGCCAGGTAGAGGAAGAAGGGCTTGTCGGGATCGACGACCTTCGCGTCGCGGATGAACCTGATGGCCTTGTCCGAGAGGTCGTCGGAGAGGTGGTAGCCCTCCTCCGGAGTCGCCGGCGGGTCGACCTGGTGGTTGTCGTGGACGAGGTCGGGGTACCAGCTGTTGCTCTCCCCGCCGAGGAACCCGTAGAAGCGCTCGAACCCCCGCCCGAGCGGCCAGCGTCCCTTGTACGAGGCCATCGTGGCCTCCTCGCCCGGCGTGAGATGCCACTTCCCCACGCAGTAGGTGTTGTAGCCGCGCTCGGCGAGGACCTCGGAGATGAAGCCGTTCTCGAACGGGATCCGCGTCGAGATCCCG
>Ga0302299_10002258_pt1 | contig 11739 bp, 9 predicted proteins | sample III_Fen_N3_4_FD_198795 | JGI IMG/M metagenome (GOLD analysis project Ga0302299, IMG submission 198795) | Peat permafrost microbial communities from Stordalen Mire near Abisko, Sweden - III_Fen_N3_4 | ecosystem: Environmental > Terrestrial > Soil > Wetlands > Permafrost | place: Sweden: Abisko...
CGACTGCTACTCGGACGGGCGTCAGCGCGCGGAGCGACGAGGTGCGGACGCCTCCTTCGAGCCGCGCCCGCTCCCCCAGGATGGCGCCCGGGCCCACCTCGGCGACCGGCTGTCCGTCGACGTCGACGGACAGCACGCCGTCGAGGAGCAGGTAGACGTCCTGCCCCGTGGCCCCCTGTTCGGTGAGCATCCCACCACGCTTGATCTTGCGCACCTTCGGCCTGGTGCCCGACCGCATGATGTGGCCCGCCAGCTCCCGCTCGAGTGCGGTCTCGACGGCCGTGACCAGGGCGGGGCTGTCCTCGTCGCCCCACGGCGTGTTCCGGCTGACCTTGCCGTGGTACCAGCCCTTGAAGTCGGTCAGGCCGACCTTGGCCGCGAGGTTGCCGCCGTCGTCGAAGATCCAGTGACGGGGGAACGGCGACGCCCCGACCACCTCGAAGGCGACGCCGCCGTCGACGTCGATCGTCAGGGCGAGGGTGGTCCACACCGGCGGGGACTGGAGGTGCACGAAGGGGGGGCGGTTGATGTGCCGCGGCGCCGGCACCGCGGTGCGCCCACCCGCGGTCTGCACGAAGCGTGCCCTGCCGCCGGTGATCTCGACCGGCTGCTGGATGTCGTCGAGCCCCACCGCCGCGAACGTCGCCGCGACGCCGACCCGGACCGTCGTGGCACCCATGACCCCGCCGCCCGAGTAGCCCGTCGCGACGATCTCGCCGTCGTCGACCTCGATCCAGGCCGAGACGCGGTTGGCGAAGCGGAACCGGTCCGCGTCGCGCCACGCGTCGAGGTCGTCGAGGTGGTCCGGGAGCGGCTCGTCGTAGTGCGTGACGCCCACCTCGAAGATGGGCTTGCTGATGCCCTTCACCGCTTCGGAGGGGATCCACGAGACCGAGGTGACGGTTGATGAGTAGCGCATGCGTCGACGGTATGGAGCGGCCCCGTCGCCAGGAAGGGCGCAGCCCCCGGCACGCGGAGGGGTGGTACCACCCCGTGACAAGCGGGTTCCTACCCCCTGTTCGGGGGGTCTGATCGCTGGTCGAATGACCGCCGTGACCGACACCGACGGCGACGCCCCTGGGCCCATCACCGTGTTCCTGGCCGACGACAACCTGCTCGTCCGCGAAGGGGTGCGGACGCTGCTGGCCCTCGAGCACGACCTGGAGGTCGTCGGCGTCGCCGCCGACTACGACGAGCTCGTCACCGGGGCCGAGGCCACCCAACCACAGGTGCTGGTGACCGACATCCGGATGCCGCCGACCTTCCAGCAGGAGGGCATCGAGGCGGCGAAGGAGGTCCGCAAGCGCCACCCCGGCACCGGGGTCGTCGTGCTGTCCCAGTACGACGAGCCGGAGTACGCCATCGCCCTGCTGGAACAAGGCGCCGCCGGGTACGCGTACCTGTTGAAGGACCGGGTCAGCGACGGCAACCGGTTGGCCAAGGCCATCCGGGAGGTGGCCACGGGCGGGTCCATGCTCGACCCGGAGATCGTGCAGGCCCTCGTCTCGCCGGTGCGCGACGACGGCGAGCTGTCCGACCAGGACGACGACCTGCTGCGCGACGTCGCCGCGGGCCGCCCCGTCAAGGCCATCGCCGCCAGCCGGCACACCACGCCCGAGTCGGTGAACGCCGCCATCGAGTCGCTGTTCCTGCAACTCGCGAAGGGCGCGAGCGCCGGCCGCGAGAGCGCGCTGCGGCGGCTCCGGCTCCTGCAGAAGGCCATCGTCGACCGCGAGGAGCAGGGCGAGACGCTGAGCCGGCTCCTGCCGGGCGGGCTCGCCCAGAAGCTGCGCGAGGACCACGGCGCAGCGGAGCGCACCGAGCGCCTCGTGGTGACGGTGCTGATGTCGGACGTCCGCGGCTACAGCGCGATCGCCGAGGCCACCGACCCGACGGTCCTCGCCGGCCAGCTGAACACGCACCGGCGGGAGATGAACAACGCCATCCTCGAACAGGCGGGAACCGTGATGCAGTACGTCGGCGACGCCGTCATGGCCGTCTTCGGAGCCCCCTTCCCCCAGCCGGACCACGCCGACCGGGCGCTGGACGCGGCCCGCGCGATGCACCGACGGCAGGCGGCCATCAACGACCGGTGGATCGACGAGGGGCTCGACGCCTTCGGCCTCGGGATCGGCCTGTCGACGGGCGAGGTCGCGGCGGCACTGCTCGGGAGCGACGAGCGGGTCGAGTACACACTGGTGGGGGACACGGTGAACCTGGCGCAACGGCTTCAGGATCTCGCCCGACCTGCCGGTACCACCGTGTGCAGTGAGGCGACCATTGCCATGCTGACCGAGCCTGTCGCCACCGAACCGATGGGACCCATCACCGTGAAGGGACGCGAGGGAGTCCTGAGCCCGTCTCGCGTGAAGGAGTGTTGATGATGAGCTCGGACCCGATCCTCACGATCCGCGGTGTCCGCAAGACGTTCGAGGCGGAGCAGGCCCCGGTGCGGGCCCTCCGGGGCGTCGACCTCGACGTGGGCACCGGCGAGTTCATCGCGGTGATGGGCCCGTCGGGCTGCGGGAAGTCGACGCTGCTGAACCTCATCGCCGGGCTCGACGCACCCGACGAGGGCGAGATCGTGCTCGGCGACCAGACGTTGACGGGGCACAACGAGGACTGGCTGGCCCGCATGCGACGCCACGAGATTGGCATGGTCTTCCAGTTCTTCAACCTGCTCGAGGGGATGACCGTGCTCGAGAACGTGGCCCTCCCCGCCATCATCGGTGGCAGCCGGCGCCGCGCCGCGGAGACCCATGCTCGCAACCTGCTGGATCTGCTGGGCCTGGGACCGAAGGCGAACGAGGTGCCCGCCGTCCTGTCGGGTGGCCAGCGGCAACGCCTCGCGATCGCCCGGGCGCTCGCCAACGAGCCGACCCTGCTCCTGGCCGACGAACCGACCGGCGCGCTCGACAGCGAGGGCGGCCAGGAGGTGCTCGAGCTGTTCCGCCGGCTCCACGCCGACGGGCAGACGATCATCATGGTGACGCACAGCGACGAGGTCGCGGCAAGGTCGAGCCGCATCGTGCGCATGCGGGACGGCCGCATCGACGATCCCGATGACGGACCCGGGGCGGAGGCGGAACGGGCGACGGGCGCGACCGTGGACGTGATGTCGGCGCCGGAATCGAACTGAGCGGCGGCGTTGAGCACCCTCCTCTACCAGCTGCGGATCGACCTGCGGCGCCGGTGGCGCTCCCTGATCGTGCTCGCGCTCCTCGTGGGCCTGGCCGGTGGCGCGACGCTCGCCGCCCTCACGGCAGCGAGGCGCACGAGCACGGCCTACCAGCGGATGCGTGATCACACGAAGGCCTGGGACGTGATCGTCAACCCCGGGATGGGGTCGGACAGCAAGCTCACCGTCGCCAAGATCCGGACCGTGCCGGGCATCGCCGACGTCGGGAGGGTCGACGGGATCCAGGCGTACTTCAGCTTCACCGACACGCTCGCGGACGCAGCAGCCCTCGCGCCGAGCCTCGCCCCCGAAGCCGGTGCGACGTACCGCTTCAGCCGACCTGTGATGGTCGCCGGCCGGCAACCGGCGGCCACCGACCCCAACGGTGTCTGGCTCAACAAGAGCTTCGCCAACGAGCAGCACCTGAAGGTCGGTGACGAGTTCAACGTGCTCTTCCTGACCCCGCAGGTGATGGCCCAGAAGCCGCGACCCGGCGAATCCGTGGTCGAGGGGCTACGCCGACTCGCCGCCGAGGGAGGCATACGCGTCCGGGTCGACGGCATCGGGGCCCTGCCCGACGGCGTGGTCAGCGATCCCGGGTACGAGTCGTTGAGCGTGATGTTCACCCCGGCGTTCCTCAGGGCCCATCACGCCATCGTCCCCTACTGGGGGGCCGCCGTCCGCTTGCGTCCCGGGGTCGACGTGACGAAGTTCGTGACGGCAGTCCAGCGGCTCGTCCCGAACGAGACGATCGCGTTCCAACGGGCAGCTGCGACGACGGCCGAGGTCCACGCCTCGACCCGACCGGCAGTCGTCGCCCTGGAGGTGTTCGGTGCGCTCGCCGCGCTGCTCGGCATCGTGGTGGTCGGCCAGACCACGTCACGACGCATGCAGATCGATGCGCGCGACAACGCGGCCCTCGCCGCGATCGGCACCACCAGGCCGCAGCGCGCGGCCGTCGCCACGGCCCGACTCGCCGTGGCCGTCGCCGTCGGAACCGTGCTTGCACTCGTGATCGCGGTGCTGACGTCACCGCTGGGACCGGTCGGCGCGGTGCGCAGCATCGAGGTGCACCCGGGCGTCGTGCTCGACTGGCCGGTGCTCCTGGTCGGCGGCTTCGCCATCCTCCTCATCGGGCTGGCGCTCAGCGCGGTGCCCGCGTACCGCTGGGCCAAGGCCACGACCGACGACGTGCCCCCGCGTCGCTCGAAGGTGGCGGGGGTCGTCGCCGCAGCGGGAGGCTCCGTCGCCGCGGTGGTCGGGATCCGCTTCGGGCTCGAGCCGGGCGCTGGTCGTGCCGCGGTGCCGGTGCGCACCACGCTGCTCGCGGCGGCCACGGCGGTCGCGCTCGTGACTGCGGTTGTGGTCTTCTCCGCCAGCCTCGATCACCTCGTCGCCACACCCCGGTTGTTCGGATCGCCCTGGCAGGCCCAGGTCCCTCTCGACACCATCAACTCCACCACCCCGGGTGCGGGCAACACGGCCGGCACCGAGAAGGCGTTCGCGGATCGTGTCACCCGGTCGGGTGTGGTCTCGGCCTCCTCGGTGCTCCGCGTCGGCGAGGTCCGTGTGGGGAGGCTCGCAGTTCCCGCGCTCGGATTGGCCATGGCGAACCCCGGCGTGGTCCCCACCATCACCGCGGGTCGCCTGCCGACGTCGATCCACGAGGTCGCGCTCGGCTCGACCACGATGCAGCGGCTGCACACGGCGGTCGACCGCACCATCTCCGTCGCGGTCCAGGAGCACGGCGCCCCCGAGCCCGTGCGCGTGGTCGGACGCGTCGTGTTCCCGGGGCTCGCCCCCTATCCGGGCTCGGACAAGGCGGGACTCGGCGTCGGGGCGCTCTTCACGGAGCGGGGGTGGGAGCGCTACAGCAACGAGTTCCAGAAGACGGAGCTCGTCTTCCGGTACGCGCCGGGCCGGTCGGCGACCGATCTCAGCGCGTTCGTCGCACGAACCGACCCCGCTGCGCTCCCGCTCCAGTTGCAGCCGGTGCTCCGGCCGTCGGGCGTCGTGAGCCTCGTCGGGCTCCGCTCGACGCCCACGGTGTTGGCGGGACTGATCGCCCTCATGCTCGGCGCGGCGGTCGCGAACGCGCTCGTCGTCGCGGTCCGCCGCCGACGCCACGACTTCGCGGCGCTGCGTGCGATGGGCCTCACCTCGGCCCAGATCGTGCGGACCGTGCTGTGGCAGGCCACGACGGTTGCGGTGGTGGGGTTGGTCCTGGGGATCCCCGTTGGTCTGGTGATCGGGAAGTGGAGCTGGACCCTGCTGGCCTCGCAGCTCGGCATGGTCCCCGTTCCGGTGCTTCCCGTCGCGGCCACGATCGTGATCGGGGTTGCGGTCGTGGTGCTCGCCAACCTCGTCGGCATCGTCCCCGGGATGCGGGCTTCACGCTCGCCCGGCACCGTGCTGCGGGCAGAATGAGCGGCCATCCGCGCAACGCCGCGGCAGGTGGAGCGACGATGGCCGCAGTGCTCGAACCCGCCAGCCCCGAGCCAACGGCAGCGCGGACCCCGCCGCATCTGCAGCGGTCGGGCACCGGGGCCCGGCTGGTCTCCCTGGTTGCCGCGATGGTCACGGTCGCGCTCGTCGTCGCGCGGAGGTCGAGCCCGTTGCCCGCCGTCGAGGTGGTGTCGGCCCTCGTGGCCGTGGCGTTCGCCGCCGGCGGTGTGCTGCTCGCCCTGCGCCGACCCGATGCCTGGGCCTGCTACTGGCTCTCGGCGATCGGTGTGGCGCTGGCGGCGAGCATCGGCGGTGCCGGCGCCGCTGTGGCCGCGGCCCTGGCACTCGGCGCTGTCCTGCTCGTGACCGCGACCGACGGGCACGTCCCGCGGCGCTGGCAGCAGATCGTGGTGGCCGCGATCCTCGGGGTCGGCGCGGTCGTCGCGCTCGTCGAGTCCTCCCACACCGGCCTCCGGCGCGGACCGTTGCTCGTCGAGGGAGCCGTGTTCGTGGGTGTCGGTCTGTTGGGCTTCGCCGCCCGCTGCCGTGCCGCGTCACCGCTCGAACGGGCCCGGCTCCAATGGCTGGGCTGGTCGCTGGTCGTCGCCGCGACCGTGGGGCTGGCCGCGCTCGGGTTCGACGCGATCCTCGCCGTGCCGCGCCAGCCGGCCGTGATCGCGCTTGGGGCCGTGGCCCTCGTGCCCCTCGCGTCGGTGCTCGCCACGTACGACTGGGCCGTCGCCGCGATCGACCGCGTCCTGGTGCGCACCATCGTGCTGGCGGGGCTCGTCACGCTGGTCGTCGGCGTCTACCTCGCCGTGGTCATCGGGCTCGGACACGTGCCGACCTCCCGTGACCGCGATGTGCTCAGCCTCTCGATGGTCGCGGCGGGGCTCGCCGCGATGCTCACCATCCCGGCGAGACGACGGCTCGAGGAGATCGGCAACCAGCGCGTGTACGGCGCCCGGCATGCTCCCGACGAGCCGCTGCGCACCTTCGCAAGCCGCATGTCGCGGGCGATCCCGCTCGACGAGTTGCTGCTCCAGCTCGCCGAGTCGCTGCACAAGAGCCTGCAGCTCCGGGTCGCCGAGGTGTGGACGGGCACGGATGGGGTCCTCGACCGGGCCGCATCGGTTCCCGACCGGGGTCGCGGGCGCATCCTCCTCGCGGCTGAGGAGCTTCGGGTCGTCGCCCGCTCGCACGTCTCCGGGGCCGCGTGGGCCCAGGTCTGGATCCCTGCCGTCATGGTCGGTCGGACGGCGACGATCATCCGCGTGGCGGCGGTGAGCCACTTGGGCGACCTGCTGGGTCTCTTGGTCGTCGAGCGCGCGGCGGACCAGCGGGCGTTCACCGACGAGGACGACCGGGTGCTGGCGGAGCTCGCCCGGCAGCTCGGGCTCGCCCTGCACAACGTGCGGCTCGACTCCGCCCTCCAGGCGTCGCTCGACGAGCTGCGGGTCCGCAACGACGAGCTCCGCGCCTCACGGGCCCGCATCGTCGCAGCGTCCGACGACTCCCGCCGGCAGATCGAACGCAACCTCCACGACGGCGCGCAACAGCACCTCGTCGCGATGGCCGTGAAGATCGGTCTCGCCCGGCAGCTGCTCGAGGCCGACCCCACCGTCGCGGCGACCATGCTCGAGGAGCTGCGTGCCGACGTGCAGGAGACCTTGACGGAGCTGCGGGAGCTCGCCCACGGCATCTACCCGCCGCTGCTGCGCGACCGGGGCCTGCCCGAGGCGCTGCAGACCGCCGCGAACCGCGCCACGCTCGCCACCACCGTGCGCGCCGACGAGCTCGGTCGCTACCCCGAGGGCATCGAGACCGCGGTGTACTTCTGCTGCCTCGAGGCCATGCAGAACGCGGGCAAGCACGCCGGCGAGGGCGCAGAGGTCGTCGTCACGGTCCAGGTCGAGGGTGCACACCTCGGTGACGACGGACCGAACGCCGACGGTGTGCTGCACTTCGAGGTACGGGACGACGGCGCCGGCTTCGACGTGGGGGCAGGGGGTGCGGGCCACGGGTTCGTCAACATGCGCGACCGCCTCGGCGCGATCGGCGGGGCGCTCGCGGTCACGTCGGCGGTCGGCGAGGGCACCACGATCGTGGGAACCGTCCCGCTCGGTTGAGCCGGGCGCAGACCGCTCAGTCCGGGCGCTGCTCCCAAACCCGGCGGACCTCGGAGGGGCTGAAGTCCTCCTTGTTCACGTAGGCGGTGGCTCCGCACGACGCGGCGTCGGCCGGAAGGTCGGCCGCGTCGTAGGTCGACAACAGGATCACCACCGTCTCCGGAGCTTCGGCCAGGATCCGGCGCGTGGCTTCGGTGCCGTTCATGTCGCCCAAGTTGATGTCCATCAGGACGAGGGGCGGGCTGAGACGGCGCGCCTGCTCGATGCCGTCGGCACCGGACTCGGCCTCACCGGCCACCTCGAAGCCCTGCGTCACGCTGATGACCGTGCGCGCGGCAGCCCGGAAGGGCGCCTGGTCGTCGACGATCAGGACCTGCACGGCGGGGAGCTCACTCGAGGTCAAGGTCACACAGCCTTCCAGCTCGGAGCTCGGGCGAACATGGTGCGGTCAGGCCGTCCGGAGGGGGTGCTAGCCCTCCCCCACCGTCGTCCGGTCGGACAGGTAGAGCAGCACCGCCTTGACACGGCGGTGCACGTCGGGCTCCGCCGTGAGGTGCAGCTTGGCGAAGAGCGAGTTGATGTGCTTCTCGACCGCCCGCTCCGAGAGCCCGAGCGCGGCAGCGACCGCCGAGTTGTTCTTGCCGCGGGCGATCTCGGCGAGCACCTCCGTCTCGCGCGGCGTGAGGAAGCGCAGCGGTGACGCCTTCGGTCGCGACCGGGCCGACACCAGCACTTCCACCACCTTCGGGTCGATCACCGATCCTCCGGAGGCCACCTCCCGCACCGCGTCGATGAGCTCCGCCGGATCGGACACGCGCTCCTTCAGGAGGTACGCACGCCCCTCGGACCCCGCGTCGAGCAGCGTCACCGCGTAGCCCGGCTCGACGTACTGCGAGAGCACGACCACCCCGATCCCGGGATGGGTGTCGCGCAGGCGCGCGGCCGCCTGGATGCCCTCGTCGGTGCCCGTCGGCGGCATCCGGATGTCGGTGACGACCACGTCGGGAGCATCACGCTCGACGGCCGTCATCAGCTCGGTGTAGTCGGCACACAGCGCGACGACGTCGAGGTCGGGCTCCAGGCCGAGCACCCGGACGATCCCCTCGCGGACCAGGAGGGAGTCGTCGGCGACGACCAGGCGTATCGACACGTTGCGAGCGTAGAGGACGCTCGTCGCCCCGGTGCTCGACGGTCGGCCGGGGCGGACGCAGATCGCGGCGATCGCTGCCCGCCGAGCACGTTGACTGCACCGGATGCGCGCGTGGTGCGCGCATCCGGTGCAGTGGACCTTCCGGAGCAGGGCCCGCCCGGCGCGGCGAGACTTGCCCAGGCACCGATGAGTTCTGGCGCCGGGTCCCGTCGGTACGGCAGATCCCACCCACCGCGACACGAGGAGCACCCCATGACGAGCCGAGACCACGCACCCGCCGGAGCGCCCACCTGGGTCGACCTCTGGACCTCCGACGTCGACGGCAGCCGCGCCTTCTACAGCGAGCTGTTCGGCTGGGTCGCCGAGGAGCCGTCGGCCGAGTTCGGTGGCTACTTCATGTTCACCCGGGAGGGGGTGCCGGTCGCCGGTGGCATGGGCGACATGCCCGACATGCCCGCCGACAACTCCTGGAAGATCTACCTGGCCACCGACGACATCGAGCGCACCGCCAAGGCCGCCGAGGCGAACGGCGCCGAGCTGTTCGGCCCGGCGATGCCGGTGGCCGACCTCGGCATCCAGGCGGTGCTCGCCGACCCGACGGGCGCCACCCTGGGGGCATGGCAGGCCGGCACCTTCCCCGGGCTGACCGTGCTCGAGGAGCCCGGCACCCCGAGCTGGTTCGAGCTCCACACCAGCGACCACGCCACCGCGATCGCGTTCTACCACGACGTGTTCGGCTGGGAGACCGAGGCGGTCAGCGACACCGACGAGTTCCGCTACTCGATGATGCAGAACCCCGAGGGCGGCATGGGGCTCGCCGGGGTCATGGACGCGGCGAGCTTCCTGCCCGAGGGCCGGTCGTCGTACTGGTCGATCTACTGGGAGACCGCCGACGTCGACGCCAGCATCGCGAAGGCCACCTCGCTCGGCGCGAAGGTCGTGCACCCTGCCGAGGACACCCCCTACGGCCGCCTCGCCGCCCTCACCGACCCCGCGGGCGCCGAGTTCAAGCTCCGGACGTCGCCCACCTGACGCGGCGCACGACCGCGGTCAGGAGGCGCTGACCCCGACCTGGTGCAGCTCGATGGCGTTGCCGGACGGGTCGACGATGAACGTCTGCAGGTCGGACCCGACGACGACGGGGTCGTCGACGTGCACGCCCTTCGCGCGCAGCTCGTCGACCACCCCGTCGAGGTCGTCCACGAGGATCGCGAAGTGCTGGCCGAGGTTGGCCGGCACCCCTGCCTCGATGAGGTGCAGCTGCGTCGACCCGAGGTCGATCCAGGCGCCACCGATGCCGAAGTCGGGTCGGTCCCGGCGGACCGCGCCCCCGAGGACGTCGGTGTAGAAGGCCACGCCCTCGGCCGCGTCGGTCACGTTGAGGGAGACATGGTGGACGGCGAGCGGCTTCACGGGACCAAGTATCGGCCCTCCTGCTGCGAGGTCAATCCCCGGGTGAGCAGGCAACCGAGCACGGCTGGTCCGTCGTCGACATGGCCGCCGACTGGGTCACGGTGTTCCCTCAGCTCGCCTGAGCCTCAGGAGCCGGTGCAGCAGACGTGCGTCGTGAGCGGCCCGCCGTTCCAGGCGATGGCGTCGACGAACGCCTGGTCGATGTCCAGGTCGTGCCCGCCGAGCTCGGCGTAGGCCCGGTGCAGGTTGAGCACCAGCCGTTCGGCGTCGTTCCAGCCGGCGAACTCGCCCAGGTCGCACGCCCGCGCCGCCTCGAGGGGCGACCGCCCCGCCGCCCGCCCGTCGCGGGCCGTGCGCAGGATCAGGTCGTAGTACCGGTCGTGCTCGGCCAGGACATCGGCCAGCTCGGCGCCCGGAACCAGCGGTCCGTGGCCGGGGACCACCTCGAGCGGCTGGAACGAGGCGATCCACTCGAGGCTGCGGCGGGCACCGGCGACCGACCCCTGGAAGGCCAGCGGGGTGAGCCCGTGGAACAGGAGGTCGCCGCTGAACAGCACCCGCTCCTCGGGGAGCCACGCGACCAGGTCACCGTCGGTGTGCGCGGTGAACCCGGGGTGCCGCAGCTCGACGCGGCGGCTGCCGGTGTGGAGCACCACGTCGCCCCGCGTCGTCACGTCGGGCACACGTCGGGTCACCGCGCCCCAGTCGGGCACGGGGCTCCACGCCGGCGGGCAGCGTTCGATGACCGGGTCGTGGAGCAGGGTCTCGCGCATGCGCTCGTGCCCGATGATCACCGTCGAGCCGGGCAGCAGGCTGTTGCCGTACGTGTGGTCGCCGTGCGCGTGGGTGTTGACCGCGAGCGTCACCGCGGCATCGGACGCGGCCGCCACCGCCGTGAGGAAGCGCCGGGTGCGCTCCTCGGTCGCGCAGGTGTCGACGATGATCGTGCCGCCGGTGCCGGTGACGGCCCCGGCGTTGTTCACCCACCAGGAACCGTCGGGTTGGACCCACGCGAACACGCCTGCCACGACCTCGTGGAGGTCGGCGGCCGCGGGCGTCGGATCGGTCTCGTGGGCGTGTTCAGCAGACAAGGACGCTCCGACGGCAGGGGTGAGCACGCGGGCGGGACCGGTGAGGCGCCCCGTAGTACAGCACGCCGGCACCGCGGACGACCGAGGAGCCGGGCCGGGCCCGTGACCGGAGCCGACCTGCCCCGTTGACAGCACCGCTCCGTGCCCCGAACCTGTTCTCGAGATTGCAAGGCGTGGCGGGGGGCCAGACCGTACGGGGGTTCGACATGCGGCCGACCCTTCCCCCCTGCACCTGCGCACGCTCACCTACGTCGGTTCCATCGGTTCACCCTCACCCGACACCCCGGCCTGCGAGTACGACTCCAACACCACCACGCGGCTCTCCATCACCCG
>Ga0302299_10002259_pt1 | contig 11739 bp, 10 predicted proteins | sample III_Fen_N3_4_FD_198795 | JGI IMG/M metagenome (GOLD analysis project Ga0302299, IMG submission 198795) | Peat permafrost microbial communities from Stordalen Mire near Abisko, Sweden - III_Fen_N3_4 | ecosystem: Environmental > Terrestrial > Soil > Wetlands > Permafrost | place: Sweden: Abisko...
TGGCCGAGATCGACCGCGGCGAGATCCACGACCTCATGACCATCTCGGCGGTCCAGCGGTACGCCCTCGAGGTCCGCGCCGGATGACCGACACCCGCCCCGGCGGCGTCCCCAGCGACGCCGACACCCGAGCCGCGATGGCCGGGCACCCCGCCGCCTTCCACGACGGCGCGGCGCACGTGATCCGCTGGGCCAATCCGCCGTTCCTGACCCTGTTCGGCGAGGGCGTCACCGGACTGCCCGCGCGCGAGGCGATGACCGGGCTCGGCCGCGCTGGGTTTGAGCTGATGGACCGCGTCCTGCGCGAGGGCCGGCCGCTCGCCCGCCGCGTGGCCACGCCGTCGGGCCAGCAGCGCCTCGTCGTCGTGCCGCGCCGGGACATCGAGACCGGCGAGACCTACGGGGTCACCACACACCTCCGGGAGTCCGGGAATAGCTGAAGGCCGTCCCGCTCTCCGGTCCGTATCTCTTGGCAGTCACACAACCGCGCACGCTGTGGGATAGTCCCCGCACATCGACCGCGGCACAAGGTAGGAGGAGACCTGAATGCCCACGACCGTCCGCGCACGCGCGGTCAAGACGCTGGCTGCGCTCGCGTTCGGCGCGACCGTGCTGTTGCCGGCTGCCGCCCCCGTTGCGGCTGCCGATCCCGTCCTGCTCCGGGTCGGCACGACCCAGGACATCGACACGACCAACCCGTTCGGGACCGCGCTGGTCTCGGGGTACGAGACGTACCAGCTGACCTACAACCTGCTCGTGGACTTCGGCACCGACCTCGGGCCGGTCCCGGGCTTCGCCGACCAGTGGCAGCGCGCGGCCGACGGCAAGTCGTGGACCTTCCACATCCGCAGCGGGATGAAGTGGTCCGACGGCCAGCCCGCGACGTCCGCCGACGCGTGCTTCAGCTGGGGGCTGATCCTGGCCGCCAACAAGGACGGCACGACGGTCGGCTCGGGCTACCTCGATTCCGCCCTGACCAAGGACGCGGGCGTCACCGCGGTCTCGTGCCCCGACGACTCCACGATGATCGCCACCACCAACGACGCCTCGCAGCGGATCCTCCAGACGTACATCCCGATCATCCCCAAGCACATCTTCGGGAAGTACGACTACAAGCAGATCGGCGACGCCAAGTTCACGGGCTTCAACGCCCCGCTCGTGGGGACGGGGCCGTACACGCTGACGGAGTGGAAGACCAGCCAGTACGTGAAGTTCGTCCGCAACCCCAACTACTGGGGCACGCAGGGCTACCCGGACCAGGTGATCATCCAGTTCTTCAAGAGCGACGACACGATGGTCCAGGCCCTCAAGGCCGGCGAGCTCGACTATGCGCGCGATCCCAACTCGCAGCAGCTCAAGGCGCTCGAGAACCAGCCCGGGTACAAGACCGTGGTGGGCGCGTCGAACGGCTGGACGCAGCTGGCGTTCAACACCTACGGGGAGTTCAACGGCAAGACGATCCCCAACGGCGGCCCGTCCACGAAGGCGATGCTGGACCCGGCCTTCCGCGACGCGCTGGGCTATGCGGTCGACAAGCCGACGCTGATCACCAAAGTGCTCGGCGGCTACGGCGACCCGGGCTCCACGATCGTCCCGCCCGCACTGCCGCAGTGGCACGTGGACCCGACGACGCCGCGCACGTTCAATATCGATCTTGCCAAGCAGAAGCTCGACGCAGCGGGCTACCCGCTCGACGGGAGCGGCAACCGCATGGACAAGGAGGGCAAGCCCATCAACCTCCTGATGGTGCTGCCGGACTCCAACTCCAACTACGCGAAGGCCGCGCAATTCATCCAGACTTGGTATGGGCAGCTCGGCGTCAAGGTCACCACCCGCGTCCTCGACCAGGCCACGCTCTCGGACCTCGTCCTCCCGCCGGAGGCCGGCAAGGGCAAGACGGCCAAGTACGACATTGAGCTCTGGGGATGGTCAGGCAGCCCGGACCCGAACGCGCTGCTCCAGATCTTCCGGTGTGACGCCATCGGCAACACGTCCGACAGCCAGTACTGCAACCCGGCGTACGACGCGCTCTACGACCAGGAGACGGCGGCGCAGACGAGTGATGCCCGGCACGCGCTCCTGGCCCAGATGCAGAACCTGATCTACGACCAGGCGGTCTACGACGTCCTCTACTACGACTCCAACCTGGCCGCCTATCGCACGGACGTCTTTGGCAACTACGTCAATGTCCCCGACAACGGCACCCCGCTGTTCACCTACACGACCCTCGGCTACACCAAGCTGACGAGCGCGGCTGCGGCCGCAAGCCCGTCGCCGGTGGCGTCCGCGTCAGAGGCGCCGTCCTCCAGCACGGGCGCGTCGGCCGGCACGCCGTCGGCAGCCGCCTCCTCGGCCCCGACGCCCGCGCCCAGCGCGGACACGGGCAACGCGTCGTCCACGGGCGGCGCACCGGTGGCCCTCTTCGGGCTCATCGGTGTCGTGGTGGTCGTGGTGGTCGTCCTGCTGCTCGTGCGGCGGCGAGGCCCGAGCGCGGAGGACGAGTGATCCCGCCAGTCCCAGTCGCATCCATGCCCGGATCGGGGAGGGCCGCCGTGCTCTCCCCGGCCTCGGCCCGTCGGGGGCCCACCCCCGGCGTCGGCCTGCCTGAACCTGCCTGATGAGCGGTCGCTACCTCGTCAACAAGCTCGCGCGAGCGTTCCTGACGATCGTCGCGATCATCCTCATCAACTTCCTGCTCTTCCGGGCCATGCCCGGCTCGGCCACGCGGCTCACGCACTCGCCCTACCAGACGCAGGAGCAGATCGACCAGGAGCAGCACCGCCTGGGCCTGGACCAGCCGCTGATCCCCAACCAGTTGGTCACCTACGTCCAGCAGACGCTCTCGCTCGACCTCGGCTACTCATTCAAGTACAAGGGCCAGCCGGTCACGCAGGTGATCGGCGACCGGCTCGGTCCCACGCTCGTCCTGATCGGCCTCGGAGAGATCATCTCGATCATCGTCGGCCTGGCGCTCGGGGCGTATTCAGGATGGCGGCGCGGCTCGGCCATTGACCGGATTGGCGGCGGGATCGGCCTGGTCCTGTACTCGATGCCGTACTTCGTCATCGGCATGCCGCTGATCATCATCTTCGCGGCAGGCCTCGGCTGGTTCCCCACCTCCGGCATGCTCACGGCAGGGGCCACCTACGACTCGTGGTCGGCGCAGCTCTTCGACTTCCTGCGCCATCTGGTGCTGCCGCTGGCCACCGTGTCGCTCGGCCTCATCGGCGGCTACTCGATCCTGATGCGCGCCGCCATTGCGGAGACCCGCGCCGAGGACTACGTGACGACGGCGCGCGCGAAGGGCCTGACCGACGGGCGGATCCTGCGGTCCCACGCGTTCCCGAACGCGATGCTGCCGATGGTCACGATCATCGCGATCAACCTGGGCTACGTGGTGGGCGGCGCGATCACGGCCGAGATCGTGTTCAACTGGCCGGGCATCGGGACGCTGACGGTTGACGCCCTGTCCGCCCGCGACTACCCCGTGCTCCAGGGGATCTTCCTCATGCTGGCCGTGACCGTCGTGGTGGCGAACCTCGTCGCCGACATGGTCTACGGCCTGCTCGATCCGCGGGTGCGCTCATGAGCGCCGGCGCCGTCGTGGTGCGCCGGCCCAGCCGAATGCGGGGTCTCCGAGAATTCGCGGCGCGGTTCAGCACGCGCACAGACGGCATTGTCGGCGTGGCGATCCTGACCGTGTTCGTGATCCTCGCGCTCGCCCCGGCACTGTTCGTCGGGCCACTCGAGAACGCGGTCACGGCGTCCGGCCTCCCGCTGGACCCGCCCTCCGCGGCCCACCTGTTCGGAACGGACGAGCTAGGCCGCGACATGCTCAACCTCACCGTCCACGGCGCGCGGATCTCGATGACGATCGGCCTGCTCGCAACCGTCATCACGGTCGTCGTGGGCGTCGGGATCGGGATCATGTCCGGCTTCCTCGGCGGCCGGTGGGACGCATTCCTGATGTGGGTGACGGACGTGTTCCTCGTCCTGCCCAACCTCGTGCTCGCGATCGCCCTCGCCCCGATCCTGCTCGCCCTCGTGGGCGACAATGCCGAGCTGTTCGGCATCCGGGCGACCCTGCTCGTCATCGTCGTCGTCATCGGCCTGACGAGCTGGGCCACCACGGCGCGCGTCATCCGCTCGCAGGTGCTCTCGCTCAAGGAGCGGGCGTTCGTTGATCGCGCCAGGGTGATCGGCACCGGCTCGGGCCGGATCATGCGGCGCCACATCCTGCCCAACATCATCAACCTGATCGTCGCGCAGTCCGTGCTCACGTTCGCCTATGCGGTGTTCACCGAGACGTCGCTCGCGTTCATCGGCCTCGGCGACCCGTTCAGCCCCTCGTGGGGCCAGATCCTCAACGCCGCCCAGGAGGCGGGGGCTCCCGGGCTGCTCGCGTGGTGGTACATCGCCCCGCCGGCGGTGTGCGTGGTCCTCGTGGTCGTGTCATTCACGCTCGTGGGCAACGCGCTCGACGACGTGCTCAACCCCAAATCGGGATCCCGCCGATGACCGCCCCGGACACCAAGCCCGTGACGCCCGCCGACGCCGCAGCGGCGATCCGCGGCCGCCGCCAGTGGCCCCTCCCCAAGCAGGCCGTGCCCGGCGCGCCGCTGCTCGAGGTCGAGCACCTCTCGGTGCGCTTCCGGATGCCGTCCGGGCCGTCGGTCAAGCCGGTGGACGACGTCAGCTTCCGACTCGAGGACGGCGAGGCGCTGGGCATCGCGGGCGAATCGGGCTGCGGCAAGACGACGACCGCGCTCTCGCTCGTGCGGCTGCTGCCCGCGAACGGGCGGATCAGCGGGGGCTCGGTGAAGCTCTTCGGCATCGATCTCGTGCCCAAGACCGAGCGCCAGCTCGCCCGGTACCGCTGGCGCGAGATCAGCATGGTCTTCCAGGGCGCCATGAACGCGCTCAACCCGGTCAAGCGGATCGGCGACCAGATCGCGGAGCCGCTCGAGGTCCGCCTCGGCCAGCCGCGCGACGCCTCGCTCAAGCGCGCGGGCGACCTGCTCGAGCTCGTCGGGATCCCGCGCAAGCGTGCGTCCGCCTACCCGCACGAGCTCTCGGGCGGCATGCGCCAGCGCGCGATGATCGCCATGTCGCTCGCCTGCGACCCGGCCATCGTCATCGGCGACGAGCCCACCACGGCGCTCGACGTGATGGTCCAGGCGCAGATCCTCGCGCTGCTCGAGAAGCTGCGCAAGGACCTCGGCCTCTCGCTGATCCTCATCACGCACGACCTCTCGGTGATCGCGGAGACCTGCGACCGCGTGATGGTGATGTACGCGGGCAAGGTCGCCGAGGAGGGGCCGGTCCGCCGCGTGTTCACCGCGCCGCGCCACCCGTACACCGCCAAGCTGCTCTCGGCGTTCCCAAACATCCGCGCCGACCGTCGCAACCTCGAGGTCATCCCGGGCGCGCCGCCGGACCTGCGCACGCCGCCGCCGGGCTGCCGTTTCGCGGCCCGCTGCGACAAGGCGATGCCCCAGTGCACGGTCGAGGTGCCGCCCGAGGTGCGCTTTGCCGATGGCGTCCGCGTGGCGTGCCACCTGTTCCCGCCGGGCTCGGAGGGGTCGCTCGCGGGCGACGCCGCGAACCTCGCCATCGCCTCGTCCATGCCCGTCGCGACGGCGCCGGGGGAGGCCCGCCCGTGAGCGACGAGCTGGTCCGCCTCGAGGGGCTCGAGGTCCACTTCCCCATCCGCCGCGGCCTCACGGAACTGCTCAAGCGCCGCCCGCGCAACGTCGTCCGCGCCGTGGACGGGATCGACCTCACCATCAACCGCGGCGAGATCCTCGCGCTCGTCGGCGAGTCGGGCTCGGGCAAGACGACCACCGGCCGCGTCATTGTGAAGCTCACCCGGCAGACCGGCGGCCGCGTCGTGGTCGACGGCCAGGACGTCACGAACCTGTGGGGCACCAAGGCGCTGCGCCCGTACCGGCGTCGGGTCCAGTTCATCTTCCAGGACCCGTACGAGACGCTCAACCCGAAGCACACGATCGGCGACTTCGTGAGCGAGCCGCTCGAGGTCATGGGGATCGGCACGCGCGACGATCGGCAGCAGCGGGTGCTCGACGCGCTCAACGCCGCCGGCCTGCGACCCGCCGCGGACTTCGCCGGCCGGTTCCCGCACGAGCTCTCGGGCGGTCAGCGTCAGCGCGTGGTGATCGCCGGCGCGCTGGTCATGGCGCCCGAGCTGATCGTGGCCGACGAGCCGGTCTCCATGCTCGACGTGTCCATCCGGACCGAGCTCCTGCGACTGATGCTCGACCTGCGCCGCGAGCGCGGCCTCACATACCTGTTCATCACCCACGACCTCGCGCTCGCCTGGGTGCTGGCGGACCGGATCGCGGTCATGTACCTGGGCAAGATCATGGAGATCGGCCCGGCCGAGGCCGTGATCCGCTCGCCGCAGAACCCGTACACCAAGGCGCTCGTCTCGGTCAGCCCGTCAACGGACCCGCCCGAGGACGATGCGCCCGACGAGCGGATGATCCTCGTGGGCGAGACGCCCGACGCCGCGCACGTGCCCCCGGGATGCCGGTTCCACCCTCGCTGCCCCGTGGCTTTCGACCGCTGCAAGGTCGAGGAGCCGCCGCTGTTCGACGTTGGGGGCGGTCAGCAGGCCGCGTGCTGGCTGGCGGACGGCCGCACACCCGTCGTCCCCGCGCCACCGCCACCACCCGCGACCACGCTCCCCGGCCCCGACTGATCCAATCGCCCGACCGCGACGAATAGCGGTCAGGCACGTCACGGGGCAGCCGATCGGCGGCTGCCGCGCCCCAGCGACACAGGCCATGCTCGACCAAGCGTTCCTCGACTGGCTCCGCGCGACGACCGAGGCCCGGTGGGCCGATACGACCCTGCGCGACGTGGCGCTGATGGGTCTCGGCGAGCCTGCCTGGCAGCCGGGAACGCGCTGGCGCGGCGGCATGAGCGAGTCCGATCTGCGGATCCTAGAGGCGATGTTCAGCGTGCAGCTGCCGCTGGCGTACCGGCGGTTCCTCGTCGCCCTCCACACCCCCGACCCCGCATTGGCGGCCGTGCAGTCGCGCGCGGGACGGCTCGTGCGCGTGGAGGGGCGCCTGTTCACGGACTGGACCGGTTCAACGACCCCGGTCATCGCCGCGCTCGAGGCGCCGCTCGATGGGCTCCTGCGAGCCGTGGCGCTGGGACGCTGGCACCCGGCCTGGGGCGAGCGGCCCAACGACGAGCGGGAGCGCGTGCGGCACGTCCGGCGGCTCGCCTCGGCCGCACCGCGGCTCATCCCGTTTGCCGGGCAACGGTACATCGTCGCCGTGCCGGGCGACGACGACGGGCCCGTCATCGCGCTCCACGGCGCCGACGCGGCGCTCATGGCGCCCGACGTGCGGGCCGGGCTCCTGCGCGAGCTGGGCCTCGCGGACCCGGACCTGCCGGACGAGGCGGACCATCGTGACCAAGTGGGCGAGGCGCCCGTCGAACCGCCCGCCCCGGTCGTCCCGCGGATCCCGTTCTGGTCCGACGTCATCGACGGCCTCGCCTGGCTGCCGCCCGGAGTCTCGGCCCGGACATGACGATGCCCCCGGCGGACCGGGGGCATCAGCCGTTGCGAGGCAGTGGCGCGTTATGCGGCCGGCTGGTCCCCGCCGCCGTCCACGAACTTCCAGGCCACCCAGCCCAGGATGCCGCCGACGATGGGGCCCACGAGGTAGATCCACAGGTGCGACATGTCGCCGCCAACCAGGGCGGAGCCGATCGAGCGGGCCGGGTTGACCGAGGAGCCCGACAGGGTGGCGGTGGCGAAGTGGATTGCGACCAGGGTGAGCGGGATGACGAGCCCGGCCACCTGCGGCGCGCGCTTGGACGAGGCGAGGATCACCGCGAGGAAGCCGGCGGTGGCCACGATCTCGATGATCAGGGCGCCGATGTCGCTGATCCCGGTGCCGGGATTGGTGGTGCCGGCCTTCACCGCGGCCTGGCTGACCGCGATCATCACGAGGACGCCGGCTGCCAGCGCGCCCACGATCTGGGCGACGATGTAGCCGACCGCGTCGATCGGGGTGGTCCGCTTGTCGAGGACCATCGCCACGGTGACCGCGGGGTTGAAGTGGCCGCCGGAGATGTGCCCGAAGGCGAAGATGGCCGCCAGCAGACCGAAGCCGAAGCTGAAGGGCACGACCAGCAGGCCCGGCACCGGCACGCTCGAGGCGTTGAAGGCGGCGACCGACAGATAGCCGATGGTGAAGAACAGGAAGGTGCCGAGCAGCTCGGCGACGACCTTCTTGACGTTCATGGGCAAGTGACCTCTCTCCCGTCCGCCAGCGCAGAGCCCCTCCGGTCTCCGGGGGCGGTACCGTCCGGGAGTATGCCTCACGCACCGGGGTTCCGGCCATCGGTGACAATGGCGCCATGACCGAGTCGGCGATCGAGACGCGCGGCCTGCGCAAGGCGTACGGCAGCACCATCGCGCTCGAGTCGCTCGACCTTCGCGTCGGGCCGGGCGAGGTCGTGGGGCTGCTCGGGCCCAACGGCGCCGGCAAGACCACGTCGGTCAAGCTGCTGCTCGGCCTGGCCCGCAAGTCAGGCGGGGAGGGGACCGTGCTCGGCCGACCGCTCGGCGACCGGGGCGCCCGCGCCCGCATCGGCTATCTCCCGGAGCTGTTCCGCTACCAGGCGTGGCTCACCGCGAACGAGGTGCTGCGCCTCCACGCCGGGCTGGCCGGGCTCCCGTGGCCGCAGCAGGCGGGCGAGTTCGACCGCGTGCTCGGCCTGGTGGGTCTGGCGGACCGGCGAACGGACCGCGTCGGCGGGTTCTCCAAGGGAATGCAGCAGCGTCTGGGGCTGGCGGTCGCGCTGCTCGGCGACCCGGCGCTCGTCATCCTCGACGAGCCCACGTCGGCGCTCGACCCGGTCGGCCGCGACGACGTCCGCGCGATCATCCGCCACGCCCAGTCCCGCGGGACCGCGGTCCTCCTGAACTCGCACCTGCTCGGCGAGGTGGAGCGGCTGTGCGACCGGGCGGTCATCGTGAACAAGGGCCGCGTGGTGGCGTCGGGCACGCTGGAGGAGCTGCTCGGCGAGTCGGCGGTGCGCCTCCGCGTCACAGGCCTGCCGGACGACCGCACGCCCCTGGCCGCATTCGGCCCGCTTGCCGACGAGGACGGCTGGCTCGTGATCCGCCCCGTGGACCCGGAGCGCGTCCCCGACATCGTGGCCACCGCGGTCGCCATGGGCGGGCGCGTCCACGCGGTGGACCCCGGCCGGATGACCTTGGAGGAGCTGTTCCTCGACGTCATCCGCGGCCCTGCGCCGGGAGACCGCCCGTGAACCCGCGCATCGTGCTCGTCATCGCGCAGCTCACCATCCGCGAGATCTCGCGGAGGCGGATCCTGTGGGTCCTGACCATTCTCTCGCTCGTCAGCGTGGCGCTGGTGGGCTGGGGCGTCAGTCGGCTCGTCGGGCTGTCACGGGAGAACGACGTCAACGCGTACGAGCTCGAGATCGGCGTCTCGCAGATCCTGATCCTGATCGCCTTCATGTTCAGCTTCGTCCTGGCCATGTCCGCGGCGTTCCTCGCGGCGCCGGCCATCGCGTCCGACGTGGAGACGGGCACGGTCCTCGCGATGCTCGCCCGCCCCATGCACCGCGCCGACCTGGTCGTCGGCCGCTGGCTCGGCCTCGGGATCATCGTGGCGGCATACGCGGCGGGCTCCGGCCTGCTCGCGATCGGTGTGGTGCGGTTCATCTCGGACTACTCGCCGCCCTCGACCGCTGTCGCGCTCGGCTTCCTCGCGTTCCAGGCGGTCGCCGTGATGACGGCGGCGCTCGCGCTCGGCACGCGGCTGCCCGGCATCGCCGCCGGCGCGGTCACGGTCGTGCTGTTCGGGCTCGGCTGGTTCACGGGCGTCCTGGGCTCGCTGTCCAACGCGTTCGGCGTGAAGAGCCTCGCGGGCCTCGGCGACGTGTTCCGGCTGCTGTTCCCGACCGACGGCCTGTGGCGCGGCGTGATCTATGGGCTCGAGCCGTCGCAGGTGGTGGTCGCCACCGAGCAGGGCGGGCGCGTCGCCCAGTCCAACCCGTTCTTCGCGGACGCCCCGCCGCCCATGGCGTTCATCGTCTGGTGCGTCGTCTGGGTGGTCCTGGTGCTCGCCCTGGGGGCGTGGCTCTTCCGGCGCCGCGAGCTCTGAGTCCGGCGCGCCGCGTCAGCGGATCGGCGAGACGCTGAACAGGTTGGACAGCATCGAGGCGCTGCCCGCCGGCCGATGGGCGTTGACCACCGCGCGGAACACGTCGCCCGACACGGTCTTGGTGCCGCTCGTGCCGTAGATGACCACCCGATACAGACGGCCGGACGCGCCGCGGTGCGTGAGGTCGAGCTTGGTGACGGTTCCGACCCTCGTTCGCGCGTCCGCGCCGAGGATGGCGTTGAGCTGGGCGTGGGTGATGGCGGCCGTCTGCCAGGCGAACCCGGGCGCCGACGCATCGTAGGCGGCGCCGGTGGCAGCTCGGTCGTCGCGGCCGCGCAGGTAGGGGAGCGGCGATGAGGAGATGACCCCGCTCGCGGGGACGAACGCGTCCTCGTTGTTCTCGGTCCAGCCGCCGGCCGCCGAGCAGTAGAACGCGTTGACGACACTCGTCCCGTAGAGGAGCACAGCGCCCGGCTGTGCGTCGATGAGCGCGCTGACGCCGGCGTTCTCGCCCTTGACGCCGCGGTAGACCTGCGAGCGGGCGTCGTCGTAGACGTCGTAGGTGGAGGTGGTGGTCGAGCGGAGGTGCTTCACGGTCCAGCTGCGCGCGACGATCGCCTGCGCCTTGAGCGCCTCGACCGGCCACGACGCGGGCATCTCCATCGGCACGACGCCGCGCAGGTAGTCGTCGATGCCCAGCTGGTTGACCACGCTCACCGAGGTGGACCGGAACAGCAGGGTGAGTCGCCCGCGGTAGGTGTCGTATGACGTCGGCTTGGAGTTGAGCTGGAGGCGCGTGGCGGAGGAAGCGGGGAGGATCGTCGCCTTGGCGCCGGCTGCCGCGTCGTCGTAGAGGACCGTCTTGCCGTCCACCGCGACCACGTGCAGGTGCCAGGTCGCCACCTTGACGCCGCTGACCACGGCGGAGGTCCGCCAGACGGTCAGCGCGGCATCGGCCGGGAACGTGCCGGCGACGCCGACGATGGACCAGGGGCCCGACCGGCCGTGGACCGTGAGCGGGGTTGCCGCCACCCCGGGGAAGCTCGCGAGGATCAGCACGCGCACGGAGTGGACCGGGTTGACGGCGCCGAGCACCGACGAGCGGAAGTACGCGGCCAGGATGTCGGACGCGGTCTGGCCCGCCTGCGCTCGGCCCCGGGCGCCCCACTGGCTCATGCCCACGCCATGGCCGTTGCCGCGGCCGTAGAAGCGGATCGTGGCGCCGACGGTCGTCACGGCCTTGGACCAGGCGGGCGTCGGGACGGGCGTCGGTTTCGGCGTGGTGGTGGGCGTCGGGCTGGGCGAGGCCGAGGGGTCCGGCGAGGGGGCAGCCGAGGGTGACGGGTTCGGTGACGCCGAGGGGCCGGCCGTGGGTGACGCCGAGGGCGCGGGGGAGGCCGCGAGTGCGGCCCCGGGCGCATCGTTCGGGGCCGTGACGCCGAACGACCAGCTGCCCGCGGGCGCAGGCGTCACCACCGCGAGGGCAGGGCCTGCGGCGAGCGCGAGCGTGAGCACGGCAAGCACACCCGACCACACGAGGCGGGCGGGACGGCGAGGAGGCG
>Ga0302299_10002260_pt1 | contig 11739 bp, 10 predicted proteins | sample III_Fen_N3_4_FD_198795 | JGI IMG/M metagenome (GOLD analysis project Ga0302299, IMG submission 198795) | Peat permafrost microbial communities from Stordalen Mire near Abisko, Sweden - III_Fen_N3_4 | ecosystem: Environmental > Terrestrial > Soil > Wetlands > Permafrost | place: Sweden: Abisko...
TCCCGCCACGATCCCCTCCCAGGTCCAGCCGTCCCTGAGCGGGGAGGGCGAATGGCAGCCGTTGCTCAGCGTGAAGAAGCAGCCGGCCATCGAGGCCGCCTTCCTGCGTCCCGACGGGAAGCACACCAGCTACCTCGTCGGTGTCGCCTGGGTCAACCAGAAGCTGGTCAAGCTGGCCCTGCACCCCGGGTACACCGTGCCCGGCAACTCGGGACTGTCAGTGTCGACGGACGTGCCGAAGTCGCAGCGCGACCAGCTGGTGGCCACGTTCAACTCCGGGTTCCGGATGAAGGACGCCAACGGCGGCTACTGGCAGAACGGCACCTCGGTGGTCCCGCTGCGCAAGGGCGCCGCCTCGATGGTCTTCTACAAGGACGGCCACCTGGACGTGGCGCGCTGGGGTGGCGGGACGCCGCGGCCCGGCGTCGTTGCGGTCCGCCAGAACCTCGACCTGCTCGTCGACCACGGCGTGGTCAACCCGGACGTCGACACCACCAGCAAGTCGACCTGGGGTTTCACCATCGGGAACAAGACCTACGTGTGGCGTTCGGCGGTGGGTGTGCGCCGGGACGGCTCGCTGGTGTTCGTGGCGGGTGCCGCGATGTCGGTGCGCACCCTCGCGAACGTCATGCACGACGCGGGTGCCGTGCGTGCCATGGAGCTCGACATCAACCCTGACTGGACCAACTTCATGACGTACACGCACCCGCACCCGGGTGTCGCGGTGCCGCACAAGCTCACCAAGGACGAGAAGCCCAACCCGAACCGCTACCTCCAGTCGTCCTCGCGAGACTTCGTCGCCGTGACCGCCCGGCCATGACCCTGGACACCCTGGAGCAGGTGGCCGCCGTCCGGCGCGGGCGGGCACTGCTCCGGGCGTGCCGGCCACACCAGTGGGTCAAGAACGTCCTGGTGCTCGCCGCCCCGCTGGCGGGCGGTGTCGCACTCCAGCCTCGTGCCCTGGTGCAGATGGCCCTGGCCGTGCTCGCTTTCTGCGTGGCAGCCTCGGGGGTCTACCTCGTCAACGACGCCGTCGACGTGGAGTCCGACCGGGCGCACCCGACGAAGCGGCGGCGCCCGATCGCGTCCGGCGACCTGCCCCTGCGCTCGGCGTGGGCCGCGGCCGCCGTCCTCCTGCCCGCCGCCCTGCTCGTCGCCGCGCTGGTGAACTGGCAGCTGGTCGTGGTCATCGCGGTCTACGAGGCTGTCCAGCTCTGGTACTGCCTCGGGATGAAGAACGAACCGGTGATCGAGCTGGTCAGCGTCGCGTCGGGGTTCCTCCTGCGGGCCATCGCGGGTGGCGTGGCGACCCAGGTCGAGCTGTCCCAGTGGTTCCTCATCGCCGCGGGGTTCGGGTCGCTGTTCATGGCCGCCGGCAAGCGGTACGCCGAGAAGCGGCTGGTCGAGGGCACCGCGGTCCAGATCCGTCCGGTGCTCGCCCGCTACAGCGCCACCTACCTCCGCTTCGTGTGGACCCTGTCGGCCGGGGTGCTGGTCACGACCTACTCGCTGTGGGCCTTCACGATGCGCGAGTCCTCGGGGAACGAGTGGGAGGTCATCTCGATCGTCCCCTTCGTGATGGCGCTGCTCAAGTACTCGGTCGACGTCGACTCGGGGGCGGCCGGCGAGCCGGAGGACATCGTGGTGCGCGACCGGATGCTCCTGGTGCTCGGTGGCATCTGGGCGGCCTGCCTGATCGGCTCGGTCTACCTGTGACCGCCCCGACGGCGGACGGTGAGCTCGTCGACCGTCGGGGCGGGGCCTCGTCCGGGCCCGGCGAGCACCTGGCGTTGGGAGCCCTCGCCCTGGTCGCGGCCCTGGTCTACGGCTGGCACCTGGAACGGCAGGGCTGGGGCAACGCCTACTACGCCGCCACCGCGCAGGCGGGCGCGAGCAGCTGGAAGGCGTTCTACTTCGGCAGCATCGACGCGGGTGGCGCGCTGGCCACGGACAAGCCCCCGGTGGGCCTGTGGCCGATGGCCGCCGCGGTGCGCGCCTTCGGGCTGTCCCCGTGGTCGGTGATCGGCCCGCAGCTGGTGCAGGCCGTCGTGGCCGTGGTCGTCCTCGCGCGCACGGTGCGCCGTTCCAGCGGGCCGGTGGCGGGCCTGATCGCCGGTGCGGTGCTGGCGTGCACTCCCGTCTTCGTGGTCCTGGCCCGCTTCGACGACCCGGACATGACGGTGACGCTGCTGTCCGTGTGCGTCGCCTACACGACGCTGCGCCACCTCGAGCACCACGATCGTCGGTGGATGGCGGCGACCGGGGCGCTCGTGGGGCTGCTCTTCCTCACGAAGTGGGGCGCCGGGCTGCTCATCGTCCCTGCGGTCGTCGCCGCGGTGTGGTCCGCACGCGCGCAGGCGCCCGGGCGCCGGGCGGCACCGCTGCTCCTGGCGGCCGGTGTGGCCGCCGGGGTGACGGCCATCTGGCTCCCGGCCGTGCTGTTCGTGCCGGCCCGCCTCCGTCCATACCAGGACGCCAGCGGCGGCAGCGTGCTGAACCTCGTCGTGGGCCAGAACGGGTTGAGCAGGATGGTGACGCGTGTTCCCGAGTCGCTCGCCGCATCCTCGGTGAGCGGTACTCCCGGTCCCTTACGCCTGTTCCAGCATCCGTTCCCCGGCCAGGTGGGATGGCTGCTGCCCCTCGCCCTGGTGCTGACCGTCGTGCCGTGGGCCCTTCGCCGCAGCGGCGAGTACGTGTCAGCCCGTCCGGGAACCCGTACTGCGCACGTCTTCTGGACCTGGTGGCTGCTCACCACGGCGGTGGTTTTCAGCGCGATGGGCGGCCCGATGCACCCCTACTACACCGTGCTGATGACACCCGCGATCGCCGCCCTGGTCGGCACGGGCCTGGTCGACCTGTGGCGAGCCGCAGTGCTGGAGCGGCACCGGCGCGCAGGCGCGGCGCTGGCCCTCGTGCTCGCGGGCACCCTGCTGTGGGAGGCGCAGATCGCCGCGCGGTGGCCTGCTCTCGCCGGGGGAACGGCCATCGCGGTGTTCCTGGCGTGGGCCGCCGGTTGGGTTCTGATGCGGCGAAGGCCCGAGGCGAGGACGGCTCGGCTGGGGTCGCTCCTGGTCGGCCCCCTCGTCGTCGTCGCGATGCTCGCCGGTCCGGTGGGGTACTCGCTGGCGACGGACGCCCACGCGGTGACCGGCGCCAACCCCCTCGGCGGGCCCGAGGCAGGGCCGCCTCCGGTCGTGTACCCGCCGGCCCTCGTGACCTTCTTGAAGTCGGGGGTGGCTGGCCAGACCTGGGCCGCGGTCACCCCCCGTGCCACCGCGGCCTCGACCCTGGCGCTGGCGACCCGCCGCCCGGTGCTGACCCTCGGCGGGTTCGTGGGGAACGTGCCGTTCCCCACCCTGGCCGCGGTCCAGGGCTGGGTCCGCCTGGGCCGGGTGCGCTACCTGGTGGTGTCGGCAACGTCATTGGCGGCGCCGCCGCCACGCGGTGCGCCGTCGACCGAGTCCGGCCGCATCGTCGCGTGGGGAGTGGCCCACGGGTGCCGGGTGCCACTGCCGGAGCGGGCCTACGTGGTCGTGGACCTCGCCCGAAGGACCTGTGCCCTCGGTCGGGCACTGCCCGTCGGACCGGTTTCGTGACGTAGCGTCTTCCTCGTCGGCCGCGCCCAGCCGGAGAGGACCCCGATGCCCACGGAACCCACCCCCGACCTCGAGCCCACCAGGCAGGCCGTGCTGACGGCCGTTCGCGAGCTCGACGGACCGACCGTGCGCGACGCACTGCTGCAGTCGCTGGGAACCTACGGGGTCGATGCCACGGTGGCCGAGGTGGTGATGCCGGTGCTGCGCGACGTGGGTGATGGCTGGGAGCGCGGCGACCTCGGCGTGCTGCACGAGCACTTCGCCTCGACGACCTTTCGCGGGGTGCTGGGCGAGCTTCGGGTGCCCGTGCAGGGCGACCAGGTGCGCACCGCCGTGCTCGCCTGCCCACCGCACGAGCTGCACGACCTCCCGTTGGAGGTCTTCGGAGCCATGCTGCACGCCCGGGGATGGCGGGTGGTGGGCCTGGGTGCCAACACCCCGATGTCCGCGGTCGGCGAGGCCGTGCGGTTCCTGCGGGCCGACGCCTGCGTGCTCGCCGGGGTGCGCCGCTCGGCCTTCGAGTCCCGGCTCTCCTCGCTCGGCCGCCTCGGCCGGCGGGTGCCGCTGTTCCTCGCCGGCGAAGGACCCCTGTCCCTGTCGAGCCCGCCGGCGAACGTCGTCGTGCTGCCCCGCGACCTGAGGGCCGCAGCCGACCTCGTCGACGCGGTCACGGCCGCGACGTCCTCGCGCGCCGACGACCACAACGAGCCCGCGGTCGGCTGACCGGCAATACGGTGGGGCGATGCGAATCACCCACCTCGGACACGCCTGCCTCCTCGTCGAGATGGCCGACACCAGAGTGCTCGTCGACCCCGGCACCTTCGCCGACGACCTGAGCGACCTGCGGAACCTGTCGGCCGTCCTCGTGACACATCAGCACCCCGACCACCTCGACCCTGAACGGATGCCGGCGCTGGTCGCCGCCAACCCCGGGGCCGTCGTGCTGTGCGACCCCGGCAGCGTCGAGGTGCTCGGCGGCATCGGCATCGAGGCGCGGGCCCACGACGGTGCGACGACGGTCGGGGGAGTGACGGTGACCCCGTTCGGCGAGCAGCACGCCCTGATCCACGACGAGATCCCGCGCATCAGCAACGTCGGCGTCCGCCTCGACGCCGAGGGCGAGCCCTCGTTCTTCCACCCGGGCGACGCACTGGATGCCGAGCCCGGTGCCGTCGACGTGCTCGCCTTCCCCCTCCAGGCGCCGTGGCAGCGCAGCCGCGAGATGACGGCGTTCCTGCGGCGGCACGCAGCACCGCACGCCGTCCCGGTGCACGACGGCCTGCTCCAGGCCCGCGGGCGCGGGCTGTACCTCAACCAGGCCGGCCATCTGGGCTCGCCGACCACCCGCATCCACGACCTCGCCGGTGCCGGCCCGACGGAGTTCCGCGCCGGCGAGTGACCGCAGGCCAGGTCGAGCTCAGGCCTTGTGCTTGCCCCGCGACTCCTGGGTCTGGGTGGCGAGCAGCGCCGCACCGATGATGCCGGCCGCGTTCTCGAGGGAGGCCGGCACGATCGGCGTCCGCAGGTCGAGCAGCGGCAGGAACTTGTGCGCCTTGCGCGAGATGCCCCCGCCGACCACGAACAGGTCGGGCCAGATGAGATCCTCGAGGTGGCGGTAGTAGCGCTGCAGCCGCTTCGCCCACTGCTCGTAGCTGAGGTCCTCTCGTGTCTTGACCGAGCTGGCGGTGACCGTCTCGGCGTCGATGCCGTCGATCTGGAGGTGGCCGAGCTCCGAGTTCGGAACCAGCACACCGCGATACATCACCGCCGTGCCGATGCCGGTCCCGAGGGTGGTGAGGACCACCAACCCGTCCTGGCCCTGGGCCGCACCGAAGTACAGCTCGCCGACCCCCGCGGCATCCGCGTCGTTGACCACGACCACGTCGTGCTGGAGCCGGTCCTCGAGCAGCTTCTCGATCTCGCAGTCGATCCACGACTTGTCGATGTTGGCGGCCGTCTTCACGACGCCGTGCTGCACCACCCCCGGGATCGTCACGCCGATCGGTGAGCCGTCGTGCACCTCGTCGAAGCGGTCGACGATCTCGGCGATGATGTCGCAGACGGCTTCGGGCGTCGACTTCGCCGGCGTCTCGATCTTGAACCGCTCCTGGGCGAACTCCCCCGTCTCGAGGTCGACGGGTGCGCCCTTGATCCCGCTGCCGCCGACGTCGATGCCGAGTGGCCTGGCTGTGCTCATGCTGCATCTCCCTGGGTGAGGATCTCGGGACCGGAGTCCGTGACGAGGATGGTGTGCTCGAACTGTGCCGACCGCCGGCGGTCCTTGGTGACGACGGTCCACCCGTCGTCCCACATCTCCCACTCGTGGGTGCCGAGGTTGAGCATCGGCTCGACGGTGAAGGTCATCCCGGCCTCGATGACGGTGCTGTAGGCCGGGGCGGCGTCGTAGTGGGGGATGACCAGGCCGCTGTGGAACGCGGAGCCGATGCCGTGGCCGGTGAAGTCGCGCACCACGCCGTAACCGAACCGGCGTGCGTACGACTGGATCACCCGGCCGATGACGTTGACCTCGCGCCCCGGCACGGCGGCCCGGATGCCGCGCATCATCGCCTCGTGGGTGCGCTCGACGAGCAGGCGGGACTCCTCGTCGACGTCGCCGACGAGGTAGGTGGCGTCGGTGTCACCGTGCACGCCGTCGAGGAAGGCGGTGATGTCGATGTTGACGATGTCGCCGTCCTCGAGCCGCCGGCTGTCGGGGATGCCGTGGCACACGACCTCGTTGACCGAGGTGCACAGCGACTTGGGGAACCCCTTGTAGCCCAGGGTCGACGGGTAGGCGCCGTGGTCGAGCAGGTACTCGTGGCCCACCCGGTCGATCTCGTCGGTGGTGACGCCGGGGGCGATGACCGCCGCCCCGGCAGCCATCGCGTCGGCCGCCACCCGGCCCGCGACGCGCATCTTCTCGATCGTCTCGGCGTCCTTGACCTCGGGCCCGGTGAACGGCGCCGGCGCCGGCCGGTCGACGTACTCGGGCCGCGCGATGGTCGTCGGGACGCGGCGGCGTGGGGAGAGTGCGCCAGGGGCGACGGTTGCGTACGTCAACGGCATACGGTGGAGTCTAGGCACCCCATCGCGACCGAGGAGGACCTCGATGCCCTACTGGTTCAACGTCGACACCGGACAGGTCGAGACCGACGACGACCGCAGCCAGGACGCCAACGTCATGGGTCCTTACGACTCGCACGACGCCGCCGCGAACGCCCTCCAGACGGCGAAGGCCAACACCGAGAAGTGGGACCGCGAGGACAAGGAGTGGCGCAGCGGGTCATCCTGGGACGAGGAGTCCCAAGAAGACTGAGCTCAGCCGCCCAGCTGTCGGTGCACGGACACCGCGTAGCTGCCGCCGGGCACGAAGGGCTTCTCGTCCCACGTCGCGTAGCGCGCGATGAATGACAGCCCGGCCGCCTCGGCGAGCCGGTCGTAGATGCGCAGGTCGACCGCGGCGGCCTTCTCGGGCAGCGAGCCCGCCAGGCCGAACCCGGCGACGAGGTAGCCGCCGGGCGCCAGGTGTGCCGCCAGTCGGTCGAGCACCCGGGGCAGCGTCCCGTCGGCGAGGTAGGGCACCACGTTGCCGGCCATGACGACGCAGGCGAACTCCTGCTCCGTGCGCAGGTCGAGGGTGGACAGGTCGGCGACGAAGAAGCGGGTCTGGGTGTCCTCGCGAGCCAGCGCGATGAGGTGCTCGTCGGCGTCGACGCCGATCGCGGTGTGCCCCAACCGGGTCAGCTTGCTCGCAACCCGCCCGAAACCACATCCGGCGTCGAGCACCCGCGACGGCGGAGGCACCAGCCGGGTGATGAAGCGGGCCTCACCGTGCACGTCCTCGCCGGAGGCCTCGAGGTCCAGGAAGCGCCGGCGGTAGGTGCGCGCCGCCTCGGGGCCGCTCTGCAGGGCCGACCAGCGGGTCGGCGCCGGTGCGTTCGGGGTGTCCATGGGCCACATGCCGGTTCGACGTCTCCTGACGGCCGGGAGTTTCAGGACTCGAAGGAGTGCTCGGCGGCGGGGAACGCGCCCGAGGCGACCTCCGCCGCGTAGGCGCTCGCGGCATCCCGCAGGTCGGTGCGCAGGTCGGCGTACTTCTTGACGAACCGCGGTGCCCGCCCACCGCGCAGTCCGGCCATGTCCTGCCAGACGAGCACCTGGGCGTCGCAGTGCGGGCCGGCGCCGATGCCGATGGTCGGGATGCGCAGCGCCTCGGTGACCTGCGCGGCGACCGGCGCGGGCACCATCTCCATGACGACGGCGAAGCAGCCGGCGCTCTGGAGCGCGAGGGCGTCGGCCATCAGCTTCTCGGCGCCGTCTCCGCGGCCCTGCACCTTGTAGCCGCCCAGCACGTGCTCGCTCTGCGGGGTGAAGCCGATGTGGCCCATGACCGGGATGCCGGCGCGCACCAGCAGCTCGACCTCGGGCACCATCGGCGCCCCGCCCTCGAGCTTGACGGCGTGCGCCAGGCCCTCCTTCATGAACCGGGTTGCCGTGGCGAGGGCCTGCTGCGGGCTGGCCTGGTAGGACCCGAAGGGCAGGTCGGCGACGACCATCGCGCGCTTGGCCGAGCTGGTGACGGCCCGGCACAGCGGCACCAGGTGGTCGACGGTGACCGGCACGGTGGTCTCGAAGCCGTAGACGTTGTTGCCGGCGCTGTCACCGACGAGCAGCACCGGGATGCCGGCCTCGTCGAAGATCTCGGCGGTGTACATGTCGTAGGCGGTGAGCATCGCCCACCGCTCGCCGCGCTCCTTCATCGCGTGCAGGTGCGGCACGCGCACCCGCCGCTGTGGAGCCGCCTGGGCACCGGTGCCGTACGGGGGCGTGCTCTCGGGCGCAGGCTGGGAGCTCATGACCGGATCGTAGTCGGGCCGGCCGACAGCGAGCAGCCTTACCGAATCAATGCCCATTCTTGACCGAACCTTTGCGGTCACAGCGCTTTCACGCGAAGGATCGACTGTTTGGATGTGCGCGGCGGACGCCGACCGGCTGCCGTCAACCATCATCTGGAGGATCAGTGAACACACGTCACGCGCGCGCCCTCGTGGGCCTCGCGGCCGCGTCGCTCGCGGTGGGGATCGCTTCCGCTCCGGCACAGGCGACCCCTGTGCAGGGGGACAAGGAGCCTGCCTACGCCAACCGGGCGCACGACCTGCCCAACCCGCTGGGCGATGCCCTGCGCGAGAAGCAGCGACAGGCCATCGACGCCGTCATCAAGGGTGACGCGACCGTCGAGAAGAACAGCAAGGGCGAGCGGGTCATCAAGCTCAAGGGGAAGTCGAGCGCGACCAAGGGCAAGCGCAGCACCAAGGACAAGTACGTCGCGTGGCCGGTGACCCGCAAGGAGTCGATCTTCACGGTCCTCACCGACTTCGGTACGAAGACCGACCCGCGCACCGGTGGCGGCGCAGGCCCGGTGCACAACCAGATCGCCAAGCCCGACCGCAAGTGGGACGGCAGCGCCACCGATGACAACTCGACGTACTGGCTTCCGGACTTCAACCGGGCCCACTACCAGCAGATGATGTTCGGTCAGGGCGAGTCGTTCAAGGACTTCTACGCCAAGCAGTCCAACGGGCGCTTCGAGGCCGACGGCGACGTCTCCAACTGGGTCACGGTGCCCTACAACGAGTCCCGCTACGGACACAACCCGGCGACGGGTGACGGCACGTCCGAGGCCGACGGCTACTGGAGCTACATCAAGGACACCGCCACCGCGTGGTACGACTCCCAGAAGGCCGCCGGCAAGACCGACGCCCAGGTGGCCGACTACCTCAAGCAGTTCGACAAGGTCGACCGCTACGACTACGACCACGACGGTGTCTACAACGAGCCCGACGGCTACATCGACCACTTCCAGGCGATCCACGCCGGCGAGGGCGAGGAGGCCGGCGGAGGCGCCCAGGGCGCGGACGCCATCTGGTCGCACCGGTGGTACGCCTACTCCAACAACTCCGGCCGCACCGGCCCGGAGCAGAACAAGCTCGGCGGCGTGCCGCTGGGCAACTCCGGCCTCTGGATCGGTGACTACACCACCGAGCCGGAGAACGGCGGCCTCGGCGTGTTCACGCACGAGTTCGGCCACGACCTCGGTCTGCCCGACCTCTACGACACCGCCGGCGGCGACAACGGCACCGGCTTCTGGACCCTGATGTCCGGTGGCTCGTGGCTGAACCACGGCACCGACTCGATCGGCACCACCCCCGGCTACATGGGCGCGTGGGAGAAGCTGCAGCTGGGCTGGCTGGACTACCAGCAGGTCAACTACGGCGCTGACCGCAACGTCAAGGTCGGCCCCGCCGACCGGGACAGCGCGCTGCTCCCGCAGGCGTTGTTGGTCAACTTGCCCGACAAGACGGTCACGACCTCCTACAACACCCCGCACTCGGGCTCCTACGAGTGGTGGGGCGGCTCGGCCGACGGCCTGAACAGCACCCTGACCCGCCCGGTGGACCTCACCGCGGCCACCACCTCCGCGGACGTCTCCTCGTGGGTCTGGTACAACACCGAGAAGGGCTACGACTTCCTCTACGGTGAGGTCTCGACCGACGGCGGCAGCACCTGGGCCGAGGTCGGCACCCCGGTCGACGGCAGCAGCAACGGCCAGTGGGTCCAGAAGTCGTGGGACCTGTCCGCGTACAAGGGACAGAAGATCGACTTCCGGTTCCGGTACGCCTCCGACGGTGGCGTGCACTTCGAGGGACCGTTCCTCGACGACATCTCGGTCAACGTCGACGGCACTGCGGTGCTGACCGATGACGTCGAGGGCGGCACCAACGGCTGGACCGCTGCCGGCTTCACCCGCTTCGGTGGCTCGACGTCGCGCCAGGCCACGCACTACTACCTGGCCGAGAACCGGGTCTACAGCGGCTACGACAAGACGCTGAAGACCGGCCCGTACAACTTCGGCTACAGCAACACCCGGCCGGACTGGGTCGAGCGCTTCCCGTACCAGAACGGCCTGCTGGTCTGGTACATCGACAACCAGTACGACGACAACAACACCAGCGCCCACCCGGGCCACGGCCAGGTCCTCCCGGTCGACGCCCGCCCGGCGCCGGTGAAGTTCCCGAACGGGGTGCTGCTCGGCAACCGCCGTCAGCCGTTCGACGCCACCTTCGGCCAGGAGAAGACCGACAAGGTCACCTTCCACCGCAACGGTGTCGCCGTGACCGCCCCGTCGCGCAAGGCGGTCCCCACCTTCACCGACCTGGACACCAAGAAGTACTGGACCGCCGACAACCCCTGGGCCTCGGTCCAGGTCGCCGGCACCGGCACCTCGATCACCGTCGCGCAGACGACCAACTCGGCGCAGGACATGCTCCTCAAGGTCCGCTTCACGCGATGACCAGCTGAGCGATGATGCGGCGGGCCCGGGAGCGATCCCGGGCCCGCCGTCGTCCGCGCGGCCACCGTGCGGTGCACGGCATCCCATTCCGTGCGGGGTTACCCGCAGGAAACACCGGTGCGGCAGGATCGACACATGGATCGTCAGCAGGAGTTCGTCCTCCGCACCATCGAAGAGCGGGACATCCGCTTCGTCCGGCTCTGGTTCACCGACGTGCTCGGCACCCTGAAGTCGGTCGCCATCGCGCCGGCCGAGCTGGAGGGGGCCTTCGCCGAGGGCATCGGGTTCGACGGCTCGGTCATCGAGGGGTTCGCGCGGGTCTACGAGGCCGACATGCTGGCCAAGCCCGACCCGGGCACCTTCCAGGTGCTGCCGTGGCGCGGTGAGGCGCCCGGGACCGCCCGGATGTTCTGCGACCTCACCCTGCCCGACGGCACGCCGAGCGTCGCCGACCCCCGGCACGTGCTGCAGCGGGCGCTGACCAAGGCCTCCGACCAGGGGTTCACCTTCTACACCCACCCCGAGATCGAGTTCTTCCTGCTCCAGCAGGGCTGGCGCCCGGGGCAGCGTCCCCAGCCGATCGACCAGTCCGGCTACTTCGACCACGTGCCGCAGGGCACCAGCCACGACTTCCGCCGGGCGGCCATCTCGATGCTCGAGACGATGGGCATCTCGGTCGAGTTCAGCCACCACGAGGGCGCCCCGGGCCAGAACGAGATCGACCTGCGCTACGCCGATGCCCTCTCGACCGCCGACAACATCATGACCTTCCGGGCCGTGATCAAGGAGGTG